>Ga0335072_10010127_pt1 | contig 13575 bp, 11 predicted proteins | sample Lox_Sample_21_FD_206725 | JGI IMG/M metagenome (GOLD analysis project Ga0335072, IMG submission 206725) | Soil microbial communities from Loxahatchee National Wildlife Refuge, Florida, United States - Lox_Sample_2.1 | ecosystem: Environmental > Terrestrial > Soil > Wetlands | place: USA...
TCTTGGCTGGCGCGTGTTCACCTATGCCGGCGAAACGATGATCTTCCATGCAGGCGCGGTGGAGGGCTATCGCACGATGATCGCGTTCTTTCCGAAGTATCACATCGGCATGGTGTCGATGTGGAACTCGCCAGGTTCCGTCGGCACCGATCTGATGCCCATGGTGTTCGACGCCATGCTGGGCCTGCCGCATGTGGATTGGGCCGGCGTGGAAGGCGATCCGCCCGCCAGCCGCGCGACGCCTGGGAAAAACGCTCGCCGGCATCGCCATCACAGCAGCTGATCGCCGTGGGCGAATGCGTTTGTCGGGCACTCCAAAGCAAAGAGGCGGAACCCGTGGGTTCCGCCTCTTTCGTTTCTGCCCTTGCCTGCAAAACGCTTATTGCGAACTGGTGAGCTTGAACTCGATACGCTTCTGCTGCTGCGCGGCGATAGCCGTTCCATCGCGCATGGCGGGAGAGAACTTGGCGCGGCGAATCGCATCGATGGCGGCGTTGTCGAACACATGCCGCGGCTCGGCGCTGACCACCTGGATGTTGGAGACGCTGCCGTCTGAGTTCACCGTGTACTGCAGATCCACCCAACCTTCCTGGTTGTTGCGAAGCGCGCTGGTCGGATAGCGCGGGCGAATGCTGGAGATCGCCATCGCATCGCGTGTTTCGCCACCACCGCCGCCGGCGGTGGGCGTGTTGGTGTTAGCCACATCGCTGGATGCGGCGGTCGCTTTCTTGGCTTCGTCTTGCTTTGCCTTTTCCTGCGCGGCCAGAGCGGCCTGCTGCTGCGCAGCCTTGTCGGCCGCGGCCTTGTCGGCGAGCGCTTTGTCGGCCGCAGCCTTATCGGCGGCGGCTTTTTGCGCTGCAAGCTCCGCTTGATGCTGCTGGTCGAGCTGCTTCTGCTGCTGCTCGTCGAGCGTCTTGCGCTGAGCGTCGAGCTTGGAACGCAGGATCGTTAGCGTGTAGTTGGTCGGGTCGACCTTTGCCAGCAAGTCGATCTCGCGATCGGCTTCGCCGAATTGGCGTTGGTTGATCGCCTGTTCCACGTTGCTCGCCGCGAACGGGAACGTTTCTCGCAAGGCGTCGGCCGCCACCTGATTGCCAGGCTGCTTCTGCAACACCTTCAGATAGAACTCGAACGCGTTGTTGCCGGCCGGCGCGATCACGCGCTGCTCGTTCATGGCCTTGCGTGCTTCGGCCAGAAGTTCGTTGAGGCTCATCGCCTCCACGTTCACCGGCGGCGCCGCCTGCTGTCCCTGCGCGACGGGCGTGGACGGGTGCCCACCCAAATCGGCGCTCACCATGTCCTCGTGCGGCTTGATGATGAGGAACCAGGACAGAACCGCCAAACATCCGACAATGATGAGAATGGCGATGGTGATGGGCTTGACGGCCCCGCGCGCACGCGAGCGCGCATAACGAATGCTATTTCGGGTATCCATGATTTCTCACTAACTGCGTGGCATCAGATACCCGCGCTTCCCCCCTGTTATCCAGGAGCGGCTTTCCCCCAAGGTTAGCCGCGGCGCGGATGGAACAAAGGTAACGCGATTGGATCGACACAGCAAATGTGGGTTGCTTCACGGATGGCCGAGGGTCGTTTGGCGGAGGGCGAGCGCACGTAAAGCTGCCTTACGCGCGGGGGAGTCCCGTTCATATTCCAAAGCCGGGCACGTCCATGTCCGATGGGGGATCGAGCATCCCTTTCGATTTACCGGTCTTAAGATTTGCCGGTCTTAAAAAAGGGGACCCCCGAAATGAAGCGTCCCGGCACATGGCCGGGACGAAACGCTTTTCGAAGCACCTCCCTGCGCTGGGCACCGCAGGGAGACAAATCGATAGAACGTCTAATTATTGTGCTTACTTCTTGGCTTTGGAGGTCTTGGTGGCCTTCACAACCTTGGCAGCAGCAGCCTTCTTGGCAGTGCGCTTACGCGTTGCCTTCTTGGCGGTTTTCTTTGCACCAACGCGCTTGGCGCTGGCCTTCTTCGCGCCTACGCGCTTTGCTGCCTTCTTGGCAGTCTTGCGAACGGTGCGCTTCTTAGCGGTGGCCTTCTTGGCGACCGGCCGCTTAGCGGCGGCTTTACGGGTGGATTTCTTGGCGGCTTTCTTAGCCGATTTCCTAGCAGTTTTCTTGGCAGTGGCCATAGTTCGTCTTAGCTCCTCATCAGTTGGCAGTGGTTGCCCAGTAAAAGCGTGGAGGAACGCCTCAACCAGCAAATCGCTGTTCGTGGCGTGCCTCAAATTGTTGACCTGTCGGTAAGTGCGCAGATCCGACAAGAGTCGCAATACGTGCATTGGAATCGAAACAGTGATCTTTCTCACCGCGCCGGATTTTTCGCCGTGCTCTATGTATGGCTTGATGAATTTCGATGCCACCATTGTTACCGTTCCCCGTTATATGGTGCGAAAGCTATTCCTGAACATTTCAACTGTCAATTGATTTTTGCCATGAAATCAATCTCTTCGACCTGAAGCCCTACCCACGACACCGGTCTGCGAGGAGATATTTTGATTGCGAAATGCAATGTCAGTACCACCAAAAACATTCAAGGAATTGGCTTCGCCGATTTTTAAAAGAGGCCAAAAACAAGCTAAAAACAACGATTTTTCTCATCCGCTTTGATACATGCACAACGGCAATGCAAAGCGCATCGCCGCGCCGCGCAACAGCTCGCTCCGACCACCTGCAAGGGGCCATTGGGAGCATGAACGAATTTAGACCGGCGCGTCCCAAGTTGGGTACCGGAAGTGGTCCCAAACTCCCCAAGCACCCTCGACGCGCACCCCATCGACTCGTCGCCGACCACGCGCAGCGGACGGTCGACATCCATCCGAGCGATGTCCATCATCCACTTTTTATACAGTGCACACGACGTCGAATTTTTGTTCTTCAGTCGATGCAACAACCGCCGATACGACGACGGCCGCCTAGGCGGCCGTCGTCAAAAGCGCGCGGATCGAACGTCAGTGATCTTCGTTTTCGATCAGTTCGGCATAGGCGTCGGCGTCGAGCAGCTCATCCAGTTCGCCGCGATCGCTCGCCTTCACCACGAAGAGCCAACCCTCGCCATAAGCGTCTTCGTTGATGGTTTCGGGCTTGTCGCTGAGGATCTCATTCACCTCAACCACCTCGCCGGATACCGGCGAATAGATGTCGGAAGCGGCCTTGACCGACTCCACCGTTGCGGCGCCGCTGCCGGCCTGCACGCTGGCGCCTACTTCCGGCAGTTCGACGTATACCAGGTCGCCGAGCTGCTCTTGCGCATGGTTGGAAATGCCCACGCGAATCAACCCATTGTCTTCAACACGGGCCCACTCGTGGGACTTGAGAAATTTCAGATCGCCGGGAATCTCGCTCGTGCTCATGGTCGGGTCCAGTCGTTAATGTCGATCAAGGGTTGGAGTAACGAATTCTAACTGCGGACGTTGTGCGATGGGACATCCTCTTATACCGCCGCCCGCACTCGACGCTCAGATACCTTCGCAGGCTTTGCCGTCGCGCACAAATGGAAACTTCACGATGCGCACCGGCACTTCGCGTCCGCGAATATCGACGCGCACCTCGCCCATCGCGCCGGACGGAATCCGTGCGAAGGCCACCGACTTATTCAGTGTGGGTGCGAAGCCACCCGAAAGAATTTCGCCCTCGCCTTGATGGGTCAGCACTTTCTGACCGTGGCGAAGCACGCCCTTGTCGTCCAGCACCAAACCCACCATCGTGTGCGGCACGCCGCTCGCCTTCTGTGCCTCCAAGGCTTTGCGGCCGATAAAATCGCGCCCTTCGTCGAGCGAGATGGTCCACGCCAGCGCGGCTTCCCACGGCGTCACGTTTTCATCCATGTCCTGGCCGTAGAGATTCATGCCGGCCTCCAGGCGCAGCGTGTCGCGCGCACCCAATCCGCACGCTGCCACGCCGGCGCCGGCCAGCTCGTTCCACAACGTGACGGCCTGATCTTCCGGCACCATGATCTCGAAACCGTCCTCGCCGGTGTAACCGGTGCGCGCCACGAACAATGGCACGCCGTGCGGACCTTGCGCGGCGGCAGCGGCGAAACGTCCGAGCTTCTCGATGCGGGCCCGATCCACTTCGTGCAACAGGGCGATCACCTTGGCGCGCGCGTGCGGACCTTGCACGGCGATCATGGCGAAGTCAGGGCGTTCCTGGACGGCCACATTGAAAGCTTTCGCCTGCTGCTCGATCCAGGCCAAGTCCTTGTCGCGCGTGGCGGCATTGACCACGAGCCGGAAAAATTCGTCGCCAAGAAAATAAACGATCAGGTCGTCGATCACCCCACCCTGCTCGTTCAGCATGCACGAATACAGCGCCTTGCCCTGCACCTTGAGCTTGTCGACGCTGTTGGCCAGCAGGTAGCGCAGGAAGTCGCGCGTGCGCGCGCCGTGCAGGTCGACCACCGTCATATGCGACACGTCGAACATGCCCGCATCGCGGCGCACGGCGTGATGTTCTTCGATCTGCGAACCGTAGCTGATCGGCATGTCCCAGCCACCGAAATCGACCATGCGCGCACCGAGCTGGCGATGGGTAGCGTTGAGTACGGTCTTCTGGGTCATTGCAGGCCTGCGAAAGTAGGGAGAGACGAAGGGACCCCGCATTATCTCCGCCGCGGCGCGTCAATCCAAGTTGCAGGGCGTCATGGACGGATGAGGCGGAACGTAAGATTGATGCGCATGCCGGTCACGCTGGAGCTCTTGGGCACATCGTGTTGGTAATGGCGCTGGGTATCGCCTGCCATGCAAAGCAGACTGCCATGCGAGAGCGGCAAGCCGACCGAGTCGACGCGTTTGCCGCGAGGCGCGCGACGGCGAAAACGAAAGCGACGCTCCGCGCCAAGACTCAACGATGCGATCACCGGCTGGGATCCGAGTTCGGGCTCATCGTCGCTGTGCCAGCCCATGGAGTCCTGGCCGCCGCGATAAAGATTGGCAAGCACGCTGTTGAAACGCGCCCCGCAAGCGCGCTCCAGCCGCCCGCGTAAGGAATGCAGCGACGGCGTCCACGGCCTCGGTTCGAAGCGCGTGCGCGAATACGCATACGTCGCGTGAGGATCGCCGATCCAACAACTCAGACGCGGCGCGTCCACGTCGCGCCCAAAGATGCGCAACCGATGTTGCTCCCAGGGGATTTCATCCCACAGATGCGCGAACAAGGCATCCGCCTCGTCGTGATCGAGCCACGCCTGCGCGTAGCGCACATCGGCATCCAGCAACGGCAAGCGCTGCCAGGTATCGCCGACGCGTTCAGCCATCGTCGCGGGTATACGTATACACCTGCGCCGGTGGCAGATTGCGCCACACCATGCCGACCCGGTTGCAACGCAAACGCAACTGCCGGCGCACAAGCTCATTCAGCGGGCTGCGCCAACCGTAGGTGTATTGCACGAAAACGCCACCGGGACGAAGCACGGCCAGCGCGGCCGAAACGATATCGTGCTGCAACGCGGGCGGCATGTTCAGCAAACCAAGACTGCTGAGAATGGCGTCGGCACCCTCTGGTGCCAGCACACCGGTGCGCCGCGCCAGCTCGTTGACGTGCCGCGCATCGGCACACAACACGTGCGCCTGCGGAAACCGCCGACGCAGGATGCCGTGCATGGTCGCATTCATCTCCAGCACCAGCAGTTGCGCTGCCGACACACCGTGCTGGAGCAGCGCCTCCGTGATCACGCCCGTGCCGGCGCCCAGCTCGATCACGCAGTCCGCCTTGGCAGGCATGGCGCCGACCATCATGCGCGCCAGCGGCCGGCCGGAGGGAAGCACCGAGGCCATCTGCAGCGGATGCTTGATCCATTCCCGGAAAAACGTGAGTTGTTGCGTATAAGCGGGCATAGGGGAGTGAGCCGTTTTCCTCCACTTTACCCGGCGTACCGTAACAAAACGTTGTCAGGTCACCGGTTCGTCAAGCCCGCGTCAAGGAATGATGGGGTAGTCGGGCGTGACATCCAGCGTGGCCGACCACACGGCCGCCAATTCCAGCAAGCGCAAATCCGAGCCGCGCGCGCCGACCAATTGCATCCCGATTGGCAGTCCGTTTGGCAGCGTGCCCATCGGAATACTCACCGAGGGGCACCCCGCAAGATTCGCAAAGCTAGTGAGATCGGCCTGGGTATCGGGCACAGGGCCGTCCAACGGAAAAGCCCCTTGCGGCGTCGTGGGCATCACCAGCACGTCGATTTGCGCAAAGAGCCTGCGCATCTTCAAGGTGGCCGCATCGAGCACGCGATCGGCCTGGGCATAGTCGGCGGCGGTTTTGCGAGCCGCGTAGTCGAGCATGCGGCGGAACGGCGGCGACACCGGATGTTGCGTGTTGGCAAGCTGCGCGCTGAACGTGCCCAGCATTTCCGCTTCCATCAACAACAAGCCGGCGCGACGGGCGCTCGCGAAGTGCCAATCGTCGAAATCGACGTTGCGGCATTCGCCCAGTTCGCGATCGAGCTTTTGCAAGGCGGCGTCGAACACATCCATCACGTCTTGTTGCACACCGAGCGCAGCGAGATTGGGCAACACGCCACAACGCAACTTGCCCGGCTCCCAATCCGGCAGCGACAACGCGACGCGGCGACGACGCGAACGCGCATCTTCCGCATCGTAACCGGCCAGCACTTGCAGCAAGACGGTCAGATCGTCCACGCCACGCGCGATAAGGCCTACCGCATCCAGACGACGCGCCGCCGGCGCCATGCCGCGCGCGGAGATCTCGCCTTGCGTGGGCTTCAACGCAAACACGCCGCAATAACTGGCCGGAATGCGAATCGAGCCCAAGCTGTCCGAACCGATCGCCGCCACCGCCAAACCCGCGGCAACCGCCGCTGCCGCGCCGCCCGACGACCCACCCGCCGTGTAACCGCGGCGAAACGGATTGTGCGTGGCCCCCATGTGCGGATTGTTCGTCACGGCGCCGAGCGCACCTTCATCCATATTGGTTTTGCCGGCCAGCACGGCGCCCGAGGCACGCAATCGCCCCACGACATGCGCATCCTGTTCGGCGGGCTGCTCGGAGCTTGGCATGCCCGAACGCGTGGGCCAGCCGGCGATATCGAAGTTGTCCTTGATCGCAATGGGCACGCCGTCCAGCCGGCCGATCACGCCATCGCGCCGACGGTGTTCGGCCATGCGCGCCTGTTCGAGGAACAACACCGGGCTGACGTCCACATACGCATTGATTTGCGGATTGATGCGATCGATCGCATCGAGATAGACCTCGGCCAGCTTCCCCGGATGCGTTCGACCCGCGGCCAGCCAGTGCAAAATCTGGCAAAGCGTAGCGCGGCGCAGGTCGATATCGGCGATCGGCGGTAAAGAACTCATGCACGCTCCGGCGCGGGTCAAAGGCGGTTATTTCCCCTACGGTCGCCAGCCTGAGCACGCTTAGGTTTGCCGCGCAGTAGGCGAACCCGGAGAATACCGTCCGGACCGCCTCCAGAACCACCATGCGGCCCCTCTGCAGCCAGCCAACAGCCACACCCACGGAGCCCAAGCCCCATGACCGAACGCGAGACGATGGAATACGACGTGATCGTCGTCGGTGCGGGACCGGCCGGCCTTTCGTTCGCGATCCGCCTCAAACAGCTCAAGCCCGACGTCACCGTGTGCGTGATCGAAAAGGCATCCACCATCGGCGCGCAGATCCTTTCCGGCGCCGTGATCGAGCCGCAGCCCCTGGACACGCTGCTGCCCGGTTGGAGCGACAACCCGCCGCCCATCTGCGTGCCTGCCACGGAAGATGAGTTCTGGCTGCTCAACAAGACGGGCGGGCGCAAGCTGCCCGTGCCGCCGGGTATGCACAATCAAGGCAACGTGATCGTCTCGCTGGGCGCGCTATGCGCGTGGTTGGCGCCGCAGGCCGAAGCCTTGGGCGTGGATGTATTCCCCGGTTTCGCCGCCACCGACATCATCTATAACGAAGACGGCTCGGTGGCAGGCGTACGCATCGGCGACATGGGCGTGGCCAAAGACGGCTCGCACAAGCCGGGCTACACGCAGGGCATCGATATCAAGGCAAAGGTCACCGTGCTCGCCGAAGGTGCGCGCGGCAGCCTCACCAAGCCACTGATCAAGCGTTTCTCGCTGGACAAAGAGAGCGACCCGCAGGGTTATTCGATCGGCATCAAGGAACTGTGGCAGGTGCCCGCAGGGCGCGTGACGCCCGGCAAAATTTTCCACAGTTTCGGCTGGCCCGCGGACAACCGCACGTATGGCGGCGCCTTTCTCTATCACTTGGACAAAGACCGCATCGCGCTCGGTTACGTCAGCGGACTCGATTACAGCGACCCGAATTATCAGCCGTGGGAAGCCTTCCAACAGTGGAAGAATCATCCCTTGATCAAGCCGCTGCTCGAAGGCGGCAACATTCTTTCCGCAGGCGCGCGCGCCATCGTGACGGGTGGTTATCAATCGCTGCCCAACGTGGAGATGCCCGGTGCGCTGTTGATCGGCGACACCGCCGGCTTGCTCAACGTGCCCAAGATCAAAGGCACCCACCAGGCGATCAAGAGCGGCATGCTAGCCGCCGAACACCTCGCGTCGAACGACCTCAACCCCGCCGGCTTCGACGCCCAACTGCGCGGCTCGGACGTCATGGCGGAATTGAAGAAGGTGCGCAACGTCAAACCCGGCTTCAAGAAAGGCTTGTGGTTCGGCATGTTCAACGCGGCATGGGAAACCATCACCGCCGGCAAATCGCCCTGGACGCTGAAGAACAAACCCGACTGGAATTCGCTGCACAAACTCGGCCAGTTCGAGGAGCCCAAACGCGACTACGTGCAACGCGAACTTCCGCCGCGCGATCGCCTGGCCGGCGTCTACTTCGCCGCCACCGAGCACGACGAAGATCAACCCATCCATCTGCACGTCGCCGACACCTCGGTGTGCGTGACCCAGTGCGCGCAGGAATACGGCAATCCGTGCACGCGTTTCTGCCCCGCCGGCGTTTACGAAATCGTCAACGACGAGTCTGGCAAACGCCTGCAGATCAACGCCGCCAACTGCGTGCACTGCAAGACCTGCGACATCAAAGATCCTTACCAAATCATCAACTGGGTGACGCCGGAAGGTGGTTCGGGGCCTAATTATCAGAATCTGTGAATTTTTCGATGTCGCTTAGCACTCTGCAATGGCGCGCCAAGCGCTTACGGTATTTGCTTCAACGCGTTCAAGGCAGTCTCGCGCAACGTGGTTTGCGTAGCACGTGGGCGCGTATACAACAGGAATTTCAAGATCGCCCCGCACAAGAACGCTCTCTCGGACTGGAACCGCTGGACACCCCATTCAGCCCTTTTGCGATTCCAACCAGCGACGAACCGCGCGTTTCCGTCATCATTCCGGTGCACGGAAAATCCGCGTGGACCCTTGCGTGCCTACGATCCATCCAACGCCACGGAGCGAACACGCCGTTTGAAGTGATCGTGGTGGACGACACATCGCCCGACGACACCGTCTCGAAGCTCTCGCAGATCGGCGGCGTGCGCATTCTGCAAAACCAGACCAATCTCGGTTTCATTGGAAGCTGCAACGCAGGCGCGAACATCGCGCAGGCTCCCTTGCTGATGTTTCTCAACAATGACACGCAAGTTATGCATGGTTGGTTGGATGCGCTGGTGGAAACCCACCAGACCGAGCCCCGCTGCGGCATCGTAGGTAGCCAGTTGGTCTATCCGGACGGCCGCCTGCAAGAAGCGGGAGCCTTGGTGTACGCCGACGCCTCGGCCTGGAATGTCGGCCGCTTCGAAAAACCCGACGATCCGCGTTATCTCTACCGTCGCGATGTCGACTATGTTTCGGGCGCGGCGTTGCTCATCGAAAAGTCTTTGTTCGCGGACATCGGCGGCTTCGACAACCGCTATGCGCCTGCTTATTGCGAAGACATGGATCTTGCCTTCGCCGTTAGAGCGCAGGGTCGGCGAGTGATCTATGAACCGGCGAGCGTTGTCGTGCATTGCGAAGGCATCAGCTCGGGTACCGATGTCTTTGCAGGCGTCAAACAATATCAGCAGACCAATCGCGAAAAATTCATCGCGAAATGGCGAGAAGCGCTGCGCCATCAGCCCGCTCCACGCACCTCGGTCGAGGCGGCAATACACCATCACCAGGCGCGGCATATCCTCATTATCGATGCCTTGACGCCCGACCCGACTCGCGACGCCGGTTCGCTGCAGGTGTTCAACATCATGCGGCTTCTGAGAAGTATGGGCTGGCGAGTGACGTTCATGGCGGACAATCGCCTCGCCAGTCACCACGACCTTTGCACCCTTGGCGCGATCGGTGTCGAAGTGTTGTGCAAGCCGTGGTCGCCTTCATTGGTAAGTTGGCTCAAGCGCGAACGCCATGGTTTGCATGCCGTGATGCTGTGCCGGCATTACGTTGCCGCGCCTAATCTTCCTTTGATCAAGCAGCTGGCGCCCGACGCCCGGATTATTTTCGACACCGAAGATCTGCATTTTCTACGCGAACGCCGCGCGGCGGAACACACGGGAAATTCGACGTTGATACGCCAGGCCATGGCATCTCAGCAGCAGGAATTCGCACTGATGCGCGCATGTCACGCCACGTTCGTCGTGAGCGTGGCGGAATGGAACTTGCTCAAACAAGAGCTGCCCGACGCCAACATCCTGCTGCTGCCCAACATGCATCCGGTGCGCGGTCGCACGCTTGAATTCGAACAGCGCGCCGGGCTGGTGTTTGTGGGAGGCTTCGGCCATCCGCCCAACGTCGATGCCGTGCAGTGGCTGACGAGCGACATCTACCCGATCATCCGCGCCAAGCGGCCCGATATCCAGCTTCACCTCATTGGTCAGATACCCGACGCTTCGCGTGCTCAACTCCAGAGCGACGGCGTCGTTATCCATGGCCGGGTGGATGATCTCGCGCCGTGGATGGAAGGAAGCCGCATATCGCTGGCACCGCTCCGCTACGGAGCCGGTGTCAAAGGCAAGGTCAACACGTCCATGAGCTACGGCCTGCCCGTGGTGGCTACGTCCATGGCCGCCGAGGGAATGTGGCTGCGGGATGGTGAAAATGCGCTGCTTGCCGACGACGCCCAGAGCTTCGCGGAGGCGATCCTGCGCCTCTATGAGGACCGCGATCTGTGGTATCGACTCTCCGAGGGCGGCTTGCGCAATATTCAGGAGCACTTCTCTTTCGATGTGGCGCGGCAAACGCTTGAAACGGCCCTGAATTAAACGGCTTAGCCCCGCCCCCGAACGATTGTTTTGAGCCCGGCTACAATAGGGGTTTCCCTCGCCCCCAAGCGACCCACCGTAAGGATCTGCACATGAAAGTTTTGGTCGGCTACAAGCGCGTGGTGGACTACAACGTCCGCATCCAGGTCAAACCCGATGGCACCGGCGTGGTGACCGACGGCGTGAAGCTCTCCGCCAACCCCTTTGACGACATTGCCCTGGAAGAAGCGCTGCGCCTGCGTGAAAAGGGCGTGGTCGAGGAAGTGGTCGTGGTGGGTATTGGCCCTGCCGACCTGACCGCACATTTGCGCAACGGTCTTGCGATGGGCGCCAACCGCGCTATTCACGTCGTGGCGCCAGACGCCGTGCAGCCACTCACCGCGGCGCGCGCGTTCCTGAAGCTGGTGGAAAAGGAACAGCCGGGCTTGGTGATCATGGGCAAACAGGCCATCGACGACGATGCCAATCAGACGGGCCAGATGCTCGCCGCGCTGTGGGATCGCCCGCAGGCCACGTTCGCCAGCAAGGTGGAGATCGCCAACGGCAAGGCAACCGTAACGCGCGAAGTCGACGCCGGCCTGGAAGTGATCGAAGCCGAACTGCCCGCCGTGATCACCACTGATCTGCGCTTGAACGAGCCGCGCTTTATCAAACTGCCGGACATCATGAAGGCCAAGTCCAAGCCCATCGATACGATTGAATTCGCCTCGTTAGGGGTGGATACGCACGATCAATTGAAGACCACCCACTATGCAGCACCTGCCAAGCGCAGCAAGGGCGTCATGGTGAAAGATGCGGCCGAACTCGTCGCCGCGCTGAAACAGAAAGGCCTGCTCTAAGCAGCCGACCGGACAAGGAGACACCCATGAGCAAGATCCTGGTTATCGCCGAACATCTGGACGGCAAACTGAACCTTTCCACCGCACGCGCCGTCAGTGCAGCGACGGCGGTCAAACCCGAAGCCATCGACGTGCTCGTGCTGAGCGACAACGTTGAAGCCATTGCCGCCGAGGCCGCAAAAATCGAAGGCGTGAGCCGTGTTCTCACGATCGCGCGCACCGAAAATGCCCACCCGCTCGCCGCCGTGCTTGCGCCGCAGATTGCTAAAGCGGCAAGCAGCTACACCCATGTGTTCGTGCCTTCCACCACGTTCGGAAAGGACGTCGCTCCGCGCGTAGCTGCCCTGCTCGGCGTAGCCCAGGTCAGCGATGTGATGAGCGTGGAAGACAGCCACACATTCAAGCGTCCTATCTATGCCGGCAACGCCATCATCACCGTGCAAGCCGATGCCGCGCATGCCATCGTCGCCACCATTCGCACGGCATCCTGGCCTGCTGCCGCTAGCGGCGCCCAGGCAGCACCGGTTGAGGCGCTGAGCCTGGATGTGGCAGCGCCCACCCATACGCGCTTCGTGGAACTGAAGCAGGGCAAGAGCGACCGTCCCGACCTGCAAAGCGCCAGCAAGGTGGTTTCCGGCGGCCGCGGCGTGGGCTCGAAAGAAAACTTCGACATCATCTACAAATTCGCCGACAAAATCGGCGCAGCGGTGGGCGCATCTCGCGCCGCTGTCGATGCCGGCTACGTTCCCAATGAATTGCAGGTTGGTCAGACCGGCAAAATCATCGCGCCGGAACTGTATCTGGCGATTGGCATCTCCGGAGCCATCCAGCATCTGACGGGCATCAAAGACGCCGGCACGATTGTCGCCATCAACAAAGACGGTGAAGCACCCATTTTCGAAGTGGCGGACATCGGCTTGGTGGGCGATTTGTTCAAGATCATTCCGGAGCTTGAGCAGGCGTTAGGCTGACGGCCGACCCTCTTTATAAGCGCGCAAAAGCGCACCGTATTCATCGCATCACCTCCAATCGCGTCCGTCCTGACAGGACGGACGCTGCTCGATCATGTCCATCACCCCTGGAGGCCGAGCCCTGGCCGGGGTTCACGCTGAGGGCACCGAGTCAACACTAAGTGCAGATAAGGACAATGCCGATAAGGCACTTGGCATTTCACATGGCTGGTACTCAATGTGCCATCCCTGCTTAAAAGTCCCTTCACATCTGGCATTCGTGGGAATGCGTGGCATGATTAACACCCAACAGCATTCGGCTATCCTCAACTCCACCGCTTGGCCGTCGATTAGATCGTTCCGCGCCAAAGCTCGATCCGAGGGAGCGCAAATTTCAAGGATTAAGCAATGCATCACCGAGAGAATTCATTAGAATGGAAGCGTAAATGCTTTGCCTTTTTTCTTCTATGCGGTGGATTGCTTTCCACATACCTCGGCAAAGACGTCGATTTCGATCTTCTCAATTATCACTTCTACAATCCCTGGGCTCTTCTGCATGGACGCCTTTCTGTCGATGGCTTTCCAGCATCAACGC
>Ga0335072_10010129_pt1 | contig 13573 bp, 5 predicted proteins | sample Lox_Sample_21_FD_206725 | JGI IMG/M metagenome (GOLD analysis project Ga0335072, IMG submission 206725) | Soil microbial communities from Loxahatchee National Wildlife Refuge, Florida, United States - Lox_Sample_2.1 | ecosystem: Environmental > Terrestrial > Soil > Wetlands | place: USA: Florida...
CGGCGCCCACGACCTCAATCTGGTCGGCTTGTGCGCCGGGGGAATGACTAGCGCGCTGGCTCAGGCCCACCTGGCGGCCCAGGGCACCAATCCAGTGCACGCGGCCGCCTACCTGGTGACGATGCTCGACGGGCGCCAGCGCAACATGGTCGGCACGCTGGCCACCCCGCAGGCCAGGTCGGTGCTGGCCCGGGAAGCGCGCAAGGGCACGGTGATCGACAGCAAGACGCTCGCGCACAGCTTTGCCTGGATGCGGCCCAACGACCTGGTGTACAGCTATGTGGTCAACGACTGGCTGCTGGGCAACGATGCCCCGGCGTTTGACGTGCTCGCCTGGAACGACGACGCCGCCAACCTGTCGGCCGCCCTTGCCCTGGACAGCAACGCCCTGCTGACCAGCGGGAAGGTCACTGAGCCCAATGGCGTGTCCTTCCTCGGAACGCCCATCGACCTGTCGAAAGTCACCTGCGACGTCTTCCTCGTCGCCGGATTGCGGGACCACATCACCGCCTGGCGCGCGTGCTACATGACGAGCCAGTTGCTTGGCGGCGACACTCAGGTGGCGATCGTTGACAGTGGCCACATCCAGTCGTTCGTGAACCCCGTGGGCAAGTCGCGCTACCCGTACTGGTGGGGCCCGGCGAGCGAGGCCGATCCCGACGCCTGGCTGGCCCAGGCCGAGGTGCGCGAAGGCTCATGGTGGCCGCACTGGGCGCAGTGGCTGTTGTCGCGTTCCGGGGAGGAGAAGCCCTCATCGCCCGCACTGGGCAGCCTCCAGCACCCGGCCTGCGAGCCAGCGCCCGGCCGCTACGTGCACGAGAAGTAGCCCCCCAGCGGGGCGTTGCCCATGTGGCAGGGCGGGACCCCTGGTGCCTGGCGGCCCCGTCCCGGCCGGAGTCCTCGCTTTAGTGAAGAATTTTCTACGCCCTGGCGTAGAAAAGTCTTCACTAAAGTAAAAGTGTTCACAACATGGCCCTGATTAGTGCTCATGTTCACCACCAGCACCCGGGTGGCAGGCAGGGCCGGGCCGTGGGATCTTCGCGACGGCCGACGGCGACCTCCCAGCACTCATTGCGTTATCACGCGGAAAATCCTTCGTCGCCCGAAAAGCCTTGGAGGTAATCCGCGCTACCCAGGCTTCAGCGGGGCGCCGCGGGGTATTGGACCCTGCGCTTGCCGTCAATTGCGGGACCGGCGGGGACGCAAAAGCTCCACGGAATCGGGTCATATCTGGCGGTACAGGCTTGGCCGTTGATGCCCGGAATCCTGCGTCACCCGGGTAGCCGTGGGCCCAAGTTCAATCACTGTAAGTGACCAATATACTACTCGAAGTAATCGCGACGACCGGCTGACCCGGCCGTATCACGATCGGGAGGTAATCACCATGGCGGACATGAGCGGACAGGTCGCGCTGGTAACCGGCGGGACCCGCGGCCTCGGCCTGGCGATCAGCCAACGGCTGATCGACCGTGGCGTAACGGTCGCGGCCGGCTACTCGGCGAATACCGACGCGGCCTGGCAGTTCCGTGACAAGTACGCCGACCACGGTGCCACCATCCACCAGGGTGACGTCGGCTCGGCCGACGACTGCGCCCGGGTCATCAGCGAGGTCCTGGACCAGCACGGCCAGCTCGACATCCTGGTCAACAATGCCGGCATCACCATGGACAGGACCGTCAGGAAGATGACCCCCGACGAATGGGACCAGGTCATCCAGGTGAACCTGTCCGGCGCGTTCTACCTGTCTCGCGCCGTGCTGCAGCAGATGCTGGACCGGGGTTTCGGCCGGATCGTCAATATCTCCTCGGCCATCGGCTCGGCCGGCGGGTTCGGCCAGGCCAACTACGCCGCGGCCAAGTCCGGGATGTTCGGGCTGACCATGAGCCTGGCCCTGGAGACCGCGGGGAAGAACATTACCGTCAACGCGGTCACTCCCGGCTACATCAGCACCGACATGACCGCGGGCATCCCGGCGGCGACGCTGGACAAGATCCTCGCCAAGATCCCGGTCGGCCGGCTCGGTGACCCCGACGAGGTCGCGCGGGTGGTGGAGTTCCTCGCCGACCCGGAATCGGCCTACATCACCGGCCAGGTCTACGCCGTTAACGGCGGCCTGTACATGTAGCGCTGTGCTCGGCCGCCACGCTACTCAATCGAGTTGATCGCGCAGCTACCTGTCAATTCCGCCACCTCGGTGACAGGCGAGACATCAATGGGGTAATCGTGAAATCATTCGTGATCAACCGGCATGGCCGACTGGTCTTCCCGGGCAATTTCCAAGGCGACGTTGACTTCTCGCTCCTGGGGACGCTAGACGAACTGACCACGGTGATTCGCCGGGATTTCGAGGCGAAGGCCCCGACGGGCACCGAACTGCTGGCCCGGATCGAATCGGGTGCCTATTCGCGGCGTTTTGAACTGCTGCGCGACCTGGGCCAGCACCTGTACTGGGTCAACCGCTACTCGATCACCATGTTCGACAAGCGCCCGACGCGCTGGCGTGACCTGCCCAAGCGCCGCGGTGACGTGTTCTTGCCCCTGGTGACCCCGTGGCCGGACCGCGAGCGCAAGGTCGCCGCGGTCGAGCGCGCTTTCCGCCAGCTCTCGCCCACCTGGGACGCCGAGGCCGAGAACAGGGTGTTCGCGCTGCTGTTCGACGTGTTCCGCACCAAGCGGCACACCGGTGCCGGGCTGCCCGCGATCAAGCCGACGGTGGCCGAGTTCATGAAGCAGCCCGACGCGCTGACTTTCGTCAGCCGCGATTATGACCCGGACTACCCCGTCTTCGCCGCCGAGGACATCCTCGACGTCCACGAGGACGTGCCGGAGCTGGAGGCGCTGACGCGGTGGGCCATGGTGCTGCACAACCAGTACCCATGGGACCGGTCCGGTACCGAGCTGTGCGGCCCGGACCAGATCAGCGATGACGACTTCGTCATCGCCCTCCACCCGCGCAACCCGGACGTGCTGGCCTTCATCGACCGGGTCAGGCGCTCGGGCTCTCCCGGCCACGGCGCAGCGGGCCTGATCACAGCGCGCCTAACCACCGGGGCCGCCCGCCGTCCCGCCGAGGCGGTCGCCCCCGCCGCGCCGTACCCGCCGGTTCGGGTGCGGGAAGCGTTCGCGATCCGGCCGGCCCTGGAGGCGCTGGCGATCGTGCGCGGTGAGCACGTCTGCGCGAACGCCGACGTCATCCGGAACGCGAAGTTCTCCTGGTCGCCGATGACCGCCGAGGAGATCACCGCGAAGACCGGGATCCAGGAGCGCCGCTACACCAGCCGGGAGCTGGAGCAACTGGGGCTGGAGGCGGCGCTCGCCGCGCTGGCCAAGTCCGGCCGTGGTCCCGAGGAGATCGGCGCGGTCTTGGTCAGCACCTGCACGAACAGCCGGCCGATCCCGTCGATGGCGTGCTGGCTGTCCGGCGAGCTCGGCCTGCTGCAGACGCATGCCTCAGCGGACCTAGTCGCCGCCTGCGCGGGCCTGCCCTACGGGCTGGCCGAGGCCATCCGCCAGTTGCAAGAAGTCCAGCGGCCCGTCTTGCTCGTCTGCGTGGAGAAGTTCTCCGACAAGATCGGCAGCGTCCGGACCTCACGGATGATCTTCGGCGACGGCGCCGCGGCCATGGTCATCGGCCCGGCCCGGCCCGGCGCGGCCGGTGACGTGGACGTCGTCCAGACGTACGCGAGCGGCCCGCGGCACGAGGTCAACTCGATCATCTGGCCCAACGAGGTGTTCGACGGTGACATCACCGTGCACGGTCCCGACGTCAAGTCGCTCGTCCGGCGCTACCTGGCCCAGATGCTCGGAGAACTTCGCGCCCAGCCCGATCCGGATGACCCCGGGCGGACGCTGCTGGACAGCATCGAGCTCATCGTCCCCCACCAGGCCAACAAGACGATGATCCTCAGCCTGGCCGGCGAGGCCGGGCTGTCCGCCGAGAAGCTGTACTTCAACGTCCAGACGATGGGCAACGTGTCCTCCGCCAGCATCCCGATCGCGATTTACGACGCGATACGCGACGGCGTGATCACCCGGCCAACCCGGGTCTTCGCGCCGGGCTTCGGCGCCGGAGCCGTCGGCGGCTACGCGGTCATGCGCATCGATCCGGCCATTGTCGCCAGCGAAGTCGTGCTGGATGTTCTCCCGGGCCTGCCGGAAGCGGGGATCTGATGGGCCGCGAGTCACTGGTGGCCTTCTCCCGCGTCGCGGTCGCCAGCCGGGGCCAGTCGGCGATGCGCCTGATCAACGCCGTCCGGGAATGGAACGCCGAGGGGCGGCAGCCGCTGCGCGTCATCGCCCTCTACGCCGCCGCCGACCGCCACGCGAGGTTCGTCCGCGAGGCCGACGAGGCGCTGATGATCGGCCCGGATCCGGATTACGGGCAGGACGCTGGCGCACTCCCGGCCAGCCCTCATCTGGACATCGCCGAGCTAGAGCGGGCGCTGGTGAAGTGCCGGGCCGACGCCGTGTGGCCCGGCGGGGAACTGGGGCCGGAGAAGGCGGAACTGGCCGAGCTGTGCGACCGGCTGGGAATCACCTTCATCGGCCCGCCGGCCGGCGTCTTGCGCCGGCTCGGCGACCAGGCCGAGTCCGCCCGGCTAGCCGAACGAGCCGGCCTGCCCCTGGCCGAGCGGGCGCTGCGCGGCGGCAGGTACATCGACGTACAGGTCGTGGCGGACGCCGCGGGCACGGCGTGGACGCTGGGTGTCCGGGATTCCAGCGGTCGGCGGCGGGATCAGAAGGTGATCGAGGAATCTGCCTCGACCGCACTGGACGCCGGGCAGGAGCGACAGCTTCGCGAGCATGCCGCGGGCCTGCTGCGGGCCGCCGGGTATGCCGGGGCCGGCACGGTCGTGTTCCGCTACCAGCCAGGCGAGCGGCTGTTGTCGTTCCTCGAAGTCAGCCCCGGGCTGGCCGTGGAGCACCCCGTTAGCGAGGTCACCACCGGCGCCGACATCGTCAAGCTGCAGCTGCACATCGCGGCGGGCGGCACGCTCGCCGCGATAGCCGCCGCCGAGCCGCCGGCGCTCGGACATGCCATCGCCGTCCGGCTCACCGCGCAGGACCCCGAGCGCGGGCTCGCGCCCGCCCCGGGCTTGATCGAGTACCTGGCCCTGCCGGGCGGCCCGGGAATCAGGATCGACCCGGCCGTGGCCGAGGGGGACGTCATCTCGCCGGCCGACTCGATGATCGCCACGGTAGTTGCCTGGGGCCGTGACCGCGCTGAGTCCCGGGCCAGGCTGTCGCGCGCGCTTAAGCAGGCCGCCGCCGTGATCCGCGGCGGCACCACCAACAAGGCGTTCCTGCTTGACCTGCTCGACCGGCCGGAATTCGGCAGTGGCGAGTTCGATGCCACCTGGCTCGACGCGATGATCGCCAGCGGCTACCGGGCGCCGCGACGAGTCGATGTCGCCCTGCTGGCCGCCGCCTTCGATGCCTACGAGGCGCACGAGAGCCGCCAGCAGGCCCACCTGTTCGCATCCGCCGCCCGGGGGCGCCCGGAGGCCGGACACGAGACCTGGCACCAGCTGGACGTCCGGGCGGACGGCCAGGCCTACCGGCTGCGAGTGGCCCGGCCCGGCCGTCATCGCTACCTCGTGGAACTAGACGGTCACGCGGTCGAAGCCGGCATTGAGCGCACGGGACGGTTCGAGATCACGCTGGGCGTCGGCGGTCAGGCATTCCACGTGCTCTGCGCCGCCCAGGGCACGGACTACCTCATCGAGGTCGACGGCACGGTGCACCGGATTGCCGGCTACGAGGCCGGGCTCGTCCGCGCCCCGGCCCCGGCCATGGTGGTGGCCATCCTCGTCCAGGCGGGCGACGCCGTCGCCGCGGGCGACGCCGTGGTCGTCGTGGAAAGCATGAAGCTGGAGACGTCGCTGCGCGCCCCGGTCGCCGGCCGGGTCACTGAGGTGCTCGCCGACGTCAACACTCAGGTCGCGAGCGGCGCCAAGCTGGTGCGGATCGAGCAGGATCCGGAACGCGACCCGGGCGGGGCGCGCCGCACGCACGAGATCCTCGGGCCCGCGGCGCCGGACGGGCGGGGCCGGGCGAGCCTGGCCGCGCTGGCCGCCCCCGCGAACAACGACCGGGATCCGGCCGCCCTGGCCGGCGATGCGCTGGCGGCGCTGCGCTCCCTGGTGCTCGGCTTCGATCTCGACGAGGACGAGGTCGCGCGGCAGGCCCGGCAACTGGATGCCGCCCGGGCCGGCCTGCCCGTCGAGGACCCGCGGGTACTCGCCGCGGAGATCAGCGTCTTGCAGATTTTCGCCGACCTGTGCGCGCTGTGGCGTAACCGCCGCGTCGGCGGCGATCCGGGCGGGTCAGGCGACCTCGAGGCCGACGGCGCCACGACCGCCGACGACGAGGCCGCCGACGCCGAGGGCACCCACAACCCCCAGGAGTACCTGCACGCCTTCCTGCGCTCCCGCGACGCCGACGCCGAGGGCCTGCCGGGGTCATTCCGGATGAGGCTGCGCCGGACTCTGGCCCACTACGGCATCACCGGCCTGGAGCCCTCGCCCGGCCTGGGACCGGCGCTCTACCGGATCTTCCTCGCGCATCGCCGGGCCGCTGCGCACGTGCCGGTCGTGTCGGACCTTCTCCAATGGCGGTTGCGCCATCCCGGGTCACTGCCCGGCGAGCTCCGTGATGGCTACCGGCAGGTGGTCGAGCAGCTGGTACAGGCCACTGAGCTGCGCTATCCAGCGGTCGGCGAGCTGGCTCGGCAGGTGCGCTACCGCTGCTTCGAAGCCCCGCTCATCGCCGCCGAGCGGGTCCGCGCCCAGCAGCAGGTGCGTGCGGAACTCGATCGCCTCTCCGCCGACCCGGCGACCAGGGCAGCCCAGATCGACGCCATCGTCGCCACTGGAGAGGCGATCCTGGGAGTCTTCACCGAGCGGGATCACCCGGTCATGCTCGAGGTGATGACCCGGCGCTACTACCGGCTCAGGCCATTGACTCCTGTCCAGCTCACCCAGCGGAACGGCCGCCCCGTGCTGACCGCCGAGTACGTTCATGACGGGCAGCATTACGCGGTGATCGCCACGGTGGCCGGCGCCGGGGACGACGCGCTCGCCAGCGACCTGGCCGGGCTGTTTGACACAGTGCTGCCCGACACAGCGCTGCTCGACACAGTGATGCCCGACAAGGGACCATCCGACCGGATCATCCTGGTCGATCTCTACCACGCCACTCCCCCGCCGCCCGGCGATGAAGACGCCGGCCTGGACGCCACCGCCAGCTGGATCGGGGACAGGCTCGCCGCCATCCCGTCCGGCGTCGGACGGGTGTCGGTCGCGGTATATCCCGCCGACGACGCGGACCCCAGCAGCCCGTCCTGGTTCACCTTCCGGGGCGCGCCAGGGACCGGCGCGGCGGCGGAGGACCGGGCCCTGCGCGGCCTGCATCCGCTGATCGCCGAGCGGCTGGGCCTGTGGCGGCTGTCCGGATTCGAGCTGGCCCGGCTGCCCGCCCCGCCCGACGTGCACCTGTTCCGTGCCCGGGGCCGCCAGGTTCCCGCCGATCAGCGGCTGATCGCCCTGGCCGACGTCCGCGACCTGACCGTCTTGCGCGACTCCGGCGGACGGATCCGCGGCCTGCCGCAGCTCGACCGTGCCCTGGACGCCTGCCTGGACAGCCTGCGCTCGGTTCGCTCGGCTGACCGCGAGGCCGCCAAGCTGGACTGGAACCGTGTCATGCTTCACGTCGGGCCGGTCGCCGACATCTCGATCACCGAGCTCCGCCAGGTCATGCGGTCCCTGGCCCCGCGGGCTAAGTCCCTGGGGCTGGAGCAAGTGCTGACGCGGCTGCGCGTTGCCCGTGGCAGCGCGCAGCCCCGCGAGGTCACGCTGCGGATGTCCTGGCCGCCCGGGGCGGGGCTGACGCTACGCGTCACCGACCCGCCGTCCGAGCCACTGCGCGAGCTTGACTCCTACACCCAGAACGTGATCCGGGCCCGCCGCCGGGGTGCCGTCTACCCCTACGAGCTCATTCCCCTGATTACCCGGTCGCCAGATCGCGACGGCACCGCGGGCACTTTCACCGAATACGACCTAGACCCCACGGGTGCCCCGGTGCCGGTGGACCGGGCGCCGGGCTCGAACGTCGCGAACCTGGTGCTCGGCGTGGTCACCACCCCGACGAGGCGCTACCCGGAGGGAATGCGCCGGGTCGTCCTGCTCGGCGATCCGACCCGCGCGCTCGGGGCGATCGCCGAGCCGGAATGCCGCCGGGTCCTCGCGGCCATCGACCTGGCGCGGCGCCTCGACGCCCCGGTGGAATGGTTCGCCCTCTCTTCCGGAGCCAAGATCGCGATGGACTCCGGGACCGAGACCATGGACTGGATCTCCCGGGTGCTGCGGGCGATCATCGAATTCACCCAGGCCGGAGGCGAGATCAACGTCGTGGTCGCCGGCATCAATGTCGGTGCCCAGCCGTACTGGAATGCCGAGGCCACGATGCTCATGCACACCAAGGGCATATTGATCATGACCCCGGACTCCGCCATGGTGCTGACCGGCAAGCAATCGCTTGACTATTCGGGCGGAGTCTCCGCCGAGGACAACTTCGGCATCGGCGGCTATGACCGGATCATGGGCCGCAACGGCCAGGCCCAGTACTGGGCGCCTGACCTGTCCGCCGCCACCGATGTGCTCCTCGCGCACTACGAGCACACCTACACGGCGCCCGGCGAGCGCTTCCCTCGCCCGGCCCCGACCACCGATCCCGCCGACCGCGACATCAGCGCGGCGCCGCATGCGGGCCAGGCCGACGAGTTCACCGCGCTCGGGGAGATCTTCGATCACGCCAGCAATCCCGGGCGCAAGAAGCCTTTCGACATGCGCTCGCTGCTGCGCGGCGTGGCCGACGCCGACCATGAGCCGCTCGAGCGCTGGGCCGACATGGCCGACGCGGAGTCGGCCGTAGTGGTGGACGCCCATCTAGGCGGCCAGCCGGTCGCGCTGATCGGCTTCGAATCACGGCTGCTGCCGCGCCACGGGCCTCACCCCGTGGATGGCCCGTCGCGCTGGACGGCCGGCACGCTATTCCCGCGCTCGTCGAAGAAGACGGCACGGGCGATCAACGCGGCCAGCGGCAACCGCCCGCTGGTGATCCTGGCCAACCTGTCGGGATTCGACGGCTCGCCCGAGTCTCTTCGCCAGCTTCAGCTGGAGTACGGTGCGGAGATCGGCCGCGCGGTGGTCAACTTCGATGGCCCCATCGTGTTCTGCGTGGTCTCCCGCTATCACGGCGGAGCATTCGTCGTGTTCTCCGGGACCCTCAACGACAACATGGAAGTCGCCGCCGTGCAGGGCTCCTACGCCTCGGTGATCGGCGGCGCGCCCGCCGCCGCGGTGGTGTTCGCGGCTGAGGTTCGCAAGCGCACCGCGGCCGATCCCCGGGTGGCGGACCTGCAGAAGGCCATCGCCGAGGCCACCGCGAGCGGTGATCACGACAAGGCGTCCCTGCTGCGGGAGGAGCTGGACGCGGCCTGGCCCGTCGTGCACGCCGAGAAACTCGGGCAGATCGCCGACGAGTTCGACAGCCAGCACAGCATCCAGCGGGCGCAGAGCGTGGGCTCAGTCAAGGCCATCGTCCCGGCCGCTGGCCTGCGACCCTACCTGATCGAGGCGGTCCGGCGCGGGATGCGCCGGGCGATGTCCACCTGACCACCGCCCACGTGGCCAGATGCGGTACGTGGCGGCACCGGGGTCCCGGTGCCGCCACGTACGTTGCCTGGGCAGAATCAGGCTTGGCCTAACGCTCGCCGCCGGTGTCCCGGATGAGCGGGGCCGTCGCCTCCAGCCAGTCCTGGGCGAACTGGCGCTGGTTGTCGAGCAGCTTCTGGGCGAAGTCGTAGAGCCCGGCGTTCATCTCCTCCGGCTTGGGCAGCTCGCCGAGCGGCAGCTGCGCGAAGAATGACTTAGGAGTAACGGGCTGGACGAGGGCCACGCAAGTCCGGACCGCCTGGATCGTCATCCCCTGACTCGTGCGGATCGCGTCGAGGAAATCGTCCTGCAGTCCTTTGGTGGCGTAATCTGGCATTTGCATCCGCCTTCCTGTAGGGAAACGCTTCCCTCAAGCTATACCCAGCACTTGCTTGCTATATCAAGCGCACCCCCCCTGCTCGCGATGCCATGCTGGCCAAGCAGGCCGGCGAATAGACTGAATCGCGGCATTATGCGGTATTCGGCATTCTCGCCGCCCGGCGCAAATTCCGCCAAGACGGAATTAATTTCCCTTACAGGGCCAGAAGCGCTATGGTGACGGCATGGGTTGCATGGGCTCTCCCACCGCCGCTTAGCGGCGGCACCGCGGTTGCCGTGACCGCGGCCTGAGCGACTGCCCCGCTGGGGTCAGTGCAGCGTGGTCTAGTGCAGCGTGGTCTAGTGCAGCGTGTACCGCCGGACCAGTGTCCCGCCGGCAGCCGCCGCGTGCCTTCTTGTGCTGCCGGGCCGTCCTGCCTGATCAGGGGAGCCATGTCTCAGTCCCGGCGATTCAGTCCTCCCTCGAGTGCTTTCCGTGCCTCGAGTGACTTCCGTGCCCCGGCCGCCCGCTGGGCCGGGCGGGCCAGGTGGTGGCGGGGGCGCTGGCGGAGCTGGTGGTCGATCATCCAGCTGGTTCCCGCGGCGGGCTGGGTTGCCGTCGCCGCGATCGTACTCAACCTGGTGATCGGCCTGCTGCCGCTGGGCTTCGTGATCGGCACCAGCGTCGCTATCGGGCAGGTCGCGGGGGCCGGGAGGGGGGTCTCGGGCGGGGTTCTGCTCCCGGCCGGGCTGGCGGTGGCCGCGCTGCTGCTGCAGTCGGTCCTCTCGCCGTTCCAGGCCGCGTCCACTGAGCTGATCAGCCGGCGGGCGGACGGGGCATGCGTACGGCGGCTGATGCGGGTGACCCTGACCCAGGCCACTGTTGACCTGCTAGAACAATCGGATGTCCTGGACAAGATGGGTGATGCCCGCCGAGGGCTGACGGAGTACTCCGCCACGCCGGGGGCCGCCGTCGCCGGGCTGATCGCGCTGACCGCCCGGTACGCGCAGCTTGCCGGGGGCGCGGTGATCACCGGGGTGGTGCTCGGCCCGGTGGCCGCGCTGGTGATCACGGCGGCGGCGCTGGCCGCCCGGTTCGGGGAGCGCGGTGCCCAGACCGCGTACTCGTTGCTCAGGAGCCGGTCAGCCGCGGCCAGGCGCAAGGTGTACTACATACTCGACACCGGCAGCTCGCTGGCCGCCGCCAAGGAGATCCGGATGCTGGGGACGTTGCCGTGGTGGCGGGAGCGAGGGAGGCGGGACTCCGGTGCCTACCTGCGCCCGCTGTGGCGCGCCCGCCGCCGGATCCGCCTTGCCCTGGTCACGGTGTACGGCCTGGTAGTGCTGGCTGGGACGGTGGCCGGGCTGGTCATGGTGCTCGACGCCGCCAACCACAGGGGGCTGAGCGTGCTGGGCCTGTCGCTGGCCCTGCAGGCGGTCCTCATCGCGGCGCGGTTCGGGGTGTACTTCCCGGAAGCTGACAACCAGACCCAGGACGGCATGCAGGCCCGCGGCTCGATGCTGGAGATCGAGCGGGCCATCGCCCGGCGGGCACCGAGGCGGCTGCGGGCTGGCGGTCGCCAGGCTGGGCAGGCGCCCGTCTCTGGCATCGCGTTCGAGAAGGTGAGCTTCGCCTACCCGGGCAGCGGCCGGACTGTGCTGCGAGAGCTTGACCTGGAGTTCCCGGCGGGCACCGCAACCGCGATCGTGGGACTGAACGGGTCGGGCAAGACCACCCTGGTCAAGCTGCTGTCGGGGCTGCTTGAACCCACCGGCGGGCGCATCACCGTGGACGGGGCCGGCTTGGCGGAGCTCGACGCCCGGTCCTGGCAGCAGCGCCTGGCGGTGATCTACCAGGACTACGTCCGCTACGAGCTCGACGCGGCGGCCAACATCGGGCTCGGCGCGCCCGTGCACCTGGGGGACGCGGAGGCCCTGGAGAGGGCCATCGACTGGGCGGGTGCCGCCGACGTGATCGCGGCGCTGCCGGACGGGCTGGCCACCGTGCTGTCCAGCCGGTACTCCGGCGGGGTGGACCTGTCGGGCGGGCAGTGGCAGCGGATCGCCCTGGCCCGTGCCCTGTTCGCCGTGCAGGCCGGCGCTTCTGTGCTCGTCCTGGACGAGCCGACCGCGCAGCTGGACGTCCGGGCCGAGGTCGCGTTCTTTGACCGGTTCCTGGACCTTACCCGCGGCCTGACCACGCTGGTCATCTCCCACCGGTTCTCCACGGTGCGGCGCGCGGACCGGATCGCGGTCCTTGACGGCGGGCGGATCACCGAGCAGGGCAGCCACGAGGAACTGATGGCGGCGGGCGGGCAGTACGCCGAACTATTCGGGCTGCAGGCACGGAGGTTCGCCAGTGAGGAGACGGCATGACGATCTTCCGTGCGGCCCGCTTCCTGTTCGCCCTGGGCCTGCGGGTGGCCAAAGTACGGCTGCTGCGGGCGACGGTGCTCGCGGTCGCCTTCTACGTCGCCGCGCCGCTGGCTGCCCTGGCGCTGCGCGACCTCACCGACGACGTGCTAGCCCACCACGCCGGGCCCGCCCTGGCCGCGGCGGTGCTCGCTTCGGTGGCGCTCGTCGCCCAGCCCATTCTCGCCCAGTTCTGCCACCTGGATCTCGTCCGGGTGGCGGAGGCGCAGCAGATGCGGCTGCGGGGCGAGCTGATGGACCTGGTGAACGGGCCGCCCCGGATCGATCACGTGGACCGGCCCGATTTCGCCGACACCGTGGACCTAGTCCGCGACAACCTGCTCGCCACGACCCAGTCCCTGGACGGGGTGCTCCAGCTGGCCGGCCTGCTGCTGCAGATGACTGTCACCATCGCGGCGCTCGTGATGATTGGCCCGCTGTTCGCCGTCCTGCCGCTGTGCGCCGTGGTACCGGTGCTGCTTGAACGGACGGCTCAGTCCACGGTGGAAAACGCGCGGGAACGGACAGCTGAGCGGCTCCGGCTGGCCAAGCACCTGCTCGAGCTCGCGACCAGCAGCGGGCCGGTCTGGGAACTGCGGCTATTCGGCGCCGAGGACGAGATCCTCCGGCGCCAGCGGGTCGCCTGGGACGCGGTGACCACCGCGATGTGGCGCGGCCAGCTCAAGGCCGCGACGTACCGGGCGGCCGGGCAGGGGGTCTTCGCCCTCGGCTACGGGGGCGCCATCGCGCTGGAGCTGTACCGCGCGCTGTCCGGGCACGCCGGCGTCGGCGACCTAGTCCTCGTGATCATCCTCGCGGTGCAGGTGAGCGGGCAGGTATCCGGCCTCCTCGGGGTGCTGTCGCTGCTGCAAGTCGCCGGGCGGACAACCGACAGGATCGGCCGGCTGCGGGCGGAGGCCACCCCGGCTCCCCCGGTTTCCGCGGGCACCGCTCGCGCTGGCACGGGGAGGCTGGCCCACGGGATCACGCTTGAGGACGTCTCGTTCACCTACCCCGGCGCGCAGCGGCCGGTGCTGTCCGGGATCTCGATGCACATCCCGGCCGGGTCGGTCCTGGCCCTGGTCGGCGAGAACGGGGCTGGCAAGTCGACCCTGGTCAAGCTGCTGTGC
>Ga0335072_10010134_pt1 | contig 13571 bp, 14 predicted proteins | sample Lox_Sample_21_FD_206725 | JGI IMG/M metagenome (GOLD analysis project Ga0335072, IMG submission 206725) | Soil microbial communities from Loxahatchee National Wildlife Refuge, Florida, United States - Lox_Sample_2.1 | ecosystem: Environmental > Terrestrial > Soil > Wetlands | place: USA...
GGCTTGATTCCGGCCTTTCCCGGCGGGCTCCGCGCTCTTCGTGGCTAAGGTTTTTCTATCTGCTCAGGATCCTGCTCAAGCATGCGATGTTCCAACTGTCGTCGCCAATCCAGTTCCTCCACAAACAGGCGCGAATCGCGCCAACCCGGCTCGACTTTGACGTAGAGTTCGAGAAAAACCTTGGTCCCGAGCATGCGCTCAATCTGCAGCCGGGCTGCCGTTCCAATCCTTTTGAGCATCTGCCCGCCGCGCCCGACCAGAATTCCCTTCTGCCCCTCGCGTTCGCAATAGATAGTCGCCCCAACCCGCGTAAGCTTCTTGCCCTCTTCGAAACTATCGACGATCACTGTGGTCGCGTATGGAATTTCCTCCTGCGTGTTCAGCAGCACTTGTTCACGAACAATCTCTGCAGCCATGAACCGCGCCGGCTGATCGGTAACTTGATCTTCTGGAAAATAGGTGGGTCCGGATGGCAGAGCCTTGATGATGAGATCCAGAAGCGTATCCAGACCCTTCTTCTTCAGCGCCGAGATAGGCACAACTTCCTGGAAGTTGTACAGCTTGCGGTATTCCTCGATCAGAGGCAGCAGCTTCGCTTTGTCGCGAATTAGGTCGATCTTGTTGAGGATCAGAAATGCTTTCGTTCCTGACTGCTTCACTAGATCGAGCGCGAACTGATCGCGCCGATCGATCGTGTGCGTCAGATCCATGATGACCAGCACGAGATCGCAGCCTTCCAGCGCCTCCCGCACTTCGACCATCATTTTGCGGCCGAGAGAACTATCCGGCTTGTGAACGCCCGGAGTATCGATCAGTACAATCTGCGCCCCATCGCGGCTCTTCTGTTTCGGGACGTTGATGATGCCTTGGATTCGATTGCGGGTGGTTTGCGGCTTGGGTGAGATGATCGCGAGTTTTTCGCCGACAAGCGAGTTCAGCAGCGTCGACTTGCCCGCGTTGGGCCGTCCGAGAATGCAAACGAATCCGGATCGAAAAGGCATCGGGAAATTGGCCTCAGGCTGCCGATCTCAGATCTAGTTGGGACCCGGGAGCCTGAGGTCCGAGTTCTGAAGTCCGAGGCGTCAGATTAATTTCAGCTGTTGCGCCTGCACTTGCGTCACGCGGACGCGTTCCACCTTTCGGTCCGTGGAATCGAGTACTTCGAATTTCAATCCATCCTCTTCGACCGTCTCGCCCTTGCGAGGAATCCGGCCGGCCAACTCGCTGACCAATCCCGCAATCGTCGCCGATTCCTTGCCTTCCGGCTTGGTGCCGAAAAGCTCGTCGAGCCGGTCGAGATCCATATCACCCGAAACGATAAATGCGCGATCGCCCTCGCGCACGATTTCCGGCTTGTCGTGCTCATCGCGAATTTCGCCGACAATTTCTTCAACAAGATCCTCGATCGTCACCAGCCCCGCGACCCCTCCATATTCATCGACCACAATCGCCATGCGGACGTTCTGCCTTTGCATCTCGCGAAGCAGATCGCTGCCCAGTTTGCTCTCCGGCACAAAATAAACATCGCGCCGCATCACTGTGTCGAGCGTGCGCATATGGGCTTCGCTGTCGGAAACCTGCAGCACATCCTGCGCATAAACGATCCCCTTGATGTTGTGGATGGTGCCTTCAAACACCGGAACACGCGAGTAGTGCTTGGCTCGCAGCATTTCAATCAAGTTCTCCACGGTCGTGTTCACCGGGACCGCGAACATCGCCGGACGTGGGCGCATCGCTTCCCGAACCGTCTTGCCGCTGAACTCCACGACGGACTGAATCAGGTCGCGGTCGCCCTCCTGAATGATGCCCTCTTCCCGGCCTGCCTCGATCAGCGCATCGACAGCTTCGGCCGGACTCTCCGGTTCCTCCATCGCATTTTGCCGGGTTAGCGCGACAACGGATTGCAGAAATCCCAGTGCGACCGTCACGGGCATGACGAGATAGATCAGAAGGCGAAGAAACAGCGTCCAGTGAATGAGCCACTCGCCCTTGGTGCGCGAGAAAAATAGGAACGGCATGAAGCGATTGCATATGACCACAATCAGGATCAGGCTGATCGTTGCTTGCAGAATCTCGGCAACGGTCCAACGCTGATCGCTGAAAATAACAAATCCCACTATCAAGGCAATCGCGGCCATGGTCAATTGACTAAGCACCGCCATGGAAAGCGAAGCGCGCACGCGGCTCACGCGCAGCTGCGGCTCAACCTTTTGTTCGAAAAAATCAATGTTGTCTTGAAATTCGCGCGAAAGGAACTTGCCCGCTTCCTGATACACGCGATCAACGTAGGAAACCAGCGTCAGAAGCCCGAGCAGCAGGAGCAGTGTAATGGCAACGCCAATGGTCATACAGTGGCCGCTCCTGCGCGGTGCCGTTTGCGCTTCTTTTTCGTCACAGAAGACGTTCCGGAACGCCCTCGTTCGATTAATGCCGAGGGCAGCTTTAGAGCCCGGCGCAACTGCGCTTCCTTCCGCGCCATAACTCCATTATCGCGCTCATGATCGAACCCCGCCAGATGAAGAATTCCGTGCAACATCAGGATTTTGATTTCCTGGTCGACGCTATGTCCAAACTGAGCAGCGCTTTCGGTCGCGGCGTCAGCCGATATGGCAATATCGCCGGCCAAATGAGTTGCATCTGCATTGTGATCGGCTGCAAGCGCCGGGAACGAAAGCACATCTGTCGCTTGATCTTTTCCTCGAAATCGCCGATTCAGCGAACGGATTCCGGCATTGCTGGTAACGAGCACATTGACATCTCCGGCCAATCCGGCGGCGCTCTGCGCCCGCACCAGGAACTTCTCCAGGGCTGCCTTTCTCGAGGCCGTCATTTTTCTTTGCAAAATGACCAATCTCCACTCCGTCGGAAAAGAGCCCGATTTGAGCAAAAAACAAATGGGAGGGCTAGCGAACAGCCCTCCCATCGATTTCAATCTATCCCTTGATTTCCAAAGACGGCGGCTTCTCGTCTGTAATCAGCAACGACGACATCGACTTTTCGCCCGCAGCATCGGCGCTGCGCGCTTCGCTCAAAAGCAGCATCTGTTGTTCAGCCACTCGGGCTTTATGCTCGTCATACGCGCGCACAATCCGCTGCACCAGATGATGTCGCACGACATCGCCTTCGTCAAAGTGCACGAACGCCAGTCCTTGCACGTTTCTTAGCACGTCGATGGCTTCCAGCAATCCGCTCCGGCGCGCATTCGGCAAATCGATCTGCGTGATGTCGCCGGTGATTACGGCCTTGGAATTGAACCCCAGCCGAGTCACGAACATCTTCATCTGCTCCGAAGTCGTGTTCTGCGCTTCGTCGAGAATCACAAACGAATCGTTCAGCGTGCGTCCGCGCATGAAAGCAATCGGAGCGATCTCAATGACATTCTTTTCCAAATACCGATCCACTTTCTCCGGATCGAGCATGTCATACAACGCGTCGTACAACGGACGAAGATACGGATCGATTTTGTCTTGCAGCGTGCCCGGCAAGAATCCCAGGCGCTCGCCCGCTTCAACTGCCGGACGGGCCAGAATGATGCGATTCACGCGCTTCGCCAGCAGAGCAGAGATTGCCATGGCCACGGCAAGATACGTTTTGCCCGTACCTGCCGGTCCGATGCCGAACACCATATCGTGCTTCTCGATGGCTTCGAGGTATCGCCGCTGATTGCTGCTCTTCGGCTGCACGGTGCGGCGTCCGAACGAGCGCTGCTTTCCCGCATCGGCCAAGCCTCGCAGCGTCGCGTTTGGATCTGACGTCAGCACGCGCAGCATACTGTTCAGGTCGCCATTGTTGAAGGTATAGCCGGAGCGCTGCAGGCTTTCATAATCGGAAAAAACCTGCTCCGCCCGTGCCACATCTCGCGCCGCGCCTTCCAGTTCGATTGCATTCGAACGCAGGTTGATGGTGATGTTCAAACCCTCCTCGAGCAGGCGCACATTCTCATCCCGCGTTCCGAAGAAGGCCTCAATGTTGGGACTAATCCCGATATTCTTCTTCATTCAGTTTCGTCGATGGACCACATCGGGCGCCGCCGCACCAGTTTGCGCCCCGCGGCCGGAAAGAAGTCTCTCGTCTGGGGCAATTCGGCACGGTTCTCCTCTGCGTTTCCGTATGAATATGCGGAAACCTTCGCTTTCAAAAACAACGCAGAACTGTACTCAGGAATTGGAAGAACCGGGATGTTTGAGCCCCGCAGGGCGACAACTACCATTAGTAAAAGCGTACCCTGTGCCGGGACGCCAGTCAATGGCGACTCAGGCTCAGTGTATTTCTGGCGCGATTTGGCGTCCCGCGGCTGGAACGGCCCTGGTCCGCGCCCATTCCCGAAGTTCCGCAACCTCCTCGGCGCGCGTGGCGGAGAGCGGAATCGTTTGAGACAGCGCTTGCAGGAGCAGTTGAGTAGTCACCGGCTTCTTCTCGGAATACGCTGCATATAGAGCTCCCTGCACTGCCGCATCGATCTCTGCGCCCGAATATCCGTTGGCGGCCATGGAAACCTGCTCCAGGTCGAAGTCCTCTGGCTTTCGCTTACGCTTCGCCAGTGCAATGGCAAAGATCTGCTTGCGTTCCATCTGGTTCGGCAAATCCACGAAGAACAATTCGTCGAACCGTCCTTTGCGAATCAACTCCGGTGGCAGCGCCGTCACATTATTCGAGGTCGCTGCCACAAACACCGGCGCTTTTCGATCCTGCATCCAGGACAGGAATGCGCCCAGCAACCGCGAGGACACTCCGGCATCCGCCGACGCCGAATCCGGCCCGCTGCCCGCGAAGACTTTTTCCAACTCGTCAATCCACAGCACGCACGGCGCGAGTCCCTCGGCGACCTGAAACACCTTGCGGATTCGTTTCTCGGTTTCGCCGATGTACTTGTCGTAAACCGCCGAAGTATCAAACTTCACGAGGGGCAGCTTCCATTCTCCCGCCACCGCCCGGGCGCAAAGTGACTTACCGCATCCTTGCACTCCCAGGACGATCATGCCCTTCGGAGGCTCCAATCCAAATTCGCGCGCCGCATCTTCCCACGCACCACGCCGCTGCGCCAGCCAGTGCTTCAGGTTCTCCAATCCGCCCACGGCCGCCATGTTCTCGTTACCTTCGATGAACTCGAGCATGCCCGAATGCCGCAGCAGTTGCTTCTTGGCCTCCAGCACGTCGGTGATCGTTTCCGCACACAGAGCGTAGCGTGTTACCAGCGCCTGCGAGATCGCGCGCTCGGCCTCTTCCTCGGTCAATCCGCGAAGGTTCGCCGCCATCGCATCGACGCCCGACGCATCGAGTTGCAAGTTCAACGTGTACGTCTTCGACAAGCGCGTGAAGGTCTCATGGATAATCTCGTGCAAACGCTCGCGGTCTGGCAGAGGAAGATCGAAATACTCGACCAACTTCGCCAACTCCGGTGGAACCGTGATCTCCGGCGCAGTAATGATGATTGTCCGCCGGTTTGCCGCGAATTTCTGCCCCACATCGCGCAAGCGCCGCACCACCACCGGATCATCCATATGGCGGTGAAAGTCTTTGAGGATGAATACGGCCTCGACCGTCACCGATTCCATGTTCGCCAGCGCCTGCGCGGGTTCGCGCGTGTTGTAGATGGCACTGTTTGTTGCCGCCGCGGTGGATTCGGGCGCACTCCCACCGGACATGATCGCCCGCATCAGCCGTTCCGCTTCGCCGGAGTTCGGGGCGAGAACAGTCCGACCCTGCGCGGGAATGCGCCCGCTGTGCATCCACGTAGAGCTTTGATCCGCACGTGCCCCCGCTGCATTTGGCGGCTCTGGCGCAGCGTTCGAGCTGGAGCGAAGCAGCCCGTCAGCGATGCTCCACTCAAAGGTCGCCATCTTCAATTCCGAGCAAGCCGATCGCACCAACTCGACCGCGAGCGTTTCCTCCGACGTCTCAATCACGACGATCGGCGTCGACGAATTGATCAATATTTTCAGGCGATCGAGCGTGTCACTCATGGGCTGCTTGTCATCCTGAGCAAGCTGATTTTGCGGAGCGAAGGATCTGGGCGATTCGCGCGCGCGAAGCCGCGGTGCAACACCGCGCGCCTGGATCGCTTCCCTATCCAACTGAACGATAGCGGCCAACCTGCCCGGTTTGACCGCTTCAGAACTGCCCTTTTATAATAGGAAATTCGGACCCGCCCGAATATCTCTCTAGGCAAACGAAGGTAACGAATCCGACATGGCAAATCACTTTTCGGCGCTGAAACGCGCCCGTCAGACTGAGCGTCGTACCATCCGCAATCGCGCCAACACGTCGCGCCTGCGCACCCAACTTCGCGATATGCGTGAAGCCATCCAGAAAGGCGACAAGGCTGCCGCTGAGCAGGTCTATCGTCAGACGGTTTCGGTTCTCGACAAGGCTATCCAGAAAGGCACGCTGCACGAGAACACCGCTGCCCGCTACAAGTCCCGCCTGGGCGCGCGCGTCACGGCAATGAAGTAGACAACTTGTTTTCGCCTGGAGCTGGACATTAATTAGAGCGAAGCTTGGGCAGCAAGAATCCTGTGGATCGACGGTGCTCGTCGAACTCCGCTCCGAACTCTTTGGTCAGCAGCGCCTCTTCGCGCTTGCCTTTAATCCAGAAGCCCAGAACAATGACGCACACCGCCGCTACACCGCGCCACTGATCGACTTCGATCGCCGTCCCCGTTGCGGCGAGAACGAGGCCTGAGTAAATGGGATGGCGCAACCGCGCGTAAGGTCCCGTGCGGATCAATTTGTGGCCTTCTTTGATTGTGATGCGACCGCTCCAGTACTGCCCCAAATGCCACCGCGCCCAAAGCGCCAGCGCAATGCCAGCCCAGAGTAAGATCACACCAAGGACCCGAAGGTCGAAAGTGCGGGCGACAACTCGTCGCCCCAGAACTCCAATTGCGGCATCACCGCTCAGCAGCAAATAGAAACCGACTACCTCAATCGCCATCACGCCATAGCGCGCGGCGAAAGATTCTCTTTTCGCGGTGCGGCGCGTCTTGAGCGCGCCAATTGCCCAATATGCGGCGAACACGGTCCAGGGGCCGTCGATGAGATAGTTCCAATGCATTGTCAGCTATAGCCCTCTGTATTTTCCCGGAACCAATAGAGCACCTGAATTTAGGAAGTTCTATGCCGTTCGAGCAATTGGCAATTCCAGCCCCATATTGCGATACCACGTTTCGTCGTCGCTGCCGTTGAATTCAATCCACTGTTCGTCTGTCATTCCATTACGCCAAGCGAGAAGCGGCTGTGCATCCGGACCTACGGGATGCCGCAGTTGCCAGGTCCCGCTTTGCGCAATTTCTACGATCTTCTCCCCGACCAACGACGGCGGCACGGGATGCCGGAGTGAACTCGTGAACAATGCAGCAAAGCGCGAACGATGGGGATAAGGCGAAGCGGCAGGCTCAGACTCAACGCGACGCGCCATGGCGGTATCGATAATTCCCGGCTCGACAATCGCCACGCGAACATTAAAAGGCTTCATCTCCACTGCCAGGGCCTCACTCAACGCTTCCAAAGCCCACTTCGAGGCGTTGTACGCCGCCATGGGAGGATTCGCGAGCCGCCCCGCAACAGAGGTCACGTTGATAATCGTGCCACTGCGACGCTGCCGCATTTCGGGAACAACCGCCTGGATGCAGCGGATTGCGCCAAAATAGTTCGTCTCCATCGCCGCTCGGAATTCCGCCAGTGGAAGCTCTTCGACCGAGCCGAGACGTTCCACTCCCGCGTTGTTGACCAGCACGTCGATCGGGCCGTGATCTTTCTGGATTTGTGCGATGCCGTCCCGGACCGAGGGGTCGGAATCCACATCCATAACGGAAACGGTGATGGGAAGCTTCTCTCGCGCAGCGGCCTCTGCCAGTTCTGGAGATCGCGCCGGGTCACGCATCGTCGCGTAGACGTGATAACCGGCACGGCCGAAGGCCAATGCCGTCTGCAGCCCAATTCCTTTGCTGGTTCCCGTGACAAGCACCGATGCCATAATCGCCTCCTGAGCGCTCGTAGAGCGTGCCGCATTGTATCGCGATCCAGATTGCGCTATCAAAATTGCACTTCAGGGGGTTCGAACTGACTTCTAGACAGGTAACTGTTCCTGCATCCATCCCGGCTCTTCGAGTTTCGGTTCGGTTGTCAGTTCCAAGATCAACCGCTCCAGAACCAGACGCTTGCTCACCGGGTTCGATCGCAGCGCCAGATCGGCCTTCGCCACCAACCGGATGGCTCGGGTCAGTTCGCGCCGATTCTTGTATCGCCGAGCTTGCCGGATGATGTCTTCCGCCGCAAACGGAGGCACGCGGAAGCCCTGCCACAGCGCCGCCCACAGCATGCGCTGATCGCGAACATTGCGTTCCAGTATCACGAGCATCTGCCGGAAAGTTTTCGCCAGCATATAGACGTGGCCGATCGCCGCTTCTTCGCCATCGCCGGAAGCGAGAATCGCATCCAGAATCTCCAGCGCCCTCACACGATCTTTGCTCGAAATCGCGTCCGTTAACTCATACAGCGATCTCTGTTTTGCCGCCAGCACCATAGTTTCGACATCGCCCAGCGTGATGCGCTTCTTTGCGCCGACATAGAGAATCAGTTTCTCCAGTTCGTTCGAGATCATCATCATGTCGCCGCCGAGTGCATCGACTAACTCGCGCGCCCCGTCGGGCTCAATTTTCACGCTCTGGCTGGCGCAATATTCCGAAATCCAGCGTACCGCTTCACCCTCTTCCACCCGCGCCAACTCGACAATTCCGCAATACTGGCCCAGGGTGTCGCGAATCCGTTGATAGCGCTCTTTATCCTGCATCTCCATGCGGCGAACGTCGGCGGGGATGCTGATGTGATCGGCCACAAAAATCATCAGCGCGTCGGGATTCGGATTCTTGGAGTACTCCTCGATCGCGGCCAGCTTGTCTTCGTTCGATCCGCGGCCGAAAAGATTCTTGACCCCGCGCACGAAGAACACCTGAAATGGCGCCATGAGCGAAGGGGTACGCGCGCGGTCAAGCACTTCGGCCAAATCGGTTTCAGCCAGATCGAATTCGAACAAGCTGAAGTCCCGGAGGTCGGCCGGAACCAAATGTTCGAGAATAGCGTCTCGAAACCGCTTGCGGAAAAAAGCTTCGTCGCCCACAAACACGTAAACCGGCCGCATCTTCCGCGACTCCACTTCGCTGACAAACCGCTCGGCCTGGGCAAACGCTTTCATGAAGGTTTCAAGGTTTCACGTTCACGTTTCGAGGTTTCACGTTTCAAGTTCCCCACGCTTCAAGGCGGCTCCAATCCCCCCAACTCGAAACCTTGAAACCTGCGAAACTTTGAAACCCGTCGCTGCGACCCGCTTCGTTGCCGACGCCGTCGCGCTAGAACCCCTCCAGCAGGTTCGATACCAGGGTTCGGCCGAAATCACGCGACAACCGGTGCAGTGCCGGCGAGTCCTCCTGAAAAAAGGTCGTCAGGTCCTGGGACAATTCGTACTGCTCCCGAAACAGATATTGCGGATTCTCATACAGCACCTTCCCGTGCCGGTCAATCAGCGTCACGCTAATGCTCACCACGACCATCACACTCGCCGCTCGACCCGTATTCGTGTCGTAAGCCAGCGGCGTCGCCGAAGTCGAAAGCACCGTCCCTTGCAATGTAGCATCCGCGTCGCTGCTCGCCTCGTGCAGAATCTGATACCGCGTGCGCGTGGTAAACTCGCGCGCCACATCCGCAGTCAGTATCTGTTGGATCCGATACGTGCTGGAATCGTTCTTGAATACCGGGATCGCAATCGTCTGAAGGCTCTCGGGAAGCTGCCCCGCATGGCCGGCGGTGTGATAGCCACAAGCGGTGCAAAACAACAGAAACAGTATCGAATACCGAGTGCCGGGTAGCGAGAGAAAACCGAAGGGGAGTCCCGAGTCCTGAGCCCTGAGTCCTGAGAAAGAACGCCTGCGCGCGGTGGCTTGGCTCGGTACCCGATACTTCGTACTCGGTACTGGACCAGCGCTCACTGGATTTTCCCCGTCGGCCGGGACGCCGTCATACTCTCCGCACATTCCACTGCCGTTAGCGCCGAAAGGCGAAGATTATCCGCAACCGCCCAAATCCAAACGCCGTTGGGCCGCGCTGCATCGGCCTTGAGCGATACCAGAATGTCTGCCTGCCCCGCCGAAGTCACGTTACTCGGTGGTAGTTCCCCCGCTGTTGCTACCGTCACATGCTCACCCGACAACGCCTGCGACAGGCTCCCCAGTTCCGGAGGTTTTTCCATCTCAACGTAAACCGCGACGGCGTGTCCGTGAAAAGTCGGCGCCTGCAGAAGCAGCACCGCCGGCTCCGGAGCGTCCTCTCCGATAATCTTGCGAAAATGCCGCAACACGCGCGCCTCCACCGAATCGAGCGCCGGATGCGAGTTTTGCCCATAGCGCGCGACCATGTTGAACGCGACCTGCACATCGAAGACGTCTTTCGGGAGTGGCTGGAACGAGAGCAGATTCACCGTTTGCTGATGCAATTCGTCCATGCCACGCTGGCCATGTTCGGAAGCCGGCTCGAAGATTGTCGCTACGGCCCGCCGAATCGTTCCCGTTTTTTGCGCACGCAATAAAATCAGCGCCAACATCGCGGCTACGGGATGCGCAGTCACGCAAGGTCCCGGCTGCAACTCCGGCGGAACCAGCAATCCGCGTTCACGTTCCACCCACAGCGATCGCACGCTGGCTCCGGGCTCGTCCTCCAACGCCGACGATAGATCAATGATCGCACTGCCCGCATCCCGGGCCCGCTTCCACGTTTTTCGGGTGCAATCGGCATCCGCCGCGAAGAATGTGAAATCCACATGATCGAACTGCTCGGCCCGCACACTCTGAATGAAGCTGATCTCGTCCCCCATGGTTTCGAGCTGGCCGAGCGATTCGTCATCGTCGAGCAGGCGGATATCGACCGCCGGAAATTTCCGGTCACTCAGCATCTCGGCAATTTCTTTGCCCTTGAGCGACGCCGCACCCACGATAGCCGCGCGATAGAGATTTGCCCGTGGGGCAACGCCATGCGACGAAATGGATTTTCCCGGTTCGCTCATGATGCCTGTGAAGCCTCCTTATACCGCGGAGGGGGCGGAGGATTGCTTCTCTTGCGGAAAATCCACTGCAGCCGCCAGAACACGCCCGAGACCATGTAGAGCAAGGCAATCCCAAAGAGCATCGGCTTGGAGAAGAACCAAATCAGCGCCAGCATCGCTGCCAAAAACAGAATCAGTCGAAATGGATGCCGGGAGCGGAAGTCGATATCTTTGAAGCTGTAAAAACGCCACGTACTCACCATCAAATAGCCGACCAGAGCGACCATCGTGAGCCAGATCAGCGCCGTGTACCACGAAACAACCGGTTCGCCAGACTCAAAGTGCACAACCGCCGCAATCACACCGGCGCCGGCCGGGATCGGCATGCCAACAAAATATTTTTTGCCCGGACGCCCCGGATTCGATGGCTGGGGATTACTCGTGATATTAAACCGCGCCAGACGGCTCGACCCGGCGACCAAGAAGAGAAAACTTGCAATCGCGCCCAGTTGCGTGAGCTTGATGTGCAATTCCCCGCTGGTAAACAACACCGGCGGCATCAGGAAAAATCCCCACTTCCACGCGAGCAGGGCCGGAGCCACCCCAAAGGTGATCACGTCGGCCAACGAGTCCAACTCGCGTCCAAAATCGCTGCTCGTGCCCGTCATGCGCGCGATGCGCCCGTCAAGTCCGTCAAACAGCACCGCGAACCCAATCGCCTTCGCTGCATCGTCGAGGTGCCAGTAATCGAGCACCGTCCCCCGCAACACCTCGAGAATTGCGTAGAAGCCCAGAGCGATATTCGCTGTCGTAAACAGCGAAGGCAGAATGTACATGCCTTTACTGAACCGCTTCCGCTTGGGCTTGGGAACGGGCTCGTCCATATCAGCGTGCCCCCTCTACACCAGACAGCTGGGTTCTCCACCTCTGGCCGACATTGCCAGAAGTGGGGATTTTCCCAGCCAATTCTGGATGCGCTTCAACGTACGCCAGCACGCTCTCGCCGCCCTTCACATGGTCCCCAACTTTCACCTGCAGCCGCGCTGATACATCCATCAACACGTCCACGCGCGAGCCGAATTTAATGAGTCCGACGCGCTGCCCACGCTCCAAGCGATCTCCGACCTTGGGATGAAACACGATCCTGCGCGCCAGTAGCCCGGCAATCTGCTTGAACACAACTGTCTGCCCATCGCCTTCCACCGTCACGATATTCTGCTCATTCTGCTCGGCGGATGCCGCATTCATCGCGTTCAGATATTTTCCGCGCTGATAGCGCACATCCCGCACCACGCCCTCGATCGGTGCCCGGTTCACATGTACGTTGAAGACGCTGAGAAAAATGCTGATCCGCGTCCGGCGTTCGTTTCCAATCGTCACCGGCGCGATTTCGGTGACTTTCCCATCAGCCGGAGAAACAATGGCACCGGGTTCTTGCGGAATCGCTCGCTCCGGATCTCGAAAGAACCATAGGAGGAAAGCCGCCAGCAAGAATGGCAAAATCGTCCACGCAGGCCGTGTCAGCCAGCCTAGCAGCAGACCAGCGACAATTAATGGCGCGGCGTAGAAATAGCCATCACGAACCATGAGAATTTTTATTATAGCCGCGCGGCGCCGTGGCCCAGAAGCTTTGTAACGTAACTGTAAATAGAAAAAGGCGCTTTTACGCGCCTTCTGCCGGATAGAGTGCTCCCCGTGCGGCAGCAACCGCATCCAAGGGAGCCTGAATTTACGCTACGTGCACGCCGTACTGCTGTCGATACTGTCGCTCAATTGACTCCATCTGGTCTTTGAGCCGCAGTTTGAGCTTCTTCAGCCGGATCTCCTCCAGCTTCTCGTCTTCGCTCAGATATCGTTTTTGGGTGAGTACATCGAGACGTTGTGAGTACTGTGAATGCTCCTGAGCCAGTCTGCGGAATTCGTCGTGACTGGTCAGGAGTTGGTCTTTCGGAGTCAGCATCCAGGCAGACCTCCAAACCGGGAATATAAGCAGACGGTAGCACAGGCCCTATTCTGGAGCAATGCCAAAAAAGTGGTGCATCTTTCGGAATGAAATTCATTGTTTAGGCAATATCTTTGCAGTAAACAATCGCATCTTCCGAAGGGTTTGAATAATAGAATTTCCGGTTGCCGGTTTCTCGGAACCCGGCTTTCTGGTAGAGCCCCCGCGCTGCCCTGTTCGATTGTCTGACCTCTAGAAATACCGTGGAACTCCGGGTTTCGCATGCCCGCGCGAGTAGTGCATCGAGCAACTGCGTACCAATTCCTTGTCTGCGAAACTCCGAAGCCACGACGATATTTTCCAACTCCCATTCGCCCTTCACATGCCGCGCCACCAGAAATCCAGCCAGGGCGCATGGCCCAAGCTCCGCTGGTTGGGCGTGACTTTTATCAGTTAAGTGGAGGGTGCCCCACCCTTGGCCCTCCGGTTTTTGGGGGGACAGGGTATGCGTTTTGACTTCGCTACGCAGCGAATCGTCCGAGTGTACTACCAGCACGAGTCGCTCCGGCATATCACCTGCGCCTTGAATTGCATGCC
>Ga0335072_10010137_pt1 | contig 13567 bp, 11 predicted proteins | sample Lox_Sample_21_FD_206725 | JGI IMG/M metagenome (GOLD analysis project Ga0335072, IMG submission 206725) | Soil microbial communities from Loxahatchee National Wildlife Refuge, Florida, United States - Lox_Sample_2.1 | ecosystem: Environmental > Terrestrial > Soil > Wetlands | place: USA...
GAGAATCCGCTGATGTCAATCCCCTTGCCCGTCACGTTTCTCTACCCCGCTCATTCCACGCGCAACATTCCCCGCCCCGTTTTGCCGGTTAATTCCTCAAAACGCGCACAATCAAAGCATCACACCAAATTAGGAGCTAGAAGCTAGTAGCTAGTTGCTAAGTAGCCAGTAGCTAAAAGCTGCCTCCTAACTCCTTTGCTGAGAAATATTTGCCGATAAGTCCTTTCCTGGCAAATATTTAGCCCGGGCTAAGTGGGTTAAACTGTTGAAAAAAGGATATTTACATCCGGAGACCGGGGGTGGGGGTAGGCAGCAGGCTGGGCCAGTCTCGGCTGCCTTGGCCGCAATACACTACAGTAGGTCGAGTTGCGTTCATCGCGCGAAAGGAGAAATCCGATGGGCTACTACACCCGAGTCCTCACCAAGCAGGAAGACTTCCCTCTCGTCGAAGAGATCGCCGACCTCATCCGCGCCGAACACCCGCAGTTCCGGCTTCACCTCGAAGAAGGCACTGAGGAGGAATGGGAGTCGCTGCTCCTCGCCGGCGAGGACGAAATCGAAGTCGCCCTCATCGAGCGCAATCCCGTCTACGACGGCTCCATCGGACAAGACGAGATCGCCGACTTCCTTGAGGATCTACGCGACGCCAGGCCCGAATCCGGCGCCGCCTGGCTCCGCGACTATCTCGCCGAGGTCAAAACCATCTACGCATTCCAGCACCTCCAGGGCGCGGACACCGAAGAAGGCGGCAACGTGCTCCACGCGCTGCGCACGTCTCTCTGGGAGCGTGGCGACGCCATCATCCAGGCCGATCACGAGGGATTTACTAACGAGGAAGGGTTCCCCATCGTCTGGCAGTTCTCTGACTCCGTTTCAGGACCATGGAACATGGGCGTCCTCCAGGACGGAACCTGGCACCACTTCCAGATGGATCTGGGCGACCCCGATCATCGCGCCGCTTTCCTCAACGGCGAGATGCCGGCCGACCTGTCCGCCGTCCGCATCGCTCGCTCTCAACCCTGACGCTCTTCTGATCCCCCTCGAGAAGCGTTGTTGGCCAGAGAGAAGTCGAATGGGTGCAGCCCCCTGTGCCGTCCATCACCCGGCCCGCCGCACGCCCTCCGATAAAATCAACCTGAGGATTCCAGACCAATGTCCCGCAAAAAACTGATTGCTGCTAATTGGAAAATGTACAAAACGCCTTCTGAAGCGAAGGCGTTTGTTGAGGCTTTTCTACCTCTTGTTGCCGGACACACCCGCGACGAGATCGCGCTCTTTCCGTCCCCGGTGCTGCTGCCAACCGTGGTTGCCGCGTGCAAGGCATCCAGCGTTGCCGTCGGCGCGCAGAACATCCACTTCGCTGAAGAAGGCGCCTACACCGGCGAAACCTCCGTCGGCCAACTGATCGCCGTCGGCGGAACGCATACCCTGATCGGCCACTCTGAGCGCCGCCAGTACTTTGCCGAAACCGACGAGATCGTGAACAAGAAGCTCCACACCGCGCTCAAACACGGCATCATCCCCATCGTCTGCGTCGGCGAAGTCCTTGCCGAGCGCGAGGCCGGCCGGACTGAGCAGGTGCTCAAAACCCAGGTCACCGGCTCCTTCGCCGGCATCACGCCCGAAGCCGCTGCGCCCATCGTCATCGCCTACGAACCTGTCTGGGCTATCGGCACCGGAAAAACTGCTACGCCCGAGATGGCTGTCGACGCGCACCGCATCATCCGCGCCGAAGTTGCCAGGCTCCTTGGTCCGGCTGTCGCCGCCGGCATGCGCATCCTCTACGGCGGCAGCGTCAAGCCCGACAATGCCGCTGCCCTCTGCGGCCAACAGGAGATCGACGGCGCCCTCGTGGGCGGAGCGAGCCTCAAACCCGACTCCTTCACCGCCATCGTCAAGTACTAATCCGTTCCAACTCTCTTCCGGCTGGGTGACCCATCCCTTTCGCGCAGTTTGCGAAATGGATGGGATTCCCGGGACGCAGATTCCACGAGCCAAGTCCGCCGCCTCTGCGTATCATGTCTCATGGCCGCAACCGCCCGGCTCTAGATTCGGGCCTTCAACTCGCCATTTTCGATCTTCGATTCCAGCACTTCCGCTTTCACGTCGGGATCATGCTCCGATTCGCCGGTCTTCACGTCGAACGAGTACGCGTGCCAGGGACACACCAGCCGCCCATTCTCAATGCTTCCCTCGCCCAGCGGCCCCCCTTCATGCGGACAAGTCCCATCAAGCACCGCAACCGCTCCCGTTGCATTGGCCACGCAGATTGCCCGGCCTGAAACAGTGAACTCTGCAACCTGCCCCACGGCAGGCAGTTCGGACTGCGAACAGATTCGTACAAATTCAGACATACCGTCATCCCCCTCAGTCGGACCGGGCTGACCGTCCCCCAATCGATTGGTGCAATTAGCATAAAGGAGTGCCTCCGTTCTGCGGAGTGCGCTTACAGGATCAAATGCCGCCGAAGAAGGCCCCAACCACTCCCCGCCGCTCGAACTCGACCCGAGCTGCGCAGCCCGCAACCGTCTCGCCTGCCCGTCACCCCACGGTTTCGGCGCGTTGGCTGGCCGCTGCGGTCGGTCTTTCACTGGCTGCCGCCGCGCTCTGCGGATGGGGTGCGCTCTGCCTGATCTTCTGGCAGGGAAGCTGGCAATTGCTCTACCATCCCACTTCTGCGGTGGTCGGCACTCCCGCTCGCATCGGCCTTCCATTCGATTCCATCGAATTTGCACCCGATGCTTCGGGAATGCCCCAGCTCCATGGATGGTGGATTCCATACGAAGCATCAACCCGCTATACCGTCGTTTACCTCCACGGCGCTTCCGGCAACATGGGCGACTCAGTTGACGATTTGATTCCCATCCGCGCGGCCCACGTCAACATCTTTACCTTCGACTATCGCGGATATGGCTTGAGTCACTTCGTGCATCCCAGCGAAGCGCGCTGGCGGGACGATGCCGAATCGGCTCTCAATTACCTCATTGGCACCCGCCACATTCCGCCCGGCTCCATTGTCCTCGCAGGAAAGGACCTGGGCGCCGACCTCGCCCTGGAGATGGCGGGAACGCACCCGGAACTCGCCGGAGTGATTCTTGACAATCCGCTTCCCGATCCTACTCGTGCAATCTTCGATGATCCCCGTGCGCGTCTGGTTCCGGCACACCTTCTTGTGAGCGATCGGTGGAACTTGATGAATCCGGCAAGAAATCTGCGCACACCATCACTATGGTTCTTCCTCGCGGATAGCACACCCCAAGTGCGCAGCGTTGACGGGCAGCTGTTTGGAGTGGCCAAGTCGCTCAAGATGGACGTGTGGTTGAATTCTCAATCCCACGATTCCGCAGATATCGCAAACGCGTTATCCCGGTGGCTCGACGGCCTCCCCCAAAAATCGCAATAAACAACTTCATCGCTTACCGCGGAATGTCCCTGTGCAGCGCCTTCACCTTGTAACCGGCCTTCTTGAGCCGCTTGCTCATCTCTTGGGCCATCATGACGCTGCGGTGCTGGCCGCCCGTGCACCCAAACGCGACGGTCAAGTAGCTCTTGCCTTCCGCCACATAGTGCGGCAGCAGGTACAGCATCAGATCCGTAACTTTCCCCAGAAACTCCTCGGTCTGGGGAAAACCCCGAACATAGGCGGCTACCTTGGGGTCCTTGCCCGTCTTTTTGCGGAACTCGGGAACAAAATGTGGATTGGGTAAAAACCGAACGTCGAAAACCATATCGGCATCCAGAGGGACGCCGTTCTTGAAACCAAAGCTCAGGCACGAGACGAGCAATTGCTGCGTCTGGTCTTCGTGCCCGAAGCGCGATTGGATGTGGGCACGCAACTCGTGCACGTTGAAGTTCGATGTGTCAATCAAGGTGTCAGCAACATTGCGGATCGGGTCCAGAAGCTGACGCTCCTCCACGATCGACCGTTCCACCGTCTCCGATTTGCGTAGAGGATGGGGCCTTCTCGTCTCCGAGTAACGCCGCACCAGAATCGCATCCTGCGCGTCGAGAAACACGACCCGCGTCGGCAGCACCTCTTTTACTTGCATGAGAATGTCAGGAAGCCGATCCAGCGTCTGGCCTTCCCGCACGTCCACAACAATTGCGGCCCGCTCGATCTCAGAGGATTTACCCACCAGGGCCGCAAACTCCGGCAGCAGTTCCAGCGGGAGGTTGTCCACGGCATGGTAGCCGAGATCCTCAAACGCCTTCAGTGCAGAAGCCTTTCCCGCACCGGAAATGCCCGTTACAATCACCAGTTCCTTCGCAGGCTTTTGGGTCGCCAGGTCCACCTTGCCGTCCGATCTTTGAGCGGACAATTGGACCCCCAGGTTGGATGCCGTCATGCGCCCATCCTACACCGGATTGCACCATGCCTGCGGCCTGCGCTTCACGGCCTGGCGCTCTTCGCCACCGGAAGCGCTTGCTCGCACAGTGCATCCTCGCGCTTCGGAAAACCGTTCGCCGACGCGAGATGCGATCCGTATACGCTCGGATTCTATGGAATCTCCACCAGCTCCATCTGTCCGTCACGCCGGCGGTGGAGCACATATAAATCTCCCGCGGGGTTGCGGAAGATAAGAAGATCGCGGTCGCGAAACTCGGCGTCCTTCACCGCCTCCTCCATGGTCATCGGTTTCATGGCAATTGCCTCGCCGCTCTTCAGGATGTGCGGCTCAACCACGGCGTTTCGAGCTGGAAAGGAATGCACGGCGATCGAAGCGCGGGCCTTGGCGCCGGTCAGCTTGCCATCTTCCACCGATTCCTCAGGACGTGGGGCGCGCGTCTTTGGCCGCGCCACCGGCGGCGCGGTCAAAACTTTCTCTTCTTTTGGAAGCCGTTTGCGTTCGTAATTCCTGTCGCGATAACGCTGCGCCTGCAGTTCGGCGTGCGCAAGCGCCTGGCGTAGTGCCGATTCAAGACTTGTAGCTTTGCCCGCGGCCACGATCGTCTGTGTCCGTGCCTTCACACTGATCTCTGTGATTTGCAGATGACGTTGCGCGCGAAAAGTGATGCTGGCGCGAATTGTTTTGCCCAGAATTCGGGCGATCCGTTCCATTCCTTCTTCGGCTTGCGCACGCAAACCCTTTGGAACGATGACTTGCCTGGCGGTGAACTCCACTTCCATGGTTAGCCTCCGCGCTTGGGTATTCCAACCCCTCTTCCGGCTGGCAGAACTCTGGATTCTATAGCATTTGCCCGGCAACAGTCAGATTTCGGCATCTGTCTCATCGATTTCGAATCCCGTTTCAGGAGAATTCCTCATGGCACAACCCTGAAAGCCCACTGTTGAACCGCCGGGATCAGAACGGGAAAGAAAAGGGCCTTGATTAATCTCTCCGGCGGCGTTGGTGTGTCGACGGGATGTTCATGTCTTCTCGATACTTCGCAACCGTGCGCCTGGTCAGTTGAATTCCCTGAGCCTGCAGCTTTGCGGTGAGCTGGTCGTCAGTGATCGGATGCCGCGGATCTTCTTCTTCAATCAGCTTGCGCACCTTGCGCTTTAGAACCAGGAGGGGTGTGTCGGCTCCCTCGGGCCCGTTAGACCCTTCCGAGAAAAAGAATCGCAGTTCGATGACGCCCTGGGGCGTGAGCGCATATTTATTCGCTACGGCCCGGCTGACTGTGGAAGGGTGAACCCCGATCTCCTCGGCAACTTCCTTGATCATCATCGGGCGCAACCCTTCGATTCCCTGATCAAGAAAATCCTGCTGCCGTCTGACGATCACCTCGCAGGTGCGAAGAATCGTGCTTTTTCGTTGGGCAATGTTCCGCATCAATTGCAGTGCAGAGCGGAACCGCTCCTTTACGTATTCTTTGACCTCTTTGTCGGTGTTTTGCGAGGACAGCATCCGCCGATAGCTCCGGCTCAGGCGCAGACTGGGCAAATCCTCTTCGTTCATCGAGACCACCCATTCGCCGCCACGCTTTGTAAACACCACGTCGGGCTCAATCAGCCGCGTCTCTTCACGGTTGTAGAGCCGGCCAGGCCGCGGATCCAAAGTCCGAATGAACTCCACCGCAGCTTCCGTCTCCGTTACGCTCACCTGCGCGGCGCGCGCCAGATCCTTGAAGTCCCTCTTCTGGACAAGGTGAAGGAACCGGTCCACAATCAGCGCCGCTATCTCCATGCTCTTCCGGCGCTCGCTCAGTTGGTTTTCGGCCTCAGCGCGGAACTCCCGATGCGGACTCTCGTCGCCGTCCCCATCGGGTCGCGCGTAGAGTTGGGCGAACTCCTGGCGCTGCGCTGCAATTTGAAGCATCAGGCACTCGCGAAGGTCCCTCGCCGCCACGCCGGCCGGATCCAGCCGCTGCACCAGCTCGACCGCCTGCCGCATCAGTTCGATCGTTGCGGATTTGTCGCCGTTCAGGCTCTCTGGAAATTGGCGGAACGATTCAGCAAGCTCGTCTGCGCTGACGGTCAGGTATCCATCCTCATCCAGGTTGCCGATCACAAACGCGGCGGCCTCATGCAGCTTCGCTTCCACTTTGAGCGATCCAAGCTGCCACTCGAGATGATCTGTCAGTGTTGTCGGCTGGGAAAGAAAGTTCTCGAAGGAAGGCTTTTCGCTCTCTTCAAACTCGGGCTGGGTGCGATAGCCAGGATCCAGGTATTCCTGAAAATACGAACCGAAATCAACCTCGTTGAATGGGTCCTTGGGGCTCGAAGCGGGCTCGGTCGCGCCATTTTCCGCGTGCTCCAGCCGTTCGTCACGTTCCTTGCGCTCGACGCGGCCGGCCACCTCATCCAGCATCGGAACCGATTCGTCGATCTCCTCCAAAACGGGATTCTCCACCATTTCGGCGTCGATCATCTCTTTCAATTCAAGCTTGTTGAGCGCAAGAACACTGACCATCTGCATCAGGCCCGGCGTCAGGACCTGGCGTTGTGCCACTCTAAGATTCAATTTAGGCTGTAACAGCGCCATAATAAAGAAGTTCGATTCCCGCTTTTGCTCCCGCTTGGTTTCCTTCAAGTGTAATCGGAATGGAAAGAACCGGCAGATCAGACTTCAAATCTCGCCCGGTCGTTCGTCCCGGAATGGGCATGCACCCACCAGAAGTCTATGTCCGATTTGGCTTCCAGGTACTTCAACCTTCGAGGGATTGACGCAGCAGACGGCCTGAATTCTCCTCACTGCTGGCTTGGACCGTTGCCGCCTTAACCTAGTGAGAAGCCTTCTCCCAGGTAAATGCGTCGTACCTCCACATCATTTCCAAGCTCGTGCGGGGTGCCGGCTCGGAAAATCCGTCCCTCTGCGATGATATATGCCCTGTCTGTCACACTCAAGGTTTCGCGGACGTTGTGGTCGGTAATCAATATTCCAATACCGCTCGCCTTCAGATCGAAGATGATCTTTTGAAGCTCCAGCACCGCAATCGGGTCGATGCCGCTGAATGGCTCGTCCAGCAGAATGAAACTGGGCTGGATGCAAAGCGCCCGCGCAATCTCCACCCGGCGTCGCTCACCCCCTGAAAGCGCGTAGCCGCGCGTCGTCCGGATGTGGGCGAGGTTCAATTGATTGATTAGCCGGTCAGCTCGAGTCCTGCGCTCTCGGTTGCCCAGAGGCTGCGCCTCCAGCACTGCCAGAATGTTTTCCTCCACGGTGAGCTTACGAAAAACTGAAGGCTCCTGGGGCAGGTAGCTGATGCCGTAGGTACGCGCCCGCAGGTACATCGGCACGCGAGTGATCTCAGCTTCGTCTACCAGTACACGTCCCTGATCCGGCGCCACGAGGCCTACGATGATATAGAAACTTGTCGTTTTCCCGGCGCCGTTTGGCCCCAGCAGCCCGACCACTTCGCCACGGGAGATGCTCAGGTCAACTCCGCGAAGAACCTGTCTTCCCTTGTAGCTCTTTCCAATTCCCTCAGCGATCAGTTTATCCATCGATCTTCCAGGATCCCATACGTCCTCATTGCTTGCGCGCCGATGACACCGTCGAGTTGCCGCCCCCGCCTTCGATTCTGACGCTATCATCGCGGCTATTGAAAATCAAAGCTGCGCCCGTCACCGACCCTCGCGTCGGATCGGTGAGCCGCGGCGGCACCGCGGACGTCCCCGTAAGCGTATACTCGTTCGACCTGCCGGAATAGACGAGCTTCTCGCCTTTTCCGATGCGATCCTCCGAACGGACAACCACGTCGCCGGTTGCCGTGATGCTTTTGACCTCCGCGGCAGACTCGCTCCTGACTCCGGCCCCTTCCACCGAAGCGAGAAGCAGTTCCATCTGGTTTGAGACGATCGTTGAATCACTCGTCTCCGTTACCACATTTTCTTCGACGCCGCTCTTCATCGTCGCTTCCCGATCGGTCGAGGAATATTGCAATTCTCCTCCACGCAACCTAATCAACCTCGGCATATGGGCCTTCGCCTTCTCTCCCCGCTCAGTTCCGGCGGCGCTCAGCAGTACCACGCGCACCGGCTCGGCGGCATTGTCCGTTCGCGCGTCCAGCGTTTGCTTTGTCCGATTCAAAACAATTTCGGGAGCCGCCACCGAATTTGCCTGTTGCCACAGTCGCGCGTGCCCTTCAAAGTTGGCCTCGCCCGAGCTCTGATGCAACTCGGCCTTGTCTGCGATGGCATGCGTCGGACCATTTCCGCCAACCATCGGCACCGCCTCTGCAGTGCGCCCATCAGCTGGTTTCCCTTCCTCATTCCCGAACCAGGTTGCTTTCACGTTCCCCAGAGCCAACGCGTCGCCGTTTGTCCGCGACACATCGATCTTCTCCGCAGCAAGCTCCAGTCCACCGTCTACCACGCGAGGCTCGCCCCTCAGGTGCAGCCAGTTCCCTGCTCCTTCATCCACCGCTCGATCCGCTGTAGCTCGCAGCACCGCAGCCCCTGGAGTACCTGCCTTTTGTGCCGGCTGTTGCACCAGAACAACATGGCCATCCACCGTCGCAGACTGAATCTGCGTCGAAGGATTTCGATTCGACCTCCCAGCCACGCCTGTCTTTTCAGCCACTGATGGACTGGCAAAATGCGCATCCAGGCGGTCTCCGCTCACACTTTGTCGAGCTCCGTTCGCGGTCGTTTGCTCCATGTGGGCGTTTCCAATGCCAATCAATTCAGCCAACACCGAACCGGCGCCAAACCTTCCAGTCACCTCGTTCGCCGACAGCGCCGAAGGTGTCCAGCCACCGTTCCCGCGTTGGTCTTCTCCCGTGACCTTCACTCCGTCCGTCCCCTGAATCGAAGCCAGTTCAATCCGCCCACCGCCGGCGTCTCGAAACTCGATATCGGCCACCGGCGAAGACCACGTCCTTTTCGCCTCCTCCTGCACGCCTGACGAAAGCATTTCCTCTGCGCTTTCGATCTTCACTCCCCCCTCCAGGTGTGCGCTGTGCAACAAGCCTCCGTTGGAGAATGCCAGCGCAAGCGTCTCGGAGCTCCCATGCATCTTCCGCCGATCGTTGTTTGAGTCGATCGTGACCCCATCGCTCAGAAATCCCTCCTTCGGCTGGTTGTGATCGCCGAATTGGAGCCAGCCCGTGGGCGCCGCAAGCCGTCCCCCGGTCTTTGTCGCTAATGTGAACTCGCCCGTTGCATCCAGCCGTTCAGCCGAACCGTCTTCGCGGAACGCGATGGTTGCTGAGGTCGCCCGGGCCTCACCGCCGGGATACGCAGCCCTTGCTCCTTCCAGTTGGCACATCTGGTCGCCGCGTTCGAGCACCGCCCGCTGGGCATGCAATTCCACATCCTGATTTCCGCGATGGGTGTTCAATTGCACCGCGTCATCAAGCGTGAGCGTGCCCTTTTGCGAATCGTAGGATGCTCCGATGGCGCTGCCGCTGCCTTGCACGGTAGAGAACTGCACCTGCTGGTTCGTCTCCGCGACCCCGGTGTTCTGATTGAATACCAGGCCGCTCGTCTTCACATCGATCTCGCCGCTTGAGGCATTCACAGCGGTCAGCGGGTTGTCGCGCGTATTTCCCCCCAGCCTTGCACTCGCCTTCGCCGCAACTGCGGGAGCCACGCTGGGACGCGTCACCCTGATCTCAACCGGCCCCGTTGCCTTCGCAATGCCGGCCTGCTGGTCATATTCGAATTCGCCCCCTTCGATCCGGTCCACCTGGCTTCCGTCTGCGCCATAAAGATCGATCTGCACGTCATGCAGCAGAACGCGATTGCCCTGCTTCAACTGGATCAGCTTCGATGCATGAATCTTGAATTGCGAATGAGCGCCCAGAGCGTGAGAAAACGTGAAGCCGTTCGACTCCTGCTCCACGTCGAATCCCAGCCGCTTGGGAAGGTCCTTCCGGCTCAGCGGACTTCTCCACTTCCCGATGGCGAGAAACACGCCGAGCACGACCACCAGCAGAATGCCGGCCAGTAACAGAATGGTTCGCAGCCGCTCGATCGTCAGGCGCACACTTCAGTTCCCCGTCCCGAGCCGGGCCGCGAGCCGCTGGGCAAGACTCTCGCCCATCTCGCTCCACAACAGGCGCGCCGTGGCACCCGATTCCTTTTCAATTGCTCTCGTAAGTTCAACAAGCTGGCGCACGTTGTCTTCAATATGCCGGGCCGCCACCGGATCCAGTTCTGCCTCTTCTTCAAGAAAGGGCGCGTCTGTGCCGAAATCAATGCGGATGTGCCCTTCCTGTTCGAAGGTCCCTTCCTCGAAGAGCGGCCCAAAACCGGTCACCCGCACCACGCGCGGCGCACGTGCCCAGCGCCCGGAAACCCTCTCATCCCGGCCTTCTGCTGACGCGGTTGAACCGGAAAGACCCGCCATTTCGAACTCCCAGAGATTCCAGCCAGCCTGGAATTCGTAGGCATAATCGTCGTGGAGAAGTTCGAGAGCATCTTCCACTGCCTGGCGCGGTTCAGCGGCACGCTCCCCTCGTCCATACACGCGCTGAAAGACAGGCGACTCGCTCCAGGCGATGGGCCACACAGTCGCGGCGTTCACTCCCGGTTCGCCTCCATGCGCTGGAAACGCTGAAAGCACAGCCACCAGCTTGTCACCAAGCGCAGCCAGCCGCAGATTCGGGTACCACAAGCTCAAATACAATGCGTCGGACATCTCTATTGATTTTAGACGTCGAGGCTTTGCTCAGGATGCCGATTGTAACGGACGCAATGGATGAGATTTACACTGGTCCCCATGCAAACTCGTAACTTCTGCTTCATTGGCCTCCTGATCACCTCATTCAGTGCCGTCCCTGCCGTGTGCCAGACACAGCCCCCTGCCGCGGACGGTACGCTCCGCTTTGCTGATCTCGGAACCTGCAAACTGGTCAGTGGTCGCCAGATCGAAAACTGTCGCCTCGGCTACCGTACGTGGGGAAAACTCAATGCGGAACGATCAAACGCCGTCCTCTTTCCGAGTTGGTTTTCCGGAACCAGCGAGAACCTCTCCGGTGCGATCGGAGCAAACGGTCTCGTCGACCCGGCAAAGTACTTTGTCATTGCAGTCGACGCGCTCGGCGATGGCGTCTCCTCGTCACCCTCGAATTCGGACTCTCAGCACGGACCCGATTTCCCCGCCTTCACCCTCCGGGACATGGTCAACGCCGAATACCGCCTCGCGACTGAAACTCTCGGTCTCAAGTATCTGCATGCGGTCATGGGCATCTCCATGGGCGGACAGCAGACCTTCGAGTGGATGGTGGATTATCCGACTTTCATGGACGTCGCCATCCCCATCGTTGGCTCGCCGCGTCCCAACAGCCGTGATCTGCTCCTCTACTCCGCCGATTCCGACGCAGTCAAGTCAGACCCAGCCTGGGACCATGGCCGTTACACAAAGCCTCCTGCGGCCGGTCTGGCCGAGATGATCTGGGAACTGAACCTGACCACCCCGGAAAACTATGCCCGTACCCATCCACGGCAAAAATTCGAGGCGGAACACGAGACGATGATGTCGAAAGGCATCCTCCCCTTCGACGCCAATGACTGGCTCGCCCAACTCGATGCCATCATCCATCTCGACGTAGCCCATGGCGGGTCGATGGAGGAAGCAGCCCGGCGCGTGAAGGCTCGTGTGCTGGTGGTTTCTGCTGCGCAGGATCACATGGTCAATCCCAAGCCGGCCCTCGACTTTGCGGCGCTGCTCGGGGCAAAGACCTTCATCCTCAAAGGAGATTGTGGTCACATCGCAACCGGGTGCGAAGCAGCGACACTCGACCCCGTCGTGCGGGCTTTTCTTGCACAGAAATAAACTGGGTGCAGGGTGTCCCGGGGTCTCGACTTTGAGGCCGGTGCTTAGCCCGTCACAATCTCGCTAAAGTCAGCAATACCCGAAAACCCACGCAGCACTTCGTCAATCAGCGCCAGGTTCGCTCCGCGAACGGCAGGATCTGAATCGAGCACCATCACTTTGTCAAAGAAGGTGTCCACGGTCGGCCGCAGCGTCGCAATCAACGCCAACGCTTGGGCGTAGGCGCGCTGTTGCCGTAATTCTGCAACTCTCGGCTCAAGGGAGCGCGCTTCTTCTGCAAGCTGCCTGGCCTCTGCTGAGAGAGTTAGGCCCTGTCCGGACCCAATCGTGAACTCTTTTTCCTCGGCCTGTCGCAGAATATTCTTGATGCGCTTGAATGCCGCGGATACCGCCCTAAAGTCCTCGGATTCACGAGCCGCCGACAGCGCCTCCGCTCGCGCGATCGCATCGCGGATGAAACTCGCGTCAGCTGCAAGCGCCGCATTGACCACATCGAAGGCGAAGTTGCGGACGTCTTTCAGATAGAACGCAAGGCGCTCGCGGAGGAACGCCGCGACCCGCTCGCGATTTTCACCTTTCGCGGCACTGGCCTGCACAACTTCGTCTAGCGTCAATGGCAGCTCAGATTCGGCCAAGATCTTCACAATCGCATTCGCCGCGCGCCGCAGCGCGAATGGGTCCTTTGAACCGGTCGGCGCCATGCCGATCCCGAACATCGCCGTGATCGTCTGGATCCGGTCGGCGAGACCCAGCAATTGACCTTCAACAGAAATCGGAATGTCGTCTTCGATCGAGGCGGGTGTGTACTGGTCGTAAATCGCCAACGCGACGCGTTCACCGAGACCCTCTGCGCGTGCGTAAAGGCCGCCAATGATTCCCTGAAGTTCCGTGAACTCCTTGACGAGTTCGGTGGTCAAATCGGTCTTGGCCAATTGCGCGGCCTTCAACAGTGCCGCCTCATCGAACGCAACACCGCCATCTTTGACCGCTGCCCCGATCTCCCGCGCCACCCGCAGATTCTCTTCCGTCTTCCAGTAATAGCTCCCCAGTTCTTTCTGGAACGTAACGTTCTTCAGGCTCTCCACACGCTCAGCCAGCGGTGTTTTCTGATCGAAGTCCCAGAAGAACCTCGCATCCTTGAAACGCGCACGTAACACCCGCGCATTTCCGTGCCGGATAATCGCCGCGCCGTCCTCGCCTGCTTCCGTGTTCAACACCGCCAGAAAATGCGGAGCCAGCTTGCCGTTTGCATCCTCTACCGCGAAGTACTTCTGGTGGTCCCGCATGACTGTGACCAGCACTTCTTCCGGCAGTTCGAGATACTCCGCCTCAAAGTTGCCGAGAATCACCGTCGGCCACTCCGTCAGATGCACAACCGTCTCGACCAGCGGCTCGTCCTC
>Ga0335072_10010138_pt1 | contig 13566 bp, 5 predicted proteins | sample Lox_Sample_21_FD_206725 | JGI IMG/M metagenome (GOLD analysis project Ga0335072, IMG submission 206725) | Soil microbial communities from Loxahatchee National Wildlife Refuge, Florida, United States - Lox_Sample_2.1 | ecosystem: Environmental > Terrestrial > Soil > Wetlands | place: USA: Florida...
CGGCTACCATCTCCCGACCGACTTTGAGGACATCGGCATCGCTGCCGATCCTGGCCACGGATGGAAGATCGACGTGAAACCCTACACCTACGGCTACACGAACCATCAGTTCTACACCAACGCCGCTCCTCTCAAAACCACGAGCGGCGGAATCGATTCTTCGTGTGCCATTCCGGTCAGCGGCATCCTCCCCTGCGCGCAGGATCAGCTCAATGCCTATCGAAAATTCGGCGAGATCAGCGACATCAGCCGCACCTTCCGTTTCGGCGTGTTTCGCACCGGCATGTGGTTCGAGTCGGCCACCACGACTCGCTGGCTCTATCCCACAAACCCGCTGACACGACAAAAAGCCGGTGTGCCCAGTTATCGCGAGCATTACACCACTGACTCGTATCAGCCATTCGCCGAGTTTGAATACTTCGCCACCACGAAGCTGAGTTTGCGTGGAGGTCTTAAATACGCATACTATAACCAGAGCTTCACGCAGTACCCTGACAATGGCAAGACCATCGGCAATCTTGGCGGCCTGTCGGATATCACCAATACGGCTGGTTATAGCTCCTATCTTCCATCCGCCGACGCCAATTACCACATTCTGCGCAACTGGTCGGCCTATGGCCAGTTTGCCAAAGGCAGCACGATTCCGCCGACCAGTGTCTTCGATGTGAAGAACGGCGCCGTGCAGACGCTGCCCAAGCCTTCTAATACGACCACCTATCAGGCCGGCTCCGTCGTCAAGTTGCAGCACCTGATGGTCGATGGCGACTTCTACTGGATCAAATTCCAGAACGCCTACAGCAGCTTCACCCCTGTAACCGGAGGACTGCCAATCTACTATCTCGGACCTGACTCCGTGACCCGGGGTGGGGAACTGGAGGCGAACGCCTATGTGAGCCACGGGTTCAACATCTATGGCAATGCGACAGTAGGCAAAGCCACCTATGTAGGAACCGGCGTGCCGTCGAGTCTCTGGGTGGCCGATACTCCCCTGTATACCCAGGGGGCAGGGCTAACCTGGCAGCAGCAGAACTTCGACCTCGGCCTGTTCGAGAAACGCATCGGGCCCATGTGGAACGATAATGGCGCATATCACAACCAGGTTGCGATCAGCCCTTTTAACATGCTGAACGTCTTCCTCAATTACACCGTTCGCAACCACACCCACTTCGATCAAACCCACCTGGGCCTTAGCTTCAATAACCTGCTCAACGAGCGGGATGTCATCGGGATAACATCGGCCAATAAAGCAGTGCCGGAAATGGTCGGTGGCGTCTCCTCGACGTACCTTGCAACCACGGCGGCTGCTCCCGGTGATTTGCTGACGCTCACCCCCGGACGCAGCATCATACTTTCCGTTACCTTCGGCTTTACGCCGAATCGCTGAACCGGTCGGATGAGCCGCGGAAAACAGGGCGCATGGCACTCCCACATGAGGCGAACGCGCCGAATGCCATGGCCCTACGCGGTCGTTGTCTGCCAGGCTACCGGCGTACCCTCCCTTGCATATCGCCGGCCGCCGGCCGCCCGGCTGGCCAGTTGAAACTGAGAGACCAGTTGTTGCATATGCGCTGACAGCTCCGACAACTGACTGCAGGCTCGTGCCGATTCCTGCGTTCCCGTCGTGGTTAGCTCTACCGACCGGGTAATCTCGCTCATCGAGCGATTCACCTCTTCGGTAGCTGCCGCCTGTTCGTTGGCTGCCGCGGCGATCTGACTGATCATGTTTGTCACGCCCTCCGACGCTGCAATGATCGACTGCAGCGCGTCCCCGGCGCGGCTCGCGCTCTCGCCGCTCTCCTCCACGTGGATTAACTCCGCGCGGATTGACTCCGCTGCCTTTGTCGCCTCGCTCTGAATCGTGCCGATCAGGTCACCGGTCTCACGCGTTGCCTGGGCCGTCCGCTCTGCCAGCCGTCGCACTTCGCCGGCCACGACCGCAAAACCGCGCCCATGCTCGCCCGCGCGTGCGGCTTCAATCGAAGCGTTCAGTGCCAGCAGGTTTGTCTGCTCCGCAATCTCGCTGATCACGGAGATGACTTTACCAATCTCTGTCGATCGTCCCGCCAGTTGCTCAATCTGCGTACTCGTGGACCGGCTTGACTCCGTCAGCTTCTGCATCGCGCCAACCGTAGCAGCCACAACTTCACCGCCCTGGTGCGCCGTCTGTTTCGCTTCCGTCGCGCCCATCGTCGCGCGCGAGGCGTTTGCGCTCACTTCGGCGATGGTTGCCGCCATCTCGTGCATCGCGGTTGCGATCTGCTGGCTCTGCTGATTCTGCATCGCAACATGCTGCATCTGCTGGTCCGAGGTGACCGAAAGTTCCGTTGCCGCCGCCGCGACCTGTTCCGCGCTCCCGGAAACGTCCCGGATCATCCGCTCGAGGCTCGTCTGCATTTCGTTGATTCGCTCTACCGCGTCCCCAATCTCGTCCCGCGTGTCGTGGACGAGCGGCTCGCCGGTCAGGTCGCCGTGCGCCACGCGCGAAATCCGCTCCGTCATCTTGCCGATCCCGCTCAGGATCTGCCGGCTTAATCTCCACCCCACCAGGATGCCGCCCGCTACCGTCAGTAGCCCCGCCACCGTGGCGGCCAGCGTGCTCATCCGCTCCGCCTCTCCCAGTCCTTCGTTGTCCTGCTGCAATTGCTGCTTCGTATGCTCCACAATCGCGGTGCAATCCGTCTGCACCTGCGCGGCCATTCCGGCGCCTGCCTTCATGCGCTCCAGAGACGCGCGCCGGTTTTCCTCGCCATGTCCGAAAAGGCCCGGCTTCGTGTCTTCCTGGATTTTGAGCGCACCGTCCCGCGCATCTGTTTCCAGCTTTGCCAGCATTGGCTGTTCGTCCGCCGCACTGAGCTTTTGCAGTGTCGCCAGTTCCGCAAAGAGCCTGTTCCAGCCCTCCCGCCGAGCGTTGTCATACTTCGCTGCCAGTGCCGGATCCTCGCCGTAAATGATGTAGTTCCGGTACGCGAAGGCCGCATCGCTGATGTATCGGCTCAGGTTCTCCGCAGCCAGCGCCGAGGGAATGCGCACATCGTTGATCCGCTGCTCTACCGTGCGGATGTGCTCGATCTGCAGGATCACGATCGCTGACCCAGCCAGGGTCAGCAGGCAAATAGCTGCGAAACCGGCGGCGAGCTTCTGTTTCAGAGTGAGGTGCATGATCCGCTTATCGGTTGGGAGGGGGAAAACTTGAGAGGTCGAATCGGGAATCGTGTCGCCGGCCCGCTGGCCTTTCGCCGTGATACGCGCGCACTCGCTGCCGATGAACGCTGGAGAGCAGAAAAAAATCTCAATGTACTCGATGCATTTTCAAGCAGAGGGCCAGCCCATGACGCGCAAAACTCTTCTCTCCCTCAAGTTTGTTCTCGCAGCACTTCTCTCCGTTCTGATCCTCGCTCCCGTCGCCGCCTTACCACAGGTTGCCCCCGCATCATCGCCATCGACGCACCGTTGTGCACCTCATCAACCTCTGTCCGCAAAGCCGTCCGTCGGTGCGCAGCTAGAAGCGCTCCGCTCAGAGATGCAGGAGCAGAACGCCGCGCTCGAGCAAAGGATCCGGAACCTTGAGCAGCAACTCGACGCTTCCCGTCACGCAGTCGAGCACGCGGCGGCCCGGCAGGACACTGACCGTCAGCAGCAGGAACGCGACGACGCCGCTGACCGGCAAAGCGTTGCCAGCCTCGAAGCGGCCGTCTCTGCCCTGAAAGACCGTAGCCATTCGCTTGCCGGCACTCTTGAGCAGAGCCAGGTAAGAACCGAAGCCGCCCTGCCAAAGCCTTCGGTGATTCGCTACAAGTCCATCAGCTTCACGCCCGGTGGCTACATGGCAGAAGAATCCGTATGGCGCCAGCACGCGCTCCAGGCCGACATTGCATCACCATTCAACTCCATTCCCCTCATGGGAAGCGACCTGTTCTCGATCTCCGAATTCCGCCTATCCGCCCGCCAGACCCGCATGAATATTCTTGCCGAAACATCCCCTGGATCGGCGCACCTCTCCGCTTTTCTCGAATTCGATCTCCTCGGCGCCGGTCTCACGTCGAACTCCAGCGAGAGCAACAGCTATCTGCCGCGCCTGCGCCACGCCTGGGTGCAGAGCCGCTGGACGAATGGCTGGGCTCTGTCGACTGGCCAGATGTGGACGCTGGCAGAATCGAACCGCAAAGGTATTACTCCGATGGCCGCAAACGCGTACACCCCAGACATGATCGACGCGCAGTACGTCGTCGGCTTCACCTGGCTGCGCCAGCCCGGTGTGCGCGTGGTGCGCGATATCGACGGTCACGCCTGGATCGCCCTCTCTGCCGAAGGCGCGCAGACGGCGCTCAGTGCGCGCAATGCTCCCGCCAGCTTCCTCTACTGTTCGCCGGGGACTTCCGTGCTGGCCTCCACCGTCAACTACTCCTTCGATAAAGCACCGGACCTCGTCGGCAAAGTTGCGTTCGAGCCCGGCTTCGGCCATTACGAAATCAAAGCTCTCGTTCGCTTTTTCCGCGAGCGCGTGTATCCCAACTCCCCCGCCAGTGCCGCTGCTGCTTATAACGACAACACGCTCGGCAATGGTTTCGGTGCGGCAGCCTCCTGGACTTTCGCCAGGAAACTCGATCTGTCGCTGAACGGCCTCGTCGGCAACGGCGTCGGACGCTACGGCACCAGCCAGTTGCCCGATGTCACGGTGCGCCCCGATGGCACCCTCGCTCCTCTGCTCGGCGGTCAGGGCCTCGCCACCCTCGACTACAAGATCGGAGCGCGCCTCAAAATTTATACGTACGGCGGCACCGAGTACGCCGGGCGCCGCGCGTTTGTCAATGCCAAAGGACAGGGCGTCGGCTATGGCTCGCGCCTCGACAACAACACCGGCTGCGACACCGAGATGCCCCCATCTTCTTCTGCCGCTCCGGCGACCGGCACCTGTAACGCTGATACGCGCTCGATAGAAGAAGCAACTGCCGGTTTCTGGTATCGCGCTTATTCAGGGGAAATGGGTCGAGTGCAGTATGGCCTACAGTACTCCTGGATCGACCGCACCGCATGGTCAGGTCTCGGCGGCGCGCCGACGGCTAGCGAAAACATAGTTCTCACCTCTGTCCGCTATTACCTTCCTTAGCCGCTTATCAGCCAGGGATCCGAGAGGGCTGCATTCGGCTGCTCCCGTACTCCCCTGGTAAAGCCTCGGATGTGCGTCCGTGGATCGGACAATGAGCTCGTCAGCCGAATCTCCGCGTGTCCTCCCGCCGCAACGAGCTTTATTCAGGTCTTCCCGTCAGCCGAACCGGACTCAGTTCTTAGTCAGGAATATAACTTCCGAAGTAAGTGGCTGCGGCAGCACGACGCGTAGCCCCTCCTGCATCAATTCGAGACCGCTGGCGGCCATGTCCCTCGAACTTCCGTCCTCGAAATGGAGATGGTAGGAGGCGCCGGCCTCAAGGCCTGCCAGCAGGTAGCGATGCTCCGTTTCACCCGTTGACGAGCCGTGGAAAGCGAAGACCACGCCTTCGCCGCGCGCAGGGTCCCAGTACTCGATGCCATCCCAGTGAATGCCATCGGGACGCGGTGCGATGTGGAACAGTTGTGCGTCGCGGATGAGCGGACGCAGGCGTTCCTTGTAGAGCGTCAGCTCCCGCCGCGCTGCTTCGTGCTGCTCAGGGGTCCAGGCGCTCGTGTTCTGCATAACGCTGAGCCAGCCCATCATGCCACTGCGCAGTTCGTAGACAAAGTTGCCAGGATGCGGCGTTGGCCATTTATCCACGTAAGTCTCCAGCATTGCCGGCGGCAGAACATAGCTGGCGTCGTAGAAGGCCCGCCGGTTCGAGAGCGGATCATAACTGTCGGTAATGGAAAAGTAGTCGCCGTGGGCCGCCGTCCCGAAATCGACCATGCGGCCGCCGTCGTTGCAGATTTCGAAGAGCAGGCCAGGATGAGCACGGCGCAGCTTTTCGTAAATGCTGTAGTACGCCTCAACGGCGTGGTAGCTCACGTCGGTGGAGTTGGAACTGAGAACAATGTCCTCGCCGTCGTAGTGCTCTACCTGCATGTGCGCAGGATCAGGCGGTGCATGTGGATGGTCATCCCGCGTGCATCCCTGTGTCACGAGGTAGCCGTCGTGCTCGAGCATGTCGAGGTGATCGCTGGTGACGATCCGGTCGACTTCGCGCGCGGCATACTCGCGCGCCGCAGGAACGCCGAGGTCGATCGTCTGGCCTTTGAAGTCCTGCGGCTTCCAGTCAGGACCCACATCGGCAACAAGCCAGTCGCGCACCTTAGGATCGTGGAGATTCAGCGCGCCCGCCTCCGTGTCGATCCCGGCCTGCGACCAGTCAACCCAGAGACCAAAGCGCATTCCATGACGATGAGCGTCTTCCGCGATGGGCACGAGGCCGTTGGGAAATTTCTTCGGGTCCGGATACCAGTCGCCGACACCACGGAACCAGCCTGCATCGAGGTGGAACATTTCAAACCCGAGGGAGGAAGCGTCCGCGATCATGCCGCGTGCCACCGCGTCGTTGATGGACATGCCCACCCCCCAGCTGTTATTCACGGTGAGCGGATAGTGCGGGTCAGCCCAGGTCCGAGGCGCCCCCAGCACAAGGCGCACCCAGGGCCGCAACTCGTTGCCGGTGCCGTCGGGACCGCCGGTAAAGGTTCCTAGGAAAACCTCTGGCGTGATGAACGCACCGCCAGGAACGAGGCGCGTCAGCACCGGACCAGGTTCCGGGTCAAGCCCGATTGCGCTGCTAAGAGCCGTCCCTTTGCGCGATAAGGTGATGCGCGTTCGCCCGCTGAACTCAATGCCGGCAAACCATCCGGCGCCGCGGTTGGTCGGGTCAAAGACCGCCTCGAAGGGAATGATCTCGCGCGGCCGGCCAGGGATTGGATGAGCGAAGGTGGAAGACCAGCCCGTCCATTCGTAGCCGGGGCCTACTGCGTCCACGTGGGTTCCCTGGTCGGTGGGGGCTCCGGCGCCCTTCTCGATCGAGAGGCTCCTCAGTTCTTCAGACTCTGGGATCTGCCACGCGAGCCGGAGACTGTCGAACACCGGCAGCCAGACTTCGATGCCGCTGCGGTTTCGGATGGTAACGGTGTGTTCAACCGGACCGAAATGCGCGCGCTCTTCCCACTCCCACATGAGTTGCAGGCGGGGCTCGGATGTCTCGTAGACGAAGGCGACCCGATGCGGACTAACGACTGTCGCGCCGGCGACGAGCTTCCAATGCAAGGGCAGCCGCTTGCCTTCGCGCTCAACCCAGGGAGGAAGAGTTTCCTCGCCCCTGTTTTGCCAGGGAGACAGACGTCTGCCCGTCAGCGAGACGAGACGTGGCGCGTCCGCTCCGGCTGCCACCTGGACGGCTGTGTCGGCGGTGGCGAGGGTAGCCCGCGTTTGCGCGGCCACGTTCGACGACGCGACAGAGAGCCCAATCGCGATCAGCAAACCTCCCACACCATGGAATGGCTGCATAGCATCCTTCACGTCAAATCACTCCGCGCTAAGATCCACCGTCATGGTCTTGTGAGTGTAGGTTGTGTTCCCTGCGGGAAAATTGGCAAAAGTCAGCGTGGACCATGAGCCCTTCGAATCCGTGATCCGGCCACCCTGCACCGACTGGATCGTCCAGGGGGTTTCCACGCGAACGGAGGCATCCTCCGCTGTGGCCACATCGGCCTCGAGGATCAGTAGGCGCCCGGCGAGCCGCAACGAGGTGAGCTTCAGAGCCTGACTGGGTGCGCCGAATGCGAGAGGTCTCACCGGAACGAGAACACGTACGCCGCCTTTATAGAGGATGCGGCAGTGGACCGCGCCCTGAAGCCCCTCGACCTCAATACGGGCGTGCTCATCCTCCTCATGCCTCTCGACGGTAACGGATGATGTGCGGCCGTTGACACTCGCGCTGACCTGGCCGGCACCAAGCGGAATCTGTGGATCAAAGCGGAGATCGATCGGTGCGCCCTGCACCGAAAGATCGGCGTCGATCTCGCCAGTCTTTTGTTCGATCGCAATGTCCACGCGCGCCGCACCCACAGGCACATCTTGCAGACTCGCCCGGCCCCAGCGGGGATCGAGGTGTGGCTCGAGCATGAGTAGGTGTCGCGGTGCATCCACATCCACACCGAAGATGCCGCGCACCAGCGAGTGAACGAGACCTGCGGACGACCAGGTTTGTTCCGGAACGGACTCAACCTGAGGATGGAACACATCGCCCGCGAGCACTTCAGGAAGGTGTCCGAGGGAGTCGAGCCGGAACGCAGGAAGCAGCGACGACCACACCGGCCACGCCACAGCCGGACGGTGGGCCCGCCAGAAGGCTTCCGCCGTGTCGGCCGTGTTCAGCGAAAATACGCTCCCCGCCGCGTACGAATCGGGGTTGTACTGCGGTGAGCTGTCAGACATGCCGCGCGTGCCCCAGTCTGTCTCAAAATGCGCGGAGGCCAGCCGCCGCAACGCTGCGTCCTCCTCCGCGGGCGCGAAGTAGCCATACCCGAGCAGGCCAGGATGGCTGTGCTCGTCGGTCATCGCGTGACCATCTTCCGCAAAACCTGCGATCCAGAATTGTTTCTGCGAGTCCCAGTAGCGGCCGGCCAGGGCTTTCTGCGCGGCATCGTGAGCGCCTGCCGCCGCCTCCGCTTCACTGGAATTTCCCATTGCCAGCGCGAGCCGCCGGTAGGCGTCCGACGCGGCGACCCAGGCAGCAGAGAGACCTGCATCCTCGCGCATTCGCTCCTGCTCGTTCCCCCCTTCCTTGCCTGCTGGAATCTGCGGCAGTCCCGTCGCTGGATCGATAAGAGATCGGCAGTAGGCCCATGCCTTCCGGATGCCATCCCAGTGCGCTCGAATAAAATCCAGGTCGCCGGTGGCATCGTAGTCATCGCCCAGGGTTGAGAGGAACTGGTACGTGGTATCGACATGGACAAACATGTACGGATACTTTTCCTCCCAGTCGACATATTTCGCGCTTTGCGAAATCTCGTGCCAGATCATTCCGTTCCCCGGGTTCTGGTATCGGAAGATGAAGTCCAGCTCCTCTTGCGCACGCGCAGCGTCTCCTTCCGCCAGCAGCGCCTCGGTCGTGACCAGGCCATCGCCGGCAAAGAACCACGCATACTGCGGGCGTCGTTCCGGACGCGACGGTCCATAACCGGCAACGGCGCCGCAGCCGATCGCATCGTTACAGACCCACGCCTGATCGAGCGCGATCTTCGACCACGCGAAAGCGCGATTCACTTCCGCATCCGGCGTCTGGAGCCGGATCCCGCTGTTAAGAACCGATTGCACGTGCGCCCGCGCTCCTGCCAAAAGGAGCGTGAAATCATCTTCCAGAGCGCGGAGTCCATCCCCCTCCGGCGCCGTGCCCTTTTCGAGAACCGCGAAGAGTTGCGCGCGGCCCTGCGAGGGATGGAGCAGAATGGACTGTGTCAGGTCCTGCCGCCGCGTACTGTTGACGACGCTGGTGTGGGCATATTCTTCAGGACTGGCGATCATGGCCCGCATGCCGGTCGTGTGTTCCGAGATGACGTAGCCGTGGAGCGCGGGAACCCAGTTCAGGTCCTGACCGCCAATCGCGCCCGGCCACATCAGATTGAGAACAGGAAGCAGGGTGATCCGGATGTCGACCGTCTTTCGCCCGGTGACATCATACGTCAGCACCACGCCGGGCCGATCGAGGGGAACGAAAAGATGCTCGCGCACCTCGAAATCCGGTCCCACGTAAATGCGGACGATCTCTTCCGGATGGTATTCGATCCTGCTGAGGATTTTCGAGCCTTCGATCGCGGCGCCGCCCTCCGGCACGAACTCAACCCGCAAATTGCGAAACAGCTGGAAAGGATAAGCCCAGGCTTCGAGGCCGGTGCCGGAATAGCCCATGAGAAGAGCCCGCTCTCCGTGCGCAGCCACAAAGCGTGCCGGAGCGACGTTGCTGGTGGAAAGCACAAGCGACGGATCCGTGATCTCCGTCTGCGCTCCTGCTGCTGCTGCCAGCACCAGGAGCAGCGACAACACTGCCGATCGTGGCACTGCGCACCTCACCACGTTAATGTTACGGTTTTCTCCACATAGCCTGCACCCGCGGGAAACTGCACATGAAGCGAACGCATTCCATCCCGCGCATCGCCAAGCGTCGCGTCTGCAGTCGCGAGTCGAGAGAGTGGGCTGTTTTCACGTACGCTCAGCGTCTGTTCGGTATCGCCGGGAGCAGAAAGCTGCAGGGTCACCGAATGCGCGGCGGATGTTTCGGCCAGAACCTTGAGCTGATGTGTCTCGGCGCCCAATGCGGGCAGGTGGGCATCGATGCCAATCTCGACAGGCGCCAATGGTATGTGAAGCTGGCCGTTCCTCACCAGGGCGCCCGGCGCGTGTGAGGCAAGATGAACGCTCGCATCGCTGGCCTGAATGGTCAGCTCTTTTCCGTTGCGCTGCAGAGTGAGATCAAGAACTCGGTTGCCGAAAGGCAGCCGGCGGATCGTGGCTCCATTCCATGTTGCAGGCAGATGCGGTGTCACCGTGAGCGTATTGTCCGGCGCATTCCACTCGATGCCGAAGAGCCCCCGCAGAATTGGAGAAATCACCATGGCCGAAGACCACAGCTGATGATCTGTGCTGCGCCCGAGCACCTGATAAAACTGCCCGGACAGCAGCTCGGTCACATCGCCCGGATCCTGCGCCCATGTGAGATTCACATTCTGCATCAGGTGAACGTATCCCGCAAGAGAATGCCCTGCGCGGTATTCCGCAACGGAGACCCATCCCGTGAAGAGCGGCCATACCGTGCCCTGGTGGTAGCTGATGGGATCGTAGAAGCTCGTCTGATCACTCAGGATGCGGACGCCCCAGTCCGTGGAGATGTGATTGCTCGCCCATTGCTCCATCATCGGGTCGGGATGGCTGAGCTGACTGGTGCCGTCCCACCATGCGACGGAGGGGAAGATAGTTGCAGTGGGGTCCTGCTGAGCGGGACCGTTCCAGCTGAAAGCGTAGCCTCGCCCGTTCGGCAGCGTGTACTCCGTTTCAATCGTTCTGGCAATCTGCTGCGCGCGCTGCCGTGCCTGGCCCGCCAGATCGGCGTGGCCTGCGCTCTGCGCCAGGCTCGCGAAGGAGAGACTGGCCTGCTCATCGAGAGTTGCCAGGTAGATTTCCTGGTGCGGCATCTGCGGAATCCACGACTCTACCCAGCCCGAGCCCTGGGAGTTGTCATAGATTCCGTCGCCGTCGCTGTCGTGCGTCGTTTCGAAAGTCCAGGCACGCTGCAGGTTCGGCCAGACCGATGCGATGAAGGCGCGATCGCCGCTGATGCGAAGATAATCGGCAGCGGCCATCAGCAGAAGCGGCGTAGCATCGGACGAAGCCCACGGATAAGGCAGAGCCGCCCAGTCCACCATGCCTGCCGTCTGCGACCGCTCGTGCATGATTTTGCCGTCGGCGCGCTGGTGCTCGGTCAGAAAGCGGATCTCATCCTTCACGGTAGTGAAGTCTCCGTAACTGCTGACGGCATAAAGCGACCACAGCGCATCGCGTCCAAAGAACCATCCGAAGCCAGGCCGCGCCGCATCGCCCGATCCCACAAAGCCGGCGGTCAACGCCTGCACCTTCGCGCCGGAGAGGGTTTCGACCTTCAGTTGATCGATAGAAGTTTCCGCCCAGGAGAAGGCTTCATTCACCCGCGGATCGGGCGTTTCGATCGAGGTGTGGCCTGAGAGAAAGCCGCGGTAGTAGTTCAGATTCTGGCTTCGAATATTCGAAGCTTGCGATTCCAGCGATTGAAGCCGCAGCCCAAGCGCTCCCGTTGCCGCCGCGTTTGCTGAGTCGGCGAGTGTGAAGAGCATAGGGTAGAACCTGCCGCTGTCGCGTTTGGGATCGAAATGGAGAACAAACTGGAGCGGCCACGCGCTGGCGTGCTCCTGGTAGGGCGGCAGAATGCCGGACTCGGCGCCAGGCAGCGCCAGCGCCGCTGCCTGATCCGGAAAATTCAGATGGAGGATATAAAAGCCCGATCCGCCGGGCCTGGGCACCCATTCCGGCGATGGCCGATCCGGTGAGTTGGCGGGCCACATCCGCTGCATCACCGGATCGAAGTTGAACGTGACTGTCATGGGACGAACAGCCTCGAACTGATAGAAGATCAGTGCCCCGGGTGCATCGGCCGGCGCTTTCGGCGCGAGCATGATCTGGCGAATCGTGAAGTTGGCATGCGAATACGTGATCGTCGTCTGGTCCGGCTTTACCTCGATCCCGGCAGCCAGGCCGTTGACGTCGATCGGCACCGAATAGTCCTGCATGTTCACAGACATCCGCATCCCGCTGAGAATCTTCCACGGAAAAAGCCATACCTCACAGCGGCCATTCTGTTCGCCGAGGATGGCGCCGCGAGGTCCAACAACGGAGAACGGCATCTCTGGCTGCGCCGCGCTGCGGATATCCAGCGTGGGCGCACGGTCGGAAGGCGAAGCAGAGGCAGCCGGAGCAGCAACTTGCGGATTTGCGGATAGCGCTGTCAGAAGCAGCCAGGCGAGCGGGAGCGTTCGAGCAGGATCGCGTGTCAGCAAGGGAACCCTATCTCATCGTGCTGAAGACCATGGCAACAACCCTGGCGTGGCCGGTGTGGATCCGGGATGATGGCCGCTGGTTCGTACGTTTGCAAACGGCTTGCAGTGGCGTCCTCCATCGGGCCCTGCCTCGGGAAAAAGGTGGAGGGATAGCAGGCGGTGGGCGCAAGCCATCCCTCCGAGGAGTCAGGTTCAGAACTGGAAACGCCCTGCGAACTGCAGCCGCCGCAGCGAAGTTCCATCCTGTTCAGAGACGGTGCCCTGGATCAGTCCGGAATTTCCCAGACAGTCGATGCAGCTGGCCGGTTCGCCGTAGTTCACATGGTTGAAGACGTTGTAAGCCTGTACCAGCAACTGCATCGTGAGCCCTTCGTGGATCCGGAAGTTCTTCGAAAGTGTCGAATCGACGTTGAAGAGGCTCGGCCCCCAAAGTGAATCGCGTCCGAGATTGCCCCAGGTTCCTGCGGCCGGCCGCGCGTAGGGTCCATAGCTGTTGTCCGTCGTACCCGGAGGCGTGAGGGCATAGGGTGAGGTTTGCAGATAGGGAACGGTGAGCGAGATGGGATTAAATTTGCCTTTGTGAATCCCGAAGCCTTTGCCGGCAACGTGGTTCACGAAGGACGGTCCGCAGCCGTCATTGGCGGCAACGTCGTTGTCCTGCGCGATCTCGCCGTAGCACGGCGTGAAGGGCAGGCCTCCGTCGAGAGTCAGTGATGCGTTGAGCTGGAATCCGCCGATAATTTCATTCATCCAGCCAGGAACAGAAGAGCCAATCAGTTTTTGCTGACCGAAGGGCAGATCATAGTTGCCCGCGAAGACCCAGGCCTGGCGCCGGTTGTAATAGCTGTTGCCCCGACCGATCTTCGGGTTGATGAGGAACTCGTACGACTCGTGATCGATGTCGTGTGACCACGTGTAGTGAGTCAGGAACTGCAGGCCATTCGCAAAGCGTCGGTTGAAAATGACCTGCAGGGCGTTATAGCTGCCAGTCGCCTGGTTGTTGTTGTAGGAAATCCCCTGCGTCCATCCAAA
>Ga0335072_10010139_pt1 | contig 13566 bp, 13 predicted proteins | sample Lox_Sample_21_FD_206725 | JGI IMG/M metagenome (GOLD analysis project Ga0335072, IMG submission 206725) | Soil microbial communities from Loxahatchee National Wildlife Refuge, Florida, United States - Lox_Sample_2.1 | ecosystem: Environmental > Terrestrial > Soil > Wetlands | place: USA...
ACAGGGAAGGGCAATATGGCTATTAGTGAGGTGCTGTATGTCGACGGGCTTCACTGAGCAGAAGGGACAATTGAAGGTGCTAAAAGTCTGCAGACTAAATTTTGGCATGCACACCCATTTGTACGGAAGCTCATGGACTTCAGACTTATGGCGCACCCGATCGGCTTTCCTGGAAAAGCTTCTGGGACAGCGAATGCGGCTGCTTTCATCAGTGTAGTACGTACATCGATGTCTTCCAAAGTCCGGTCCGACGGACTCTTCAGAAGCCTGGAAGCTCAAGAAGCAGGGCAATCAGAGTCAGGAACCTACATTTTCCACTCATCCAAGGCCATCTGCGGGTTCTTTTTGTATCTATTACCTGGCTTATCTTTCGTTTGTATCTAATCCTCTTCATGGATCCCCAGTACCTAGCTCCTCTCCACCGCTGTTCAGTTGTAGTCCTCTGCTGTGCATGTTTGACCTATACATTCAAGAGGAGAGTAATGGAGAGCAAGAGCAGAGGTAAGAGTAGATTGGATAGGGCACAACAGATGGCGAGTAGGGTGAGAATGAGGCAGACGTCGAACAAGCGACTGTAATCGAAAACGAACGACAAAAGAGATTTCAAAGAAGAAAGAGATAAGAGACACGAGAGAGCTTGGGGCGGTTATATGCAGCAGGTCTATCTTCCCCTTCAATGCTGCGGCGCCTATGTTAGTAACATCCGTGGAAAATGGGAGACGGTGAGAAATCGATTGGCTGAGTTGTGTTAAGTGGGTGAGGGCGGCGACGAGTTTTATGTCGCTCAAAGTGGAAGATGCGTTAGTTTACTTGTAAACGCCGGGGAGGATTACAGAACACTTTTAGCATTGGGGCTGTATACCGTGGTATTGGGGGTATTAAATGTTCCCTGAAGGTTATCGTCTTGGCACCATAAATCAACCGAGATCAGCACGCGGCAAAACAATTCTGCACATTTTAGCGTATGCAAAACTCTGGGCAAAGCTTGGCATTTTTACTTCTCTCCAACACCGCCTGAATGCTAGCACTTGCGCAAACCATTTACCTATATCGCCCAAGACGTCGAAATTGAAGCTATATAGAGTCTTTACTATACCTACGGGTGCAATGCCTCGGGGAAAAAAAAAAAAAAAAAAAAAAAACCCTTCTACCACCACCTCCGGTTGCCTAAGGCCGCTGCGGTCGCTAGTAAAAGTTATAATTTCATTGTGTCAGTACCCTATAATTACCTTACCAAAACATTTTAGGAAATATAAATGGTTTGCGCAAGTGCTGGCATCGAACCTTCTCTATTCTACGAACAAAATCAAGCGATGGCGGAGAGAAGTAAAAATGCCAAGCTTTTGCCCAGAGTTTTGCATACGCTAAATGTGATTAGTTGTTTTGCCCCTGCCTAGCGAATCCTCTTTGTGGACTCCTTACATTTGATGCGCTCCACACCGTAGTATTTCACACACAGCCCCGCTTTGAAAAGCGTATGAGAAAGAAGAGAGATGCGCTTAGAGCCTCAGGAAATACGGATTACTCATTACGTAGCATATTTTATAGCTCTTAGTAAGGCAGTTTCAGCACAATCACTTTCACATTCACGTTCACTTTCACATAATACAAGGATTCAGCCACTCAGAAACCAGCATGCATGCAGTGATGAGCTTCCAATAGGACATGACGTCCGTGCGTATGTATGTTGGTTCCGGTATTTTGTCTTTCAACTTCTGCCTAGCGCAAGCTGCTTAGCTAGCTTGCACCATCGGAAAAAGCCTGACGAGGCAGATTTGAGCATTCATTGATTGTTCCCCAGTCGGTCAGTCGATCAGATCAGATCAGCTAAATTCAATGTGTGTGTATTTTGAATAGATAAGATGAGAAGATAGATTTCTATCTCTTTCAAATCTCAGATACAGTGTGCATTTTTCCGACTTTAAAGCATGCACTATAAGTACAGTCTTGTGTAAGGTCTCAGCACAATCTGACTGTTCTTTGTGTCCGGGTATCTGGGCGAATGCCTGGTAGGGACGTGGGATTTCAAATGGCTCTCGGGGACGTGCCTGGCCCTAGAAATCTAGGTAGTCGCCCGTATGGTATCTTGGGTGAAAAAAAAGGAAAAGAACACAATTACGTTATGCCAGTGCCTTCGTGCCGTAACCTCGTAGATCAAATTCACATTACAACACAGCAGCAATCGTTGTCATCGCAGCAACCCGAACCATCATCCTCATCGTCGTCGTCGTCACCACCGTCCGAATTGGATCCCGAATTCTCTGCAGTGGTTGATTGGGCCGCGAGGTAAGTAGACGTCGCAGCCGCGGAGCCCGAAGCGCTGGAGATGCCATTCCCATAGCAGGCGAACTGCACGCTGCCTATATCAGTGCCGGTGGAAATAGCCTGGCATGTGTCCGTCGTGCCGCCATCAGCCGATGGCCCTGCTGTGGAATTTTGGCAGTCGACGAGATTGGAGACGATGAGGAATGCATCGCCGTAGTCGGGACAATTAGGTAGTGAGTTTATTGAGACGGAAGCGATGCTGTCTTCCACCGGCATGTTGAGGCATTCTCCGAGCAGGAGAGGCGTTGCCGAGCTGAAAAATGGCTCGGTGCAATCTTCATTTTTGTAGAGGTATATCGAGCCTTGCGATGGAGCCTCTGTCTGATATGGGACGCCGCCGAACAGTGTGCTTGTGAAAGAGGGAGTTGGCGCCGCCTGAGAGTTCGCCATTGTTTGTGGTTACAAGTGCTGAGATTCGGATGTTCCGTGGTTATATTTTGTTAGAATATTGAGCTGCTTGAGAGCAAGCGGAGGGCCTTTGGAAGATGGTAGAATGTAATCTTAGAAAAAGAGTCACTGAACCCTGCAGTGGCGCTTTGAACAATTCATCGCGCAGAAGAGGAGCCATGTTCTCGTTCGCAGCCCTTGTCTATACGCCAGGGATAAGCCCTTCAAAAAGTAGGGCGGTTGGGCGACGCCCCCAAATTTCAGCGCATCCGTCAGGCTCTCTGCAGCCTTGCGGTCAACACCGACTTCTGTCGGGACTGAGACACCCCAAATTTCTCAGTATCGTACATGTAGTTCATATGGCGGAGGCGGCCCGTCATGAGGAACTAGTCGAAGTCGAGGTCGCACTAATTGCTCTTGCCGGTCCAAGTAGTTATAATACCAAGCCAAAAAGCCCACAACAAGAGTAGGTAATCCAAATCCGATTCCAATGCCTAGGGCGATTTTGTCACTGAGGGATAACCCATTTGAGCTCCCCGCGCGTTGTCCTGAGGACGGTTGTGGTGCTGACGTCGTTGTACTAATCGCAGGAGTTGATGTAATTGTGGATTCGGGTGTTGTTTCTGTTACTGCAGCAGGCTGACTGTTTGAGATAGTGGTGATGTCTCTAACACAAACGAAGCCCGCAGAGCCAATGTAACTCCCTGTTGCGAAAAAGAGACAGTCATTGATATTCCTGCTGCTAACAGGTGGTAAGATTGAGGGCGTCTGGCACATATCATAGTCGGAAATGAAAAGAGTAGGGTTTCCACTCTCACAAGGAGGGAAAGAGACTGCAGCAATACCGGCTGCTTGAATTGATGAAAGGCATGAATTCACAGCCAGCGGAATAGTTGTGCCAGACGGCTCTTTACAGCCGCTATCAGAGTAGAGCTGGACGTAGCCTTGGGCACTCGCACCTTGGGCACTCGCAGTGGCATTGAGTAGAGCGAGACCAAGTGCAACGAGGGCGACGAGGGCGACGAGGAGCAGAGGCTGCATCACTCATGGAACTTAGTTGAAACTCGAAATTGGACATTTCTTTGAGGTATGGAAAGTACCTAAACCTTTTATATCCATTGTAAGGCTACAACGCCACCTATAAGCGAGCCCAAAGCAAGAAGCGAGCCACCAGCGAGAATTCTCCAGAGCAATTCGTTGAAATATTAGGGGCTTCCTAGCGCTCCATCATCACTGGAGAGATACTTACCGAAACCTTCCGTTTCTTCAACCTTACTCTAACAACAGCTCCTTGTATTCTAATCATCTCCCGCGCCAGAGACAGATGCCGCTGTTCAAGACGTCGACCTCGAAAGGGTGATATACAAATACCGAGCTAGACCATACATTCGGTTAGTCTCAGCTGGCTGGTGGTGGGAAGGCAAAGCTTTTAAGGATTCGCCTGCGTATCTCGTCTGATCTGAGGAACATCCTAGTGACCTGTACGCTCTTGTGTATGCATAGACATCGCAACACAAAGGTTTTGGTTGATTGCTGTGAAATTGCCACACGTCAACGTGGAATATCTGGAAAGTGCGATTGTAGGAAAGGTACCTATATTTAAGTTTGTTCTACGGACGGAAGGTCCAGAATATTAAATACCGCTCAAAGCTGTCACTAGCTTAAGTTCCTGAGGCACAAGCACTAGAATAAACGAGCACAACAAAGTAGGCAGCCCAGTGTTATGACACTTGCATTCTTGAGGCCTTAGGCTCAGATTTACTCGGTAATAGTTATAAAACCCCAAGAGAAGATCACAGGACAAAGTCATATAATAAATCCTAGGAGTTTAGCGTCTATCATAAATACAAAGATCTATAAGTATAGAAAAAAATTTATTAAGAGAGCTTTATACTTAACTCAATATAATACTGTCGGCGCCAGCGCCAAGCTAGCGCACAGCCAGCTACTACCCCAGGGGCGAACGGAGGCTACGGGCCTCAGAGTGGATTAGACTATAGCTGAACCAATGGGACTGGCAGGAAATGAAACTAGTCCTCCAGGATTGGGAGAAGCGGTGGCATGCAGAGAACAGGAGGCTAGGCCGCGCCGTACGACTATGGACAGACCCAGGTGGGTTGTCCCTGAAAACACATCACTAACAAAACGAATGAAAAAGCTCCCCAAGGGGCTCTGGAAGGCAGAGAGTGCGCTACTAACTCAGGCTCGCACGAGGAGGATACAGCTAGCTAAGTTCCTATACGGACGAAGCGTCCCTGGCTTTACTACAGCTACTTGCCAGTACAGGCCTGGGCAGGAGATACCACGCCATATGGCCCTATATTGCACGTACAAGGCAGATAGGAGGTACTAGTTACACACAGGCTAGAACTGGGTATACCCTTAAATGATAGGCACAAATGAATGGGCTAGGCACTTTGTATAGTAGACAATGTATTTAGGAAGGCTGAAGCAGTTTGCGTTAGCTAAACGCTTGCTATTTAACAACAAATAGCTAGCGCTCTCTTTAACAAGTAAGTAGCAGTAGGGCTACTTATTTAGTAATTGCAGGCTGCAAGTAAGGTATAGCCTTATATAAAGACAAGCAGCTTAAGGTTTTATATCTTACTATAAAAGTAGTAAGGTTTTCTTTAGTTTAAGACTTTTACAAGAGACTTATATAACCTTAAGCTTAAACAGTATATTATTATTATTATTAATCTTACACTGTTTAAACTTAAGGCTATGTGGGTCTCTTATAAAAGTCTTAAACTAAGGAAGGCCTTATTACTTTTATAGTTGACATATTGGACCCAGGTATAATGTGTTGCACAAACTGGGAGGTGCCAACCGCTCTATTGAATTAAGATAGTGGTTCTAGGGGATTAAATCCACGTAATAGTGGTGTTGATTGATTAAGGCAGCGAAAGGCTGACTCACTGCTCCTCAGTGCTGCCTACGGTAGCCTAGAGAGCCTAAGAATCTGCAACAACGTCTGTAAGGCTCCAGGATCACGCGATGCCTGGAATGTGAGATGTAAATGTAAACGACATAACATGAGTTTTTCACTTCCTTCTCTTTCCTTCTGTAACATCACCACAAAGCTTCATAGTAAGACTGGGAAAGGTCCTCCATATTTAGAAATTGACAAAATTGAGTGCAGATGTCTAATAACTGTCTAACTCTTCCTACCACTGGCCTTTAGAACAGGCGATCCAATCATGGCGGTCGAACGCCTCTGCTGGGCGCTCCCCTGCCTGCTCCCCCCCCATCGCCGCCCTCGCCCTACCCTCATCTCGTTGTCGAATCCAATACAGAAGACAATACAAACGAAATCAGGTGTAAAAGGACAGGAGAAGACAAAGAAGGTATCTCAATCCAGATAGTCTTGATTGGGGATTCTTAGAAGATCAAGTCATGACAATGTGGACCACGATTCCCTTTAGCAGTATCCAGAGACTAAGACGTGTTTCATTCAATTGCCAAAGAAATTTTTGTGTGACGATATGTGCGGCTGCGGGCGAAGCGACCAGATCAGGTCAATTGGGTGGTGCACAGACCACTTTTATTTCCGGGAAGTGTTGGGAAAGGATTGAAGAGGAGAATGGTCGAGCAGCGATCCTTTATACAGCTCGAAAGCGGCGGCTAGCCCATGCATGCGCCTTCCCCGATTAGGCGGGCGCTAAACCCGGGCGGATAAATCCCTCAACTACCCAGATCCAACGCAACATCACGAAGCTATCACCGCCAGTGCCAAATAGGCGCCATGGATGACAAACACAGCGACATTGGGCAAGTGGACATAGAAGCGGCGCACTCCATCAGAGCAGAGATCAAAGTGGCCGTCAAAGACCACGTCCAAGAAACGCTCAATACGCGATCGTCATGCGACTCTTTAGCGGGTCTTCTTACCAAATCGATGACGGGTGGTGAGGTCGACGAAGAAGCGCAGCAGCCAACAACAACTAGTAGCGAGGACAACCTTCCATCTCGTCCGACCTGGAAGACATTGGTCCAACTTGTCACTGTCTTCATCCCCTTTTTTACTCCCGTGGGGATTGTGTTTGCTCTTTCGACTACGGGAACCGATCCTCTGATGTTTTCATTTTTGGCTTTTCTCTTGCTGGTTCTCCCTTTGAGCGGCTCTTTTGCGGTTATTGTTATCGTGGTATGTGACCGTGTACTTTACTTCGTCCTGTCCTCCCTTGATTTTGGAAACATGAAATGAAGATGACTAAACAAAACATAAACAATGTAGGTAGGAATTGTACAGTCAAGAAAGCAGAAACAGAATAAGAATACGGAAACCCCCAGCAGCGAGGCTAATCCCAAAACCAACTTTTGGGGGGCTATAGGGTTCACCTCAAGTTATCTGCTAATGTATCTGATGCTTTATGGCACCATTTTGCTTTGGTCGATTTCGGGACGGAATGTGTTGGAGATGTATCGAGTCTCGAGTGACTTCCAGGCAAAGGTTGATACCCCATGTGCGTTGGCCCTGTTGACGAATTGTCTCCAAGAAGCTCTTCCGGATCGGAATGCAACGATTGCAGATTTCTCAATTTGCTTGAAGGCAATGGGTATGAGGGATGCTCCTGTGGGATAGTTCGAGTGTGATGGGACCTCGTTCAGGGCTGGGATATTATGCGGTGTGGCGTTAAGAGCTGGAATGGCTATAATGTAGGAAGAGAAGAGAAGGACGACAAGGAGAAATTTGAGATCTATCGAGATTGAAACTTGAATCTTGCTGCAATGTTTCCTGTAACTTATGTTGAGTAGTTCTATCAGGATTTCTATGTCGACTTAACTGACTTGTAACCGTTATTGACTTCAACCACGCTTGCAGAGACATTACGGCTGGTGATTATTAAGCAGACAGTTCATTTTCTTACAGGGAGTACTTGCAGACTCTAAAGGCAGAGGTTCTAATATTATAGACTACCGTATCCTCTGGCAGACAAGACCATGGTCTTATAGCCCTTTGGTCGGTCTAGGGATACAATTGGACATGGTCTTATAGTAAAAGGGGGTCTAGTAAAGACTATGTAGGTCCTTAATTTCCCCCTTATTTTATATGTAGGACCTGTTTGTAGAACTTCACTATTCCTTCACTACCTCTCTGTTCTTCTACTACCATACCACGAATATGGCTCTTCTACCTCGTCGTCGCCTGGTATAGGCGGTTACTAATATAAGACCATGGTCTTATAACTCATGTGACGTCATGACGATACAACAGAACGTGGTCTTATAAGGGAGGGGGGTCTTACACTAGAGGGGGGGTTCAAAACACCAACGACTATGATTATATTTATATAGCTGTTGCGAGGTACAGTCCTCATGCCCCGGCGAGTGCCATGGTCAGTGCCATGGCGAGTGCCCTGGCGGAGGCCGTGATAGTTGATCCTTTTTATGATAAAAGGATCAACTATAGCTGGTAAGATGGATCCTTACGGATCCTTACGGGGCAATAGGACCCCGACTTTTGGGATCAGGATAGTGTTCAGTTTGTCTAAAGTAGGGGCCTTATGCCCACGTTTTCGTAGGTCAATTCAATGATTTTGGGTCCAGAGCACGTGCCACATTGCAACAATAGGCTGTCTAAAATATTACAAAGTTTTAGCTGTCTTTTTTTATTACATTGCTGTAGCATACTTTGGAAGAGCTCGGATATTTGCGAAGCGTCCCACTTAGGGAGCGGGGATCAGAACTGTCAGGAAGTGCTTACGTAATCTGGGATATCATGAGGTAACTACATCATGATGACGTAGCGGGGAAACCTGCAGATATAGGGGTGGCATCCAGAGTCAATTGCGTGTGTATGCAATTATAGGTCTAATAGCCTGTATACAAGCCATCCGCTGCTATATTTATATGTACGTGACTTATCTAATCGCGTATAATTAAGCGAAGCTTTTTTACACTCCGAACCCCCTGCCCGCACGTGACCCAATAATGCTAGAGGTGCGATTTGTATCACGTGAGTTATAAAAAAAGTCACATGACTAGGTCTGTGCTAGCTCTAACTGACGCGTTTCTTCCAGACGCGTTTGCATCACTTTTTCCGTCCGTAAATACGTCTGTAAATACGTCTGTAAATACGTCTGTAAATACACTCGTAAATATACCTGTAAATACGTCCGTAATGGATGCTAAGTATTGCTCTTCTTGCTTCCAAAAGCGCCCACTTTCTTCCTTTTTCAAAGATGCTTCTGCTGGCCCAGGCAGTAAGCTTAGGGCCACTTGTGCTCTTTGCCGGATCTCACAGGAGAAACACAAGACTAAACGGAAGGCTTTGCAGCAATTAGATCCTAATGTCCCTCCTAAGAGACGTCTACAGCAACTACACGCCCAAAACCTTCGATACCCCTTCCTGCTCCATTCGAATTGCGTCCGGAAACTACTATCCCTCCTCCCAATCCACCTGAATCGCGTCCGGAAACTACTATCCCTCCTCCTAATCCACCTGAATCACGTCCGGAAGCACCTATCCGCGTACCCACGCCCCCTCCTATACAACCTTAAACCCCTAGCTTCCTACCTGCCAATCAATAGCAGTTTATATAGAACTTTAATGCTGCAATAGATAAGGTTAAGATGGAGACCTGTATCCGGTGTAAGGAGCGTTGGTTTTCTATGGATTTAAAGGATGACATCTGCCATACCTGTTTCCTAAGGGATAAGGGCAATAAAACACCCTTTTTAATGTCCGCAGAGAACGAAATGGACCTAGGAGAGGTTCCAGCCTATCTGCTAGAGCTTATGCAAGTAGAAGAAATGATTATTGCCCGGTCTTATGTACAAATAATGGTCTATTGATACCGTGGCCACCAATATCACTATTTAGGACATTGCGTAAGTTTTATGCAAAACACTGTAAAAACAGTTGATATTGTGGTGGGGTTCCGTGGTCCCCTACAAAATCACATGGTTAGGAGCTTGCTCCTTACTATTTTCGCTTCTTTCGTCACGTGCGATGTATTTACGGCTCAAATGGAGTCAGGTGACCTAAAAAAAACAGTAACGTGACCCGGAATGCTCCGGATTCTTACTAAGCCACCTGTAATTTTATACAAATACTAACTGATAAAGCGCCGCAGGCCTGGGGGTATGGGGGCTGGCCCCCATGATAAAAGATTCTGAACTAAAAAGAGCTTGCTCCTTACTATTGTCGCTTCTTTTGTCACATGCGATGTATTATGGCTTATGCTTTTAAATATAGAAAAAGCCAGCGCAGCAAAAGGGGTCTCCCCCTAGGAAAATAAAGAATTTAAGGAAAGGGGTTCTATAAGGTCTTCCTTTAAGAATTAAAGAATTTCTTTTCACACTATTAAGGATTTTAGTAAGGAGCAAGCTTGCATTGTTTTCCGCGTCTGGGGCGGCCCCCAGCGGGGTTAGGGGCTGGCCCCTATAATAAAAGATTCTAGACCAAAAAGAGTCTTAATATTAACTAATCGAGCGCAGCGAGCGCGGGGGTTTGGGGGCTGGCCCCCATAAAAAAAGATTCTGGGCCAAAAAGAGCAGATTGAATTACAAAGCAAGCTTCTACACGCCGGGTTTATATTACACGGTCCCTTGTTTAGGCGAGGTTGAGTTGGGTTGGGTCAGCTGATCTGGGTAATTGTTGTTCCCATGCCGGGGCACCTTGGTGTATATAGCTGGTTCGGAGGACATTGTGGAGGCATCATCGAAGGAATCGAAGCAGAGATCAGATAGGGATCAGTAAGGGACGCGTGACGGACGTACGAAGCTGTCCACGGCAGGTTTGGGCAGTTTTACGGACAGTTTTACAGACATGGACTGAGTTTTACGGACACCCGCATGGCATTTGCAGGTTTTATAGGACTTTACGGACACAGAGTGCAGTTGTTTTTTTGTGTTGGCTACCTATTGTGTGGTTTTGGGTCCATTCCTTCTGCTGAGCACCTTATTGAGCGCACGTTGACCCACCTATCGCCCTGACGATCGTGCACTGCGACGGCACACCCACCCTAGCCCTCTACAATATGCTGCCTAATCTGCCTTCTAAGCTAGATATTGTGGTTTTATGGCTGTCAAATTAAGTGGAAGGTGATTAACGGTTTCAACGCCAGTTCCAGACTGATTTCCAGGTCCGTAAAAAGCGCGTAATCACTTGGCTACAGTATTTAAAGGACTACCACCCCGACTACTGCTATATCACTATTTCCCTGGACTGTATCGACGCTCTCCTAGTCGATAGAGATGTCTCCTTATCATTTACAGCTATTATTGATTATAAGGATCCCCTAGTGCAAAATCAACCTGCTACAGGTAAGCCTGTATAAGACCAGCCAGTTTCAGGCGAGCTTGTACAAAACCAGCTAGTTTTAGCTGAGCTCCCCCCTCCAAACTCTCAATCTATAGTCCTAAATCTTAATATTACTATTATAGAGGTAGATTTAATCTTAAATGAGCTTGCCGGCTGTAACTCCCTACCTCTTAGGCTCCTAGCGCCTTCTATACGCTTAACTCTTATCAACAAGGCAGCTGGAAAAGATAGGATCTTTGCTATAGCCTTTCCAACCTTATATCCAACTGGCCAAGCCGATTTTGACGCTCTTAGACTTTAAAAGGTTGATTTAAATGATTACGCTAAGCATTTAATGTGCTTTATAGATAGGCGATTCAGGCGCTATCCTTGCTAGCAGTTTTTAGTTTTTAATATGCTTATACGCTAAAAAGTAGGCAGTTCAACTTGTAACATAACTGTTTTAATATGCTTATACACTAAAAGGCAGGCAGTTTAGCCTGTTTTTACGTCTTAAAGGCGTTTAGTCTTAAAGATCTTAACTGGGATGAGCTTATAGAAGCGCTACTTACAGATAAGGCTTTACTGCTTTAAATCGTCTGTTAGGGTTCTACTTTAAATAGGACCCGTCCGTTTTAGAGAAATAAGAGCAACTACTTGCAAGCCTAAGCCCGCTTTCTCTCGCCTAGCATGTCACCTGTTTTTGTTACTTTTAGTATAGCTAATATGTAATAGTATAACCTCCACTAACACTTTCCTAGCTTTTTAGACGTGGCTACTGCAAATAATTGTATGCAGCATACTTTCATTTGGGATAGAGTCTAAAAGAACCTGCATATTGTTGCTTACTACTTGGTTATCCGTTTACAAGCTTTTATGGAGCACGTATTACGTCTGTTTTTAGGGTTTACAGACTCTTAGGACCAGTTTGAGTGGCAGGCTTATAGTTCCAGCTACTCCTATAGCCTCTTTTAGATCCTAATAGCACCTCTCTTAGACTAAGATACAAATAAATTGCAAGCCGAATTCGCTTAGTATTAGGGTATAAAGATTACAGCTTGGAATCTAGACCTATTATAGTTGCCTGATGCTTAAAATCCTACTTCTCTTGCCCTAGTAGATATAGCAAATACTACTAATCAATTTGCAGCTTTTCTTAACTGCCTTCAAATGCATTCTACCTGTTAAGCGCCATACTGCTTACAGGTGAAGAAAGGCTCAAATCAACTCCTAGTCTGCCGCTTTTTCTTTCCTCAGCCGCTCTTTCCAGACTTAGTTGTAACTAAAGATATTAATTATAATGTGGTGGGGTTCCGTGGTCCCCTACAAAATCACATGGTTTAGACGAGGCTGAGTTGGGTTGGGTCAGCTGATCTGGGCAATTGTTGTTCCCATACCGGGCACCTTGATGTATATAGCTAGTCGCAGAGGACGCATCCACGGATCATCTACGGGTCGGCCTACAGGTTGGCAGACGGGCATCGACGACAGGTCATGACGGGTTTACGGATATGGATTGAGCTTTACGGACACCCGCATGGAATTTACAGGTTGTTTATCAGGCTTTACGGACACAGAGTGCAATTGTTTCTTGTGTTAGCTATTTATTGTGTGGTTTTGGGCCCTATTCCTTCTGCTGAGCACCTCATTGAGCGCACGTTGACCCACCTATCGCCCTGACGATCGTGCACTGCGACGGCACACCCATTCATTCCCTTTACAATAAGAGTTGGCTGTTCTCTCCGGCTTAAAACTAGGCGACCTTTAACTAGTATGCACTTATAATCACTATAAGATGGATAGCTAATACTAACATTCAACCTCCTATAAGTTTACATGCTATACTATCCTATATAGGAAAGTATGTTTTTAAGCCTGAAAAGTCATCGGCTTCTTACACTAAATTGCAAGCTTAAGTCCTCTTATATATTAATAACTAAGCCCCCCTTTTGTTATTTGTATCTTGTAACGGTTCGTCTCATATACGCAGCGACTATTGTATCAAACTGCCCTTAAAACCGCAAACTGCCTTTAAAACCGCAAACTGCGTTGGCTATTATTTACGGCTGCGTTGTCGCAGAACATAGCTTGTGTATATAGATAGCTATCTGCTCCCCTTTTGTCCTTTTCTTCTCTCTTTAGCTTAGTATCTTTGATAAGTGCAATCTATAGAGCTCCCTTCATCCTTCGTTGAATAGCATTCCGTACGTGCTGTTACATATCTAAGATGTTAAATAAGCTAATTGGAGAATGCGATTAGTTAGTAGAAGAGGTGTCCTATATCCTATTGCAACTCCCTGTTTAGAAATCCTCTTAGATGCTAGTAAACCTCAATTGTCACCTAGAAGAAGTTTAATGTGACCTTATCGTTTTTAAGTCTAATAAAGTTACAGCTTAGCGTTCTACTTTATAGAGGTATTAAGATCGACTTACAGATACAAGAAATAGAAATGCAGCACTTTTAGACCTATTGCTATTTAACTGTTTATAGCACTAGGATTAGATAACGTAGAAGGTTTAGCTGCAAGCTAGCTTACAAGTAATTAACTACTACTTAAAGTACTTGAATGACTTAGAGTTGCAAGCCTATTTAGACTACTACTAGG
>Ga0335072_10010140_pt1 | contig 13566 bp, 9 predicted proteins | sample Lox_Sample_21_FD_206725 | JGI IMG/M metagenome (GOLD analysis project Ga0335072, IMG submission 206725) | Soil microbial communities from Loxahatchee National Wildlife Refuge, Florida, United States - Lox_Sample_2.1 | ecosystem: Environmental > Terrestrial > Soil > Wetlands | place: USA: Florida...
GGCCCTCGTCGACGAGCTCGACAAGGACGGCTTCACCGCCGCGTCCAAATGCCTCGCCGATGACCTCGACGCGCTCGTGGTGCACCTGCGCTTGCCGCCCCGCCACCGCCGCCGATGGCGGTCAACCAATCTGCTCGAGCGGTCCCTCGGCGAGGTCAAACGACGGACCAAGGTGATGGGCCGCCTCCCCGGCGAGGACAGCTGCCTAACGCTCGTGTGGGCCGTGCTCGATCTCCTGATCACCCATCAGACCAACGGCGTCCACTTCAACCAGCTCGACCGCCAACGCCTCAAACGAATGAGATACCAAGGCAACGAGGAGAACACCCCCGAGGAGGTGACCGCGGCATAAACTGACCCCACCGGGAACCTAAGCCGCGGCGAATTTACAGCAGCAAAGAGACGCCACCACCCCGAACGCAGGCTTCTGCAACTCCGGGACGCTGCGGAAGCTGGCCTTGCTAAAGACCTCGTTTCGCTCGGCCTCGGTAGTCGCGACCGTCCGAACCGCGGACCTGATTTGCGCGGGCAGGGCGGTCGCCAGGTCGGCGGGTCCTGCGGTCCTGGCGGTTGCGCTCGTGGCGAGGACGAGGGAAGCCGGCGGACGGGGCCGGACGGCTGTCTTGTCGCCGAACGCGAGACTCGGCGGACCAAGGTGGCGGCGCTGCGGCTGTCGTTCTGTGCCGGTTGTCCGCTCCGATCCGGTCGATGCTGGCTGGGGTTCTCCGGAAGGATCGGTCTTGAGCTGAGCGTCCCGTGTGGCCGGGAGCGCTTGGCAATCGAGCTGCGACCGGGTTAGAGTCTGCCTGGGAGCTAACAGTGGGCGAACAGTGGGCGACGGCGACTCACCGAACCTAGTTACGTCGAGAGACGGGACTCGGATCGCGGTTTGGAGTTACGGAACTGGACCGCCGCTGGTGCTCGTGCATGGCACGTTCGTTGATCACACGAGCTGGGGGCTCGTTGTGCCGTTCCTGAGCGAGCGCTGCACGGTTTACGCAGTCGATCGGCGGGGGCGCGAGGCGAGCGGTGACAGTGATAAGTACTCGATCGAGGCGGACGCCGAGGATGTCGTCGCCGTGGTCGATTCGGTCGGGTCGCCCGTGAGCCTGTTCGGTCATTCGCTGGGCGGCCTAGTCGCGTTGGAGGCGGCATTGGACACCGACGAGGTCGAGCGGCTGATTCTGTACGAGCCTTTTACCGGTGGCAACGCCCGGCCCAGGATCATCGAGCGGCTCGAGGAGATGCTGCGCAAGGACGACCGCGAAGGGTTGTTGATTACCGCCTTGCGAGAAGTCGCGGGCATGTCCGGCGATCAGATTGAACAGCTGCGTAGCCTTCGTATGTGGCCGTCGGGGCTAGCGGCGGCGCACACGGTCCCGCGAGAGCTCCGCGCGCTGGCCGAATACCGATTCAACGCCAGCCGGTTCGCGCCCCTCGACACGCCTACGCTATTGCTCAGGGGCGAGTTCGACCCGGCCGGTTGGGTCGAGGGGTCGATCGCCGCAGTCGGCGACGCGCTTCCCAATGCGCGCTTGACGACACTCGCTGGGCAGGCACACGTGGCTCAGATGACGGCGCCGAGCCTATTAGCGGACGAAGTCTTGGGATTCATCGCGGTCTGACCGGCGACGCCACGGCTGACGACAATTTCCAGACCGCTTCGCCGCGTCTGAATAGCGCTCCAAGCTCAAGCGGGCGCAGAGTGTCGCTTCGATCGCCCTAAGCGACAGCGAACTGCCTTCGTCGTCGCAGCGGTCCGGCAAACCTTGTCTACAAGCCTTGAGCGCCTCGACTCGGGGTTGGTGCCTATCCAGCGATCGCGGCAATGCGCTCGCGCTCGATGAGCACGCGGCGGAGGATCTTGCCGGCGGGCGACTTGGGGATCTCGTCGACGATCTCGACCGCCCGCACCTTCTTGTACGGCGCCACGCGCTCAGCGACGAATCGCGTCACCTCTTCGGGCGTGATCGACTGGCTCGCGACGACGAACGCTTTCGGCACCTCGCCGGCCTCCTCGTCCGGGATCGGGATCACGGCCGCATCGGTGATCGCAGGGTGCGTGAGCAGGACTGCCTCCAGTTCCGCAGGGGCGATCTGGTAGCCCTTGTACTTGATCAGCTCCTTGATCCGATCGACGATCCGCAGCGCGCCGTTCTTCTCGATCCGGGCGATGTCGCCGGTGTGCAGCCAGCCGTCGGGATCTATCGCCAGCGCGGTCGCTTGCGGCTTGTTGAGATAGCCCGTCATCACCTGCGGGCCTCGGATGAGCAGCTCACCCGGCTCGCCAGCGGCGACGTCCTCGCCGGTCGCGACGTCAACGATCCGGCACTCGGTGTTGGGCAATGGAGGCCCGACCTCCCCCGGCATCTGGCCGGCCAGGTCGTCAGTCACCCGGTGGGTTGTCGGGCTCGTCTCGGTCAGCCCGTAGCCCTGTTGTATGCGGCAGCCGAGCCGCCTGGCGCACGCCTCCTCCACCTCGGCCGACAGGGGGGCGGCGCCGGAGCCAATGAACTCGAGGCTCGAGAGGTCAAACTCATCGACGAGCGGATGCTTGGCCAGCGCGAGGATGATCGGCGGCACTAACGCGGCACGGGTAATCCGGAAGTCCTGGATCACGCGCAGGAACTCGCGGAAGTCAAACCGCGGCATCGTCACCACGGTGTTGCCGAAGTAGATCGGGATGTTCATGATCCAGACAAGCCCGTAGATGTGAAAGAACGGCAACACGGCGACGACGCGATCTTCCCGATCGTCCTCCTCCTCCCAGCGCTCGCAGGAAATGGACTGGCAGATGTTCGCGACCAGGTTTCGATGGGTGAGCATCACCCCCTTCGGCAGCCCCGTGGTACCGCTCGAGTACGGGAGCACGACGAGATCCCGGGCCGGATCGATCATGACCTCGGGCGGCTCGACGCCCGCCAGTCGCAGCGCGGCAAACGGCGTCGCGCCCTCGCCCTCGCCGTAGACGAACATCACCTCAACGCCAGCTCGCGCGGTAGCCGCGGTCGCCTTCTCCAGCAGCTCAGGCACCGTAACCAGCAGACGTGCGCCGGAGTCGTTGAGCTGCGCTGCGAGCTCATCCACCGTGAGCAGCGGATTGGCGGTCGTGTTGACCCCACCAACCGTCGCGACGGCGTGAAAGGCGACCGCATATTCGGGGAGGTTTGGGGCGTAATGAGCGAAAACGTCTCCCTTGCCAAAGCCGCGCTGTGCGAGGCCCGCGGCGACCTCCGTCACCGACTCCCGAAGCTGCGCATACGTGATCGTCTGGCCGCTCGACGCATCGATGAAAGCGGGCCTGTCACCGAACTCGTCGACACGCGCGAGAACATAGTCGGTGAGAGATACGTCCGGAATCTCGATATCCGGAAACGGGCTGCGGATCACCACGTGGAGACCTCCTCGCTGCGGCTGTCCGGGCGACTCTACGCCGATCCGGTCAGCGCCGGGCAAGAACCTGCGAAGAAATTCGCGATCGAATTCTTCAACCCCGCCGGCGAACCAGACGTCCAGCCTGCCTTCGCAGTCGTCGCCAAGCGAAGCGCCGAATGGCGCGTCCTGGCTCACGAGGGTTAGGGCCGGCACCGGAGCGCTTCTATTTTCGAGCTAATGGCGGTTTCGATGCTCTCCGACCGGCGCGCCAAGGAAGAAAGCATGACCTGGTTCGCCGCCGAGTCCTGCGCTGTCAATGCCACGGGCATCCCGGAGCCGACGCCGACATTCCCCCAACGCGCAGAGCAGAAGCTTCACAGAGCGAGTGCGGCCCGGGCGAGAATCGGGAAGTGACGTCGGCGTTGTGGATGTCGTCGCTGGCGTAGCCCGCGCATAGCGGAAGTTGTCCGTCGGTCGCGCCCGGAGCTGGCGCGCGTCGTCCCATCCGACGTCTGTTCGCTGCCAGAGCACGGCTGTCCTGTCAGTCGACTGACGTTCTACATTCGGCGGTCCGGACGGCAGCGCCTGGTCGCGCAGCAACTCTCGCCCAGCTGAGCGCGCCTGGCGTCAGCTCACGAGCAGCACGAGCTTGCCGCGGACGTGGCCCGTCTCGCTGAGCCGGTGGGCCTCGGCAATCTGGTCGAGCGGGAACGTCTGCGCGACCGTGAGCGTGAACCGCCCGGCCTCGATCAGCTCGCCGATGTCCTTGAGCGCGTGCACGGCCCGCGCGGCGCCCGGGTCCGCGCCGGCGCTAAAGCGCACGCCGGTCGCTTGGGCGCCGGCGTAATCGGCGATCGTGACCACGTGCTCGGGGCCGCCGGCGAGTTCGACGAGCGCGGGGAGCGCGCCGCCGCCGGCCGCGTCGACGGCGGCGTCGACGCCGTCGGGTACGAGCTCGCGGAGTCGCCCCGCCAGGCCCTCGCCGTACGTTGTCGGCTCGGCGCCGATCGAGCGCAGGTAGTCGTGGTTGCGGGGGCTGGCCGTGCCGATCACACGCGCGCCGCGCGTAACCGCGATCTGAACCGCTGAGCTACCGACCGCGCCGGCGGCGCCGTTGATCACGACGGTGCTGTCGGCGCCGACGCCGACGCCGACGAGGTCGAGCGTGCGGACCGCCGTCTCGACCGCGACCGGAAGGCCCGCGGCGCCGGCGAAGTCAAGCGACGGCGGGATCGGCGCGTACTCCGCCGAGAGCGCGAGCTCGCCCGCGCCGTCGAGGCCGGCCGCGAACCCGAACACCCGGTCGCCGACCGCCGCGTCGGTGACCCCGTCGCCGAGCTCGTCGACGACGCCTGCGACCTCGCCGCCGGTCCTCTGAGGGAGCTCGCCGCCCCTCATCCCGCTGCGCAACTTCCAGTCGATCGGGTTCACGCCGACGGCGCGAACCGCCACGCGGATCTGGCCGGGCGCGGGATGGGGATCGGGAAGCTCTACAAGCTCGAGAACCTCCGGGCCGCCGAACCGGCTGAACTGGATCGCCTTCACGCGACCATCCCTAGCCGGCCACCGCGGCGCCACGCGCGACCTCGCGCTCGATCAGTACACCCTGGAGGATCTCGCCGGACGGCGCCTTGGGGTGACGTCGACGATTCCGACCGCGCGCACCTTCTTGTACGCCGGCACGGATCGCGTCACCTCGCTGCTTCCGGAATCTCCGCGTCCGGAACTGGCTACGGATCATTCCAAGACCCCCCTCGCTCGACGTTTCGACGAGTCTACGCCCGCACGGGCGACCACCAGCACTAGCCGGACGGGGCACTTCCCGAACACCACGACAAGACCCACCAGCGCCCGCGGGGCCTCGCCGATGCCCAGCCTCTAACTACGTACCGGCGCGCGACGCTACCGCGCGATCGCGGCATCGCGGCCGCCTCCGGATCCACGAACGAGGGACGCTCTCAGGAGCCGCACAAGATCGGGCTGGACATTGCGGCACACACCCGACCCTCCACGGGTGCCGAGACCTGCATTCGTGTTGCAACGCAGCTCCACCGCGGCACGCCAAAGAGACGCGGTTTGCGCGCGGATTGGAGGTCCGGTTCGATGGCGAGCACATGGGTGCGCCGACCGGTACGGGGTCCGCCGGTGCGGCCGCCTGCGTGATTCTCGGGAGCTCACGCAATGCCTGATGCCTGAACCGGGTCGTCGACAGCATCGACCGCGAGGATCTCCCGTATTGAGTCCTTGAATAGTCCAACGAGCCAGTCAACCAGCTCACCCGGTCGGCCCGGCTCAGATCCAAGAAGCTGCCGATTTGCAGGAACTTTGATGGGCACGGGTGGGCTCGAACCACCGGCCTCTCGCGTGTGAAGCGAGCGCTCTCCCACTGAGCTACGCGCCCGGGTGCTCGGCCGATTCTACGCGGCCCGGTCTGTTGAGGTCAGAATCGCAGCCCGGCGCCGGTTGTGGCGCGCGACGTCCGCCGGCGGTCGGCGAGAACGCGCCCGATTCGCGAATCCGGCGCGCCAACGCGCTCACGCCGCGGCCGGCCGTCGCTCCCTTGTCAGCCCGACCGAAGACCGCACGTAAGAAGGAGCGGAAATGGCAGAGGTCAGGTGATGGGCTCCGCAGTCGCCGCTCGGGCGACGGGCGCGGCGATCGAGGGGGTCGCCGGGCGAGCGCTTGCCGATAGCGAGGACGTTGCCGCGTACATCCAGGCCCATGGCAGCAAGAGCCTGCTGCGGTTTGTCATGTGTGGGAGCGTCGATGACGGCAAGAGCACGCTGATCGGGCGACTCCTGTACGAGTCCCAGGCTCTGTTCGCCGACCAGCTTGCCGCGCTCGAGGCGGACTCGAAGGTGAACGGAACCCAGGGGGATCAGATCGACTTTGCGTTGCTCCTGGACGGACTCGCTGCTGAGCGCGAACAGGGCATCACGATCGACGTCGCGTACCGCCATTTCTCGACCGAGCGTCGGCACTTCATCGTGGCGGATGCGCCCGGCCACGAGCAGTACACCCGGAACATGGTCACGGGGGCATCGACGGCAGACTGCGCCGTGATCCTGGTGGATGCCCGCAAAGGCATCCTCACGCAGACCCGGCGGCACAGCCATCTGGTCGCGCTGCTGGGCATTCGTGACGTCGCACTGGCGATCAACAAGATGGACCTCGTCGACTATTCGGAGGCGCGATTCCGTGAGCTAGAGGAGGACTACCGATCGTTCGCGGCGCGAATCGGCCTTGAGCGCATCGTGTGCATTCCCGTCTCGGCCCTCATGGGCGACAACGTCTACCTAGCCAGTGATGCAATTCCGGGATACCGCGGCCCGACGCTCATGGAGTATCTCGAACGGGTGGAGGTTGACGAGGAGCGGATGCAGCGCGCTCCCTTCCGAATGCCGGTGCAGTGGGTGAATCGCCCCAGTCCGGATTTTCGAGGCTACGCCGGCACGATCGCGAGTGGCGCGGTTAAGCTCGGTGACCCCGTTACGATCGCGCCGTCCGGGCGCGGGACGCGCGTTGCCCGGATTGTCACCTACGACGGCGACGCGCAGGAGGCGGTGGCCGGCGAGGCCGTGACGCTGACCTTGGCGGACGAACTGGACGTCACGCGCGGCGACATGATCGCGGACGCCACCCAGCCGCCCGGCGTCGCCGACCAGTTCGAGGCTTCGATCGTCTGGATGGGTGACGAGCCGATGCTGCGTGGCCGCAGCTATCTGCTGCTGATGGCTCACCGGTCCGTACCCGCGACGGTCGCGCCGCTGAAGTACAAGCTCAACATCAATTCGTTCGAGCGCATGGCGGCCACGAAGCTCGAGATGAACGAGATCGGCGTTGGCGACCTCGAACTGAGCCACCCGATCGCCTTCGACCCCTACCAGGAGAACCGTGACACCGGCGGATTCCTGCTGGTCGACCGGCTGACCAACAACACCGTCGGCGCCGGGCTCATTCACTTCGCCCTACGCCGCTCGCACAACGTTCGCTGGCAGGCCCTCACGGTTGACAAGCACGAGCGCGCGCTGGCGCTCCGACAGCGACCCACCGTGCTGTGGCTCACGGGGCTGTCCGGCGCCGGCAAGTCAACGGTCGCAAACCTGGTCGAGGCCGAGCTGCATTCCCGGGGCTATCACACCTACGTCCTCGACGGCGACAACGTCCGCCACGGACTCAATTCCGACCTCGGCTTCACCGCGGCCGATCGCGTCGAGAACATCCGCCGCGCGGGTGAGGTGGCTCGGCTCATGCTCGACGCGGGGCTCATCGTGATGGTGTCGTTCATCTCCCCGTTTCGAACCGAGCGCCAGGCCGTGCGCTCCCGCTTTGCTCACGACGAGTTCCTGGAGGTGTTCGTGGACGCCCCGCTTGCGGTCGCCGAGGCCCGCGATCCGAAGGGGCTCTATGACAAGGCCCGACGTGGTCAACTGGCGAACTTCACGGGGATCGATTCGCCGTATGAGCCGCCCGAGCGGCCGGAGATTCACCTCGACACAATGCGCTTGCCGGCCGAGGACGCGGCCCGCATGGTCATCGAGGAGCTAGAGCGGCGACGGCGCCTCGAGCCGCCGGCCTAAAAGTAACCCTCGCGCTTCTTGCGCTCCATCGAAGCCGTCGCGTCGTGATCGATCAGCCTGCCCTGCCGCTCGGACGTCGTGGCCGCCACCATCTCGCGGATTATCTTCGGCACGGTATCGGCATCGCTCTCGATCGCGCCTGACAGGGGATAGCAACCGAGGGTCCGGAAGCGGACCTTCCTGAGCGCCGGTCGCTCGCCGTCCGCCAAGGGCATCCGGTCGTCGTCGACCATGATCAACATCCCCTGGCGCTCGACGACGGGCCGCTCGGCGGCGAAGTAGAGAGGCACGACCGGGATCTGGCGGCGCTGTATATACAGCCAGACGTCGAGTTCGGTCCAGTTGGACAGCGGAAAGACACGCAGCGACCCACCGTTCTGGGGGCGCGCATTGAAATTGCGCCACAGCTCCGGCCGCTGGTTCTTCGGATCCCACGCATGCCGGGACGTCCGGACGGAGAAGATCCGCTCCTTCGCCCGGGACTTCTCCTCGTCGCGGCGTGCACCACCGAACGCCGCGTCGAATCCGTGCTCGTCGAGCGCCTGCTTGAGGGCGACGGTCTTCATCACGTGCGTGTGGATTTCCGAACCGTGGTCGAACGGGTTGACATTCATCGCGCGGCCCTCGGGATTGACGTGCACGATCAGCTTCATGCCCGTCACCCCCGCCATCCGGTCCCGAAAGGCGTACATGTCCTTGAACTTCCACAGCGTGTCGACGTGCAACAGCGGAAACGGCGGCTTGGTGGGGTGGAAGGCACGCTGGGCCAGCTCCAGCATGACCGAGCTGTCCTTGCCAATCGAGTACAACATCACGGGGTTCTCCGCGTGGGCGACGACCTCGCGCATGATGTGGATGCTCTCGGCCTCGAGTCGGTCCAAGTGCGTGAGCCGGGTCGCTCTCATGTCCGCTCGGTTCATCTCAGCCGCCCAGGAACCTGCGGGCCCAAAGCTCGAACGACAGCAAGCAGAAGAGCTGGCGCGTGTGATCGAAGTCCCCGGCGCGGTGACGTTGAAGCAACCGCTCGATCGCCCCACGTCTGAACAGGCGCGCGGAATGCGCTTCGGGTGCGAGGAGCAGCGTGCGAGCCGAGGCCTGCATGTCAGTACGCAGCCACCGGTCGATCGGCGTGAGGAATCCACGCTCCTTTCGATGGACGATCTTGCGAGGGAGGAGCGGTCCCAGCGCGGCTTTCTCGACGGCCTTGCGCTGACCGCAGCGAAGCTTGTACGAGCTGGGTAGCGACTCGACGAAATCGACGAGTTGCCGGTCCAGGAAGGGGACGCGCATCTCGACCGACTCTGCCATTGACATCTTGTCGCCGACGAGCAACAGGTCGTCGGGAAGCCATAGGCGAAGGTCCACGTACATCATCTGGTCAAGCGCGGTTCGCGCTGACACCTCGCGACGGAGCCGCTCGACGCGAGCCGATGGCGGGGCGTGCTGCCGCTGGTACGCCTCAGCGAGGTCCGGGCCGTACAGTTCGCGCTTCTGCGCGTCGGTAAACACGGCGTAGATGTCCATGAAGCGAGCAAGGACATCGGGATGCTGCAGTGAACGTAGCCCCCGCTCGATCCGTGCCGAGCGAACGTGCCGAGAGATGCCGGATACCTTCGGGGCCAGAGACGGCAACGGTGCGGGCAAGCCAAGCGCTAGGCCGGCCAGCCATTCGCCCACGTAGCGCCAGTAACCGGCGAGCAACTCGTCCGCGCCCTGTCCGCTCAGCAAGACGGGAACCTCCCGCCGAGCGAGTCGTGAGACGGCACGAAACCCCAACGCCGAGCTCGTCGCCACTGGCTCCTCGAGCATCTCGATCGCCATCGGCAGTTCGGCCTCAAAGTCTGTCGCGTTGAGCACGAGGTCATGATGCTCGGTGCCAAAAAGGCGCGCCGTCTCCCGCGCGAGGCCGGTTTCATCGGCGTCTCCTCCGCCGTCGAATCCCACCGTGAACGTCTTGACCTGCGTGCTCCGCTCCGCCATCAGCGCGACGATCGCAGCCGAGTCGAGGCCGCCACTCAGCATCACGCCGATCGGACGGTCGCTCATCATCTGCCGGTGAACTGCGGCTCGGAGCTGGTCTCGAAAAGCGTGGGCGGCATCGGTGAACGACAGATCGTTGTCGACTGGGGCCTCCGACCGCCAGAACCGCTCGGTTCGGACGCCGCCTTCGGAGCAAACGCGCACCGTCGCCGGTTCAAGCTTCTCGATTCCCTCCAGCAGCGTCCGCGGTGCAGGGGTGAAGCGATAGGTCATGTGCTGGTCGAGAGCTCCCAGGTCGAGCCGCCGAGGAACCGCGGAGTCCTGCAGTAGGGCCTTTATCTCGGACGCGAAGCGGACTTCCGTCCCGTGGAAGTGGACGTACAGCGGCTTCACACCGAGATGGTCCCGTGCCAGCAGCAGCCGCTTGGAGACGGTATCCCAGAGCGCCACCGCGAAAATGCCGTTGAGCCGAGCGAACAGCGCCGCACCGAACTCCTCGTAGAGATGCGGTATCACGGCACCGTCGCTCCGAGTCTCGACAGTGTGGCCCCGCCTCACGAGATCCGCTCGGAGTTCGGCGTGGTTGTAGATCTCGCCGTTGTATACGACCTGCACCGTGCCGGCTTCGTTCCTGAGGGGCTGCCGCCCACCAGCAACATCGACGATGGCGAGCCGCCGCATGCCCAGGGCAGCCTCACCGTCATTCCAGAGATGCGCGGCGTCCGGCCCGCGGTGGGCCATCGCGGCCACCATCCGCTCGACGGCTTCCGCGTTTGGCCTCGACCCCGGTGTAACGATGCCCGCTATACCGCACATGGCTCCGCCGACGGGGCTGCGGCCGCCTCGATCGGCGCGAGCTCCCGGTAGAGGCCGACGAGCCTCCGGGCGATCTCCCCCTCGCCCAGCCACGCGGACTCCTCCCATCCGTTGCTCCGGCGTCCCATTTCCAGACATGCGGTCAATGCCGCGGCCAGGGCGACCGGTTCTCCAGCCGTGACCCAGGACGGGTCCACGGCCGCGAGCACGTCGCGAACGTCCCCCACGTCCGTCGAGATGACCGGGAGCCCACACGCGACCGCTTCTTTGACCACGTTGGGCGACCCTTCAATCGACGAGGTGAGCAATAGAGCATCGGCCGCTGCCATCACGCGCGGCATCGCGTTCGGCGGCGTTCCCCAGGTCACCTCGAGCCGAATCGGTCCGACGGCGCGCTCGGCCTGAGCGCACGCCTCCCGAGCGAGCCAGTAACGCTTCCGGGTGACGCGCGGATCGGCCGCGAACAGGACGATGCGGTCAGCGGCCGGCCAGCCGAGTGCCGCGCGCGCCTCGTTCCGTGGGCGGGGCTGGAACAGGTCGCGATCCACGCCGTTGGGCAGAACTGTGTTTCGGCGTCGCACACGCCTCGGAAGCGCTGCCGCCATCTCCGCCGACTTGGTCACGGTGGCCGTCAGCAGACGTGACTGGGCGCAAAGAACCGCTCGGCGCAACCGGCTTGCCGCCGTCAGCAGGTCGTCCGCGCGAGGGGTCCCGAGGAGGTCGTCGCCGCAGTAAGACACCATCACCGGCCCGCGCAGGTACCAGCGGACGATCAGCGCAGTCTCGCCGCCGTGGCCATGGACGAGCAAGGGCCGGCGCAGGGCGAAATTGAGCCGGCAGAGGGTGAGCGCCGCGCGCACGTATTCCCATCGAGACCTGTATCCCTCCACGAAGATGACCTCGCATCGAAGGCCGAGCGCCTCGACCGATTCGATCTGACGTCTGACGAAGATGCCGTAAGCCGGATTCGCGGCGTGCGGCCACATGTTTGTGACCATCAGTACGTCGCTGCCTTGACGTGGTCGCTTCGATGACCGCCACCGATCCGTCTCGCGAGATCGCATCATCGCGTGGGGCAGGACGCAACCATCGCGTCAGTCGTGGAGGAAGGAAAAATACCTGGTCCTTTGCAGGGCGGCCCGCACCTCGTCGTAGTTCGCGATGCCGGCTCTGTGTGAGGAGGGCGCCAGCTTCAGCATCACGGCCGACATGTCAGTCGTGGCGTCGACGTCGACGCCGAGAAAGCCGGCGGCATCCCTGAGTCGCGACTCATCGGCAAGCAGGTATTCGTATGTGAGCTCGACCACCGGAATGTGAAGGAGGGTGAGCGCCTCTCTCACGAGGCGCCGCTCGCAGTCCAGACGCGCGAGGTTGCTGACAAGCCGACGCGTATCGACCTCGACTCGGACCATCTCTCGCTCGGCCGGGGACCGCGCATGAACATTGCGCCTTGACTTCATGGCCTCGCGCGAGAGCACGATGTCGAGGAGGTTCAACCGGAAGAGGTGCAGCACCCGTACCCGACGAACCCGGAGGTAAGCCAGGATCTCTGGATATCGCTGGAGCTGGTCGTACATGAGCTTGAACCCGATCGCGTGGTAGCCGCGACGCGCCTGGAAGAGATAGTCGAGGTACCCGAACAGGCGCAGATGGCGAGACAGAAGCGACTCCGAGGTGGCTGACTCTCTGAGATATGTGGTGAAGAAGGGTCGATCGGCCGCGCCAGGTGGCCAGTCAGACCACCCGGCGACGCCGTGGAGAAGTACTTCCCCGTAGCCACCGATCCGCTCGTGTCGCGCGAGACGTTCCATGACCCAGCTGGTGCCGCTGCGCTGCGTTGAGAGCAGTACAAAGCGGGTCGTGGCAGCAGCCTGAGCCGAGCGGGAAGGTCGGCCCCGCTCGGAGTGCTCGAGCCGTGTCTTGGCGAACGTCGCGTCCACGCTAGTCCCCGGCCTCCAGTGACGGCTGCCGTCGAAAGACGAACTGGTTGTTGCCGGTCCCATGATCGGGCTCCGGGAGAACGGTCGTGCAGACAAGGCCACATGTGTCGCTACAGAATCTGGTGATCTCCGAGACGGTCGCGAACTCGTATGGATACCCCCCTAGCCAGTCGACGAGATCGGTCCACAGCGCCATGCCTCGCGACTGTCGATACTCGTGCGCGATGCTTATGGGATTCTGGCGATTCTTTAGCCTGCCGAGGAACCAGTAAGAGGCAAACGCCCATTCCATCAAGGCCTGCTGAGGCCGCGAGGAGTGGTTATAGGCACGTTTGATCTGCCACCATCGCCGCGAGCTCAACCAACGGCCCGTGACGCGGTTATAGATCGCGATCGCGAAACAGCCACCGGGTTTGACCAACTCGGAGGCATTCCGAATTGCCGTGTACATGTCTCCCGTGTGATGGAGGACACCCCAGGAATAGACGACATCAGCACGCGGCAGTTCCTCGAGGAGCTCAGGGTCGAGGATGGACCGCTGCATGACTGTCCAATTCGCGGGAGACCCCGCGCGCGCGTGGAGAGCCCGTGTGGCCGCTACCGCGTCGCGATCGACATCTATCGAGATGACCGTACCCGCCCCCGCGCGGTGAGCGCAGAGGGAGAACAGGCCGCTGCCGCACCCGATGTCCACGAAGGTCCTCCCCCGAAGCTCGCCGACCAGTTGTTCGAGCGATGCCGCGGCGATTCGCTCCCGCTCTGGGTCAAGGTAGTTGGCGACGTAGTGCTGCCAGTTGCGGCCGAAGCGAAAGGCGTCCGGCGGCGGCGCCACCGGTACCGCGGCGGAGCTCATTTGGCCGTCGACGGCAGTCATG
>Ga0335072_10010141_pt1 | contig 13566 bp, 15 predicted proteins | sample Lox_Sample_21_FD_206725 | JGI IMG/M metagenome (GOLD analysis project Ga0335072, IMG submission 206725) | Soil microbial communities from Loxahatchee National Wildlife Refuge, Florida, United States - Lox_Sample_2.1 | ecosystem: Environmental > Terrestrial > Soil > Wetlands | place: USA...
GACCATCCGCTCGCCGACCAACGCCGATAACCGGAAGGGCCCCTTGAGATTCAGGTTCACCACCGCGTCGAACAGCTTCTCGGTGACGTTGCTCAGCTTGTCGTACAGCGGCGACATGCCCGCGTTGTTGATCAGGGTGTCGACCTTGCCGAACCGCTCATAGGTCGCATCGACCAAGCCGTCGAGTTGATCCCAGCGTCCGACATGCACCTGGTAAGGCATGGCGGACCGACCTGTCTCGGACTCGATCTCCTTGGCGGTGGATACGCAGTTGTCCATGTTGCGGCTGGCGATCACCACGTCGGCGCCGCAGTGCGCGGCGGCGAAGGCCATCTCGCGTCCCAGCCCGCGGCTGCCGCCGGTGATCAGGATGACCCGGTCGGTCAGATCGAAAAGAGTATCCGCGTAACCCATTTCAGCGCCCCTTGGAAGGTAGAGCCCGCGCCAGCTCGGCCGCGGTGGCGATCAGCTTCGGGATCATCGCGCCAAACGCGTCCTTGATCGCAGGATCGACTTTGCCGGTGCGCACGCCCGCGGCGTAGGTCTTTTCCAGCACGATGCCGAGTTTCCAGTTGGCCAAGACCAGGTAGTAGTCGATGTTCTCGGTGGACAGGCCGCTGATCTTCTCGTAGCGCTCCAGCAACTCGGAGCGTTTCGGCATGCCCTTCATGTCGAGATAAAAGCCGTCCTCGCTGGGGTTTTCGCCGTCATAGCCCAGCAGGCACCAGGCGAGGTCGAGCAGCGGGTCGCCGACCGTCGTCATCTCCCAGTCCACGATGGCGGCCAGCCGGGCCGGGCTGCCTTGCGCGAACATCACATTGGCGAACTGGTAGTCGCCGTGCATGATGCCGGGCCGGTAGTGCGCGGGCCGGTTGCGCCGCAGCCAGTCGGATGCTTCGTCCAGGCCGGGAAGCTCGCGCACCTTGTAGGCGTCCAGGAAAGTCAGCCAGCGGTCGACCTGGCGTTCGTGGAATCCGTCCGGCCGCCCGAACCCGTCGAGTCCCTGGCCGCGCCAATCCACCCGGCCCAGCTTGGCGGCGCCCTCGACAAGCTGGAACGCCAGTCCGCGCCGCGCCTGCAGATCATCGTCAAACGGGGCCTGCCAGCCGCCGTCCATCGGGCTCCAGCCGTCGATCGCCCGCATCACGTAGAACGGCATGCCCAGCAGGTCGCCTGTGTCGTCGGCGGCGATCAACTCGGCGTGCGGCACGTCGGTGCCCGACAACGCCCGCACCAAACGGATCTCGCGCAACAACCCGTCGATGCGCGCGGCGTCCGCGCGGGGCCCCGGCATCCGCAGGACCATGCGCTCGGGCCCCCGCTGGATCAGATACAGGGTGTTCTGCGAACCGCCCTTCAGCAGCTCCAGGTGCGGCTCTTCGCCGCTTCCGGGAGCCTTATTCGCGTCCAGCCATCGACCAAGAACGCCCTGGTCCAGTTGGGTTTCATCAGCAGTCGCCATTGTCCGCACACCCCACTCTCTGTGCAGAGAATAGCATTCTCCGAGGTAAAAGCCACCCCGGAATCACTCGGGTTTGTGTGCGCTCAGCAGAAAGCCCGGCACCATGAAGTGCCCTTCGTCGTCGTGTTCGGCGTCGGCTAACGGACCGCCGCCCGCCGCGTCGGCGTTGCCGTAGACCTTTGCCGGCCGCACTTCGTCGACCCGCCACAGCGTTGAGACCGCGTCGCGCAACTCGGTCTCGGTGAAGCCGCGCGGGCCGCGTCGGTCCGAATCGTTGGGATCGCCCAGTGCCCCTTCGGCGAACGCCAAGATATAGAGCGCCGCCCCGGGTGCGGCGGCGCGAAAGATGGATTCCAGGTAACCCTGGCGTCCCTCGGGCGGCAGCGCGTGAAACAGTCCGCTGTCAAGGATGGTGGCGAAGCGGCCGTCATAGCCGCGGAAGTCGGTGACGTCGGCCTGCGCGAAAGTCGCTGTCGGCAGACCTTTTTCGGCGGCAGCCACGGCCGCCTCCTGAATCGCGGTGGCGCTGTAGTCGAGGCCGACGACCGTAAAGCCTCGCTCGGCGAGGGCCAGCGACAGGGCGGCGTGGCCACAGCCGGAATCCAGCACGTCGCTGCGGACCTTGCCTTCGTCAATGAGACGCGCCAACTCCGGTTGGGGCCGGCCGATGCTCCACGGCGGTGGCTCGTCTTGTCGGTAGGCGGCGTCCCAATCCATACTCGGCTCGGTCATCTATCCTCCTCGAGGTCGGCCCCCGGTGTGAGCGAGTAACCGCACGAAGACAGGAAGAAACATGCAAGTGCTGTTGGTCCGGCATGCGCTACCGCTGCGCAGCGAACCTGGCGAGGGCTCCGACCCGGACCTGTCGCACGAGGGGCAGGCACAGGTGGAGCGACTGCCCGACGCGCTGGCCAGGTTTCCCATCTCGCGGGTGGTCAGCAGCCCGCAGCGTCGCGCCATCCAGACCGCAGAACCGGTCGCCGCGGCGCGCTCGCTGACCGTCGAAATCGACGACCGTTTCGCCGAATACGACCGCGATCTACCCGCGTACATCCCCGTCGAGCAGATCCGCGCAGAAATGCCCGAGGAGTGGGCCCGCCTGGCTCAGGGGCATCTGCCCAGCGCCGTGGACGAGGACGCATTTCGGGCGCGGGTGCGCGCGGCGGTCGACGATCTGGTCGCCACAGCGGACGCCGAGGACACGGTCGCGGTGTTCAGCCACGGCGGTGTGATCAACCTGCTGCTGCACGAGATCCTGGGAACCTCCCGGCTGCTGTCCTTTCCGGTCGACTACGCCTCGGTGACCCGGCTGCTGTACTCGCGGACGGGTCAGGCGACGGTGGCCGGGGTCAACGCCGTCGAGCACGTGTGGGACTTGCTGCCCCGAAATCAAAGGTGGTGAGCTCGGCCGGCGGTCGGCGGTGGTAAACAAGTCCGGTGACTTCAGCTGACCAACTCGAAGGGCTCGACCTGGCCTCGCTGGACAGATATCTGCGATCGCTCGGCATCGAACGCGACGGCGAGTTGCGCGGGAAGTTCATATCCGGTGGCCGCTCGAACCTGACGTTCCGTGTCTACGACGACACGACCAGCTGGTTGGTGCGTCGCCCACCAATGCACGGGCTGACCCCGTCCGCCCACGACATGGCCCGCGAATTCCGGGTCGTCGCCGCGTTGCAGGACACACCCGTCCCGGTGGCCGGCGCGATCGCTCTGTGCGAAGACGACTCGGTGCTGGGCGCCCCGTTCCAGATCGTCGAATTCGTCGCCGGCCAGGTGGTGCGCCGGCGCGCGCAACTCGAAGCGTTGAGCCACACCGTCATCGAGAGCTGCGTCGACTCGTTGATCCGCGTCCTGGTCGACCTGCACAGCGTCGATCCGGAAGCGGTGGGCCTGGCCGATTTCGGCAAGCCCAGCGGTTACCTGGAGCGCCAGGTGCGGCGGTGGGGCTCGCAGTGGGAGTTGGTACGGCTGCCCGACGACCGGCGCGACGCCGATGTCGAGCGACTGCACGCCGGTCTGCGCGACGCCATTCCGCAGCAGAGCCGGACGTCGATCGTGCACGGCGACTACCGGATCGACAACACGATCCTGGACTCCGACGACCCGACCACGGTTCGCGCCGTCGTCGACTGGGAGCTTTCAACGCTGGGGGATCCGCTGTCCGACGCCGCACTGATGTGTGTGTACCGCGATCCCGCGCTCGACCTGATCGTCAACGCCCAGGCCGCCTGGACCTCACCGTTGTTGCCGACGGCCGACGAACTGGCCGACCGGTATTCACTGGTCGCCGGTCTGCCGCTGGCGCACTGGGAGTTCTATATGGCGCTGGCCTACTTCAAACTCGCGATCATCGCCGCCGGGATCGACTTCCGCCGGCGGATGTCGGACCAGGCCCACGGGCTGGACGACGCCTCCGAGCACGCGCCCGAGGTGGTGGCGCCGCTGATCTCGCGCGGACTGGGCGAGCTCGCCAAACTGCCCGGTTGAGTGTGTAACCAGGGCTTTGAGTGTGCGCTGACGGCGCAAATCGGGCGATTTTTCCGCCCTGGACGCACAGTCGACTAGGGCTGGCGGGCGGCTGCTGCGTGGTGCTTCTTCGCGGCCCGGCGCAGCTGCACGATCCGCGCGGTGCCGGCCGTCACGGTGATCAGGCCGCCGACGACGGCCGCCAGCAAGATCGCCACCCCGAGCGGCAGGCTCCAGTGCCAGACCAAGAACTGGAAGGGCGCCTGCGCCGTGTTCTGGGTGATGAAGATCAGCAACACGATCAGGATCAGGAAACCCGCGATCAGCGACGACCACAGGGCGCCGGCGCGAGTGAATGCGACCGCCGGTTCCTTGGGGGCCTTAGCGGGGGCGGGGGCCTTACCGCCCTTGGGCGCCGGCTCTTGTTTGGGGGGCGGCGGCTGGCTGCCGGGCGAGGCAGGGGTTTGGCTGCTCATAGTCCCATCTTTGTCCCATCCCGCACAGAATGAAACCAAACGGCACATCCTGCCTTGCGCTCGCGGCGCCGGGGCGGTTCTGACGTTAGTGTCGGCGGTATGAGGCTGCTGCCGCGCTCGCACGGCGCGATCGTCCAAGCGGCAGTATGGCTGACGACGATGTGCGTCATCGCGGCCTGTAGCAATGCCGATCCGCTGGGAGCCGAAATCCGCAGCCCGAAATCCATCGTCGTCGGGTCCGGTGACTTCCCGGAATCACAGATCATCGCCGAGATATACGCACAAGCATTGCAAGCCAATGGATTCGATGTCGGACGCCGGATGGGAATCGGCAGCCGGGAGACGTATATCCCTGCGCTCAAAGACCATTCCATCGACCTGGTACCCGAGTATGTGGGAAATCTACTGCTCTACTTGGCTCCCGCGTCGAGGGCGACGTTACTCGACGCCGTCGAGGTGGAACTGGACAAGCGACTGCCCGGTGACCTGTCGATCCTGACGCCTTCGCCCGCTGCCGACACCGACACCGTCACGGTCACCAGCAACACCGCCAACTCCTGGAAGACGCGGACAATTGGTGAGTTGGCGTCCCATTCGGCGGACGTGAAATTCGGGGCACCCTCGGACTTTGCGACCCGTCCCGAAGGGCTGCCGGGATTGCGGCAGAAGTACGGACTCGACATCAAGCCGGGCAACTTCATCGCCATCAACGACGGCGGCGGCGCGGTGACGGTGCGCGCCCTGCTCGAGGGCAGGGTCAACGCCGCCAACGTCTTCAGCACATCGCCGGCCATATCGCAATACCATCTGGCGGTGCTCGACGACCCGGAGCACAACTTTGTAGCGGGAAACATTGTGCCACTCATCAATTCGCAGAAGATGTCGGATCGTCTCAAAGACGTGCTGGACGCGGTGTCGGCGAAACTGACCACCCCCGGCGTCGCCGCGCTCAATGCCGCCGTGGCGGGAAACTCGGGCGTCGACCCCGGCGATGCCGCACGAAACTGGGTGCGCGACAACGGCTTCAACCATTCGATAATCCAATGATCGTATTCGACAAGGTAAGCAAGAACTTCGCCGACGGGACCACCGCCGTGGGCGACGTCAGCATGGAGATCCCCACCGGCGAGTTGACCGTCTTCGTCGGGTCCTCGGGGAGCGGCAAAACCACCGCGCTCCGCATGATCAACCGGATGATCGAGCCGACCTCGGGGACCATCACCGTCGACGGTGTGGACGTGTCCAGCCTGGACCCGGTGAAGCTGCGACTCGGAATGGGCTACGTCATCCAGCACGCCGGCCTGATGCCCCATCTACGGGTAATCGACAACGTGGCAACGGTTCCGGTGCTCAAGGGTCAGCGCCGCCGGGCCGCGCGCAACGCCGCCTACGAGGTGCTCGAGCGCGTCGGACTGGATACCAGGATCGCGACCCGGTATCCCGCGCAGCTCTCCGGCGGTGAACAGCAGCGGGTCGGCGTGGCGCGCGCGTTGGCCGCCGATCCGCCCATCCTGCTGATGGACGAGCCGTTCTCCGCCGTCGACCCGGTGGTGCGCCACGATCTGCAGAACGAAATGCTGCGCCTGCAAAGCGAATTGCAGAAGACGATCGTCTTCGTCACGCACGACATCGACGAGGCGCTCAAGCTCGCCGATCAGGTCGCGGTGTTCCGGGGCGGCTCGCTGCAGCAGTACGACGAGCCCGAGCGCCTGCTGGCGCGGCCGGCCAACGACTTCGTGGCGAGATTCATCGGCCTGGGCCGCGGCTACCGGTGGTTGCAACTCATCGAAGCGTCCGGGCTGACGCTGCACGAGATCGAGCGGATTCCGGCGGAGAGTCTGCCCGAATCCATCTCCGACAGCTGGGCCGTCGTCGTCGACGAGGCGGGCGCACCGATGGGCTGGATCGACACCGAGGGCCTGACCCGACACCGCGCCGGCGCGGCGTGGTCCGACTGCATGAGCGGCATCGGCTCGCTGCTGCGTCCGCACGGCAATCTCAGCCAGGCGCTGGACGCCGCGCTGTCGTCGCCGTCGGGGGTGGGCGTCGCCGTCGACGACGGCGGCAAGGTCGTCGGCGGCATCTTGGCCGTCGACGTGCTGGCCGCGGTGGAAGCCCAGAAGAAGGCCGACTAGGCATGCACTATCTGCTGACCCACCTCGACGATGCCTGGGCCCTGACAATCGTCCACCTGCGACTGGCGCTGGTGCCCGTGCTGATCGGGCTGGCGGTCGCGGTCCCCCTTGGCGTACTGGTGCAGCGGGCACCGGTCGCCCGGCGGCTGACGACGGCGACCGCGGCTGTGGTGTTCACGATCCCGTCGCTGGCGTTGTTCGTCGTGCTGCCGACGATCATCGGGACCCGGATCCTCGACGAGGCCAACGTCATCGTCGCGCTCGCGGCCTACACCACCGCCCTGCTGGTGCGTGCGGTGCTGGAGGCGCTGGACGCGGTGCCCGCCCGGGTGCGTGACGCGGCCACCGCAGTCGGCTACCCGTCGATCAAGCGAATACTGAAAGTTGAACTGCCGCTGTCGATTCCGGTGCTGGTCGCCGGATTGCGGGTGGTGGTGGTCACCAACATCGCGATGGTCTCGGTCGGCTCGGTGATCGGCATCGGCGGCCTGGGGACTTGGTTCACCCAGGGATATCAGACGGACAAGAGCGACCAGATCCTGGCGGGCATCATCGCGCTGTTGGTAGTGGCGATCGTCATCGACGCGCTGATCATGTTGGCCGGCCGGCTGATCACCCCCTGGGAACGCGCCGGACGCTCCACCCGTCGACGGCCGATCGTGGCACCGGTCGTGGGTGGCGCGCGATGAGCTTCGTGCAGCGGGCGATCTCGTATTTCTTGACCGCCGACAACTGGACGGGCCCGGTCGGACTGGCGGCGCGGATCCTGGAGCATCTCGAGTACACGGCCCTCGCGGTGGGTGCGTCGGCGTTGGTCGCCGTGCCCCTCGGACTGCTCATCGGGCACACCGGCCGCGGCAGCCTGTTAGTGGTCAGCACGGTCAATGGCCTGCGTGCGCTGCCGACGCTGGGCGTGCTGCTGCTCGGGACGCTGCTGTTCGGGCTGGGCATGGGACCGCCCCTGGTCGCCCTGATGCTGCTCGGTGTGCCGGCGCTGCTGGCCGGCACCTACGCGGGTGTCGCCAATGTCGAGCCGACGGTGGTCGATGCCGCCCGCGCGATGGGCATGACGGAGGCCCAGGTGCTGCTGCGCGTCGAGGTGCCCAACGCGCTGCCGTTGATTCTGGGCGGTCTGCGTAACGCGACGCTGCAAGTGGTCACCACCGCGACAGTCGCGGCCTACGCCAGCCTCGGTGGGCTGGGCAGGTACCTGATCGACGGGATCAAGCAACGCGAGTTTCAGGTCGCCCTGGTCGGCGCTCTGATGGTTGCGGCGTTGGCGCTGGTGCTCGACGGCCTACTGGCATTGGCGGTGTGGGTTTCGGTGCCGGGCACCGGCCGGCTGCGTCGCAGATACCGGACACACCCCGTCACGGTTGGCGGGAACGCTTTACGGTAGACGGGTGAACGCAGACCCTTCTGATTCGACTCGGCGCGTGTGGCAGGCGATGTTGACCTGGCGCGCACAAGACGTCTCCCGGATGGAATCTGTACGAATCCAGGTGTCGGGCAACAGAATTCGTGCCAACGGCCGCATCGTGGCGGCCGCCACCGCAAGTAACCCGGCGTTCGGCGCCTATTACGACGTGCAGACCGACGAGACCGGTGCCACGAAGCGGCTCGGGATCACCGTCACGCAGGCCGAGCGGGAGCGTGTGATCTCCATCGCTCGTGACGAAGAGAACATGTGGCTGGTCACCGACCACCAGGGCGAGCACCGCGCGGCCTACAACGGTGCCCTCGATGTCGACGTGGTCTTCAGCCCGTTCTTCAACGCGCTGCCGATCCGCCGGCTCGGACTGCACGAACGCGCGGACTCCGTCACGCTGCCGGTGGTTTATGTGAACCTCTCCGACATGTCCATCGACGCGGCCACCGTGAGCTACTCCAGCACGGGCGGACCCGAGGGAATCAAGCTGCACTCCCCGGTCGCCGAAACCACCGTGAAGGTCGACGACGAGGGGTTCATCGTGGACTATCCAGGCTTGGCAGAGCTGATCTGATCACCCCGCCGGCCCGGCCCGCGGCGGCCAGCTCGTCGCGCCAGTTCTCCGTGCCGAGCACGACGTGGAAGATGTCGGAGCGCGGGAAGTTGTCGTAGCGGATCCGGGCCGCGTGGCCGGCTTCGATCAGGTCGGCGAGCGAGTTATGGGCGGCGAGCGATTCGCGGGCGCGACTCAGCAACTCGATCATGTGGTCGGTCGCCGGCAGCAGCTGCGCTGCGTTGCCCTCGCACATCGCCCGGACCAGGTCCGGCGCGGTGGCCGCGACCCGGGTCCCGTCTCGGAAGGAACCCGCGGCCAGCGCGAAGGCCAGCGGGACTTCGCCGGCGATGACCGAAAGCGCCTCGGCGAGCAAGTGCGGCAGGTGCGAGATGGCGGCCGCGGCCGCGTCGTGCTCGTCGGAGGTGGCCGGCACCACCACGGCGCCGCAGTCCAGCGCCAGCGCCAGCACCGTCGACCACACCGCGGGGTCGACGTGGTCGTCGACGCTGAGCACCCATGGCGCCCGGTAGAACAACTTTGCCGTGCCGGCGGCCCACCCCGAATACGCGGTGCCCGCCATCGGATGGCCGCCGACGAAGCGATTCTGCAGACCCGCAGCGACGACCTCGTCGAGAACCGCCCTTTTGACGCTGGTGACGTCGGTCAACGGGCAGTTCGCGGCCACCTCGGCGATGTGGGCGAGCATGCCCGCCAACGCGGGCATCGGCACGGCCAGCACGATCAGCGCGCCGGTATCGGCGGCACGGGCCAGGGTCGCGGTCAGGTCGGTGCTGGCGGCAAACCCGTCGGCGACGGCCGCCTGTGCCCCCTCGACGGACCGGTTGTAGCCGAACACGTCACGGCCGGCGACCGTGGCGGCGCGCACTATCGAGCCGCCGATGAGGCCCAGCCCCAGCACGCATACCGGTGTCTTCGAATCAGGGCTTGCCACAGTCCAAGGTTGGCACAGTCAGGTGGCGGCGGTGCGTCCAGATACCGTCGCAGCGGTGCGTTTATCGGAGCGTCATCTGGTCAGAGAGCCTGGTCAGCGACTACCGTTGGCGGCCATGGGAGCAGAACGGGCCTCAGCCCAGGGCCTGGCCGCAGACACGCCGGACGGATTCGGTGTCGCGGTTGTGCGGGAAGAGGGGCAGTGGCGCTGTTCTGCGATGGCACCCAAGTCTTTGCTGAGTCTGCGGGCCGCCGAAACCGAGCTACGCGAAATGCGGAGCGCCGGGGCGGTCTTCGGGCTACTTGATGTGGACGACGAATTCTTCGTCATCGTCCGTCCGGCGCCGTCCGGGACCCGGCTGCTGCTCTCCGACGCCACTGCCGCCCTGGACTACGACATCGCCGCGGAAGTGCTCGACAAGCTCGACGCTGACATCGACCCCGAGGATCTCGAGGATGCCGACCCCTTCGAGGAGGGCGACCTCGGGTTGCTTTCCGACATCGGGCTTCCCGAAGCTGTTCTGGGAGTCATCCTCGACGAAACCGACCTTTACGCCGACGAGCAGCTCGGGCGCATCGCCCGCGAGATGGGCTTCGCCGACCAGTTGTCGGCGGTGATCGACCGCCTCGGTCGGTAAACCCATCAGGCTCGATCGTTGATAACCGACGAAGACCTGATTCGTAGCGCGCTGACGGTCGCTGCGACGGCCGGTCCCCGCGACGTGCCCATCGGTGCGGTGGTTGTCGGCGCCGACGGAACCGAACTGGCCCGGGCCGTGAATGGCCGCGAGGCCCTGGGCGATCCGACTGCCCACGCCGAGATCCTGGCGATGCGGGCTGCCGCCGCCGTGCTCGGTGACGGGTGGCGGCTCGAGGGCGCGACGCTGGCCGTCACCGTGGAGCCGTGCACCATGTGCGCGGGTGCGCTGGTGCTGGCGCGCGTCGCGCGGCTGGTGTTCGGGGCCTGGGAGCCGAAGACGGGGGCGGTCGGATCGCTGTGGGACGTGGTCCGCGACCGGCGGCTCAATCATCGGCCGGAAGTGCGTGGCGGTGTGCTCGCGCGGGAGTGTGCCGCACCACTGGAGACCTTCTTCGCCCGCCAGCGATTGGGGTGACGGGCCCACGGTTCGGTAAGCTGCTCCGCGGTGGCGTGTCCGAGCGGCCTAAGGAGCACGCCTCGAAAGCGTGTGACGGCTAAAACCGTCCGAGGGTTCAAATCCCTCCGCCACCGCCAAAACTATCTAGCTGCCGCGGGCTCAGTGCCCGGCGGAGGTGAGCTGGTAGTCCGCCTCCAGCAGCATCCATCCGCTCAGCTGTATCGAGAGATCGCGGCTCTGGTTCGGCGACGCCGGCGACGAGTCCGCGAGCCGGGCAGGACCTGTCGGCGCGGTCACCGGGCGGGACCAATCGGCACCGAACAGCGGCAGCCCGTCCACCTCGGCGCGGTTGGCCCAGGCCGCCCGCGCCGAGGTGTGCACGAGCTGCGCGGCGGTGGTGTCGCCGAGGGCCACCGCGGTCTGGGCGAGGTACCTGGCGAGGATGCCCATGAACAGCCCGGAGTCGTTCCCCGCGGCCCCGGCGATCACGCGCGAGTGGGCGAGCCTGTCGGCGGTGGCGGCAACGAGCGCGGCCGCGCGGTCACGATGGCTCGAATCGCTTGTGCGCAGGGCCAATTCGGTCTCCAGTCCGATGGCCACGCCCTGACAGTAGGTCAGCAGGGAGTGGTCCACCCGCCCGCTGGGTTCGTGCACGCCGTCGAAGATGAGGCCGCTTGCGCTGTCGCGCAGCCGGGTGTGCAGGAAATCGGCGAGTCGTTCGGCGTGGGACAGCTTGCCCAGGCGTGCCATCGCGATACCGGTCGGACCGATACCGGAGCTGCTGTAGTAATCGTGGCCGATCTTCCAGGGCACGGCGCCGAGGGACGGATTCCAGCCGTCAAGCAGGGCGGTCCGCAGCTTCGGAACGGCATTGTCGAACCGGAGGCCGAGCAGCCTGTCGGCGCGTTCGAGCGCCAGCACCAGCCACGACATGTCGTCGCAGTATCCGTTGGTCCAGCCGGTGAGATTGCGGGTGTGAATGCCGCGCGCGATGGCGCCGATCCGGTCGATGCGTTCGGGGGTCCGTGCGCGGTACGCGGCATCCACCGCGCAGTCCAGCAGGTGGGCCTGCCACCAGTAACACCAGCGCGCCAACAACAATTGGTCGAACACGGACGACGGCCAATGCAGGGTGCCCAGTTGCTCCCCGGACTGCCACCAGAGCGTGTGCAGGTGCCGCTCTATGATCGCCCGCTCTGCCAGGTCCGCTCGCTCCCCGAGCCCCGCCGGGCCGGGGGACGACTTCGCCGCAATCGCCTCAGCCTGCGTCGGCTGTGTCACCGCGGCGGCTGCGATGGCGCCCGCGACCGCGAAAAACATACCGCGCCGGGTGATCCCCTTGTTCGGGCGATCCATGCGCTGGAGCTCCCCTTTGCCGAACAACGATCGCCGGGGCCGGAAACCGTCCAGCCAAATTTTATTCTGACACCAACGAAATCCTGAAGACGCCAAACCGGGCGCGTCATGCTGGACGTTCCCATCGGTTGCCGTGTCGGTCGCCTTCGACGACCAGTGTCGTCCCTTCAGTCCGTGATAACTCCACGATCGATGAGAATCGCCTTGATTTCCTCGAACCTTGTCTGGATTTCGTCGTACTCGTAGCCCTTGACCACGGCGACCCAATCGTCGCCTTGCTCTATCGCGTACTCGGCAGCGTCGGCGAGGACGTTGTAGAACGCGTCGGCGATTTCATCCGACCAGATAATCCACGCCCCGAATTGGTTCTCCTGCAGGGCGCCAAGGGTAGTGAAGAAACCGTCGGTCGGGGCATTCGCCTGATCCGGATCCAGGAAGTACATCAGGTGGGGAAACTCCGAATACGCGTTCTTCAGGAAGCCGACGACCCCGGGATTCAGGTACGGGTTGTAACTGTTCTCCTCTTCGAAATGCAGCACGACCGAGCCGCGCCAGGCTCGGGCCGTTTCGGGGTCGGCGCTGATACGGGCCAGAAAATCGCGCAACGGGCGGATGTCGTGTTGGCGCCACTGCATTGCCGGGATATCCAACTGGTGGCTCACTGCACGACCCGCATCGCGTCTGCACCCGGCCGTGCGGTTGTCTGCATAGTGGTCTGAAACTCCTGCGCGCTGCGGCTGATGGCCGTGGACACCGGAATCTTCCCACGTCACCGCCGCGTTCGTCACCGATTCAAAGCGAGCTCACATCTGTGATTTAGCCCGCAGATTCTGTGCGTCATCCCTAATCACTCTGTCCGACAATGAATTTCGACGGCAAGCCCGTGGGTTCCGATTGGGAAAATGTGACCGCCGGTCAGCGCGATCGCCGAATTTAGCGCGCCATCCGCGACGGAATGCGTCAGAATTTGTACGTGGCCAATTTGGTCGCAAGGCGCTTGCGAAGGGCGGCCTGACGGCCGAAGCGTCCGGTAGGGGGTCGCAGAAGGCAGTCGATTGGACGCCGAGAATTTGCCCGCGGCGGAGTACAAGCAGGTCACGGTTCTGTTCGCCGATGTGGTCCAGTCGATGGGCATCGCGGCCGCGGTGGGCACCGAGCGGCTGCGGGAAGTCATGACCGATCTGGTCAATCGCTGCGTGGCAGTGGTTCAGCGCTACGGCGGCACGGTGGACAAGTTCACCGGCGACGGGATCATGGCCGTGTTCGGGGCGCCAATTGCGTTGGAGGACCACGCGATCCGCGCGTGCCTTACTGCGCTGGGCATCCAGGAGGAGGCAAAGCGCCTCGCCGTCGACGTCCGGGCCCGCGATGGCGTGGAGTTGCAACTGCGCATCGGGCTCAATTCCGGTCAGGTGATCGCCGGGGAGATCGGGCCCGCGCCGTTCGGCTACACCGCGTTCGGTGAGCAAGTCGGCATGGCCCGGAGGATGGAATCGCTGTGCGCGCCGGACGGCGTGCTGCTCAGCGCGTCGACGGCGCGGCTCGTCGATGGCGTCGCGAAGCTGGGCGAGCTCGAATCGGCCCAGATCAACGGCAGCAAAGCGTTGGCCGCCGCGCGCCGGCTGTTGGGCATCG
>Ga0335072_10010142_pt1 | contig 13565 bp, 12 predicted proteins | sample Lox_Sample_21_FD_206725 | JGI IMG/M metagenome (GOLD analysis project Ga0335072, IMG submission 206725) | Soil microbial communities from Loxahatchee National Wildlife Refuge, Florida, United States - Lox_Sample_2.1 | ecosystem: Environmental > Terrestrial > Soil > Wetlands | place: USA...
CGGCGTACTCGTCGGCCCCAACTCCGAGCAGCTCCCTGAAGACGTACTCGTTGTCCTCGCCAAGCAGCGGGCCGGACCGCCAGTTGTCGGCGCTCGTCTCGGCGAAGCGGATCGGAACGCCCTCGAACCTGGCCTCTCCTATGACCGGGTGATCCATCTCGAAGAACACACCGCGGTGCTCGAGCTGGGGATCGGCCTCGTTCAGGTCCTCGGCATTCTGCACCGCGCCGGCGCGCACTCCGGCGTCCTGAAGGAGCTTCGTTACCTCAAATCGGTCTCGCCGGACGGTCCAGTCCGCGACGTGCTCGTCGAGTGCATCCTGGTTCGCCCACCGGGATTGCTGGGTCGCGAATCGCTCGTCGTTTGTCCACTCCGGCCGCCCGATGGCGTCGGCGAAGCGCTCCCACTCGTCGTCGGCAAATACCGCGATGGCCACCCAGCGGTCTTCGCCGCGCGCGGGGTAGATCCCGTGCGGGGCCGCATCCGGATGCTCAAGCCGGTTCCCGGTCGGGTAGCCGCGGCCGCGGGTGACACGGCCGTTGACCGTGACGTCGAGCAGCACCGGGCCGAGCAGGCCGATGCCGGTCTCGACAGCGGAAACGTCGATCTCGGTCCCCGCGCCGGTCATCGCCCGGTGCCGGATCGCCATCAAGATGGCAGCTGAGTTGTAGAAGGCGGCCTGGTTGTCCATGTAGGACAGGCCCCAGCCCGACGGCTCCCGGCCTGGCAGCCCGCTGATGTAAGACAGGCCGCTGACCGCCTGCACGACAGGGCCGTAACTGCGATAGGAGGCGTGCGGCCCGCTATGCCCGTAGCCGCTCATCCGCGCATAGATGACATCGGGGCGCAGTTCCCTGATGCGCTCGTAAGTCAGGCCCCACCGCTCCATCACGCCGGGCGCGAAGTTCTCGGTGACCACTGAGCTCGCACTGATCAGTCGCTCGGCCAGCCGCCGTCCCTCGGCTGTGCGCATGTTGATGGTGACGCCGAGCTTGTTCCGGCAGTAGTTGTTGAACAGCCCGCCCTTGTCCGGATCGGCGCCTACCACCTCTTCGCCGAAGTTGCGCGCGGTCTCGCCCTTGTAGAGTGGCAGCTTGCGCGGCGTGTCGATGCGCGTCCGGTCCTCGACCTTGATGACCTCGGCGCCGAAGTCAGCGAGCAGGCGGGTCGCGACAGAGCCGACGCCCATCCAGCAGAAGTCCGCTACCCGGATGCCAGCCAGCGGCCCGCGGCGCGGCCTGGGCCGCCGTCGCTCATCCGTGTACACGGTCACCTCGCCGCCCGCCCATGGCATCAATTCCTTTCCTGTCATCCAACCGCCGCTAAGTAAGCCTGTCAAGATTTCATGATGATGATTACAATGTGAATTGTGAACAGCCCGACACACAGCCTCACCCCTGATGAGCTCCTGACCACGACGCGCTCGGTCCGCCGGCGGCTCGACCTTGATCGCGCAGTTGGGCGTGAGGTACTGACCGAATGCCTGGAACTTGCGCTGCAGGCACCGTCCGGCTCTAACCGCCAGGCGTGGCACTGGGTGTTTGTTACCGATCCGGTGGTGAAAGAAGCGCTTGCCGGTCTCTACCGAGAGTGCTTCGCAGCCGCCTACGGTCCCGACGTGGTGCCCGAGATGACGGAACTTGAGCGGCGAATGTGGCTGTCTGCTCGTTACCTGGCTGACAACTTCGGCCGCGTTCCCGTCATCCTGATTCCCTGCCAGTGGGGCCGCCCTGATGCCGCGGGCGTGCCCGAGCAGGCGGCTTACTGGGGCTCCCTGCTCCCGGCGGTGTGGAGTTTCATGCTCGCGCTCCGCAGTCGCGGCCTGGGTTCGGCATGGACAACGCTGCACCTGCATCGCGAGCAGCAGGCGGCGGAGCTGCTTGGCATCCCGTACGCGCGCTGCGCGCAGGCCGCCATGATCCCGATCGCCTATACCCAGGGCCTGGATTTCAAGCCGGGGCCGCGTAAGCCCTCGGCCGCGATGGTGCACTGGGACCGCTGGTAGCTAGTTCTGCTCAGGTGTCTGTGGCGAGGGATTGCGCGATCGGAGCAGCCTCCTGATAGCCCTGCTGTCACCGCCGCCACCGAGGGCACCGCGGCTGCTCGCAATCGCGACCGCGCCGACGACAGCAACGCCCTGGAACAACGGGCTGACCCAGAACGCCCCGGCCCCGAACTGCAGGGTGAGGCCCTGAATGCCGAAGGCCAGGGCGAAGTACGCAATGAGCGTTCCCCACACGTTCGGCCGCTGTGATAGCTGCGATGCGCCAAAGAACACTGCCGCAAGTGCCGGGAACAGGTAGCCCTGGCCGATGTCACTGGTATAGGCACCGACCTGCGCGGTGTACATGACCCCGGCGAGTGAGGCGATAGCCGCAGACGCGATCAGCGAGCCCCATACGACTCGGTCGGCCGAGATGCCGGCCAGCCTCGCGGCGTCGCGGTTGCCGCCCACGGCGAACATGCGGCGCCCGACTGGCGTCTGCTCGAGGACGAACCACACCACCAGCGCAATCACGATCATGTAGAGGTCGAGGTACGGGATCCCGAGCACCTTGCCGTTCCCGACCTGCACGAACAGGTTGGAGAAGTAGCCGGCGATCTGGTGATTCTGCGAGATGTAGAGCTGAATGGAGCTGAGCACCTCGCTCATTCCGAGTGTCGCGATCAGCGAATTGACGCGCAGCTTGACCACGATGAACCCGGAGATCGCGCCGATCACCATGCAGGCCAGGACGACAAGCAGTGCGACGACGCCGATCGGCAGGCTGGTATGGAGGGTAAGCCAGTTGATCATCACGATCGTCAGCGACATCATCTCGCCGATCGACAGGTCGTAAGTATCGGCCGTCAGCGGCACGAGGAAAGCCAGTGCAAGCACCGCGGTAACGGCACTCTGCGAGAACACCACCTGGAACGTGCTGACCGTGAAGAAGAGGTGGAACTGCAGCCAGCCGAACAGGATCAGGAAGACCGCCCACAGGTAGACCGCACTAAACCGGCGCAGGCCTGGCAGCCGGAAGTGCCTCGACCGGGTCGCCGGGCGGGCCTGCTCGACCGGCGTCGCCGTCATAGCGTTCATGTGTCTCCCTCGGAGCTAGCAGAGATACTGGCCAGGGCGGGCTCCGGATTCGCCTCAAGCTGGCTGACGTCGATCAACTTCGCCGTTACCGCGGGTCCTCGCTGCAGTACGCGCGCGCAGGTGCCCCCGGCCAGGATCAGGATCCGATCTGCCAGCCGGGCCAGCTCGTCGCTGTCGGTGGAGATGAGCAGGATGCCGATGCCATCAGCCGCACATCGCTGGATGACCTCATGGATCTGTGCGCGCGCGCCGATGTCGATGCCTTGGGTTGGATCATCGAGCACCAGCACCTTGGGCCGCGTCCGGAGCGCACGCGCGACCAGGACCTTCTGCTGATTGCCGCCGGACAGGCTCTGGATTGGGGCGTCCGGGCCCTGCGTGACAATGCTCAGGCGGTCGATCCAGTCGGAGACCTCGCCGCGCTCGCGGCGGCGCTCGATCCGGCCGAAGCGCCGGTGCTGGTCCAGCAGCGAGATAGTCATGTTCGTGCGGACGCCGAGGTTGGGAAACACCCCGAACCTTGCGCGTTCGCCGGGTACCCCGGCGGCCCCGGCGGCCAGGACACGGTGCGGCTGACCGGGCCGCAGCATGGTCCCGGCCACCTCGATGAGGCCTTGGTGCGGGAGCCATCCGGTGATCAGCGGTGCGAGGGATTCCCGCCCTGAGCCGGTAATCCCGGCTACCCCGACGATCTCGCCTGGGAGCAGTTTGAGGTCCAGCCTCGTCATTCGTCCGCCGCGCAAGTTGCGGATGCGGAGCACCGGATCCCGCGCGGGGCTGTTGAGGCTCTGGCCATGCGACACGACGTCGGCGGGCACCACCGAGTGACCGACGATCAGCTCGGTCAGACGGCGCTGATCCACCTCCGACCTGCGGAGCGACGCGACGACCTTCCCGTCCCGCAGCACGGTGATACGGTCGGCGACATCCAGGACCTCACCGAGGTGATGCGAAACGAGCAGGATCCCGTGCCCCTCGTCGCGAAGCCCCCGGACGGCGTCGAGTAGTCGGCTCACATCGTCGGATGGCAGTGCTGCGGTGGGCTCGTCGAGTACCAGCAGCAGGCGCCCCGAACCGGTGTCGGACAGCGCCCTCGCGATGGCCACGGCGCTACGCTCGGCCGGGCTCAGGGAAGCGACCGGAAGCCGGACGTCGGCAGCCACACCTACCCGGTGCAGATAGCTGCTGACCCGCTCGGCGGCGACCCGGTTGCGGATCCTCCCGCCCAGCCCGAGCGGGTAAGTCCGGCCGAGCATCATGTTGTCGAGGATGCTGAGCTGCAGCACGAGCGCGAGGTCCTGGTGGACGAAGCGCAGCCCGGCCGTCCGGGCAGCGTGTGCGCTGCCGAGCTGAAATGGCCGGCCAGCTAGCTCCGCCTCGCCGCCCGGATCGGGCTGGTGATAACCGGACAGCACCTTGATGAGCGTCGACTTGCCCGAGCCGTTCTGCCCGACCAGGGCGTGGACCTCGCCGTAGTCAACGGAGAGGTCCACGCCCTGCAGTGCGATCTGGCCGCCGAAGGACTTAGTCAGGCGCGTTATCCGCAGTGTCATGTTCTCAGGAGCCGACGTGCCAGAGCTTCTCGAACTGTGCCGCGTAATTGACCGGGCCTGGCCAGTTCCCGCCATCGGCGGTGAGCTGCGCCTGTGCCGCCTTGGGCGTGTCGACGATGAAGTCCACGCCCGAGTCGTCAGCGGCCAGCGCGGCAGGAGTCAGCAAACCTTCGGACTGCCGGGCCATCCAGTCGACGACCTCCCACATCACGTAGGGCTCGGGCAGGATCGACCACATCGTCTCCTGGCCATTCACGACCTCGTGCAGCTGCGTCGCCTCGGCCTCAGTGCCGACGATCTTGACGCGGCTGGTGAGTCCGGCCGTGCGCATCGCCGCGTACACACCCGCATCCAGATCCTGGAACGAGAGGTACAGGTAGTTGACGCTCGGGTGTGACTGCAGGTAGGTGACGATCGCGGAGGGCACCTGACCGGCGCCAAGCTGGGTCACGCTCACCGGGAGGGTAGCGAACTTGCAGCTGGGGCAGAGCTTCGTGAACTCGGCCGACGCGCCCTGACCCTGCCCGACCAGTGATGGGTACAGCGAGATGTCGACGTAGACAACGTTCGCCTTGCCATCCGAGTTGGCGATGAGCCAGTCCGCCATCAGCCCGCCGGTCTTGACGTCCCCCTGAGCGTTCTGCGCATCTCCGTAGAGGCCGTTCTTGGCGAACTCGGGCGTGTCGCTGGTGTAGGCCTCGAAGAACGCGATGCCCTTGGCCTTCATTTCCTGCACTTGCGGGGTGATCGTGTCGAGCGTGATGCTGGTGGTTGCGATGTACTTGTAGCCTTCGTTGATTGCCTGCTGCACAGCAGCACCCGGGGTCGCACTGTTGTAAGTGATGACCGTCGGATCCCAGCCGAGCGCCTTGGCAGCGGCGGTGAACCCCGGGTTCAGCAGCGAGCAGGCCGCCGCCGAGCAGGTCAGGAAAATTACCTTGGTCCCCTTCTTCGGGGCGCGCGGCAGCGGAGTGGTCTCAGGGATCTGCGTCGGTTCTGTCAGCGCTGCGGCTACCGCGGACTTGGCCGCAGTGACTCCGCTGCTGGTCGCCGCGGCTGCCGATGCGTTGGCTGCTGGCGAGGTGGATGAGCTGTTGCCGTTGCCGGATGACGAGCCGCACGCAGACGCGCCCGCCACACATGCGACTGCAAGAACGCCGATACATGCTTTCTGTAGCTTCATGGCAAAGTCCCGCCTGGGAGGTCGGGACGGCCAGGAGGCCATGGGCCTCCCGCCCGTGACCGAAGTCAGTTTGGTTAGACGGAGTATCACGCCGCCGTTGCGCGACCGTCAAGAGATTCCTCATCATAATTACGATGGAATCTATGATTACCAGGTACTAGGGAGCAGGCATGACTGGTCGAGTGACGGGCAAGGTGGCACTCATCACCGGGGCAGGCCGGGGCCAGGGCCGGTCGCACGCGATTCGCCTCGCCGAAGAGGGCGCGCGAGTCATCGCCGTCGACCTGCCGGACGCGGCCAGCAAGGCGGTGAGTCGCTTCTCGCCCTACCCGATGGCAACTGAGGCGGACCTGGCGGAAACAGCCAGGATGGTCGCGGCAGCTGGCGGCGACGCGATCAGCGTGCACGCGGACGTGCGCGACGAGCACCAGCTGGCTGCGGCGGTTGCCGCCGGGCTCGAGCGCTTCGGCCGGATCGACATCGTCAGCGCGAACGCCGGCATTACTGGTCAGACAGGCAAGGCCTGGGAGCTGAGCCGGGAGAACTGGCAGGCCGTCATCGACATCGACCTGACCGGGACGTGGCAGACCGTCAAGGCGACGGCGCCGGTCATGATCGAGCAGCGCAGTGGGTCAATTGTCATCACTGCGTCCACCATGGGCCTGAAGGGAACGGCGAACCTGGCCGGCTACGTGGCAGCCAAGCACGGCGTGGTCGGGCTAGTCCGGGCGCTAGCGCACGAGCTTGCGCCTTTCTCGGTTCGGGTCAACGCGGTCGCACCGACGTCAGTGGCCACTGACATGATCTTCAACGACGCGGTTTACCGGCTGTTCCGCCCGGATCTTCCCGACCCTGGGAAGGAGGACACCGTGCAGGCGTTCACCCAGCACAACATGCTGCCGGTGCCCTGGGCTGAGGCACGCGACATCTCCGAGGCGGTGCTGTGGCTGGCCTCAGACGAGGCCAGATACGTCCACGGCATCGTCCTGCCCGTGGATGCCGGACAGCTCGCTAAATAGCTAATCCCACTCGATCAGCTCGTCGAAGCGCCCCGGCCAGTGATGACTGTACTCCTCGACGAGCCAGCCAAAGTGATCATGCATCAGGCGGCCCGCCTTGTTCGGCTGCCTGGCGATGACCGCCTTCGCGATCTCCCGGTGCTCAGCGTGGATCTGCTTGCGGACGGACTGGGTGTCCATCCGCGTGACGATGCGCTCGTGCCAGATGCTGCCGACAATCCGGCTGACGAGCTCAATGACTCGGTTCCCGCCGAGTTCACCGACTGCGCCGTGGAACTCGTTGGTGACCGTCCAGTACTCGGGACCCTGGATCGGCTGCTCCGCCGCAAGGAACGGCTTCATCGCCACGCGGACAAGGTCACGATCGGGATTACGGGCCGCCCGCTCCGCGTCAGTCCGCGCCATCACCTGCTGGGCCTCGAACAGCTCCTGATAGGTTGCTCCGCCGAGATACAGGTAGAGCATCGTGATCTTGGCCAGGTTACGCGGGTCGACCGCGCTGACGATCGGGCCGCCGCCCGGACCCGGCTTGAGCCTGATCAGCTCTTGCACTTCAAGCAGGCGCAGAGCCTCGCGCAACGACGCCCGGCTGACCCGGTAGTGCGCAAGCATTGCTGCCTCGGACGGCAGCATGTCGCCGGGGTTGAGGTTCCGGGACACGACGTCGCGCACGATGGCTGCGGCTACCGTCTCGGCGGTCTTCGCCTGGCGTCGTGGCTGGTCAGTCAGGTCAGCGTTCGACTGCGCGAGGCTGACCCACATGTTCCGCCCCAGCTCGGCTCCGGGCTGGCTGTCCTGCGGCAATGCTTCAGAACTGGACAACTTGCCCTCCAGGCTGCTCATGACTCAATGCTAATGATCCTGACGGATTTTAAGGTTTCACGCACGAGCCGCGATCGAAAACGCTTTCCCTTGTGATGATAATCATGATATTGTCAGCTCGCGAGTGGCGTTGGAGTTCCCGGACAGAGGGGGATGGATGCGCGTCTCGGTCGATGGGGAGCAGTGCGTTGGTCACGGCCGCTGCTACACGGTGAGTCCTGACGTCTTCGAGCCAGATGACGAGGGCTTCTGCGCCGGCCAGGGCCTCAGCCGGGAAGTACCCGCCGGACTGGAAGCTGCCGCCACGGCGGGCGCCCAGGCGTGTCCGGCTGGCGCCATCGCGATCGCCGAAACCTGAGGAGGCTGCCATGGACGTGCCGGTGACTGCCGGGGAACTGCGCGAGCTCATCGACCGTCAGCAGATCAGTGACGTCCTCTACCGGTACGCCTCTAGCGTGGACTACAAGGACTTCGCCACGTTGCGGTCGCTGTTCACCGACGACGCGCACGGTGTTTACATGGATGTCGCCGATCTCACCGGGGCGGACGACATCGTGAAGTGGATTGACGGGATGACTGCCGACAAGTCCTGGCAGCATCACAAGCTGACGGTGTATCACATCGACTTCACCGGTCCGGATGAGGCAAGCACCCTGACCTACCACACCTCACATCAGACCGACGTCGGCGACGATTGCTCGGTCACGCTGATCGTCGCGCGCTATCGCGACAAGCTTCGCCGTACTGACGGGACGTGGAAGATCACCGAGAAGATCATGGAGCCGGGCTGGATGGAGCAGCGCCGACGCGCTGAGTCGGCTGCCAGCTGACCGGCCAGTCTTACCGCGGGATGTCGCGCCAGGGGATGTCACGGTCCACCCTGACGTCACCAGGCAGTCCGAGCACCCGCTCGGCGATGATGGTGCGCTGGATTTCGTCTGAGCCGCCGGCGATCCGGTAGCCGGGCGCGCCGAGCACGTGGTCGTTCCACGCATATGTGCCCCACTCGCCGGTGTCAGCGATCAGCCGCGCGCCGAGCAGGCTGGCAGCTACCTGCCCGATCTCTGTCATCCCGGCGACCCACAGCAGCTTTCCTATCGATCCTTCCGGTCCGGGCGGCTGGCCGGCCGCGGTAGCGGCGGCGATCCTCGCGGCATTCATCTGCCGGACCTGCTGGTGGATGTAAACAGATGCCAGTTGCTGGCGCACGACCGGATCTCCGGTCCGGCCGAGCCAGCGGGCCAGGCCGACCAGCCGCTCCCAGGAGCCGCCGACGCCGCGATTGCCGCTCCCGCCCCGCTCGAAGCCGAGCGTGGTCAGTGCGACCTTCCAGCCCTGGCCGACCGCGCCAAGCCGCAAGTCATCGCAGACCTTGACGTCGCTGAGGAAGACCTCGTTGAAGGACGATCCACCTGACATCTGCCTGATCGGCCTGATCTGCACTCCTGGCGCGTCGAGCGGCACCAGGAAGGCGGTCATCCCGGCGTGCTTGGGCACGGCCGGGTCAGTCCGGGCGATCAGCTCGCCCCAGCCGGCGAACTGCGCGCCAGAGCTCCACACCTTCTGGCCGTTGAGCACCCAGTCGTTGCCGTCGCGCACCGCTCTGGTCGCCAGGCCGGCAAGGTCAGAGCCAGCGCTCGGCTCCGAGAACAGCTGACAGCACAGTTCCTCGGCGCGGCGGAAGCGCCGGACGAAACGCGATTGCTGAGCGAGAGTGCCGAAGATCCGGATTGTCGGCGCGACCAGGTGCGTCGTGACCGCGAACGTCTCGTGTCCTTCTGGAGTAGCAAAGTCGGCCTCTGCATCGTTAAAGGCCTCCTCATGGGCTTCTGTCAGGCCAGCGCCGCCATGCTCGGCCGGCCAGGTGATCGCGCCGTAGCCGGCGTCGTACTTCTCCTGCTGCCAGGCCATGGCCCTCTCGAGCAGCGCTTTCTCTTCAGCGAAGGACAGCCGGTGGAAGACCGAGACGTCGTCGCTGCCTTCGCCCCACGACAGATGCTCCGGATCGGCTTCGGGCAGCCGGGCGGCAAGCCAGGCTCTGGCGGCGGCGGCGAACGACTCGACGGTCGGGCCAGTGCTCACGAAAAGTCCGTGCTCATGAGAACGCGGCGTCGGTCACGCCAAGGTCGGCAGCCTGAGCAGCGAGCCGCTCCCAGCGGCGCGGTCCTGATGGGGGACAGAGTTCGTGCGCCCAGAACACCACCTGACTGAAGCCGGCTTCGGCATAGCGGCTGATATCGGCAGCGAGTGCCGGGGAGGCCCGGACGTACGTGCTCAGCGGCACCGTGCGGCCGGCATCGGCTTGCGCGGACTGCAGCTGCGCAAGCAGCCGGATTGCTTCCGCAGCCGACGGGTTACCGGAGGCGAACCAGCCGTCCGCGCGCACCGCTGCACGTCGCAGAGCGCGCGGCGTGTTCCCGCCGAGGATCAGCGGCACCGCCACCGCGGACGCGGACAGCTGCACCGGCCCGAAGTCATACACGCTGCCGTGATACTCGAACGGGCCGCCTGCCCAGGCCATCCTGAGGATGTCCAGGCTCTCATCGAACCGCAGGGCGCGGTCGCCGAACGGCACGCCGAGCGCCTCGAACTCATCGCGCAGCCACCCCACGCCGGCGCCGAAGAGCAGCCGGCCAGCAGAAAGCTCGTGCAGTGTCAGCACCGCTCTGGCCACCGCGAGCGGGTGGCGCAGCGCCAGCAGGTAGATAGCGGTGCCGAGCTGCAGCCGGCTGGTACGAGCGGCCGCGCCGGCGAGCGCAACCAGCGGGTCGGTCAGCTGGGTGGCCGACCCCACGATGGGAGCTGCCAGTTCCTGCTCTCGCTCGCGAGTTGGATGGACTGAGGTGTAGCCGACCGGCATGAGCAGATGCTCGCCAAGCCAGAGGCTCTCGAAACCGGCAGCCTCGGCTGCGACCGCGAGGTCGGCCAGCTCAGCCGCGGTTATGTCGTAGACCGACAGCCCGAACCGCACCCCGAGTCCCGCTATGCCCACGCGAGCGGCAGGGACATCAGCGAGATCTGGCCGCCATGTGCGAGCGGCACGTCGTCCGAGTCGAGCCGGTAGTCAGGAATGAGCTTGTGCCATTCCCTGATTGCCGTCTGCAGCTCCGCCCGTGCCAGGTGGGAGCCGAGGCAGCGGTGCTCGCTCGCGCCGAACGCGATGTGCCGGTTCGGGAACCTGTCGATGATCACTTTGTCTGCGTCGGGGAACTGGCGCGGGTCCCGGGTAGCCGACGGGTAGGTGAGCATGACCATGTCGCCTTTGTGCATCGGGCAGCCATGGAAGTCCACGTCCCTGGTCACCTTGCGGGCCATCGGAACGATGGGATAGGCACGCAGGAACTCCTCGACCGCGCCTGGTACCAGGTCAGGGTCGGCGACTAGGCGCTCGCGGTCCTGCGGGTGCGCGGCCAGGTGGTAGAAGCACCAGCCAAGCTGGCTCTTGAGGGTGTCCAGGCTGCCGAGCGTCAGCGTGACCATGATGTCGATCATGTCGGCATCCGGGACCGGCGCGCCGTCAATCTCGCTGCGGCACAGGTGCGACACGTAGTCGACTTTCGGGTCGAGCGGTTGCTTGTGCCTGGCCGCGACCATGTCGGTCCAGTAGGCGGCGATCTCGCCCCACGCGGCCATCATTGTCGCGATGTCTTCTTCTAGGCCGGTGATCGCGCCGGACATCCGGCGCACGCACGAGACGAAGAAATCCGCATCCTGCGTCCCGAGCCCGACCGACATGAGGAAGACCTTCACCGGGTACTGGTCGCCGAAGGTCTGGCAGAAATCGGTGTGGCCAGCCGAGATGAGGGGCTCGATGGTCTCGCGCGCATGCTGGCTGATCCTCGGCTGCATTTTCTGCACCTCAGCGGGCGCGAACCACCAGTTCATCAGCTTGCGGTACTTGATGTGCTGCGGCGGGTCGACGAACGAGGGCAGGAACCGGTAGGCGGGCTCCGGGTCGGTCGCCACGATCGAGTGGTTGGAGAACAGGTCCGGCCTCCGGGAGGCCTCGCGGATGTCGTCGTAACGGGTGAGCACCCAGTAACCGGAGCCGTAGCTGTTCCAGAAGAAGCGGTGCGCCTCCCGCAGTGCGTCGATCTCCTTCCAGTGCTCGGTAGCTGGAGCCACCTTGGCAGTGAGGTCGACCTCTATCGTGGGGTAATCGGCCATCTGGGTCGTCTCCTCGCTCACTCGCTGCCAAGCGGTTCCAGGTGATACAGCGTCGCCGCGTTGTCGTGCAGGATCTTGCGCAACACGGCTGGCGAAAGGTCACCGAGTTCAGCGGCGATGTACTCGCGCGGCTCGACGGCGGCCGTGGCCGGTCCGGGCGCCATGCTGGTCGGGTGCGGGAAGTCGCTCTCGTACAGGATCCAGTCCGGCCCCAGCTGGTCGATCGCTGACTTGACCGATGCCCGCTCGAACCAGAAGCAGCCGAACATCTGCCGTTTGAAGTACTCGCTGGGCAGCAGGTCGTACTCCGGGTGCTCGCGCGGCACGCCGCAGTTCAGCCACTGCCAGTCGAGGTGCTCAAGCGCGAACGGAATCCATCCGACGCCGCTTTCGACCGACACGAACTTTGTACCGGGGAAGCGGTGACAGACACCGCCGGTAATCAGGTTCGCGATGACCCGCGCGTTCGCCAGCCCGAACTGCACCCCGAATCCGGCGTAGTTGGCATGCGGGCCGGCACTGGGGGAGGCATGGTCGAAGATCGACATGTCGCCCGAGCCGATGTGGAAGTTGACTGTCAGCTCCATCTCCTGGCAGATCGCCCACAGCCGGTCCCAGTCGGACTCGGCGATCGGCGGCAGGCCCCAGTACGTCGGCTCGCCGGTCATGATCACGCCTTTATGGCCGAGGCTGACGGCCCGGACGATCTCCTTCTCGCACAGGTCCATGTCCCACATGGGCAACGCCATGATCGGAACGAAGCGCCGCGAATCGGCCGAGGCGTACTCGGCGAGGAAGTCGTTGTAGGCCTGCACGCAGGCGAGCATCAGCTCGCCGTCTCCGAGCGTGAGCAGCTTCCCGGCACCGAAGCCGGCGACGTTCGGATAGAGCACCTGAGCCCAGATGCCGTACTGATCCATCCGGGCCAGCCGGGCCGCCGGCTCCCAGGTGGCGACGTCGACGTCGGCGAGACGCGGCGGGTGGTCGGGCGGGTACTCGCGCCAGCCTGCCTGGGCGGCGGAGGCTGCGGCGCCGATCCGCTCGGTACCGAAGTACCAGGCGTCCTCCTGCCGGCTCTCGTCCCACTTGACGTGCGGAGCTCGGTCCCGCCACCGGGACGGGAGCCGGGAGGTCCAGAGGTCGTACGGCTCGATAACGTGCGTGTCAGTGTCGATAACCTGGAACTGGTCGACCTCAGCGGTTGTCAGCACGGTGGCTGCCTCCTGTAATCGGGAGTAATAAGGGACGTCAGGCTGGCTGGTCCAGCGGCCACAGGATGTGCTTGGTCTCGAAGAACTCGGCGAACCCGAGCACGCCGCCCTCGCGGCCGAGCCCGCTTTGCTTGTAGCCGCCCCAGGGGTGATCGCCGAGCATCGGGCCGCCACCGTTCACTGTGACGGTCCCGGCCCGGATCTGGCGGGCGACCGCCAGCGCTGCCGCCGTCGGCCCCCACACGTTGGCGGCAAGGCCGTAGACCGAGTCATTGGCCAGGGCCACAGCCTGGTCCACGTCGTCGTACGGCAGTACGACGCTGACCGGGCCGAACAGCTCTTGCCGCGCGATCTCCGCACTGTTGTGCACTCCGGTCACGACAGTGGGCTCGTAGTAGTACCCCTTCTGGAGTGCCGGTGGTGGCTTGCCGCCGGTCAGGACCTTGGCTCCGCCGTCAACTGCCCGGTCGACGAAGCCGGCCACCCGCTCGCGCTGTGCTGCCGAGACGAGCGGCCCTACCACGGTGC
>Ga0335072_10010143_pt1 | contig 13564 bp, 10 predicted proteins | sample Lox_Sample_21_FD_206725 | JGI IMG/M metagenome (GOLD analysis project Ga0335072, IMG submission 206725) | Soil microbial communities from Loxahatchee National Wildlife Refuge, Florida, United States - Lox_Sample_2.1 | ecosystem: Environmental > Terrestrial > Soil > Wetlands | place: USA...
GGTGGTGCGGCGCCAGGCGCTGCCCGTGGTAGTGCTGCTCGCGGTAGCGGTACCCGCGGTGACGCTGACCGGGGTAGCAGTGCTCGCGGTGACACTGGCCGCGGTGGCGGCGCTGGCGGTCGTGGTGCCTTGGGTAACGGCAGCGGCGCGCGCAGTGACACTGGCCGGGATGGCCGCTCCGCCCGGACCGGAACCGGCAGCGATGGTACTGACCGCAGCGGTACGGGCAGAGACCGCGCGGGCAGAGACCGCGCGGGCAGAGACGGTGCGTCGGGCGGTTACCAGTCGGGCGGGTATCGGTCGCGCGGATCGGCGGCCGGCACGGCTGGCTCACGCACTACTGGCTCACGCGCGACTGCCCCGCGCGCTACTGGCTCGGCCAGTACCGCTAGGGGCCCTGCTCGGGAGGGTTCGGTCCGGCGCGGCCCGGCGGACGGTGGCGGCGGCCGAGCCCGCAGCACGCGCGAGCAGCCGAGCTCAGATAGGGCCGCGCAGCGTACATCAGGCGGGCCGCCCGCGGCGGGCGCTGGAGACTGGCAACGCGGCGATCGGCCTGCTCGCCGTGGCCCAGGCGCAGGCAGCCGCGGGGCCGGGTCACGCGGGACGGGCCAACGGTCCGGCCAGAGCCAACCAGGTACTGCCCGCTCTTCAGAAGGCGGTTGGCGCTCTGATGATGCGCCGCGTTCACTTGACCGGCCCCGTGCAAGCGGCCGACCGCGCACGAGCGACCGGCCCCGTGCAGACGATCGGGCCCGTGCAGACGATCGCCGCGGTCAGGCCGCCGGGCGGCGGCCCGCTTCGGCCAGCCAGCGCGGCTCAGCAGGGCAACGTGACCGGGCTGGACAGGGCGACCGGGCTGGACAGGGCGGCTGGAACGGACAGCGCGGTCCTGCCAGCGACAGCAGGGTGCGGCGCGGCGAGCCAGCTGACCGACTGCGTGTGGCTATCCCGGATAGCATCACCGCTGATCAGCTAGATCCGGAAGCTCTGGCTGAGCTACGGACGCTGCCCGGAGACCTTGCCAGCGTGGTTGCCCGGTTGCTTGTCGCCACCAGCGCCAGCGACGATCCGCAGCAGGCTTACCAGTTTGCCAAGCAGGCCCAGAGTCTCGCGGCCAGAGTTGGCGTCGTACGGGAGACATGCGCGATCGCGGCATATCAGGCCGCGGACTGGACTACCGCCCTGGCGGAGTTCCGGGCCGCGCGCAGGCTCACGGGCCGGAGCAGCTACCTGCCGCTGATGGCCGACTGCGAGCGGGCGCTTGGCCGCCTGGACCGGGCACTCGACATCGTGACTGGCCCAGACGCGCGCAAGGCTGATCACCACACTCAGCTCGAGCTCCGCATCGTCGAGTCCGGCATCCGCCGTGACCAGGGTCTGCCCGACGCGGCGGTAGTAGCACTGCAGGGTCCTGAACTCACCGGCGGGCGGATCCGGCCTGAATACGCCAGGCTCTACTACGCCTACGCGGACGCACTGCTGCAGGCCGACCGGGAGGAAGAGGCCCGCGCCTGGTTCGGACGCGCGGCCAGCGCGGATGTCGACGACGAGACCGATGCCGCCGAGCGCTACGAGGAACTCGACGACTTCAGCTTTGACGATCTCGGCGCAAGCGAAGAGGACGAGCCTGACGGTGCGGGCAACTATGTTGGCGTCGTTCCCGTGGGTGATCAGGACCTCGACGAAGACGTAGACCCAGACGACGAGCAGTAGACGCGACTTGCTTCAGGCTGCAGCATCGCACGTGGCGCCCGAGTCCTTCGGTCCCGGGCGCCACGTGCGATGTCGTCGTTCAGGCGATGCGGCCGGCGTAGCGGCGGCGGAAGCCGTCGCCGGTGTTTGCGGTAATCACCACGTCGTAGTAGCCGTGCTGATCGGTCGGCCAGCTGATCGTCCTCGGGCTGCCGAGCTTCACGGTGACCGTCTCGGTGCGGCCCTCGTAGTCGTTCGGGGTCAATGTGTAGACGATCTCCGCATGGCCCTCATTGGCCAGCGTGAGCTCGATCGTCCTCGCCCCGCCGTGACGCAGGGCTGCGATGACGACCGGGATCTGGCCGGCGTTCTGGCCAGCGGGCACAACCTGGCCCGCAAAGCTGGTCAGGAACCCGTCCGGGCCGTAGACCGAGAAGGCGTAGTTCCCGCTCGTCTGCGTCGCGTCCCAGATGTAGGAGCCCGGGGACGACTGCAGCACCGTGACCGGCGTCGGGGTGAAGGCCAGATAGTCATCCGGGTAGACGGAGAAGTTGACGCCGACCTTGCCGATGTTGGTGAGGGCGGCGGTGACCTGGCTGGTCGTACGGTCCACTGTCACGTCGGCGAAGGGCTGGTGGACGCTCGGGCGGTGTGGCCGGGTCCCGGGCTCCTGGGCCGGCATCTGCTGGGCGCCCTCGGCCGGAGGTGTTGTCGATCCGCCGGTTAGCTGGGTCAGGGCCCAGGTCTGTGCGAGGGTCGGGATGCTGGCCGGGATCGAGAAGTCCGGGTGCCGGAAGTCGAACGCGGCGGTCAGGTCACCGGTCACCGACGCCCGCCACGGGGTGATGTTGACCGGCTTCACACCGGTCCAGGTGCCCAGGAACTGGAGCATCGAGGTGTGGTCGTAGAAATTTGAGTCCACCCAGCCACCCCTGGTCCACGGTGAGCAGATGAGCATCGGGACTCTGGTCCCGGGGCCGATCGGCAACCCGGAGATGTACTCGTCGGTGACACTTGCCTGGGGGAAGGGCGGGAGCTGGTGGTCGAAGAACCCGTCGTGCTCGTCGTAGGTGATGAACAGCGCCGTGCTGTTCCACACGTCCGGGTTCGAGAACAGCGTCTGGAGGACAGTGTTCACGTAGTGAGCACCGTAGTCGGGGGTGTAGGAGGGGTGCTCGCAGTAGCCGGCGGGGGCAACGATCCACGACACCCGCGGGAGGTTGTTGCTGTTGACGTCATTGATGAACGAGGACAGTACGTATGCGGCGTGGGTTTCGCTGAGCGCGGGTGCCCCCGCGGCGGTCTGCCAGGGCGTGACCGCTCCCCGGATCGCGAGCTGGCTGGTCCCGCCTGAGCGACTGTTGGTGCTGTTGTACTGCTGGTAGAACCACAGCGGGTTGTCGCCATAGTCGCCCAGGAAGTAATCGGGGTAGCTGCCGCTGTCGCCCACCTGGTTGTTGGTGTAAACCTGCCAGTCGATCCCGGCAGCCTGCAGCAGCTCGGGATACGTGGTGACCTCGGGTGTCCCGGCGTCGGGTCCGAAGTCAACCTCGTAGTCGTTGGGGTTGCTGATCCAGCCCGAGGACGTCCCCGTCCAGAAGTACATCCGGTTGGGGCTCGTCGGCGCCATGATCGCCTGGTGATAGCCGTCACAGATGGTGAAGGCGTCGGCTACCGCGTACTGGAACGGGATCTCAGTCCGGGTGAAGTAGCCCATTGTCTCCTCCGACTTGGCCGGAACCCAGTTGTTCCACAACCCGCCGTTCCGGGCCTCGTGGTCGCCGTTCCACGAGTGGTCGAGGTCACCGTCGGTCTGGTCGGTGAGGTTGTAGGGGAGCAGGTACCCGAGGTCAGTGCGTGCCGTGTCGGGCTGCTGGAAGATGTTGGTCCCGCCGGGGTAGGTGAGCATCTGCTTGTCGCCGAAGCCCCGGACTCCGCTGAGCGTCCCGAAGTAGTGGTCGAAGGACCGGTTCTCCTGCATGAGGATCACCACGTGCTTCAAATCGCCGATGGTCCCGCTCCAGCCCTTGGGCAGCGCCCTGGCTGCCGCCGAGCTACCGCGCACGCTGGCGGCCGCCGTTCCGCCACCGACGCCGACGGCCGCGGCTGCCGCGCTGCCGAGCGCTGTGTATTGCAGGAACCGGCGTCGGCTGACGCCAGGCACGACCGGTTGACCGGGCTGCCACACTGGGCCGCTTGCGTCCTGGGCATGTTCGGGTGAGTTACCTGAGCTGGTCATGTTGCTCCGTCCTCTTGGCGGGGGGCGTGACTCTGGAGGTGTCACTGGCGCCGAGGCCGGCACCCGATGAGACTGGGTGCGTCATGGGCGGTCCACAGGCGGCGAGGTCACGAGGCAGCGGAGACCCCGTTGGCCGGCATCGCGGCCGCACGGGCTGTTTCCCGGCTGTTGACCACGAGCTCCCTCCGTGACTGAACCCACGCTGACACCGAGCGACACTTGCTATGACAAGTCGTCACGTCACGACGAAGCCCAGTCTGGGCGCCGCAGGTCGCCTCAGGGTGAACGCGCCATGTCGAACACCGGACGGCATCACGGCGCGCTAGCGGCCTGTCCGAGCGGCCGCCTCTCGATCGTCGCGCCAAGCGGCCGCGCGACAGGACCGGACCGTGGAGCGGCCGTCGTCCCTGCCGGGGAGTTACAGGCTGGGGAAGGAGATGCCGGGGTTGTGCTCCGACAGTTCTGACGGCGGCCCGATGATGGTCTTATCCGGTCCCCCGACGACCTCCTCGTCCTTGCCGTCGTAGTCGAACTTCCTCAGCACATGCTTGATCGCTTCCAGCCTGGCCCGTTTTTTGTCGTTACTTTTGACCACTATCCACGGAGCATGCTCGCTGTCGGTGTAGTGGAACATCGCCTCTTTGGCATCGGTGTAGGCGGCCCACTTGTCCAGCGACTCGATGTCCATCGGACTCAGCTTCCACTGCCGGACCGGATCGACCCGGCGGATGACGAACCGTGTGCGCTGCTCGGAGCGCGTCACTGAGAACCACAGTTTGGTCAGGTGCAGCCCGGAGCGGACCAGCATGCGCTCGAACTCCGGAGCCTGTTGCATGAACTCCCAGTACTCCTGCTCGGTGCAGAAACCCATCACCCGCTCGACGCCCGCCCGGTTGTACCAGGAACGGTCGAACATCACGATCTCGCCGGCCGCGGGCAAATGCGGTGAGTAGCGCTGGAAGTACCACTGAGTCTGCTCGCGCTCGGTTGGCTTGGCCAGCGCGACTACGGTCGCGCCGCGCGGGTTCAGATGTTCGGTGAATCGTTTGATCGTGCCGCCCTTGCCAGCCGCGTCACGGCCCTCGAACACGAGCACGATGCGCTCACCGGTGGACTTGACCCAGTTCTGCAACTTGACCAGCTCGATCTGCAGCGGGCGCTTCAGGTACTCGTACGCCTCGCGCGTCATCTTCTCGGGGTACGGGTAGTCCTCGCGCCAAGTGTCGACTTCCCGGCCGTCCGGCCAGCGCAGCACTGGGTCGTCATGTTCGTCATCATCGTCGACCCGCAACCCCGCGATCAGGCCGGGATGGGACGCCCAGTCCTCCGGCAGCGCGTCGAACCCGGCGGCTGATTGGCTAGTCACGCGACTAGCACAGCATGTTCCCGGCAGGCTGTCACACGGGGGGCGGGCCAGGCACCTGTTTACGCGGTGGATTGAGGCTTACCGGGCTGGGTCCGGCTCGCCCGGCCGCACGATGCCGGTTTCGTAGGCCAGGATCACTGCCTGGACCCGGTCACGCAGCCCGAGCTTCGCCAGCAGGTTCCCGACGTGCGACTTCACCGTTGCTTCGCTCACGACCAGGTCGGCCGCGATTTCAGCGTTGGTGAGGCCGCGGGCGAGCCGGAGCAGGATGTCGTGCTCCCGGGCGGTCAGCGACGCCAGCCGCGACGGCGCCGGCAACGTCTGCGCGGGCCTGCGGGAGAACGCGTCAATCAGCCGCATTGTCACCGAGGGCGCCAGCAGTGCGTTCCCCGCCGCGGCGATCTTGATGGCGGCGATGAGATCGTGCCGCGGAGCATCCTTGAGCAGGAACCCGCTCGCGCCCGCTCGCAGCGCCTCATAGACGTAGTCGTCCAGGTCGAAAGTGGTCAGCATGACGACTCTGGGCGCGCCGGTCCGGTCGCCGCCGGTGATGACCCTGGTGGCCTCAAGGCCGTCCATTTCCGGCATCCGGACGTCCATCAGGATCACGTCGGGGTTGTGCTCGGCGGCAGCCTGGACTGCCTCGGCTCCGTTTGCCGCCTCGGCAACCACGGTGATCCCGTCCGTAGCCTCGAGGATCACGCAGAATCCGGTCCTGACCAGTTCCTGGTCGTCTGCGACCATTACCCGGATTGCTTCGCCGGCAGTCATGGCGCTGGCAGTCGTGCCGTGACTGCGAACCCGCCAGCATCGCCGGGTCCGACCGTCAGCTTGCCACCGCAGGACGCGACCCGTTCGGCGATGCCTGCCAGGCCGAATCCGCCTGACTCCGCGAGGCGCGGTCTGCTGCCGCTGCGGGCGGCGACTCTGCTCCGCAGGGCTCGATCGGCCTTGCCATCCACTGTGATGGCGACGGCCCCGTTCCCGGTATCTGTCACGGACACCGTTACGTAGCCGGGCTCATAGCTAACGGTCACCACCGCCTCATAGGCGCCGGAATGCTTGACGGTGTTGGTCAGCGCCTCTTGCACGATGCGGAACGCCGCCAGGTCCACGCCCGGTGGCAGCTTGCCCGGGCTGCCCTCGACCCGTAGGTCGACGGCGATTCCCGCTCGCCGGACCTGCCCGAGCACATCGTCAAGCTGGCTGATCGAAGGGGACGGCGCCGTGGTCGCCCGGCCGTCGACGTCGGCCGGGCCGCGCAGCACGCCAAGCAGGCGGCGAAGCTCGGTCAGCGCCTCGCGCGCCGTTCGGCCGATGATCTCGACGGACTTGCTCGCCTCCTCAGGCCGGCCAGGCAGCAGAGCCGCTGCGGCCTCCGACTGAATGGCCATGAGGGTGACGTGATGCGCAACCACGTCGTGCAGTTCCCTGGCGATCCTGGCTCGCTCCTCCGCGGCCGCCAGCGCCACCTGCCGGGCATGCTCGGCCTCCGCGTGCTCGGCCCTGGCTTCGACCTCCTGCACGTAGGCGCGCCGGGTCCGGCTCAGAATGCCGAGCGTGCCTGCCACCGCGAACTGGAGAACGTCGACGAAGTAGTCATAGGCGTCGTGACCGGGCAACATCTGCGATCTGACAATGCCGAACATCAACAGAGCAGTGATCGCGAGCCGAACCCTGGTCGACGAGCGATCCATGACCGTGTAGTACGCGATCGCGGGCCCGAGCGGCAGCGGCGCGAAGTTCAGGTTGAGCTGGTCGTAGATCGTGCGCGGGATCCCGACGGCGAAGAACACCGCAACCGGCCAGCGCCGCCGCCAGGCCAGCGGCAGCGCTTGGAGCACCACCAGGAGAAACGCGACGTAGGGCAGCTGAAGCTGCCTCGTCTCCGGAATCAGCGAGCCGACGTTGTAGATGGCTAGCGCCACCGCGAGCGCAAGATCCTGCATGCGCGGTGGCAGTCCGGTCGCCCAGTTAGCGAGCCTCTTCACCAGCCGATCGTAAGGGCCGCCACGACGCGCGGGCCATCCGTCGCGCGGCTGAAGTGCCAACCCCTACCTAAGAGGGAACGGGGTAGCCCAGATCGCCGCGCTCTCCCCCGCTCGGGAGGGCGGGGAAACAGGCACTGCGGCCGATGCGCATAAGTAGCCAGCTGACGAACATAACGACCATGGACCTCACAGCCAGAACACCGAACGCCCCGGCCGGCACAAACCACGACCCCGCCGCCCCGGTCACCGGCATCGCCCCGTTTGACCTGCGTGTTGTCGCCGTTGGCGCGGTCGTCTTCGCCGTTCTGCTCGCGCTGGCGACGCGGTACGGGTTCCACCGCGACGAGCTGTACTTCATGGAATGCGCTCGTCACCTGCAGGCCAGTTACGTCGATCAGCCGGTGCTGACACCGCTCATCGCGTGGGTGTCATTGAAGCTGTTCGGCGTGTCGCTGCTCGGGCTCCGGATGTGGGCGGCCCTGGCCGCATGGGCGACCGTCGTGGTTGCCGGGCTGACCGCGCGCGAGTTCGGCGGCGGCCGCCGGGCGCAACTGCTGGCCGCGGTGGCTACCGCGACCACGCCCCTTGTACTGGGTGCTGATCACCTGTTCGGCCCAACGGCCTTTGACGTGCTTGCCTGGGCGGGCCTGGCGCTGGTTGTGGCAAGGATCGGGCGCACCGGCGACACGCGCTGGTGGCTGGCCGGCGGCCTGATCCTCGGCCTCGGGCTGGCCAACAAGCACAGCGTCGGATTCTTCGCCGTTGCCCTGTTCATCGGCGCGTTGCTCAGCGGTGGCCGGCGGCTGGTGCTGAACCGCTGGTTCGCCGCCGGCGCCGCGATTGCTGTTGCCTTCACCATCCCGGACATCTGGTGGCAAGCGCAGCACCAGTGGGCCACCATCGCGATGACCCGCGCGCTCGCCCAGGAGAACGGCGGTGCCGCCAACATCGCCAGCTGGGTGATCGGGCAACTGCTGATGACAGCGCTGGCCATGATCGTGGTCTGGGTCGCCGGGCTGCGATTCCTGTGGCGATCTGAGCGGCCGCTGTGGCGGACGCTGGCCTGGGCCTACGCGATCCTGTTCGTGTTCTTCGCGCTCACCACCGGCGGGAAGATCTATTACCTCGGCGGCGCCTACATCTACCTGCTGGCGGCCGGAGCAGTCGCCATCGACAGCTGGCTGAACGCACGCAAGGCCCGGCTCCGCACGCTGCTGGCCGCCACCGCAGTTACCGCCGCGCTCACCGTGCCGCTCGTCCTGCCAGTGCTGCCCGCACAGGACCTGGGCGGCACCGAGAAAATCAACAGCGTGCTGGCGGAGTCCGTTGGCTGGCCTCAGCGTGTCAGCACGGTTCGCACTGTATGGTTCTCGCTGCCGGCCGGCCAGCGCGCCAACGCGGTGATCTTCACCTCGAACTACGGCGAGGCCAGCGCGATCAACATCCTGGGTCAGGGAACGGGCCTGCCGCAGGCCGTCAGCGGGCACAACACTTACTGGTGGTGGGGTCCCGGTAACCCGCACGCGACCACGGTCGTCGCGGTCATGCCAGGGCCCGAAGACGGTGGCGGCGATGCCGCTTACCTCGGTCAGTTCTTTACCAGCGTGCGAGCCGTTGCGACGCTGTCCAACCCGTACGGCCTGCATAACCAGGAGTGGCATGGCCACGTATACCTGTGCACCGGCCCGCACCACCCCTGGGGCCAGATGTGGCCGCAGCTACGCCAGTACAGCTAGCGCGGCAGGTCCGGCCACAGCACAGGCGTGCGCGCAAAGTTTGGGCTTCGCCGGCGTGGATAAGCCATGCACGTACGCGGACGCAACCGGGGGGCAACAATGGCGAAGTATCTGTCAATCGCGTCTTATACGCCAGAAGGGCTGAAGGGTCTGATGGCAAAGGGCGGCACTGCACGGGTGGAGGCGGCGCGGCGGCTCCTGGCCGATGCCGGCGGCACGCTGGAAGGCTTCTATTTCGCTCTTGGCTCCGATGACGTGTATATCGTCTGCGACTTGCCGGACAACGTTGCAGCTGCGGCCACCGCAATGTCGGCTGCTGCCAGCGGCACGGTGGTCAACCGGATGGTCGCACTTCTGACCGCGGATGACGTGGATCGGGCGGCTAAGCTCCGGCTGGGCTACGACGCTCCTGGCTCATGACACCAGGGCTTGCCTGTTTTTGCGCCCGTTCCTAGCGGTCGCCCGGGGCAGCAACCTGAGCTACCTGGGTGATGGCCGTGGACACGATAAGGGCGCCTCTGGGCGGCCAGTGTGTCCCGGGCCGCACACGGGAGCGCCCGTCCCGCCCCCCCGGGGCGGTGCCGTCGCTCAGCCAGCGCCAGCCGGTCACCTGGTAGGTGACGGGGCTGAGGAGGAGCTGGTTGTACCCGCCGTCATCGGATACGCCGATGACGGGTGCGCCGGCTGCGTCGGTGATGCCGTGCTGGACCGTGATGCCGGGGAGGGTGGCCATCGCCCGGTAGACGGCTGCTAGAGCCGCGGGCGGGCCGCCAATGCGAGCGTTCCACAAGATCCACGTGAGGTAGTCGAAGTCTAGCTGCGCCTCGGTCATCTGCTTGGGGCCGGACATGTTCGTCACGCTGGCCTCAGCGTCCTGTTCTCCGGCCCGCGTGGCAACCTGACGGGCTATCACGGCCAGCAGTGCGTGCGGCTCAGTGGGCAAGGCTGCCAGGACGTCCCAGGCGGTCATCGCGGAGATCCCGTAGGTGTTCAGCGCTGCCCACGGGTTGGTGCCGGGCGGCGGGTAGGAGGTCTTGCTCGTGTGCACGATGAACGGACCGTCGACTTCGTAGTAGGCGGTTTGGTCACCGTCGAAGGTGACCCACTCCGGGCCGTCGGAGGTGGGGGCGGAGTTCGCGCCTGACTCGTCGACCTCGTGGTAGTAGATCCATCGGCCTGGGGAAGGCTCGGCGACCGCGGGCTGGCGGGCCACCTGAGTGGCGGCGGCGTGCAGCACCTTCGCGGCCAGGGTCGCTTGCGGCGTGGCATGCCCTGCCTTCGTGCTGTTCGGAGTCCGCGTGGTCGACGCGGTGAGCGCGAACCCGGCGCCGGCCGCGATCGCCGCGGCAGCGGCAACCGCGACCATCGGGCGCCACCGCAGTATCGGACGGGCGGCGGCGCGATGAAGGTGGCCGGCGTGGCCCTGCGCGGTCACCGCGGTGAGCAGGCGCGCCCGCCCGGTGGCCAGCCGCGCCTGAGACGGGAACGGGACGGCGGCGCGGAAACCAGCAATCCGCCCGTAATCATCGATCTTGTTCATCTTAAGAAGACACCTCGCGGGGAGAGGTCACATCGACGCCGCAGAGCGCGGCACGGACCCTGGTTCGGGCACGGTTCAGCCGGGAACGAACCGTCCCGACGGGGATGCCGAGCGCTGCGGCCACTTCGGCGTAGGACAACTCCGCCCAGGCAATCAGAAGCAGCACCTCCCGGTCGCCTTTGGCCAGGGCGGCCAGGGCCTGGGCCAAGTCGCGCTGGGCGGCCGCGAAGTCCAGGCGGCTGAGGGCGTCATCGGATGTCGCCTGCCGAGTGAGAACCGGATCGGCGCCGGTACGGGCATAGGCACGAAGCATGCGCACCTCCGACCGGGTGTGTTTACCGATCAGGTTCGCCGCGATGCCATACAGCCAGGGCCGGGCGTCGGACGAGGTACCGGGATCGAAGCGGTCACGTTTCCTGAACGCGCAGAGGAAGGTCTCAGCAACGATGTCGTCGGCGACGCCTTCGCCAAGGCGGCGGGCCACATATCGGTGCAATGTCGCGGCGTGGCGATCGTAGAGGATGGCGAACGACTCGGGGTCACGGGCGGACCGCTCGATGATCGAGGCGTCCGGTGGTGCCATGCCCGCTGCTTGCTGAGGGCGTGCAGGGCGCTCTGGCATGCGCTGCTCCGCGGTTAGTTGATTAGTGTCATCTCCTTATCACCCGATCACCGCGCGCGGGTTCATTGACGGATCTGACGGTCTCGCTGACCGGCGGCTCGGATGGTCTGGCAATCGCGGCATGGCAAGCTGCACGGCGGATAACCGGTTGCCGTGAAAGAGGGGCTGAGGTTGAGTTCGACGGTGGCCGGAATCCTGCACGACGACGAAATCCCTATCGATACCGGGCTGGTTCGAGCTCTGGTTGACCGGGCGATGCCTGGCCACGCAGGCCTGCTCGTTAGACGGCTGGAGTCAAGCGGATCGTCGAACGCGCTGTTCCGGCTCGGGGACAACCTCCTCGTCCGGCTTCCGCGCCAGCCTGGCGGATCAGCGACCATAGCGAAGGAGACAACGTGGCTGCCGGTTGTCGGGCCTTCGTTGCCGGTCCAGGTCCCTGAGGTGGTCGCCGTGTTCGAACCCGACTGCGATTACCCCGAACGCTGGTCGGTGGTCCAGTGGATCGACGGAGAGCACCCTGAGCCGGTGACTCCCGAGACGCCTGCTGACCCACGACGGGGGGACCTGGCGGCAGACCTTGCCGAGACGGTGCAGGCCCTGCGGCTGCAAGAGGTACCTGGCGAGGCGTTCAGGGACCCGGAGCTGCGCTGGTATCGGGGTGAGCCGCTCGCGACCATGGACGCGGTGACCAGACAGAACATCGAGCGCTGCCGGGCACTGGGCGACTTCGCCTTCGACCTTGACGCCGCCGAGCTGCTTTGGGACGAAGCCATGACGCTGCCCGGGACGAGCCACCGGCCCGAGCCACGGTGGTACCACGGCGACCTGGCCGCGGAGAACTTGCTGGTGCGGAACGGAAGGCTGGCGGCGGTTTTGGACTTCGGCAGCTTGTCGATCGGGGATCCTGCAGTTGACCTGGCCGTGGCCTGGGAAGTCCTTGATCCGCCTTCCAGGGAGATCTTCCGCAGGAAGCTCGGCGTTGACGACGCAACCTGGCTCCGGGGCCGAGCCTGGGCTCTCTCTATCACGTTGATGATCTGGTATTACTGGACGACCATGCCGCAGCGGCGATCCAGCCGTATCGCCATCGGGCGCAACGTTCTCGCCGACGCTGGCTATGTCACATGACGCCCTGGACATCACCTGGTCGAGCGAGCAGGGCAGTCGTCTCCAGGTAACAAGTGTGCAGCTGAGGTGAGCCTGCCAACCGCGGTGGGCCAGGTCTGTTTCCAGCCTGCCCCACCGCGGCGGCCTGTGTCAGCCCCTGCAGGCGAACTCGTGCTGTCAGGCTTGGTAGGCGGCGCCTACTGCCAGATAGCCGTCCTTGCCATTCGGACGGACCTGGCCAAAGCCGTTGGCGTTGGCCACCGTCTTGACCTTGCCGGCAACGCCACTGGCAACGGAAGCCACGACGCCGGAGGAGTACCCGTCCTTACCCGGTTTCCCTGCGCCGGTAACGACGCACGAGGAACTGGACGCGCATCCTATGCCGTACAAGTATTCCGTGCCCTTGACGACCGTCGTTGTGCCGGCGTTGCCGTTAACGAGCGTGCCGATGATGCCTTGCGAGGTGCTGTTCTCCCCGACGGCCACGCAGTTGCCGGCGCTGGTGCAGTCGATGTCGTCGACGTACCAGGCGTCCGGGACGGTGACCGCCGCGCCGGGCCGCCCGCTGGCGATCGGGACGATCGACGGGTTGTAGTTCACCAGGCCAGCGGCGTAACACTCGGTAGACGACGCGCAGGAGATCGAGTTGAGCCACTCGCCGCCGCCCGTCACCTCGGCGGGCGAGCCGGCCTTTCCGGAGACAATCGTCGTCACCGCGTCCGCGTCGTCGGAGTTGTCGTAACCGACTGCGTAGCAGGTGCTTGCAGTTGGGCAGGAGATGCCGTACAGGCCGATGAGCGCGGGCAGTTCGGTCACCTTAGCCGCCTTGCCATTCACGATCGAGACCAGGACGGCCTCATCGGAATTCAGCGCGCCGAGGCCCACCGCGTAGCACTGCTTATCGGTCGTGCAGGACACCGACTGCAGGTTGGAGGTGCCCTTGAGAACCTGGGCATGCTTACGCGCGACGACGACGACGCCCTGGCCGCTGGCGTTCTGGCCGACCTCAAGAACCGAGGCCGAACTCCCCGAGCCGATCTTGGCGATGTCGTTGACGGAGATCGTGCCGCGGATCGGCGCGACGGCATGCGGCGTGCCCCCGGTGATGCGGAGAACCGCGCCCACCGAGACGGGACGGGCCGGACGCGACGACACGCTCTGACGGCTGGAGACCAGCGCCTTGCCGAGGGTGCCGTTCTTGGGGTTGGCCGCGTTAGCGAGGTAGGACAGGCCGTAGGCCTTTTCGATCGAGCGCAGCACGCCAGAGGTGT
>Ga0335072_10010144_pt1 | contig 13563 bp, 10 predicted proteins | sample Lox_Sample_21_FD_206725 | JGI IMG/M metagenome (GOLD analysis project Ga0335072, IMG submission 206725) | Soil microbial communities from Loxahatchee National Wildlife Refuge, Florida, United States - Lox_Sample_2.1 | ecosystem: Environmental > Terrestrial > Soil > Wetlands | place: USA...
CGGGAGATGTCAAGAGCCGGAGCCCGCGGCCCGAAATTGGTTTCAGCTGCGGCACCGGCTGCCTGATCGAGGATCTAACTCCGTACGATTTTGCGACCATTTATAACGTTCTGCCGCTATGGAACAGCGGTACGCCCATCGATGGCACCGGGCAGACCATTGCCGTTGCGGGCAGAAGCGACGTGAGAGCAACGGACATTGCGAGCTTCCGGAGCGCATTTGGGCTGCCAGCCGCGAAGTTCAATTTGATCAATAACGGCACAGATCCGGGTTTCTGCACCAGCACAGTCACCACAGCTCCTTGTACGCTTGACGACCAGATTGAAAATGCTCTCGATGTGGAATGGTCGGGCGCGGTGGCCAAGGGTGCAACCGTCGATCTGGTTGTGACCGAGCAGACGACAATGAACGACTCCATCTACGATTCCGCGTCGTACATCATCTCCAATAAGACAGCGCCGATTATCAATGTCAGTTACGGACTGTGCGAATTGGCAGAAGGGACAAACGGAAACGCGTCGTACAACTCCCTTTGGCAGAGCGCGAATAGTGAAGGAATCGCAGTCTTTGTCGCGACGGGAGACGGCGGATCGCCGGCGTGCGACCAAGGGGCTGCATCGCAAGGCCCGTATGGAGCCCAATATGGTCTGGCCGTCAGCGGCCTTGCGTCCAGCCAATACGATACGGCGGTTGGCGGAACAGACCTGAACTGGGGAACGGCCGCGGCTCCCTACTGGAACAGCACAAACAACACAACGACAGGCGCGACCGCGACGGGTTATATCCCGGAAATTCCCTGGAACGACACCTGCACGAACTCGGTTGAGGTCACCATCATCAATCAGGCGCTGGGGACCAGCTATACAGCCAGTCAGATCTGCGACTACATCGCAACCGACCAAATTGGTTCCAGCACGGACGAGCAGGGAGCTCTGGACCTGGTGAACTCGATTGGCGGAGGAGGCGGAGCGAGCAACTGCACCACGAACGGCACCAACTCCGATGTGTTGAATCCCGCGACCTGTACGGGCGGTTATCCCAAGCCTGTCTGGCAAGCGGGTGTTACCGGAATCCCAGGTGACAGCGCGCGGGATATTCCGGACGTTTCGTTTTTCGCCGGAAACGGCTTTATGGGCAGCGCGTACCTGATCTGCGTTTCGGATTGGGGAGCCTGTGTGACAACCGCGACCACGACAACGGAGCCAGCTGTCGGTGAGATCGGCGGAACCTCGGCCGCGTCGCCTGCAATGGCGGGTGTGATGGCGCTGATCAACCAGAAAGCGGGTTCACCGCAGGGTAACCCAAACGCGGAGTTCTACGCGCTGGCTGCCAAACAGACCTATTCGGGCTGCTCGGTTGAGACGGTAACGAGTTCAAGCAGTTGCTACTTTAACGACATCGATACCGGCACGAACGCGATGGCCTGCACAGCCGGCTCGCCCGATTGCACCGTCGCACAATCAGGCTTCAGCTACGGAGTGCTGACCGGATTTGCAGCCGGAACCGGTTTTGACAACGCCACCGGCCTTGGTTCGCTGAATGTGGCCAACGTGGTGAACGCCTTTGCGGCGACGACGGGCACCGCAGCGGCAACCGTGACGGTTACGCCGGCATCGATGAGCATTGTTTCAAACCAGAGCCTGAGCGTCACAGTTGCGGTTACCGGGGCAAGCGGCACACCGACGGGAAGCGTGACGATTTCGGGCGGCGGCTATACCTCGCCCGCCCAGACGCTTGCTTCAGGAAGCGCGACCATCTCGATTCCTGGCAACAGCTTGAGCGCAGGTTCTGACACTTTAACAGCCAGCTACAGCGGCGATTCAACCTATGCAACCGCAAGCGGGAGCGCGACCGTGACGGTAACTGCGGCGCCAGCGCCGACGGTAACCGTAACTCCGGCGGTAAATTCAATCATCGTCAACCAGGTTCTGGGTGTTCCGGTCACAGTGACGGGTGCGAGCGGTACCCCGACCGGGACAGTGACGCTGTCCGGCGGTGGTTACACGTCGTCGGCCCAGGCGCTGGCCTCGGGCAGCACCTCGTTCACGATTCCGGCGAACAGCTTGACTGTTGGCTCGGTCACGCTGACGGCGAAGTATAGTGGTGATTCCACCTACGGGGTGGCCAGCGACTGGATCGGGCGTCACGCCGACAGGGTCGGTAACGATCTCTGGCGGCGGATACACGGGATCAGCAGTGACGCTCGCAGCGGGCGCCTACTCGATCACCATTCCTGCAAATAGCTTGAGTGCCGGTACTGATACGCTGACGGTTTCATACACAGGTGATGTGAATTATTCGGCCGGCACCGGAACTACGAGCGTTACGGTTACGCAATCGGCGTACACGTTGACCGCGACGAGTCCGTCTGCAATCAATCCTGGTGGATCGGCAAGCTCGACGGTTTCATGGGCAACGCAGACAAACTACAGCGGAACCGTGACCCTTAGCTCTTGCACCGTTAACAGCGGTGGACCTGCCAACCAGGCAGGCGATGCGCCCAATTGCACGGTCTCGACTACCGGTATCGCGGCCGGCGCGAGCGGAACTGCAACCGTCACAACCACTGCAGCATCAACCTCATCTTTGGCGAAGCCGCCCATCGGCGGATGGGCTGAGGCGGGCGGAGGTGCAATGCTCGCTCTGCTGGTCTTCTTCGGAATCCCGGCGCGGCGGCGCGGATGGCGGGCGATGTTGGGAATGCTGGTGCTGATCTTCACGTTCGCGAGTTTTTCCGCTTGCGGTGGTGGAGGCGGGTCAAACGGGGGTGGCGGTGGTGGGACCAGCAATCCCGGAACTGCGGCTGGAACCTACACCTTCACGGTAACCGGAACGGGCAGCGATCCGGCCAAGACAAAGGAGACGACAACCTTTACGCTAACCGTAAACTAACTCTCAAGTGATGCAGGCACGCTGGCCCTCCCTTCGCGGAGGGCCAACGTGTTTTTGGGCGATTTCAAGTCCCGCAGAAATCGGAAGCTCTTCGCGAGCAGATAAAATCGGGAACGAGCCGGATCGCAAGCGGAGATCAGCCCGGCAAGGAGCGCGGGGCAATCCGATGAAATCGTTGTTGCTGGAAGAATATGGAAAGCTGGCCGTTGTCGAAGCACCGCAGCCGGAGCCGGGCGAGCACGAGGTGCTGGTGCGTGTGGCTGCATGCGGTATTTGCGGCAGCGATGTGCACGGGTATGACGGGTCTTCGGGACGCCGGATTCCGCCGTTGGTGATGGGACACGAGGCCGCCGGCGTGATAGTCGGCCTTGGAGCGGGAGTCACGGCGCATCGCGTGGGCGACCGCGTCACATTCGATTCCACGATCTATTGCGGCGAGTGTGCTTTTTGCCGCCGTGGCGAGGTGAATCTCTGCGACCGGCGCGAAGTCATCGGCGTTTCGTGTGGCGAGTATCGCAGGCACGGAGCTTTTGCTGAATACATTACGGTGCCGGAGCGAATTCTGTACCGCTTGCCGGGCACCATGTCGTTTCCTGAGGCGGCGATGCTGGAGGCAACAGCCGTCGCGCTGCACGCCGTGAAGGTCAGCGGTGTGAAAAAGGGAGAAACGGCGCTGGTGGTTGGAGCGGGTATGATCGGGCTCTTAACGATGCAGGCATTGCGCGCAACGGGATTTGCCAAGGTGATGATTGCCGACATCGATGAAACGCGTTTAACCCTCGCCGAACTGCTGGGTGCAGATGAAGCGTTGCGGGGAACGGGTGGGGAGATCGCGGAGGCCATCCAGAAGTGCACCGGTGGAGTGGGGGTCGATGCGGTATTCGATGCGGTGGGCCGTGCCAAGACAGTTTTGGAATCGATCGACAGCGTGCGCAAGGGCGGGACGGTTACTCTGATCGGAAACATTGCACCGGAAGTGACGATACCGCTGCAGAAGGTGGTCTCGCGGCAGATCCGGCTGCAGGGAACGGCTGCGTCTGCAGGTGAGTATCCGCAGGCGATCGAACTGATCTCAAGCGGCCGCATCCACGTACGGCCGTTGATCACGGCGGTGGCACCCCTGGAAGATGGGCCAAGCTGGTTTGAGCGCTTGCATGCGCAGGAGCCGAACCTGATGAAGGTGGTTCTGACTCCCGCAGAAAATGGCCGGTGAAGTCATGAGTGAATCCCTGTTTGATTTGACTGGCCAGGTAGCGGTCGTGACGGGAACCAGCCGGGGACTGGGGCAGTATTTTGCACGGGCACTGGCCAAGGCTGGAGCTGATCTTGTCCTGACCAGCAGGCGGCGCGAGACGTTGCGCGAATTCGAAGCGGAGATAAGCAGCCTGGGAAGACGCAGCGTTGCGCTCGAACTCGATGTGCGCGACAAAGATAGCATCGAGCGGGTGGCGCGTGACGCAGAAGCCGCGTTCGGGCAGATTCACATCCTGGTGAACAATGCGGGCTGCAATGTGCGCAAGCCCGCGCTCGAGGTGTCGTGGGACGACTGGAATACGGTGCTTGACACCAACCTGCGTGGCACCTTCTTTGTGGCGCAAGGCGTTGCGCGCGGGATGATCGCGCATGGCTATGGGCGCATCATCAACATTGGTTCAGTGACCAGTGTCTTTGGATTTGCCGGCCTGGCACCTTACTGCGCGAGCCGCGGTGGAATTCGGCAACTGACGATGAGTCTTGCCGACGATTGGGGACCGCATGGCGTGACGGTCAACTGTCTGGCGCCTGGCTGGTTCAAGACCGAACAGAACAAGGTTCTCTATGAAGATCCCGAGTGGGTTGAGTATCTCACCGATCGGATTCCCGTGAAGCGACCGGGACTTCCAAATGATCTGGATGGCGCAGTGGTTTTTCTTGCATCCGAGGCGAGCCGCTACGTAACGGGGCAGACGCTGCTAGTTGATGGGGGTATTTCGACGGGAGCTACGCGGGCAACGGTTAGCAGGAATCCAATGAAATAGGCTGAGCGCGGCAGTCTCTCTAACAAGAGAGCTTGTCCAGGGTTTGACGGTTTCTGCGGACAGGAACCGCAAGTCAGCATGCGCATTCGCGCGATGGCGAGTTAGCGAGTCGACAACTTCTTCGAGACTCGCCAAACAAGTCAACCTGGGATTTCGTTCGCCTGCAACGGTGCCGATTGCGCATCGGCCGGCCGGTCGCCGATTTCCGAGAGCAGAGCTGCATGGCCAGTAGACTTACGCACCACAAGCTTCGGATACACCGTAATCGCGGTTGGTCGAGGATGGGGGGGGTCGTTGCGAATGAGCGAGAGCAACGCGCTCGCCGCAACCTGTCCCATGTTGCGCAACGGCTGGTGAATGGTGGTGAGCGGGGGATGGTGCATCGAAGCCGCCATGATGTCGTCGAATCCAAGAATTGAAACGTCCCTGGGAACGCGGAGCCCGGCTTCCCGCAATGCCGATACGGCGCCGATGGCCGTGACGTCGTTGAATGCGAAGATGGCTGTGAACGGCTGATTACGCGCGAGAAGCTGCCGGGTCACTTCCTGGCCCGGAGCGGGACCCGGTTCGGGGCTCTGCAGTTGAACCACGAGTTCGCTTTCAATCTCGATTTGCAGAGCGTATGCGGCCCGTACGATGGCCTGCCAACGCAGATCCGTATCCGAACTGAACGCCTGGCCCTTGATAAACGCAATATGTTTGTGCCCCAGGGATTTCAAATGCAACAGGGCGAGATTGGCTGCCTTGTCGTGATCCAATTCAATGTTGATGACGCCGTCGCGAAGATTGTGTCCGGAGACGGAAACCACCGGCACAGGCAGATCTTCGTTGATCGCTGAATCTATTGCGATGATCCCTTCCACGGAGCGGGCCAGCATCATGCGCGGATAGCCGTCAAGCAGGTCGGAGCGATGCCGATGGCTGACGACGAAATAGAAGAAGCCATCCCTGAGCAACTCGTCTTCAATTCCGCTGATGACGGTGGTTGAATAGCCTTCGCTGATTTCCGGCACAATCACGCCGATGGTATAGGTGCGCTTCTGGCGCAGGCCGCGCGCCATGGTGTTGGCGATGTAACCGTTCAGCGCCGCGGCATGGAGCACGCGCTGCTGTGTCTGTTCTGCGATGCGATGCGCAGTTGCTTCTCCGTTGATAATGCGCGAGACAGTCGACTGTGAAAGCTCGAGCATAGCCGCGAGCTCTTTCAATGTGATGGGTTTGATTGGCGTTCTAGCCACGTAACCTCGCCCCCTCGAATGAAGCGGTTTGCACAATCGATTGCGCAAACCAGATTTCTACCACTTAGCCCTGGCATGGTCAACAGTTTTCGTGGACCGAGCCGCGATCGACCGAACGCAGCGAATCGACGTCAGGCGTGTTGCCTATTTCCTTGACTTGCTTAGCGCATCGAGCTTGGTCTTCAATTGCTCCAACTTCTGCCCCGCTTCGCCAAGCTTGCCTTGCGCAGTCAGGCGTTGATAATCCTCCAAGTCCCTTGCTGCTCCTTCAATGAGAGCGTTGGTATTTTCTGAAGGCGGTGCGGCACCTGTCTCGGCCGAAGCTTTCGAGGACTGACCGACAGACGACTCTGGCCCAGTGAGGCTCGATGCTTCGCCGCCAAAGAGCGACCGCAATGCCGCTTCAAACGTTGACCCGTAGGCAAGACGGTCCTGGACCGCAAGTACGACGAGGCGCAACTCAGGCATGGGACTGCGCTGGGCTTGCAGATAGATGGGCTCGGCATAGATGAGCGCCTTGCCGCAAGGGATCACGAGCAACGTCCCGCGCTTCACGCTCGAACCTTGCTGATTCCATAGTGTGAGTTGGCCCGACAATTGGGCATTCTGATCGATGCGCGCCTCCACCTGCAGTGGGCCGTCGACGAGTCGCGTTTTGGGGAAGTCGTAGACCAGTGCTGTGCCATAGTGGTCGCCATCGCTGCGCCCGGCGATCCAGCCGATCATGTTGTTGCGATTGGCGGGCGTGAAGGGCAGGATCTCAACGAACTCAATCGAGCTTTCGCCGGGAAGCTTCATCAGCACGAAGTTGGGGTCCATGGGCTGAGCGGCCTGATCTCCGGAGGAGGTTTGGCCAACCTCGGAAGCTACCGTCCACAGATCCTCACGGTTGTAAAAGACGACTGGATCGGTCATGTGATACAAGCCGTATGCTGCGGCTTGTTCGCGCAGTAGCAACTCGGGGTAACGCACATGCCGGTGAAGGTCGGCGGGCATTGCTGACGCATCTTTGAAGAGTTGCGGAAAGATATTGCGATAGGCATTGATGATGGGATCGTGGGGATCAAAGACGTAAAACGTCGTGGTCCCGTTGTATGTGTCGATCACGATCTTGACGCTGTTTCGTACGTAGTTAACCTGATCCCCGCCCAGCGCGTAATGCGTTGAGTAGGGATAGCTGTCGGATGTTGTGAATGCGTCAAGCATCCACCAGAGTTTTCCATCGTCGCCGATCACAACATAGGGATCGGATTCGTAGGTCAGAAAGGGCGCAAGCTCTTTCACTCGATCGAATATATTTCGCCGCATCAGCAAGCGGCTTTGTGGAGTGATGTCGTCGCTGAAGGGCAGCTTGGTCAGATCGCCGCGATCAAAGGCAATCAGGATCCGCCGCAGAAACGATCCAAGTTCGATGCCGCCGGTGCCCGCATACGTCGTCATGCTGTTGGTTTCACCTTGCGGATAGTCGAACTCCTTCTGCCGCGTCATCACGTAGACGTCGGTGTCGGTGAGCTGTCCGAAGTAAATTTCGGGTCGCGTCACCTGGATCGAAGGCACCGTGCTTTGGATCGGCATATTGCTCAGCATCAGTGTCGGCAGCCCTTCCGGCGTGAAGCCATTTACCGGATTCATGGTGACGCCGTATCCATGGGTGTAAATCAGCTTTTCATTAATCCAGTTGCGGCTGCTCTCAGGCAACTTCTCGACGTTCAGCTCCCGCGCCGCCAACATCACCTGCCGTTCTTCACCGTTGATCTGGTAGCGGTCGATGTCGATGTCGGGGAAATCGTAGTAGGTCCGAATTTCCTGGATCTGCCGCAGGGTATCCTGCAGCGCGTGCCAGTCCCACAGGCGAATGTTTTGGAGTGTGGCTTGGTTGTGGCCGGGATCTGCCGCTTCGGGGTCGACTTCCGCGGGGAATTCGTGCTGCGCTACCTGGTCGAGATTGAATGCCTGCCGCGTGGACTGAATATTGTGCGCGATGTAGGGTTTTTCGCGGTCGAGCTCGTTGGGTTTCACAATGAAGCTATTCACGTACCACGCCACAAGTTGAACGACGAAGTAGCAAATCACGGCTGGGACTGGAGAGGCAATGAGGCGGGTGGTTCGCGGTCGCAGGAAAAGATTCATTGCTGCGATCCCTGCGCCGATGATTAAGGCAACGCAAATCACGGTCAAGCCGCCGAGAATTACGTGGGCGTCGGTGTAGGTGACGCCGCCGAAGATCGTGTGGTCTGCCAGGATGCGATCGAAACGGCCGAGCCAGGTTCGCGCTGCGATGACGAGGAATAGGAATGCGATCGCACCGGAAAGCCAGCGCCAAGGTGCCGGCGAGGAGCCGAATTGGTTCTCGTGCAGCAGCCGCGAACTGCTAGTTAACAAGATGAAGAGTCCGCTGATCGCGCAGCACAGGATGGCCAGCATCAAGAGCCAGCCAAAGACGAATTGCAGGACAGGCAAGGTGAAGAAGTAAAACTCCAGACTCCGGCCGAAAATGGGGTCATGCAGGGCGCCGGCATCATTGGGCGCGTACCAGTAAACAGCAAAGCGCGCCCATTCGTTCATGAAGCTGACTCCGGCAATCAGCGCGAAGAAGGCGGCGGCGACGAGTGCGCCGATGCGCAATGCCGGATCGACGGGAAGCTGAAAGGTGCGGCTGCCGAGAACAATGGTGCCGGCGTTTTGCAATTCTGTGCGGCAAACGCGCCGGAGCGCCGCAGCCCAACCGAAGATGACGAGAAAAGTCGCAAGAGAGGAAATAGCAAAGGCCGTCCACTGCAGTTCCAGCGTTCTCCAAAACACACTCGCGTAACCCAACGAAGAGAACCAGAGGGAATCCACGTAATAGGAGATGGCAGTTCGAGCGCTGAAGGTGAGGATGAGAATGGCGACAAGGACGAAGATGAGAGCTCCGCGAAACGTTCTCTCTGGGTGCTCTCGAATCGGGTAAACAACGCGTTCGTGGATCAAGCTCACCAGCTTTCGCCGGTTTCACGGAGGATGGAAATGCCGGCAGCGCAATTGTACTGCGGTCGAACAGGGTTAATGAGGGGCGGGGCTGCGCGAGCGTGATACCCGACCAGGTGCAGCGCAGCCTTTTTGGGGCGGAAAAATCGGTTTGTGCGAGGGGCAGAGTGCACGTTTTCCGTGAAAATGCTTTGAACTGCTTGCAACCCGCGTAGACCGTGTGTATCCTCACTTTCATACTCCAAGGGCCTGACTAAGCGCGCTGAGGCGGTTTCGTGCGCTGATCGCGTCGTTCGATTTGAGGTTGCCGCCCTCCTTTATGCAGCTTGCGTCTTTTGCCCGCTGCTCCAGTACTGTTCGATCTACTCCGCATTAACCCAGAAAGACCCAATTCTTGGCGATCAAAAACCGAAGCAATATCGGTCCGAGTAGGTGTGTCCGCGGATAAGAACATCCAGTTTGCTCGTAAACGTTTTGAGGTGAATGATGTCCAGATTCTCTGCATGTATCGTGGAGACCCGCTTCAGACGGGACCTGCACGTCGGCGTCCGGAAGGTTTGTCGAGCAGCAGGACAACGGATGGGAGATCGGCTGCTTGCGCCAGCGAAATCTTCTCTTCTTTTGTGTTTCGTGTTTCTATGCGCAATGGCCATGCCCAGGTCTGCTCACGCCTCGGTGGGAGTTTGGCTGCAGAGTCCTAAACCCGGACCGAATCCGACCGCGATCAACGTGGTTGCTACGGCGTACAGCGCAAGTGCCATTACCGGCTGGATCATCTACGTGGATGATGCGATTGCGTTCCAGACCAATGCTTCTTCCGATACGCTCTCCCACACCATCAACCTCGCCAACGGCAGGCATATTCTCTATGCACGCGCGTGGAATAGTGAAACCTACGGAACATCGATGACATTGATGATCCAGGTCGGGCCGCCACCGTCGAGCAGTTCTGTTCTGCCGACTCCGCCCTCAAATGCAACTGTTCTTTCTGAGATTCAGAACACTTCCGAAGGGTGGACAGACTGCAGCTTATGCGCGGAAGGCACGAACGACACTACCAACTTCTGGATGGCACCGTACCAACACACTCCCTCGATGAGCGGCAGCAGTCGCGAGTTCTACGCCGATGGCTTGCCGTGGACGAACACCCTGTTCATCAAAACCATGCCGGGAACAAGTTCCGCAACCCACTTCTTATGGGACTTCTGGGTGTACCACGATACCGCTTCCATCGCTAATATCTGGTCGTCGGAGTTCGATCTGTGGCAGCTGCTGGGCGGAAAAGAGTTCATGATGGGCAGCCAGTGCGACTTTGGCGATGGCTACTGGGATACATGGGACAGCGCCAACAACCGTTGGATCGAAAACGGAGTGGCCTGTCCGCGATGGGCGCCCAACACCTGGCACCATATCCAGTGGTACGTGGAGCGCGTGAGTCCCACGCAGTACCGGTACGACACACTCGTGGTCGATGGTCACGGCTACGGATTCAACCAGGTGTGGGCGGTAAATCCTACGACATGGCCGGACGCGGTCGGGATGCAATGGCAACTGGACCAAAGCGCCAACGGCGACCCGATTCATGAATGGGTTGACAACGTGAAACTGACAACATGGTAAGGCGGTCGGTCCGGTGTGCCTGCGGCACCTGGGACCAACCTGGTGGCCACGATTGCCGATTCCTAAGTTCGCAATTCATCCTTGGTGCGCTGCGTGCCGGCGGTGCCAGGAGAAGTACGAGACTGCCCAGAGCACACTGGTGAGTGTCGACGGCACAAACGCCAGCAAGCGATCACTGATGGAGAGGTGCGTGATTACCGCCGAGACAAGATTGATGGCAAAACCGGCGTAGGCCCACTCTTTCAGCCGCGCAGGCACTGCGGGGATTAGCAGTACGGCCACGCCGGCGAGCTTTGCCAATGAAAGCTCGAAGGGAAAGTAGCGGTTTGGAAAGCCGAGCCGCGCGAATGCCTGGGCGCCTTGCGACGTCAGCTCATAATAGGCGGTGAAGCTCATCTCCAAGCAGAAGAGCACGGTAAATATCCAAAAGAGCAAGTCGGTGCTTTTGGAGATGGAGTGGCTAGCCACTAACGCCGGTTCTTCGACGGGGTTCTGCGGGTTCGAGTGTGAGAGAGCCGATTCCATGGTTTCCTCCTTAATGCGCGGGCGGTTACTCGGACATTTCAGCGCCAAACTGTGTCGAGTACTCTTTCACTAACTTCTGCCAGTCTTCGTTTTGCCTGCCGTCTCCGCCAGCGAGGCGGCCTATCGGAGTTCCGCCCAGAAGCCGATCGAGAACGTCGATGGCAATGTGCCAACCCGCAGCGCCCCAAGCGACGTAGCGGGGAGGGATGCTGTGCCACAGCGTAAGGCGCGTGCCGCTGCCGAGCGGCTCAAGCTGCCAGCGGATGTTATCGAACTCAAGCAGGCGGTGCGAGTCAGCTCGCGTGACCCGTGTTTCGATAACATTCCCAGTTCCCACCCACGTGAGCTTTACCGGGGCTCCAACAGCAGATAGGTTTCCATCTACGTCGAACGGAGCCCACTCGCGCAGATGTACCGGATTGGTTATCGCTTCCCATACCATCGCCGGCGGGTGACGAAGATCCCGGACGAGAATCAGCGTCCATCTCTCTCCGTCCTTCCTTACCTGGGCTCCGCGGGCAGGTCCTGGAACATATTGTTCGCGGTGTGTCATGTTCGCTTTGATTTCCTTTTCGTTCGAATTGGCTGCCTTCGAGTAGCGTTTGAATGGATTCTCCGCATGCGGTCGAGATGTCGTTCCAGCGAGTCGACATGGGCGGACCAGAAGAAGCGAAGCAGAGTCAGCCGTACGTCCTCAAGACGAAACGCTGTCATCGTCTCAGCTCAGCCCCAGCTTTTCAATTGGGTGATCTGAATGAGATTGCCGCAGGTGTCGTTGAGCGTGGCGATCCAGGCGTATTGCACGTCGGTTGGAGGCATGGTGAACTCGGCGCCATGAGCCTTGATCCGCTCATAGTCAGCTTGAACGTTGTCGGTGAAAAACATGGCTGCGAACTGGTTTTGCTGAAAGATGGCCTGTTGATAGGTTTTGGCGGCGGGGTTGTTGTTGGATGCGAGCTGAAGCTCCGTGCCATCCGGGTCCTCGGAAGAGGCGACTGTGAGCCAGCGATACGGCCCATTGCTGTAGTCAGCTTTTTTCACGAAGCCGAGCACTTCGGTGTAGAAGCGCAAAGCTTCTTCCTGGTCATCGACGTATAGGCTTGTCAGTTTGATCTTCATTCGGTCTCTCCTTTGGTGTTTGGCGGTTTGGGTTGCGTCGTTTGCTTCCAGTCTTTCTTCCCGGGGTTATCTGTGCGGGCGATTGTGCCATTCGGTCGAGGTGCTGTTCGAGGGCATCCACATGACCTTCCCAGAACCTGCGGAATGGGGCCAGCCACGCATCCAACTCCTGGAGCGGCTCCGGTCTCAACCGGTAAAGGCGGCGCTGCGCGTCCACCGTCGACTCGACAAAACCTGCCTCGCGTAGCACGCGCAAGTGCTTGGAGACTGCCGGTTGCGACATGCGAAGCCGGCGCTCGATCTCACCCACCGATTGTTGATTCGCGACCAGCAGGCCAAGGATGGCGCGGCGGTTAGGCTCTGCAATGATTTCAAATACGGATTCCACTCTCTTAATATGCCCCAAAACGTATATACTTGTCAATGCATATGTAGGGAATTCTTTGTCGGCCCATTGAGGTGCTTCGCGGAGATCGTCTCGATGCGCGCGCATTGCTGACGGAGGCGCCTGACGACGTGAAATATATCGCTATAATGAGAGCGTAGGCAGCAAGGAGCGGCACCTGCCCTGCAGGTGCATCGACGGGCGGGAGTAGTTCAGTGGTAGAACGTCAGCTTCCGCCAGAGTAAATCCTCTCAGATTTGTATATTCCCTTGAAACAAAGTTAAACCCGCATGGATATTGGCGATTTGATGCCTCCAGCCGAAGATGCATGCGTTGGCAAACTTAGGCGAATTTGTCACTTTTAGCGCCTTTTCGGACCCGTGATCAGTGAGTTTGATCAGTGAGTTCAGCGCCGAGAACCGGCTACAAACATTCTTGCGACGTGGGCTCGGCGCCTTCCCACTACATCTGCCAACGCACAACTTTACTGCTCGGGTTGGCTGATGCGGATCAGCGCAACACGCCGATCGTTGACGCCTATCCCGTTTCCCGATACCTATCCTGAAGTCGGCCCAGAAATGTCAATGAGCGCATTGCCCTGAAGTCAACAGTTGAGCCACGGGCCACTTGTCCGGAAAGGCGACTATTCGGCAGGGTGGATCGCGGAATCCTGCCCCGTTTCAGGGGACGTATCCACGGAGGTGAACTTCGCACTAGTGAAGCTAGGACCGGGCATCCGCGCTTACGGGAGAAATTACATCGGTAACGGCTTCGCCGGGCCACCCGCCCGCCTCAGCTG
>Ga0335072_10010145_pt1 | contig 13563 bp, 18 predicted proteins | sample Lox_Sample_21_FD_206725 | JGI IMG/M metagenome (GOLD analysis project Ga0335072, IMG submission 206725) | Soil microbial communities from Loxahatchee National Wildlife Refuge, Florida, United States - Lox_Sample_2.1 | ecosystem: Environmental > Terrestrial > Soil > Wetlands | place: USA...
ACATCGTATTGAAGGGCATCGATGGTACGGGCATGATCGAAAAAGTACGGGCCATATGCCCGGATACGCCTCTGGTCGTCACTACTGCGCTTCGCGATGTAACTGCTGCCATCTCTGCCATGCGCAATGGTGCATATGATTATCTGCTGAAGCCCTTTGAGCAGGAGCAATTGCTGTCTGCCGTAAAACGAGCGATAGAGCATCGCCGTCTCGCCCAACGGTACGCTGTCGATAAACAGAACCTGGAAAAGCTGGTCGCCGCGCGAACGGATCTACTGCGCGCCGCCATTGCGGACCTCGAACTCGCATATGACATTACCCTCGAGGCGCTGGGTGATGCTCTTGATCTGAAAGATGCCGAAACCGAAGGACATTCCCGGCGCGTCACGGCATACACAATCGCGTTAGCGCGCGCCATGGGCCTCAAAGGCGAAACGATCCGTGTCGTGTCGCGCGGAGCGTTTCTGCACGACATTGGTAAAATGGCGATCCCAGATGCCATTCTTTTGAAACCCGGCAAACTCGACCGGCATGAACGGGCAATGATGCGAGAACACTGCGCGCGCGGCTACCAGATTCTGAAAAAGATTCCCTTTCTGCAGGATGCCGCACAGATTGTCTATAGCCATCAGGAGCGCTATGACGGAACCGGCTATCCGCGCCGTCTCAAAGGCGAGGAAATTGTTCTGGGCGCAAGAATTTTTGCTGTCGCTGACACCCTGGACGCGATCACCTCAGATCGTCCATATCGTCGGGCCAATAGCTTTGAGGCCGCACGCGCTGAAATTCTCCGCTGCTCAGGAACCCAATTTGACCCCCAGGTCGTCAAGATATTTGAGAATCTCCCAAGCCGCTTGTGGGAGGATCTGCAGACTGAGATTACACATCACGCCCGCGTCACATCACTCTCATCCAAGTAAGAAGTAAGCTAGCTTCCAAAAAACGGAGAAGATCATGGCCACTCTAAGCACAGATGAGATTCAGCAAAGACTTAGATCCCTTCATGGCTGGAAGCTCGTGAAGGGAGAAATTGTGCGCGAGGCCGTCTTCCGGGACTTTGCGGGGGCCATGAGCTTTGTGAATCAGGTAGCCGCTGAGGCCGAAGACGCCGGCCATCATCCGGACATTGACATCCGTTACAACAAGGTCCGCTTGGGCCTGGTCTCTCACGATGCCGGAGGGCTTACTGTGCGCGACTTCAACCTTGCCTCAGCCATCGAAGCAATCATCGCGTCCAGCGTCTAGATCATTGTTTAGCTCTAGAAGATCTCTTCGTCCTCTGAGGACGGAGGTGTCACGGGTATAGGGTGGTTTCTCTGATTCTGAATCTGAGCCAGCTCCCGATGGTTCCAGAGGGCCACAGCCAGCCCCCCAAAAGCGGCAGAGCCAACAAATAACAAAGCATTTCTCCAGAACTTGAGCCGAGGATGAGAGGGTGAGGCAGAATTTGGATCAGTCATATCAAGAAAGAGCCGCAACTAGCTGGCTTGGCAGATGGTTAAGACCGCAACCTTTCCGCAGTCGCTGTGTTGATTGTAAATGACAGTTGTATATTCAATCGATTTTGTAGTACGCTGAACTTGAAATTGATGAGCCAACAGACTTGCGATACAAATCGAAACTGTGCAATAATTGTGCTTCGATGAGGCTGTGAAGCGCATCTAATTTGGTATAAATGGGAAACAGATTCGGTCGAGCGGGGCTCCCGGTCTGGTAAGTACAGGTTTTTAAGTTGCGTCACTGGCCTCCCGGCACGGACAAAGCACCGTTCGTGCCGCTTTTTTTTGCTCGTCAGATGGCCTGACTGCTTTCACGACCCATTAAAATCCTGATTCTCAATTTCGCCGGTTTTTAGCGTAAGGCTTGTTTTGTCTCGAAGGCTAGTCTTGTACCATAAGAGTGGAGATACGGAATGAAGCGCCTTCTGTTTACGGCAGTTTTGGGACTCATGACCGCTGCGGGCTATGGCCAGTGGTCGAATCCCGTTGACGAGATACCGGCTTACCATCCCCTTCCTCCTGCAAATGCTGCCACGCTGCCTCACCTTCTCTCCGGCAAGCAATTAACGGGTGAATATTTCCGCTATCCCTGGCAGATCGAGGTCTATAAGGAGGCGACAAGGATTCCCGGTGTGCTCTACCAGCTTCCCTGCTACTGCCGGTGCGACCGCGCTCTAGGGCACACCAGCCTCCACAGCTGTTTTGAAGGAACTCATGCTGCCATCTGTTCCACCTGCGCAAAGGAGGGCGCCTACGCCTACGAAAAGACGAAGCTCGGATGGACACCGAAACAGATTCGCGAAGGCATCGAACGCAAGGAGTATGAGTCGATCGACCTTGACAACCTGGGAACCTCCTGAAAAGAGAGAACCGCACAGGCGTAGGCGCCATCTCTGATGAATTTCTGGCAAATTCGAGAAGTTTTTCGCAAAGAAATTCGCTATCGTCGCGGCACAGAATTGTGCGTTGTCTTATCATCTCTAGAGCGGTAAAGCTGGCGGATTTCTTCTTCGCCCTTCTCAGCGCGTGACACCTTGCATCTGGATTCAGGAGGATTAGAAATTGGGAAAAAGCATGGTCCCGAGGCGGTTGTTCTTCACCAAGGGCGTCGGGAAACACAAGGAACGTCTTACCTCATTTGAGCTGGCGCTTCGTGATGCGGGCATTGCCGCTCAGAACCTGGTCCGTGTTTCATCCATCTTTCCGCCCCAGGCGAAGCTTATACCCCGTAAAGAGGGGCTAAAGTACCTTAATCCTGGTGAGGTAGTCTTCGCGGTAGTTGCCGAAAACTCAACGCGCGAACCGCACCGTCTGGTGGCATCCAGCATCGGCGTCGCCATCCCTACCGATCGCAACACCTACGGATATTTGAGCGAGCACCACAGTTTCGGCGAAACGGAAGATCAAGCCGGCGAATACGCCGAGGAGCTTGCAGCTGAGATGCTGGCAACTACACTCGACGTGGACTTCGATCCCGATAAAAGCTGGGACGAAAAAAAAGAGATCTACCGCTTCTCAAACAAGATCGTGCGCACCGCCAACGTTACGCAGTCCGCGGTTGGCGACAAACGCGGGCTTTGGACCACGACCATCGCCGCGGCGATTCTGATTTTCGAATAAGAGCGGCGAGTCGGAGTAAGTTTGCGAAGGGCGCGGGCCATTGAGCTTCGCGCCTTTTGTCCGTCTTTGCCTAAAAGATCGATCTGTAACTGAAATGAGTACGAATATGTCCTCGAAGCAGAAATACCGCGTAGGCCTGGTACAGATGAGCTGCGGACCCGACCCCGATGCCAATCTGGACAAGGCCGCAGATCGCGTCCGCGAGGCGGCACGCAGGGGGGCTGAAGTCATCTGTCTACCCGAGCTCTTCCGCTCGCAATATTTCTGCCAGCGCGAGGACATTGCGCTGTTTGACATTGCCGAGCCTATCCCGGGGCCAAGCACCGAGCGTCTGAGCACGATCGCGCGTGAGGAAAAGGTCGTTGTCATAGCTTCCCTCTTCGAGCGCCGCGCTGCTGGCTTGTATCACAATACCGCGGCGGTCCTGCACCAGAATGGCTCACTCGCGGGACTGTACCGCAAAATGCATATTCCCGACGATCCGCTCTACTACGAGAAGTTCTACTTCACGCCCGGCGATCTCGGATTCAAAGCATTCGATACGGCGGTGGGGAAAATCGGCACACTTGTCTGCTGGGACCAGTGGTATCCCGAAGGCGCGCGCCTTACTGCATTGCAAGGCGCCAACTTGCTCTTCTATCCCACGGCCATTGGCTGGCATCCCGCTGAAAAAGATGAATTCGGCGAAGCACAGTATAGTGCCTGGCAAACCATCCAGCGCGCTCACGCGATCGCCAATGGCGTCTACGTCGCAGCCGTCAACCGCGTTGGTCACGAAAATGGGGACATACGTGGCAACCGTGCCGAAGGCGCGGGACTCGAGTTTTGGGGCGGCTCATTCCTCGCCGATTCCTTCGGGCGCATCATCGCAAAGGCCTCGCACAACACGGAAGAGATCCTCATCGGCGAAATCGACCTGCGCCTACTTGAGGACACGCGCCGCAACTGGCCCTTCTTGCGCGACCGCCGCATCGACGCCTACGGGCCGATCGTACAACGCTTCCTCGATAATCCTGGGAGCTCAAAGGAATGACCCATAAACCGGGCGGCACTCCGCGCGAGCTCGGTTATGGCATGCCCGCCGAGTGGGCTCCGCACGCTGCGACGTGGATTGCTTGGCCGCATAACCCCAAGGACTGGCCCATGAGGTTTCAGCCCATACCCTGGGTTTACGCAGATATCGTGCGTCATCTTTCCGTTGTCGAGGACGTTCATATCCTCGTCAACGATGCTGCAACCGAACAACGGGCCAAAGGAATCCTGAACCGCGTAAAGGCAAACCTCGCCCGCGTGCATTTTCACCGCTGGCCTACCAATCGCGTATGGACCCGCGACTCCGGGCCTATTTTCATCCGCAACGCCGCCACTGGGAACATCGCAATCTGCAACTGGAAGTTCAATGCCTGGGCAAAGTATGACGACTGGAAGCTTGACGATCAAATTCCCGCTCGCGTGGCCAAATTGCTCAAGCTTCCTGATTGGATGCCGTACTTTAACAGCAAGCGCGTTGTGCTCGAGGGCGGCTCCATCGACACGAATGGTACGGGCATTCTGCTCACAACCGAAGAGTGTCTTCTCAGCGAACTCCAGCAGCGCAATCCCGGTCTTAGCCGCGGCGATTTAGAGCAGGCCTTCCATGATTACCTGGGCATCGAGCAGGTTCTCTGGCTCAATCGCGGCATCGCCGGAGATGATACGCACGGCCATGTCGACGACATCACACGCTTTATCGCAGAGAATGTAATCGTCACGGTCACAGAGCCAAACCGGGAGGACGAAAACCACTTCCCTCTGGCTGAAAACCTCGACCGGCTCCGCTCTGCGCGCAACCTGCAAGGTAAACCATTCGAGATTGTCGAACTCCCCATGCCTGCGCCTGTTGTCTTTGAGGGCCAGCGACTGCCCGCCAGTTACGGCAACTTCTACCTCGCCAACAACGTGGTACTCGTACCCACTTTCAATGATCCCAACGACCGGCACGCATTGAACACACTCGCCGAAGCCTTCCCCGGCCGCAAGGTCATCGGCATTCACTGCGGGGACCTCATCTGGGGCTTAGGTGCGCTACACTGCATGACACAGCAGCAGCCTCTGTGATGATGACAACCGAGTCTCAATACATGCACGAAGCCTTCGTCGAGGCACAAGCCGCTGCCAGCGCCGGCGAAGTGCCCATCGGCGCCATAGCCGTTCATAACGGAGAGATCATCGGGCGTGGTCAGAACCGTGTATTGCGGGACAATGACCCCACCGCGCACGCCGAGATGGTGGCTATGCGTGTTGCCGCACTATCGCTCAATAACTACCGCCTAACGGACTGTAGCCTCTATGTCACGCTGGAGCCGTGTGCTATGTGCGCCGGGGCCATGATCCACGCCCGTCTCGCTCGACTGGTTTACGCCGCCAGCGACCCCAAGGCGGGCGCGGTGACCTCGGTTCTGCAGGTTCTCAACCATCCCCGGCTCAATCATCAGATGGCGGTGGAGATCGGCCCGCTTGGAGATGAATCCGGTGAGTTGCTGCGCGGGTTCTTCCGCCAACGCCGCAGCTAGCTTCGCGTCAACATTTTTATCAGCTCTGCATGCCGCGGATATTCGCGGAGCAACGGTGCCGCGTGTCCCGTCTCATAGTCGGCATAATCAAATCCGGGACTCACTGTGCAGCCCAGCAGCGCAACCTTGCCGCCGGGCACCAGACGCGACCCCTGCCATACAAACTTCGGCACTACTAACTGCGGATGCTGACCGACCGCCAGGTCGTTGCCGAGAATCACCGTGCGCGATGAGCCGTCCGGAGCCAGTTGCAGCATCTCCACGGGATCACCTAAGTAAAAGTGGAAAATCTCATCCGACGCCAGCCGGTGCATCTCGGAGAAGATTCCCGACTCGAGCAGATAGTAGATGCACGTTCCCGCGGCCCGCGCCGCCGAATAGCGGTTCGGGAGCGCTTCATGCGGAATCGTCTCGTCTGCATGCCACGTCTGCAAGAATGAGCCGCCCTCGCATGGATGAGGAATAAGCTTTAGAAGCTGTTTGATCTCGTCGGTAGTCATGTAGGCATGATATCCGGCGTCCGGGAATCCGAACGCACCGCAGGTCAGGCCGCACTCGCCGCCGTCAACCGGGCGCACTATCAGCTCTACAGACTAAATGGAGAGCCCGTGGAGGTGGACACAACCATCAATATTATCTTTAATTTGGATAATTGAAAGGTCCGCAGCAGAACGCCATGGCTGCCGCCCATTTATTATATGGAGTGATGAATCTGGTCCTTTACACTGCGGCTTGGTGCCGGGATTGCCGAGAAGCCAAGCGCTTCCTCGAAAGGCATGCCATCGCATTTACGGAAGTCGATGTCGGCTCCACCCCCGGAGCCTTGGAAGAGGTGCTCCGCAACGTCGGCAAGCGCGCCATTCCGCAGTTCGTTATCGATGGCGAATGGGTACAGCCGTACCGGCCCGGCCATGGCTTCCTCTACGAAGAGATGTGTGAGCGCCTCGGGGTTCTCCGCTAACTACAACGGCTCTTTCGGAACCGTTGACGCCGCGTCGGCGTCCGATTGCAGCATGTCTTCCGCGCTTGCGCCCGGATCAGCCAGAATGGCGCGTGCGTCCTCTTCATCCTCCGCGCTCACCTGCAGTTGTAACGGGCCGAGACCTGGCTCAAGAATTCCCGCATTTTCGCCGGAAAGAAACGTCTCGATTCCGGCGGATTGCAGGCGCAGGCGCGCCATCTCCGCCTCAAGTGGTTCGGTGAATTGGGCTACTGTGACGGTGGTCGACATGCAGGTTCCTTCCTGAAGATTACATGGTTAAGATGCACAAACGATAGAATAAGAGTCTACCCGTGGAGGATTTCTCGTTGATCGCACGCTATACCCGCGCGGAAATGGGCCGCATCTGGAGCGAAGAAAACAAGTATCGGATGTGGCTTGAAGTCGAAGCCGCGGCCAGTGAAACGCTCGCCGAGGACGGCATCGTTCCCGCGGAGGCCGCCAAAGCCATCCGCGAGCGTGGCAGGATTGACGTGGCGCGCATCAATGAGATCGAGGCCGAAGTCCGCCATGACGTCATCGCCTTCACCACCGCTGTTGCTGAGCACGTCGGGTCGGAGTCGCGCTGGTTGCACTACGGACTCACGTCCACGGATGTCGTCGATACCGCACAGGCCCTCCAGCTCAAGGATGCCTCCAGCATTTTGCGAGAAGACCTAGTTCAACTAGCTGACGTCCTCAAGACGCGCGCTCTCGAATTCAAACATACTCCCATCATTGGGCGCACCCACGGCGTCCACGCGGAACCCACGACCTTCGGCCTCAAGCTGCTGAACTGGTACGCGGAAGTGCAGCGCAACATCAAACGTTTTGACGAAGCGGCCGAGCAAATCCGGGTTGGCAAGCTCTCGGGCGCAGTTGGAACCTTCGGCCATCTCAAGCCTGAGCATGAGGAGCGCATCACCGCCAAACTCGGCTTGAGGCCGGCGCCTGTCGCAACCCAGGTCGTGCAGCGCGACCGCCATGCGCATTACATATCTACGCTCGCGATCATCACCGCTACGCTCGACAAAATTGCAACTGAGATACGCCACCTTCAGCGTACCGAAGTCCGCGAGGTCGAGGAATATTTCTCAGAAAAGCAGAAGGGCTCGTCCGCCATGCCGCACAAACGCAACCCCATCACCTCCGAACAGATCAGCGGCCTCGCACGCGTCGTGCGCGCGAATGCACAGACAGCTTATGAAAACGTAGCTCTCTGGCACGAGCGCGACATCTCGCACTCCTCTGCCGAGCGCGTCATCCTCCCTGATTCGACAATCCTGACCGATTATCTGCTCTCGAAGGCGACGAACCTGATCGAGAAGCTGCTCGTCTACCCGCAGCGCATGCTCAAAAATCTTAAGAGTACCGGCGGACTCATTTTCAGCGGACAGCTCCTGCTCGATCTCGCAGAATCCGGCATGTCACGCGAAGATGCATACCGCTTGGTCCAGAAGAATGCAATGCACGCGTGGAAAGATGATCTGGTCTTCCGCGACCTGGTCGCAGCCGAGCTGGAGATCACCAGCCGTCTCAGCCCGGAAAAACTCGTTCGCACCTTTGACCTCACCCGGCAGCTCAACAACGTTGATGCCATCTTCGACCGTGTTCTGAAAGAGGCATAGCCGTGCCGCGCCCATGCTTGATTTGGCCGCTAGCTATCACGCTTGGCTGTACCGTTCTCCCCGCTGCTGCGCAGCGCAACGTCCCAGTCCCCGCTTCCTGCACGTCGCAGGTCAATCAACAGCTCTCCAGCCTTGTCGACTCCGGCCAGCGCCGCACCGTCGACAATGTCATGGTCTGCGGAGTAACCATTAGCTCTTCGCGCACACAGCATGGAGGCCCGCACGGCAATCATGAAATCCTTCCCCTGCGTGTCACCATGCCCGGCGGCGATGTGCGGTTGATCGAAGTCGTGATCAATGACGATCTCGACGGCAGAATCACCGCGCCGGCTCATGTCTCCGTCTTCGCCTATGGACAGGCCTTCTTTCCCTCGCACGGAAAGTTCGTCGCCGGCATTCATGACGTGCATTGTTCCACACATCGCGGAGCCGACAACGGCTGGGTAGTAGTCAATGGTGCCCAGCATCCGGTACAGTGCCAGCGGTAAAGCATTTCAAGGAAAGATTCTCTCCCTACAGGAGGAATCCGCATGACCGTCTTCACTCCATCCAACATCGCGGCTCTGATCATCGCAGCCAGCTTTGCCGCCGGACTTAACGTCTATGCCACAGTGTTCACGCTGGGCATGCTAACCCATGCGCACTGGGTTGTTCTGCCTCCGGGACTGGACGCGCTCGGAGACTGGTGGGTCATCGGCGTAAGCGGCGCCTTATTTGCGCTTGAATTTGTCGCCGATAAAATACCTGGCTTCGACCTGCTATGGAATGCGCTGCATACCTTCATCAGGCTCCCGGTCGGGGCTCTGCTCGGCTATCAGGCAGGTTCCCATCTCTCGCCGGAAATGAGGCTTCTGGCAGCGGCAGCGGGAGCGGCCATCGCTTTTGTCGCTCACGGATCGAAGACCGCCATCCGCGCCGCTGTCACGCCCAGCCCGGAGCCATTCTCGAACATTGCGCTCAGTACTGGCGAAGACGCCGTGGCCATCGGCGTCACGTGGCTGGCCACGCAACATCCCTGGATTGCAGCCACCATCGCAGCCGCTTTTATCCTCTGCGCTATCCTCGCGGCCCGATGGGTCGTCCGCTCTCTCCAAAAAGGGTGGAAGAGACTGACTGAGCCCACAGCCTCGGCATCCCAATGATCGGGTCCTCTTGTAGTCCTCTCGCAAAGTGAGAGAATGATTCTGTCAGCAGTCGTTTACAGAATGCCCGACCAGCCCATGCCCCTTATCGTTGCCATGACCGGAGCCAGCGGAGCCGTCTTTGGTCAGATTCTCCTACAAGTTTTGGACGCGGACGAGCGTGTCGAGCGAGTGCATTTCATCCCTTCGGAAAATTCACTACGCGTCCTCGCCGAAGAGATGCAGCTAAGCGGGCGTAACGGCCTTGTCGAGAAACTTCTCGGCAAACCATCCAGCAAAATCCAGCAACTCTCCGACGGTGACATCGGAGCCTGCGTCGCGAGCGGTAGTTATCCCTCAAGCGGCATGATTGTTATGCCTTGCAGCATGGGAACGCTCGCTGGCATTGCCAATGGTCTTGCACAGAACCTCATCGGACGCGCCGCTGACGTCTGCCTCAAGGAGCGCCGTCCGCTCGTGCTCTGCGTGCGCGAGACACCCTTCAACAAGATTCACCTGCGTAACATGAGCATGGCCGCTGACGCTGGAGCCACAATCTTCCCCGTCATTCCGGCGTTCTATAACCACCCCGCCGATTCAACAGAAATGGCCCGCCAGTTCGTCGCCCGCGTACTCGCGCATATCGGCCTGCCGCAGCCAGAAGCCTATGTTTGGAAGGGTGCCTGAAACGGATTAGCTCGCAGCCGCAATCTTCCAGCCTTTCAAGATCACCTCGCGTGTAAATGGCGCAATGATGTCTAGCTCGTTCCGTGCGGCCCATCGAAGGCCCGCTGCATCGCTCGCACATGCAGGCGAGCCTCCAGTAACGCAGCACAGATAATCCACCAGGACATAATGGAACTGCACGCGCTTTGCCTCGTCGCGCACAATCCGGTCGAAGGCCTCAATCATAGCGATGGGTTCAACCACCAGCCCTGTCTCTTCCAGAACCTCGCGCTTTATGCCCTCTTCCAGCGTCTCGCCCACTTCCAACGCGCCTCCAGGCAGCGACCACTCCCCCTGCATGGGTGCATGCCCACGCTGAATTAACAATACCCTGCCCTTATTAAAGATCACTGCGCCTACTCCAACCACCGGGCGATCTGGGTACTCACGCGTTGTCACAACTTGATCGGCTTGCCATATTCGCCGTCGAAAACTGTCCGCGCCATACTGAATCTGCCGCCGTAAAACTTATCATCCCCCTGCAGATGGCCTAGGGCCAGCAAAGCCACAACGTGGTAGCTCAAAGGCAGCTTCAGAACCTCGCATACCTTCTCTTCCTCAAAACCCTCCATGGGAGCCGTATCATAGCCCAACACCTCAGCCATCAGCATCATGCTGGTAAAGGCCAGCATGACGTGCTTATATAGCCACGCGGTGAGGTTCGGATGATTTGCCAGATAGTTGGGAATTGTAATTCTTGCCTGTTCCGCGTAATTTTCCGGCATCCCCGCTTCGCACCCAAGCCGAAGCATCTCCTCCAAGTCACCGTTGCGCCAGCCATCGGCGTCTCCACAGGCAACAATGACAGCGGAAGCCTCTTCTACCTTAGCTTGGTTAAAGCTGGCTGCGCGCAGCCGCCGTCTCTGCTCCTCATTCCGCACCACTACGAATCGCCAGGGTTGCATGTTGTAACCGCTCGGTGCGTGCAAACCTGCCTCCAGAATCTTCTTCAAATCGGCGTCTGGAATCGGCGCACCATCGAAGCTGGGAGTAGCTCGGCGCTCGGCAATCGCCTGGGTTAGTGTCTTCTCCATCAGGTTCGGCATAGGGGCAGATACTTCCTTTTTCAAAAGATAACCGTGCCGCGGCTCGTCTCCGTGGCACTCTATTGAATTTGATTCATCGGCAGCTCGATCGCAAATGGCGGCTGTCCGTTATCGTAGTATGCATAAACCCAAAGTCCATGGAATGCCTCGCGCAATTCCGGATGTTGGGCCAGCATCGCCTTCATCAGCTCCACAATTTGAACCCGTGTGGCCACCGGGCCAGACACATTCTTCGCTTTGTAATCCACAACCAGATCCAGACCGCCCTGAAAGCTCTCAGTCCGCAGGGCGGTGACTTCAAGACTCTCAGCGCCAGCCTTGACCACCAGCGGTTCTTTGCCCGGCAGATCCGCGGGGCGAACGCCCTGAGCCTCTTTTTGTAGTTTCTCAAGGTTCGGGCTGGAGAGAAAATCCACTGGATTCAACAGAAATTCCGCCGTTTGATAATAGAAATATGCATTCCAGTTCTGCTTTTTTATGGAAAAGTCACGGGCCTGTTTCCAAAACCATACTCCATCATGCCCCGCCGCAGTAAGTGCACGAATATACAACCCAGCCAGCTTCCACTCCGCCGAACCCTTCGGTTCGTTCTCTAAAATCAGCGAAAGCTGCTGCGGCTGCTCAACTCCCGTAGCATGGAGCACAGCAAGCACATAGTTTCCAGGTGGCAGCTGTGGAATCGTTACCGTAACCACCAGTGCAGAACCGGGAACTCCGCAAAAAAACTGGGCCTGGTCGGCATCGGACTGCAAATCCAGTGCATTCAGGTTATACAGCGCATCTACTGTCAGCATCGCTTTTTGAATTTGTGGAGAAACCTGCTCAATGCTGCCCGCCAGTGAACTGAACTGCGCTGCTACCGTGGCGACCGTACTCGCGCGCACAGCCGTGGTATTGCCCGACTGGATCTGCGCTCCCAATGACCGCGCCGCTTGCTCATAGAGGCTGCGTTCCGCCGATGTCATCTCGCTTTCTGTCGTACACGATACAGCCTGCGCGGCGAGCGGCAAGAAAAGCGCTGCGAATACGGCAAGAAATACGGCGATAGTCTGGCGGCGCAATCGCATAATCCATTCTTGAGGTTCGTTTCAGATAGGTACTGTGAGCGAATCGAAACCACTGCTAGTCTAGTACACGGAGGGCCGAATCGCTCCGGCGGGCCGCAAACTACCTTCATGGCGCTCAAGAGACATCTCGCGGCTCCACTGCTCGCAACTTTGGGACTTGTAGTTCTGCTGCCGGTCCCATTCTGTGCCCGCGGCTTTTGCCAGACGCTGCCTTCGTCATCCTCCGCACAGACGACACCCTCCAAATCTTCTCTAGGCATCGCGCCTCCTTCGTCACCCGCTCCGGCATCCCCTACGGAAACCGCACCTTCTCTTCTTAGCCTTCCCGCAGAGCCGGCGAAGGTTAGCCTGACTTCAGACAAGCTCATTATCGAGGCCAATAATTCAACTTTGGCGGAGATCCTGTACCAGATATCGCAGGCTGGAGGTATGAAAATTCAGGGATTGGACGGAGGAAGGAATGCTGATCAGCGCGTCTTTGGCACGTATGGTCCCGGCGCGCCTCGCGATGTTCTCTCCGAATTGCTCAATGGCTCTGGCTATAACGTTTTGATGCTGGGCGAAATGCCCTCAGGAGTACCGCGCAAGCTGGCCCTGAGTGCACGGCCTGCCGGAGGCATTCCCAGTCAGCCGGCATCTGCAAACAACGCACGGGAAAACTACAGTGAAAATGAGATCCAGCCAACGAGCTACCCTGACGCGCAAGAAGACCGTCCCAACCCTCCGCCAGTTCCACCCGGAATGCAGAATGGGATAAGGACCCCTCAACAGATACTAGAAGAGCTACAAAGAATGCGTGACCAGCAACAACAGCAAAATCAGTCAAATTAGTCGGGGGGCAGCCGCGAAGCTCCACAGTCCTCTGCGTTTTACAGGGGAGAGTCAAGTCAGACGCGCAATCTGAGGCTTCGTGTGCGGCTCCGCCGCAACAGAATGTGCGTGAACGCGCAAAACGGCAAATGCCACGCGGCAAATTCCGTAAGCTGCCAGAACTCCGAAGGCCATGGCTGCAAGGCTGGCGCAAACTAACATGAGCAAATTAATGGCATCCTGCATTGACTTCTTTTTGCCTTCCAGCTTCAGGCGAATCCTTTTCAAAATGTCTGCTGCGATAAAACCACAGGCATTTACTACCATGCCACTAATAACTCTTCGGTAACAGAGGAAAAGCGGCGTTGACCCCCATTTCTATTGCCGAATAAGATACTAGGAGGGGTGACGCACCGCGCTTCCCTCCGCTCCCGAATGCAATTGCAAGTGACTTTCCAGCCACCGCACACGATTCACTGAAAACTCTAATGCCCATCACTCACATCACAGTGCGC
>Ga0335072_10010146_pt1 | contig 13562 bp, 11 predicted proteins | sample Lox_Sample_21_FD_206725 | JGI IMG/M metagenome (GOLD analysis project Ga0335072, IMG submission 206725) | Soil microbial communities from Loxahatchee National Wildlife Refuge, Florida, United States - Lox_Sample_2.1 | ecosystem: Environmental > Terrestrial > Soil > Wetlands | place: USA...
CGAACGGCGAGGACAACCGCGACGGCACCGACGACAACAGGTCATGGAACTGCGGCGCCGAGGGTCCGGTCGACGACCCGGGAATCAACGCGCTGCGGGCCCGCCAGGAACGCGCGATGCTCGGCACGCTGCTGCTTTCGTTCGGCCTGCCGATGCTGCTCGGCGGTGACGAGCTTGGCCGGACCCAGCAGGGCAACAACAACGCCTACTGCCAGGACAACGAGATCTCCTGGTTCGACTGGGCGGCGGCCGACAGCGGGTTGCGCGATTACGTCAGGCGGCTGATCGCGCTGCGCAGCGCGCACCCGGTGTTCCGCCGTCAGAAGTACCTGACCGGCGCGGAAGCGGCCGAACTCGGCTGGTACTCCTGCGCCGGGGCGGCGGTGACCCAGGACGAGTGGGCCGACCCGACGATGCACGCGGTCGGCGTCTACCTGGACGGCGCCGACGCTCCCGACGAGGCAGCCGACGGCACGCCGCTGATCGACGATGACTTCCTCGTGCTGGTGAACGCGTGGTGGGAGCCGGTGGAGTTCACCGTGCCCGAGGTGCGGCCAGCGCCGCAGGACTGGCTGACCGAACTGGACAGCTACGACCCGGCGGTTCCCGCCGGGGATGAGCAGCCGCGCCGCGCCGGCGACCGGGTACCGGTCCGCCCGCGCTCGCTGCTGGTCCTGAGGAGTAAGGCGGCCGGTGCGGCCACCTCGGTGCGTCAAAATCGGGCCTAGGCGCTAGCGCCTCCCGACAAGGGTGACTGCACGTGTGGCACGCCCCGGCCGCGGCTCCAAGGCAACGCCTACCGCACGGATCTGTCAAGGCGCCTGGGGCGTCTGAGGTGCCTTGCGCAGGATAACGAGCGAGAGGAGCGTCGCGAAGAACATCAGGCCAGCCGACACGTAGAGCGCGAGGTGCACGCCGTCGCCGAACGCCGCGTAGGCCGCCCCGATCACCTTGCCGACGATCGGGTTCGACTTGTAGTTATTGATGTTCACGCCCACGACCTGGCCGGTCTCGATGAACTCGAGGATCAGCGTCTTGTAGGCGACGGGCACGCCGAGCTTCACCAGGCCGGTGGTGAGGCTGGCATTGACCTGCGAGAAGACGACAGCGCCGAGGACGGCGACGCCGGTGACGGCGCCGATCTCCCGGCTGGTGTTGGCGGCGGAGGCGGCCATCCCTGACCGGTCGGGCGGCACCGCGTCGAGGACGGCGGTGGTGACCGGCACGACCGTGACGCCAATCCCGATACCGGCCGCCGCGAGGGCCGCAGCGAGCAGGAAGTAGTTCGGGTGAGTGCTGATCAGCGGGTTCGCGAACAGCAGCCCGGCGCCGAACAGCGCGCACCCGATGGTGATCGGCCACCGCGGCCCCGCGCTGCCCGTCCAGTAGCCGGCGAGCACCGACGAGGCGATCATCAGCACCGTCATCGGCGCGAAGACGAGCGCGAGGCGGTACCCCGAGGCGCCGAGGACCTGGTTCAGGTATAGCGCGGTGAAGAAGAAGATCGCGAACGTCGAGAAGTAGGTGCAGAACGCGACGATGTTCGGCACCGTGAACCAGCGCAGCCGGAACAGCCCCGGGTAGAGCAGCGGGTTTCCGGCCCGGTGCTCCCACCAGACGAACGTCGCCGCGAGCACCACCGCGACGCAGAACAGCGTCACCGGCACGGTGGCGGCGAAGCTCGACGTTTCCGCGTCGATGATCCCGAACACCAGGGTGGCCAGCGCCCCCGCGCCGAGCACGGTGCCCAGCGCGTCCACCCGCGCGGCGTGCGGGTCCGAGCTCTCCGGCACGACGACCGCGGCGACGAGCAGGGCTATCAGCCCGAAGAACAGGTTGAACCAGAAGATGCCGCGCCAGTTCCACGCGCCGATGATGGCGCCGCCGATCACCGGGCCGAGCGCGAGCGCCAGCCCGGACACGGCCGCCCAGACGCCGACCGCCCTGGCGCGGGCGCGGTCGTCGGTGTAGATGTGCCGTAGCACGGAAAGGGTGCCCGGCTCGCTCGCCGCCGCGCCGAGGCCCATGACCGCCCTCCCGGCGATGAGGACCTGGGCGTTGGGCGCCAGCGCGCAGAGGATGGAGCCGGCACAGAACACGCCGGCGCCGGTCAGCATGACCTTCTTGCGGCCGAGTTCGTCGCCGATCATCCCGCAGGCCAGCATGATGCTCGCGAACGTGAGGGCGTAGGCGCCGACCACCCACTGCAGGTCGGCGACGCTGGCGTGCAGGGTGGTCTGCAGGCTGCCGAGCCCGACGGAGACGATCGTGTTGTCGAGGAACGTCAGGAAAAGCAGCGTGCAGAGCGCGGCGAGCGCGACCGAGTTGGCCCAGTCGCGTTCGCCGCCCCTGCCGCCCGCGCTCGGCTGGCTCAGCTTGCTGAGTTGCATGCCGCGGGGACCGAGATGTTCAACAGTGAGGCGCCCTCCTTGAGCAGGCCGCAGAACACGTCGTCGCCGACCTTCCACACGCCGTCCTGGAGGACCGAGGTACCGGTCTGACCGCTGGCCACCGACGTGCCGGCCGCCGTAAGGTCATACTTCACGTTGGCCTTGGTGGCCGAGGTCACCGAGACGGAATCGACCTTGGACGACACCTGCTGCGCAAGCGGGCTGGCCGAGAACGCGTCGATCGCGGACGCGAACTGCGAGCCGTTCTCCAGCAACTGGACACGCTTGCTGTTCGGGGTCGCGGGGTTAAAGAACGCCTCCCAATTGGCGGTGATCTGCGCGACGGCAGACCCGCCGGCGGCCGCACTCGAGGACGCCGTCGCTGCCGACGTGGTGGCGACGGGGGCGGAGGTGGCCGCAGTGGAACTCGAGCTGGAGCCGCCGCTCGAGCAGGCGGTTATCGCAAGGGCGAACACCAGGCCAAGGGCCGGAGCCAGGGACAACCGGTGCACGCGCGAGTAGTGGAATCGCATTCGTTACGCCTCTCTTCGTCGGCGTGGGGATTAGCACGTTAAGCGGATGAGCAATCGCTGAAAGATTCCTGACCTATTGTCGCTCTGGCACCCAGGGAGCCGCTCAAGATCGCCGACACACACGTCAGTGTGGCGCGCTGGCTATTGTGGACGGGTGCGGGTAGCGACCTGGAACGTCAACTCGGTCAAGCAGCGGGTTCCGCGGCTGTTGCCGTGGCTCGACGAACGACAGCCCGACGTGGTGTGCCTGCAAGAGATCAAGCTCACTCGCGAGGCGTTCACCGAGTTGCTCGGCGCCGAGCTCACGACCAGGGGCTATGAGTTCGCCGTGCACGGGCAGCCCCAGTGGAACGGGGTCGCGATCCTGTCCAGGGCCGGGCTCGACGATGTGCGCAACGGGCTGCCTGGCGAGCCCGGCTTTCCCGGCCCCGAGGCGAGGGCGGTCTCCGCGTCGTGCGCCGGCATCCGCGTGCATTCCGTCTACGTGCCGAACGGCAGGACGCCGGATTCCGAGCACTACCACTACAAGCTCGCCTGGCTCGCCGCGCTGAGGGACGCCGTGGCGGCGGGTCCGGAAGCGGCACTGGTCTGCGGCGACATGAACATCGCGCCTGCCGACGCGGACGTGTTCGACCCGGCCGCCTATGTGGGGCAGACGCACGTGACGCCGCCGGAGCGCGCGGCGCTCGCCGATCTCGAGGCGCTCGGCCTGCACGACGTCGTCCGGGACCGGTGGCCGGACAGCCGGGTGTTCACGTACTGGGACTACCGGGCCGGCATGTTCCACCAGGACTTCGGGATGCGCATCGACCTGATCCTGGCCAGCACCCCGGTGGCCGCCCGGGTCAAGGCGGCGTGGGTGGACCGCAAGGCGCGCAAGGGCACCGCGCCAAGCGACCACGCGCCGGTCATCGCCGACCTGGACGAGGCGCCGGACGGCGATATCGGCCCGGTCGTCCCGCCGCCATCGGCCCGCCCCGCGCCGCGCGGCACCGTCAAGCTCCCGCAGTCGGGCGCCACGCCCGACTGACAGGCCTGCTGTTACCGGAGCGGTTCAGCCGATGCTGCCCGCAGCCGGGCTACCGATCCGGCTACGACCAGGGCTGAGCCGGCCGCGATCCTCGGCCTGCGGCGCTGCCCGGCCCGGGCCGCCCGCAGGGCATAGAACACGACGGCCGGGGCTTCGTCGGCGATCGCGAGCACCGGCAGCCGTCGCGGGTGGCGCAGGCCCGACCGCACGCCCAAGACCATCCGTACCGAGGCCACCAAGGCGTCCAGGGCGTGCAGCGATCGCTGGCTGAGCGGTGTTTCCGTCCCGGCGGTAGCCGGCACCGGTATGCCGCGCTTGCGCAACAGGTCCTTTTGCTGCTTCATGTTCTGGTCCGCCTCGGCCCGGGTCGGCGATTCCGTGGCCAGGCCCCACGCCACCAGCCCGAAGCCAGCAGCGCCCGCCCACGCGGCCAGGGCCCGCCGGCGGCGCCCGGCGGCCCAGTGCCCAGCCCCGACGGCAGCATGGGTAACAGCCGGGGCGACAGGGGACACCCACTCCAGCGCCCCCGAGGGCCTGACCCCGTCCAGAACGCGCATCAAGGACAGCCGCTGCACCTGAGCCCTGCCGTCATCACGAGCCACCCCCGCAACCGATCCGCGGACGTCGCGAGAGGCGGTTTGCCCCTTTCGATATGAGCTACCGGCCCTTGTTCCGGTAGAGGTGCACGGCGAGCGGGGCGAATACCGCGAGCATCGCCAGCGACCAGCAGACCACGGCCAGTTCGGCGTGCTGCGCCGGCCACGCGTCCACGAGAGCCGCCGGGTTCGGGTTGCCGAACAACTGGCGGCACGCGGCGGCGAGCGAGGACATCGGGTTCCATTCCGCTATCGGCTGGAGCCAGCCAGGCATGCCCTGAGTCGGCACGAAAGCGCTGGAGATGAACGTCAGCGGCAGGAAAATAATGAATCCGGTCTGCTGTGCGGCCTCCGGGCTGCGCAGCACCATGCCGAGGCAGACGCCAGCCCAGGTGAACGCGTACCCGAACAACAGGGCGAGCGCGAACGCCTCGATGACGTCGCCGGGGCCGGTGTGCACCCGCCAGCCGATGGCGAGCCCGACGCCGGCCACCACCGCGGCACCGATCACCTGGGTCAGCAGGTCCGCGATCGTGCGCGCGGTGAGGACCGCCGCCCGGGACATGGGCAGCGACCTGAACCTGTCGATCAGCCCGGTAGACATGTCGGAGACGACCGCGACCGCGGTCCCCGGCGCGGTCTGCGCCAGGCTCATGCCGAGCATGCCGCCGATGAGGTACTCGTGGTAGTTCCCGCCGCCGGGGATGGCGATGGCACCGCCGAACACGTAGGCGAACATCAGCACGAACATGACCGGCTGGATCGTCACCTCGGACAGCGTCTCCGGCTCCCGCCGGATTCGCGCGATGCTGCGCTTGGTCAGCACCCAGACGTCATTCAGGAACTGGGCGAGCGAGCCGCGCCCTGTGGTCAGGTCCGCGGCGGATAGCGTCGTTGCGGTCATACCGCGGCCTCCTCGGCTAGTTCGGCCTGGTCGTCGTCTTCGCCTGCCTCTTCCGCCGCGTGGCCGGTGAGCGTGCGGAAGACGTCGTCGAGCGATGCGCTGCGCACCGCGATGTCGCTCACCCTGACGCCGGCGGCGTCGAGCGCGCGGAGTATCTCCGTGGCCAGCCCGTCCGTGGCGATGACGGGAACCTCCAGGAGCCGGCCCCCGTGGCCGGAAGCACTGCCGTTCGGGACTATGGTTCCGGCGGCGAATGGCTGCAGCGCCTTGACCGCCACCGCGGCGTCGCCCGCCTCGGCCAGCGTGAGCAGCGCCCGCTGGCCGCCGACCGACACCTTGAGCTCGGTCGGCGTGCCCTCCGCGATGACCCGGCCGCCGTCGATGACCGCGATCCTGTCGGCCAGCTGGTCGGCCTCGTCCAGGTACTGCGTGGTCAGTAGCAGCGTCGTGCCGTCCGCCACGAGCTCCCTGACGATGTCCCACATGAGCGCCCGGGCGGTCGGGTCGAGGCCGGTGGTCGGCTCGTCAAGGAACAGCACGCTCGGGTGCCCGATCAGGCTCGCCGCCAGATCGAGGCGCCGCCGCATGCCGCCCGAGTACGTCTTGACCGCCCTCGTCGCGGCCTCTGCCAGGCCGAACCGTTCGAGCAGCTCGTCGGCGCGCCGGGTGGCGGCCCGCGTGGTCAGCCTGCTCAGCCGGCCGATCATGACCAGGTTGGACCGCCCGGTGAGGTATTCGTCGAGCGCCGCGTACTGGCCGGTGAGCCCGATGGTCCGGCGCACCACGGCGGCCTCCGCGACCACGTCGTGGCCGTCGACCCAGGCCCGGCCGCCGTCTGGGCGCAGCAGCGTGGCGAGCACGCGGACGGCGGTGGTCTTCCCCGCGCCGTTGGGTCCCAGCAGGCCGTAGACGGTTCGCGGACCCACCGTCAGGTCCAGGCCGTCGAGCGCCTTCGTCTTCCCGTAGTGCTTGACCAGCCCTTCCGCCTCGATGGCGGGAGTCTCACTCATTGCTTCTCCGATCCGCTTCCCAGTGAGATCGTACGGTGTACTATTCTCGTACGCCGTACGCTAGCAGTACGGTGTACGAGAAGCAACTTCTTTTACCGCCGGCGGTAAGGAGCGAACCGTGGACGAGGACGCCGAAGAAGACCTCTTCGTGCCACTGCGGCCGGTTTTCGGCGATGTTCTCCGCGACCGCCGCGACCGGCATGAACTTCGTCGCGAGCGGCAGATCGCCGAGCACGTGACCAGGCACAGGGAACACGGGCGGCAGCCAGGGCGCCGGGCGCGCGGCCTCGAGGTGGCGGACATCGTCGCCGCGGCGATCGCCATCGCCGATGACGAGGGTCCCGAGGCGGTCAGCATGCGGCGGATCGCCCGCGAACTCGATGTGGGCACGATGTCGCTCTACTGGTACGTCAGCTCCAAGGAAGAGCTGCACCGGCTGATGCTCGAACGGGTGCAGGCCGAGGCGCTGGCACCGGAACCGTCCGGGGACTGGCGGGCGGACCTGCGCGGGTACGCGTGCGTTATGCGCGCCGCGCTGCTGCGGCACCCGTGGGCCATCGACTTTCTCGGCACGGGCCCGCCGGCGGGGCCGAACGACGCGCGGAACGCCGAACGGCTGATGGAGACGCTCGACGGGCTCGGCCTTGACATCGTGACCGCCCTGCGGGTGCTGACGACCTTCGGGACCTACGTGGTGGGCGCGGCGCTGCGCGAGATCCAGGAGATCCGCTGGGGGGAGAGCCTGGCCGAGACCACCGCCGGCATGACCGAGGGCGAGATCGACGAGTCCATCGCCGAATTCGGCCGCCGGATCAGGGAATCAGGGCAGTATCCGCACCTCGTGCGCATCCTCGAGTCAGGAGTCGATCCGGACTCGCCCCTGACGCGGGACGAGCGGTTCGACTTCGGCGTCGACTGCATGCTCGACGGGATCGCCGCCCGACTCAAGCTGTAAGGGCGGCCCGGTCGGGACCGCGCGCCGCCCTTACTGTTCCCCCGGCGGCCAGGCCACATCCGCCGGCGGTCTGTAACGGGCTGCCGCCCGCCGCGCTCAGCTCGGCGTTCGCGTGGCCCTTGATCGCTTCCATCACCCGGCGGTGCACCGGCGTCATCGCATGCTCGTGCTGAACGACGAGCTTCGCCGACCGGGTGAGTGCGGGCCGCGCCGCGGCGCCGAGCGTGGCGTCGAGCACGGACCAGCTGAGGTCGTCGATCGCGTGCCGCACCGTGTCCGCGTCCTCGGTCCGGTCGCACACGGTCTCCAGAGCCGCGAGCAGCTTCGGGGCCACCTGGTCCGGCGCCATGTCCAGCCGGAACGCGTCGACCATGGGACAGGGCGAGTCGACCGCGGCCGCCGTCTCGAACGCGTTGAGCAGCGGGCTGACGTCGCCAGCGGTCGCCGGGTCATAGAGGCCGGGGAACGGCACTTCCTCATAGCCAGGGTCGTAGCCGCTGAAGTAGATCGGCGAGCGCGACCCCTTGTGCGCCAGCACCCCGACTGCGACGTCAATCAGGCTGACCGGCCAGCCGAGGTCGGTGATCGCGTGCACCCGGAACTCGCCGCGCTCGGCGCCGAGCAGCGCGAGCAGCAGCAGTTGCGCCGACTCGAGCGCGGACTGGACGTAGAACGCGATTGTCGAGCTGTGCAGCCGGACCACGCCCCGGCCGTCATCCTCGGCCCAGCCCTGCAGCCGCTGGTAAACGATCGAGTTGTCGATCACGTGAGTGAACCTTGATGCCGAACAGAGCATGTCGCTGTCGGCCGCGACGGTGGTCGCCACCCACTCCGCGGCCCGCTTGGAGGCCGTGTACATCTCTGGCGAGTAGGGTCGCAGAGCCTTGCCGGTGGACGCGACGACCACCTGCGGCACGCCGGCGGTCGCGGCGGCCGTGAGCACGTTACGCGAGCCGAGCACGTTGGTCGTGACCGTGCGGTGCACCTCCACCTCGGCAAGTGCGGGCGACCGCTGCGCCGCGACGTGGAAGATGATATCGGGCCGCACGGCGGCGATGAGCTCGTCGATCGCGTGGCGGTCCCTGACGTCGGCGTACCGGTATTCGGCGCGCTCCTGCCGCGGCCAGCCCGCCGTGGCGCCCCGGCTGACGCTGATCAGCCGGCCGGGTTCCCTGGCGGCGAGCTGGGCCATCAGCGTCGATCCGATGCACCCCGTTCCGCCGGTGACCAGCACGGTTGCGCCACCCACCCGGTCCGCGAGGTCCGCCTCCGGCAAGCAGAGCCCGCGTTGCTTAATGCCGAGAAACCTCGCGTACTCCCCAGCTGCGTCCGGTTTCGCGGCGACCAGCGAGCTTGTCAGCTCGCGAAGTGCGCCGATCTGGTCCTCGTTGAGACGCTCCTGGCGTGCCGGAACCGCGCGCAGCATCGACTCAATGATTTCAGAAGCTTGACCCACCCTCGTGTCCTCCCGCCCGGCTACTTGCTTCAAGCAAGCTATAGGCATCTTGAAGCGATCTGTACTTATTCGCTAGTAGCCCAGCGGGGAATCGGCCACCCAGCGTCACCTAGAAGCAACTGCTAAGAACTAGGTCATGCCCACCACGGAAATATCTGTAACGTTCCGCGTGTGGGCGACCAGCCTGCTTTGCGGACTTGTGACCGTAAGGTCCGGCCGTGCTACCTCGGTGCGGCCCAGGAGCCATTCCGTTCGTCATGCGTAACTACTGTTTGTCCCGCCACAAGAAGCCACTCTACCGGCGGATGGCGTTCATCACACGGCCCGTCCGCGTTCCCGGCCTTGTTGCCCCGGCGGATGCGCAGCGTGACCAATGAGTTAGACGACCCGCCTTAGGTGATTAAGAGAACCGCAATTTCCAAGGGTGGGCATCGCTGATCCGATCGGTGCCTGTTCGCTTACCATCGGAAGTGCACGAACAGGCGGCCGAAGTTCTTCGAGTCCTTCTCCACCCGGTGGTACAGCGGCTTGATGTCCTTGCGTTCGAGAAAGCGAAGCACGTGCTTTTTCAGCTGGCCGGAGCCCTTGCCGGGGATGATCTCCAGGAGCGGCGCCTTCTTCGCGGCGGCCTCGTCGAACTTCTGCTGCAGCGCGCGGTCGATCTCGGCGCCCCGGTTGTAGATATCGTGCAGGTCCAGCGTCAGCTTCACGTCACCAGGCTACGCCGTCGGCTGCGGATCAAGCCCGAGCCGCGTCACGATCTCGTCCACCAGATGCGCGGGGCCGCCATCTTCGAGCAGGGTCAGCACGCGCTCGTCCGGGGCCGGCGGCTCGACGGCGGCCAGCTGGCTGTCCAGCAGTATCTCGGGGAAGAAGTGCCCCGCCCGGTGGCTCAGCCGCCGGATAAGGTCTTCCCTGCTCACCATGAGGAAGACCATCGTAGCGGCGGGCCGCCCGGACAGCAGCTCGTCCCGATAGCGCCGCCTGAGCGCGGAGCAGGTGATCACCCCTGACTCGCCGGCCCCCTCGATGTCGTCCATCCAGCTGGTGATCGCGCGCAGCCACGGCGCCCTGTCCTTGTCGGTGAGCGGGATACCGGCCCGCATCTTCGCCACGTTGGCCGCCGAATGGAAACCGTCGGCGTCGGCGAACCGCCAGCCCAGTCGCGTGGCGAGCTGCGTTCCCACGGTCGTTTTGCCGCTGCCGGCCACGCCGGCCACGATCACGATCACGATCGCGGATTCTATCCGGGCTCCGGGGAAGAGGAGAAATAAGAGCGGCCCGCGGGCGCAACGTTGGGAGCGTCATTTCTGTTACCCGCGGGCCCGCTCTACTTGCTATACGCACCGCGGGCCCCAGCGGTTCAACCCGGTTCCGCTAGTTTTGCCGAAACCAGTTTTGCCTCGCGAAGCGTGCTAGCGGAGCAGCGCGCCCACCGCCACGGCGGCGAACACCACCGTCAGGTACACCAGCGACAGATGGAACAGCCGCATCGTGACGAGCCGTTCCCCGCCGGCCTCGTCCCGGCGCGACGCGCGGTGCAGCCGGTGCACCTCGGCCAGGAACGCGGCGCCCGCCACCGCCGCGACGGCCTCGTAAACCGGCCCGGCCCAGTGCCACAGCGCGAGCGAGGCCGCGACCATCAGCCAGCTGTACACCACCGACTCGGCGAGCACCCGGCGGACCGGCGCGACCACCGGCAGCATCGGGATGCCGGCCCGCCGGTAGTCCTCCCGGTACTTGATAGCCAGCGCCCAGAAATGCGGCGGCTGCCAGAAGAACACCACCGCGAACAGCAGCGCGGCCGCCCAGGACAGCGACCCGGTAGCCGCCGCCCAGGCGATGAGCACCGGCGCCGCGCCGCACACCCCGCCCCACAGCGTGGACTGGGAGGTGTGCCGCTTGAGCAGCATGGTGTAGATCACCACGTAGTACACGATGGCGGCCAGCGTCAGCCCAGCGGCGAGCAGGTTCGTGGCAACGGCGAACAGCGCCACGGCGACCACGCCAAGCAGCGCGCCGAAGACGAGCGCCGACCGCGGCGCCACGGTGTGCCGGACCAGCGGCCTGCCGCTGGTCCGGTGCATCACCTCGTCGATGTCCCTGTCGATGTAGCAGTTCAGCGCGTTGGCGCTGCCGGCGGCCAGCGCGCCGCCGGTGACGACCACCACCGTCACCAGCAGCGAGGGCAGCCCGCGGTAGGCGAGGAAGAGCGTCGGGACCGCCGTGATCAGCAGCAGTTCGACGATCCGCGGCTTGCACAGCGCAACATATGCGCGCACCGTGGCGCTTGCTCGAAGGCGCTGCCGCTGCTGCGGTGCAGTGGCAGCCTCGTAACGGACGTTGACCGCGCTCACCTGGGATAAGACCAACCGTTCTGCCCTGCGGGAGGCCGGGCACCTCACGAGACTACACGGCGTCGTAATATGCCGCCGCGCCAGCCCGCACGTGGCGAAGCGGGGGCCGCCCGGAGCCGGCTCCGTCCGTTCGGGAAAATCATTACTAGGAAGTCCAGGAGCGAGAAACCGAGCAGACGGGGGGAATGTGACGGCTGGCGCGGTCCCGGTCTCGACTTACCGGTTGCAGCTCACCCCGGATTTCGGATTCGCCCAGGCGGCTGAGGTGGCCGGATACCTGGCAATGCTCGGCGTCAGCCACGTCTACCTCTCGCCGGTCCTTGAGGCGGTGCCCGGTTCGCGGCACGGGTACGACGTCACCGACCACTCGCGGATTCGCGAGGAGCTCGGCGGGGAGGATGGATTCCGCGCGATGGCCAGGCGGTTCCGCTCCCACGGGCTCGGCATCGTCCTTGACATCGTGCCGAATCACATGGCCATCCCCGATGAGCTGCCACTGAACAGGCAGCTGTGGTCGGTCCTCAGGGACGGCCGCGACTCGCCGTACGCGACCTGGTTCGACATTGACTGGACGGCGCAGGACGGGCGGATGCTGCTGCCGATCCTGGGCGGCCCGGTGCAGGACTCCCTCGGCGACCTGCGGGTGGAGCCCGACGGCGGACCAGACGGCGAGCCGGTGCTGCACTACTTTGACCATTGTCTCCCGCTGCGGCCGGGCACGGCGCGGTTGCCGATGCACGGCTTGCTCGAGTCCCAGCACTACCGGCTCGCCTACTGGCGAGACGCCGCGACCGAGCTGAACTGGCGGCGGTTCTTCGACATCAACACGCTGATCGGCGTGCGGATGGAGGACCCGGCCGTGTTCGACGCCGGGCACGCGGTGGTCGCGCGGCTGGTATCCGAGGGACTCGTGGACGGCCTGCGGGTGGACCACCCGGACGGGCTGGCCGACCCCCGCGGGTACCTGCGCCGTCTCGCGGCGGCGACCGGCGGCGCCTGGGTCGTGGTGGAGAAGATCCTCGAGGCGGGCGAGGAACTGCCTGCCGACTGGGCGTGTGCCGGCACCACTGGGTATGACGCGCTCCGGCTGGCCGACGGGCTTTTCGTCGATCCCGAGGGCGACTCGCCGCTCGCGGCTCAGTACGCGCGGCTGCGCAGCCGGCTGGGCGCCGGCACCGGCCTGCTGCCGTTCATTGAGGTGGCCGAGGACGCTAAGCGTGAGATCATGGCCGGATCGCTGCACCCTGACGTGCTGCGGCTGGCCCGACTGATGCGCGACATCTGCGCCGACTGCGAGCTGGCCGATGCGCGTTCCGTGCTCACCGAGGTGCTCGTCAGCCTGCCGGTCTACCGGGCGTACGTGAACCCGGGCGAGCCGCCGTCGGAGGAGACGACGGTGGTCGTGCGAGGCGCGGTCGATGCCGCGCGGGGCCGCCTGGCGCGCCGGCTGCACAGGCTCGCCGAGGAGGTAGGCGCCGCGGCGCTCGGCACGCACCGGCCCGTGAGCGGCGCCGCCGGCCGGCCGGGCGAGTTCACCGTGCGGTTCCAGCAGACGTCAGGACCGGTCCAGGCCAAAGGCGTCGAGGACACCGCCTTCTACCGCTGGTTCCGGCTCGTCTCGCTAAACGAGGTCGGCGGCGACCCTGGCCTGTTCGGGGTGCCGCCCGAGGAGTTCCATGCCGCGGCTGGCCGGCTGGCCGGATCCTGGCCGGGCACAATGACCACGCTGTCGACGCACGACACCAAGCGTCAGGAGGACGTCAGGGCCCGGCTCGCCGTGCTCGCCGAGATGCCTTCCGAATGGGGCCAGCAGGTCCTGGACTGGCACGAGCGTGCGGTGCCGCCGCAGCCGTCCGGGGCCGGCGGGGGCGCCGGCGGTGCCGGACCGGCCGTGGACGCGGACACCGAGTACCTGCTCTGGCAGACCCTGGTCGGGGCGTGGCCGGTCAGCGAGGAAAGGCTCACCGGGTACCTGACCAAGGCGATCCGCGAGGCCAAGCGGCGGACCTCGTGGACCGACCCCGACCCCGGCTACGAGGCGGCGGTGCTCGACCTCGCGTCGCGGGTGCTGTCCGACGCGTCGCTTCGCGGCTCGATCGAGGCATTCGTGGCCTCGATCTCTGACGACGCGCTCGCCAACTCGCTCGGTGTCAAGCTGGTCCAGCTCACCATGCCCGGCGTGCCTGACGTGTACCAGGGCTGCGAGCTGACCGGGCTGTCCCTGGTGGACCCGGACAACCGGCGCCCGGTGGACTACGGCCGGCGGCGGTCCCTGCTCGCGGACCTGGACGCTGGCCGCCTCGATGCGGCGTCGTCCCCGGACCCCGTGGC
>Ga0335072_10010147_pt1 | contig 13562 bp, 11 predicted proteins | sample Lox_Sample_21_FD_206725 | JGI IMG/M metagenome (GOLD analysis project Ga0335072, IMG submission 206725) | Soil microbial communities from Loxahatchee National Wildlife Refuge, Florida, United States - Lox_Sample_2.1 | ecosystem: Environmental > Terrestrial > Soil > Wetlands | place: USA...
ACCGCCACCGGCGGCTACTACAGCTCGGCCAAGCTCAAAAAGTCATCCAAGAAGTCCCGTGACCATGACGCTCAGGACCGCGTGTACGAGCAGACCGAACGCGAACTGCGCATCCACAACTGAGGCGGCGGCCCCAGCCAGCTATCGCCAGCACACCCGGTGCGGCGGCTATCTCGCCTTCACTAACCTCGGGCCCCGGAAGAATAGGACTTGTCTAAAGACCTATCAGCCACGAGTCGAAGGCACTTTTCCCGCGAAGAATAACGCACATACTGCCCGCGTCATGGTGTCTGCTGACGGCCGGGGGCCTGGTGCCTCAGGCCGGGGCCGTACTGCTGTGGGAAACGATGCGGGTGACCGGCCTGGGTTTGGGGCCTATCGACGGGCCCGGACCGGTGGCGGGCGCCGCGGGCGGTTCACGACCCAGGCAAGATCGTCGCGGACCTGGCCGCCGCGGTCGCCCCGGGCGGGGACTGCCCGGCCGATATCGCGGTGCTTCGGGCGCAGCCGGAACTAGCCGGGCCGGTCGCGTCCGACCCGGTGGTGTCCCGGCTGGTCAGCGCTCTGTCCGCCAACCTGCCGCGGGCGCTGAAGGCCATCCGGTCCGCCCGTGCGACGGCGCGCGAACGGCGTGGGCGCTGGCCGGGGAGCTGCCGGGAACGCCGACTACCGAGACATCGTACGTACCTCCTTGATACTGGATGCCCGGCGCATGGCGCTCCTCCTACCTGTCCACTGCCGGACTACGTCGGGAGGAAGGGATCACGCCATCCACGCCTACGAGAGGACACGTAATCAGCTTGACGCCGTCTACGCGTCCATGCGGCTGAAGCTCCCCTTTGATGGTGTCCTGCTCGTCGGATACTGACTACAAAGGCCGCTGTTAGACGATCGCCGACGACAGTGCTTACGGCGGCTGCGCTCCCTTGCCCGCGCTGCCCGAACCGACGAGTATCCTCGCTCCTATGGCTTGAGATTGGGAAGCTACGCTCCGAGCTTGGGTTAAGCCCCCAAGCGACAATGAGGATTCGAAGCGAGATCGAACTGAGGCAGAGATTAAGGAGGCGCTTAAGGCTTCTACCGCGCTCAAAGGAGTCAAATACAAGGTATACGCCAAAGGGTCCTAAGCGAACAACACTAACGTGCGTCTCGACTATGACGTCGATATCGCCGTCGAGTGCTACAACTTCTTCTACTATGACAAAGAAGGTGTTGGAGCCGACGTGAGGAAAGCCGCGGCAGTGGAGGCCGCGACGAAGCCATACAAGGGCGGGTATACCCACGTCGACTTCAAACGCGATGTTGAGAAAGCCCTGGTGGATTATTATGGTCGGGACGCTGTGGCTCGCGGAAATATGGCAATGAGGGTTCGTAATAAGAAGACTACCCTGCCTGCGGATGTTGTCCCGTGCTTCGAATACCACTATGTCTATGACGTGGACGGCAACGTGCGGCTTTCTGGCGGACAAAGTACAGACTGCTGTTCCGTATCTGTTCCGCCTCAGGTTTAGCTCACGCGGGAAGTGCCGGGAACTAGTGGAGGGCCGATCCACAGCTCAATGGCCCGTTCGGGGGAGCGCGGCAGGTCGGAAATCGGGCTCTGTCACTCCCCGGCCTACAGGCTGACTCGCCCGCCGCCTGGGCCTCTGACCAGCAGCGCTATGGTTCATCGGATGATCGACCACGTATACATCTCAGTGACCGTAATCGAGAACTCGCTTGCCTTCTACTCCGAAACCTTGAAACCACTCGGCTGGCACGAGTGCGGCAGCTACAGTTCTGCGTCCGGTCCCGAGGGCGTCCCGGACCTGTTCGGACTCTGTGACGACGTCTACGGCACTGACACTGGGGTCGGCTCGAGTATCTGGCTCCGGCGGCGCCGACCGGGTGAGACAGGCCTCTACCTCGGCGTCGTCTGCGGGAGTAACCAGGCCGTCGATGCCGCATACGCAGCTGCGATCAGAGCAGGCGGCATCGACGAGGGCGAGCCAGCCGAGCGTACGTACTTCGCACCCGGCTATTACGCCGCTAACGTTGCCGACTTCGACGGCAATCGGCTGGAGTTCGTCCATAAGGCATGGAATCCCCAGCGCTAACGAAGCGCGGTTACAACGCTGGTCACGCCAGATCGTGGTCGCGGGCATAGCGGATCGCGGCGCCGCGGTCGGCCGAGCCTGTCTTGGCGAAGATCCGGTTGATGTGGCTCTTGACGGTGTGCGCGCTGACGTACAGCTCGGCCGCGATGCCGGGGTTGGTCATGCCCTGGGCGATCATCGAGAGGATCTCGGCCTCGCGCTGCGTCAGCCCATCCGGCAGCTTGCGCTCAGCCGGCTTGGCCTGCTGCCCGGCTGTGGCCGCGACTAGCGTTGCGTGCACGGCCGGATCGAAGACCGACAGGCCGCTGACGGCACTGCGCAGCGCCTGGGCGATGTCGGCACGCTCGGCGTCTTTGGTCAGGTAGCTGCGCGCGCCGGCTTGCAGCGCCGTGATAACCGACGAGTCGTCTGCGTAGGTGGTCAGCACGACGATGGCGACCTCCGGGTGCAGGGCAGTCAGGCGCCGCGTCGTCTCGATGCCGTCCAGCACTGGCATGTGCAGGTCCAGCAGGATCGCGTCCGGGCTGGTCTCGGCAACGCGGTCGAGTGCCTGCTGGCCGTTCGCCGCGGCGCCGACCACCTCGATGTCGGGCAGCAACCCGAGCATCACGGACAGGCCCTCGCGCACGGTGGCCTGGTCGTCGGCGACGACGATCCGAAGTGCCGGCGAGAGATCCGTCCCGGTCACTAACTTCCCCCGGTCATTGCGGCACCGTAGCCTCGACGACCCAGTCGCGGCCCTTCCGGCCAGCGCTCAGCGCGCCGTCGAGCAGCAGCAGCCGCTCGCGCATCCCGGCGAGGCCGTAGCCGCCGTTCACCGTGGCGAGTGCAGGTGAGAGACCGCTATCGCCCTGCTCGGTCAGGTGGTTGCTAACGACCAGGCGGGTCCTGGAGCCCGTGTAATCGAGTTGTATCTCGATTGGCTGGCACGGGGCGTGCTTGGCGGTATTGACCAGGGCCTCCTGCGCCGCCCGGGTGATGGCGAGTCCGACGTCTGGCGGCAACGGCCGCGGCTCGCCACTGACCTCGAAGCGCACCCGCGTGCCGTGCCGCCGCTGGTGGCTCGCACTGATCTCGGCCAGCCCTTCCGGCAGCGGCCGGATGTCCCCGCGCAGCGCATGCACGGCCCGCCGGGTCTCCCGGAGCCCGTCGGAGGCCATCCGGCGTGCCTGGTCGAGCAGTTCCACTGTCCGCGCGGTGTCGCCGGAGTCGGTGAGCACCGCCCGCGCGACCTGAATCTGCAGCCCGAGGGCACCAAGCGAGTGGGCGAGCACGTCGTGCACCTCGCGGGCGATCCGGGTGCGCTCGTCCAGCGCGGCTGTCCGGGCCTGCTCCTGACGGAGCTGCTCCGATCTCGCGAGCAGTTCGGCTGCCTGCTCCGCCCTCAGCTGGTACGCGCGCGTGTTCTGCCCGATCAGCAAGGCGCCGAGAAGGGTGGCTGCCAGCGTCCCGACAGCTCCCCACGGGTATGTCTTGCTGGCCAGCTCGGCGAGCGCGACGGTCGCTATCGCCAGCCCGCAGATGACCGAACCGGTGATCACGTTGGAGCGTCGCCCGGCCGCCATTGCGCCGATGAAGGCCAGCGTCAGGATGGGGCCGCCGTTAGGCGTGACTGCTGCCACAGCGCACGCGACCGTCATGGCGCCGAAGGAATACGGCAGCAGCACGAAGTATCGCGTGCGGTTGGGCCCTCGCCGCTCGGCCAGCGCCCAGACAACCGTAGCCAGCACCGCCATGAGGAAGGCCGTGATCTTGATGGCTGGGTAGCCGGGCAGGAAGGCGAAGATGTACGCCCCCATGAGCGCCACCACGGCTATCCGCACGGCCCAGTTCAGGCGGAGCAGCATGCCTTTCATTATCTGCGGAACACCGGCAGGCCGAATTCGACGCTCATGGCAGTCTTCCAATCCCTAGGCCCCGGAGACCACCCGGGAACGCCCTCGAGGGTAGTCGCAACCCTGACCAGGGGCATCGGAACGCGGGCTGGTCCGGAGTATGAGATCTGGGCCGCCGCGTCATGCCAGGTCTCATACCAGTGCGCGCCGCAGATCAGCCCGCTTGGCCGACGCGCTCGTGCCATGTGCCTGGCGAGGATGGACGCCGCAACGTACCCGGAGAAGGAGACCTCTGATGTCCGTCCCGCCGACCGGACCCAGCCGCCGCCGGAGACGTCCGCGCCCGGACGACAAGCTTGGCCGGATGCTTCGCTGGCTGCGCTGGCCCGTGGTGATCGTCTGGCTTTTCGCTATCGTGGCGCTCAACCCGCTGGCCAGCAGCCTGTCCAACGTGACCAACAGCAGTGCCTCGGCCTACCTGCAATCCACGGCCGACTCGACGAGAGTCGTCGAGCTCGAGCAGGCCGCGCAGCATCAGCGTGGTCAGCCCGACGTCGACCAGATGATCGTGGTCTTCGCCCGGCAATCCGGCCTGACGGCAGCGGACAAGGCCGCGGTGGCCTCGGCGCACGCCGCCGTCGCACGCCTCGTCAGCACGGTCCGGGGGCTGAGCCTGCCCGGCAAGCCCGTCCCGTCGGCCGACAGGACGGCCGTGTTCTTCACGGCGACCGTCACGACGCCAGCTAGCAGCGAGTATGCATACGACAGCGCTGCTGTGCGGTCAATCCGCCGCGCTGTGAGCGCCGCCGCGAGCCGCCCGCACGACGGCCTGCAGGCCGAGGTGACTGGGTCGGCCGCGATCACCGCCGACAGCGGCGTCACTAACAAGACGCTGACCGATCTGCGGCTCACTGCAATCGCGATCATCGTGGTTATCTTGCTGTTGGTCTACCGTCGCCCGGTCCTTTGGCTGTTCCCGCTGTTCGGCGCTATCGGGGCCATCGTCGTGGCTGAGGCAGGAGCACACGGCCTGGCCAATGCGGGGCTCACTGTTAGCTCGCTGGCGGCATCAATCCTCATCGTGCTGGTTCTCGGCGCAGCCAGCGACTACGCGCTCCTGCTGGTGCACCGCTACCGGGACGAGCTACGCCACCACGCGACCGCCGAGGATGCGATGGCAGTGGCCTTGCGCCGCACGTTCCCCACCCTTATCGCCTCGGCAGGTACCGTCACCTGCGCGATGCTCTGCCTGCTGGCGGCGCAGTCGGCGTCCCTGCACGGCCTTGGCCCGGTCGGCGCCGTCGCCATCGTCGCGGCCCTGCTCGCGCAGACCACATTCCTGCCAGCCCTGCTGCTGGTGTTTGGCAGGGCCGCGTTCTGGCCGCGACCGCCGCGCCCTGGGCAGGCCGGGCGCGAGGAGTCCCGCATCTGGTCAGGAATCGGAACGCGGGTCGCCCGCCGTCCGGTACCTGTGGCACTCGCGGCTGTCCTGCTGCTGGGCGCGGCATGCACGAGCCTGATCGCGCTGCACACCAACAACACCCCGGAAAGCCCCGTCAAGGGACATCCCGGCAGCGTGATCGGGCAGGAACTGCTGGCCGCGCACTATCCGCCCGGCATGTTCGACCCGCTCGACCTGCTCACGCCCCCGTCCGAGGCCGTATCCGCCGCCACTGCAGCCCGGGCCGCCCCCGGCGTGGCTTCGGTGACGGCGGTCCCGCCGGTCGGCGCGTACTCTCGCTACAGCGTGACGCTGTCGGCGGACCCGTACGGATCACGCGCCGCAACCGTGATCGGAGGCCTGCGTGACCGGTTGGACGCCGCTGCTCCCGGCTCGCTCGTCGGCGGTGGCCCGGCGATCCAGTACGACACCACTCAGGAAGCGCGGCACGACGCCGCGCTACTGATCCCGCTCATCCTCGTGGTGATCTTCGTCATCATCGCACTGCTGCTGCAGGCCGTGGTGGCCGCGCTGGTGCTCGTGGCGACCACAGCGCTGAGCTTTGCCGCCTCATTCGGGCTATCCAACCTGCTATGGCACTACGGGCTCGGCTACCCGGGAATCGAATCGCAGATCCCGCTTTACATCTTTGTTTTCCTGGTCGCGCTCGGTGTCGACTACAACATCTTCCTCAGCGCACGCATCAAGGAAGAATCCCGGCAATCCGGCCTGCGGCAGGGGACGCTGCGCGGACTGGCTGTCACCGGGGGAGTTATCACGGCGGCCGGGATTGTCCTGGCCGGAACCTTCGGTGACCTCGCCCGGCTGCCCAACGCCCCAGTCGCCGAGGTTGGCATCGCGGTCGCTCTCGGCGTGCTGCTCGACACGCTGCTGGTCAGGACGGTGCTCGTGCCAGCCGCCTTCCTGTCGATCGGAGAGCGGGTGTGGTGGCCTGCGCGGAAGCCTCGCCAGCTGACCGAGCTACCGGTGCCGGTCTCGATCGATTGACCCGGTTGCTTGTCAGCGCTGCGGTGGTGTCCGGAGCATCAGAACGTCCGCCGGGCCGAAGCCGGCCCGCTCGTAGAGGGGGATGGCCCGGGTGCTGGGGCTGAGGACGACGCGCACGAAGTCGTTCTCGTCCGCGTAGTCCAGGACCGAGCTGAGGAGTCGCGTGCCGATGCCCTGGTTGCGGTGGGCGGCGAGGATGAACGCGTTGCCGATGTATCCCCAGTGGCTTGGCGCGCGCCCAGGCCGCGGCATCCGTTCGAAAACCGACAGATTCATCATGCCGACCGGGCGGCCAGCAGCCTCCGCCAGCCACGTGATCCGGCGCGCCGACTCCCGCGCGAACCAGGAGGCCAGCCGCTCGTCGAAATCCTCGTCTGGCTGGTCGCCATCCTGCTCTCGCGTCCACTCGCGACGCAGCTGGGTGATCGCCGCGACGTCGGCGTCTTCGGCCCGGCGGATCGTGGCAGTCATAGCAGTACAACCTACCGGCGCGAGCTGACCCTCAGTCAGCCCTGGCCCGTCGGCCAAAGGTGGGGTTAGGCCCACCGGGCCCGGGGCGTGGACGGATATCGATGACAGCTGCCTCTCCGTAGCGTCTCCAGCGTCACTGAGCACTCATCGAAGCTCACTGACCTAGGAGAGGATTGAGGGGATGGCAATATGAAAGACGTGACATCTCGGGCAACTCGCAGGCAGCCAGAGCCGGGCCGTGACCGGCGCTGGTGGGGCAGGGAAGTCGCCCGGGGGATCTACCGGTCAGCGGTACTGACGGGGCTGCTGGGCGTGACCCCGGCCGTAGGCCTGGCCGTCGGCTTCTTCGGCTCGCAGGACACGCTGTCCTGGTCGAGTAAGCTGACCGCCCCGCTGGCGGTTCGCGGGCTTGCGGCTTTCGGCGAAGAAACGCTGGCGCTCTGGTGGGTCGTCGTAGCCGTCGCAGCGACGTTCGTGCTGCTGGGCCGGCCGCTCAGCCAGGCGGCCCGTCGGCTAGCCCAGCGCTGGACGGGCGCGGAGATCGAGGCGGGCTACCGCCCGGTTCCACCGCTCACCCGTCTCGCCACGGGATTCTGGTGGAACGGTTACGCGTACCTCAAGTCGGAGGGCGAGGCACGGCGGCAGGCCGGCCTTTACTCGCGGACGCGTGATCCCCAGGCGCGCAGAGACGCGCTGTGGCTACTCGTCGCCAGCGTTACGGTGCTACCCGTCGCCGCCCTGTCGCTAGCGGGCCTGACCGGCGGAATCTGCGTGGCAATCATGCCGGGATTCCTGGGCTGGGGACTCATCATGATCGCCGCCGGGCTCGTGCTGTCTCCCGCTGGCTGGCGCGTCTTCGGCATCATCGCTCCCCGTTTCCTCGGGCCTGACCCGCGGAGCCGGCTGGATCAGCGAGTGGACGAGCTGGAGTCGATCCGTGCCGACCTCACCCAGACGCAGTCCACCGAGCTGGAGCGCATCGAGCGCGGTCTGCACGATGGAGCGCAGGCCAGGTTGGTGGCGCTCGGATTGTCGATGGGAGTCGCCGAGGAGCTCATCGACAAGAACCCGGCGGCGGCCAAGGAGGTGCTCGCCACAGCCCGTGCTTCGGCCACGGTCGCGCTTGACGAGCTGCGGTCCCTGGTCCGCGGGATCAATCCGCCAGTACTAGCCGAGCGAGGCGTCGTTGACGCCATCCGCGCGCTGGCCCTCGACGCTCCGGTAGATGTGACCGTCACCAGCTCGGTGCCTGCCCGGCCCGAGCGTCCGATTGAGGCCGCGCTCTATTTCACGGTGGCCGAGCTGATCACGAATGCCGCCAAGCACGCCCGCGCCAGCCAGGTGACCGTTCACCTTGGCTATGACAGCGACACGCTCACGGCAATCGTGACGGACGACGGCATCGGCGGGGCGACCAAGGCTCGAGGATCCGGGCTGAGCGGAATCGAACGGCGCATGGCGGCGCTGGGCGGCCGGCTCGACATGGAGAGCCCATCCGGCGGACCGACGCTTATCACCGTGACCGTGCCGTGCGTGTTGTCGTAGCCGAGGACTTGTTCCTGCTCCGGGACGGGCTGGTCCGGCTTCTGCAAGCCCACGGTCATGACGTGGTCGCCGCGGTCGACACCGGGCCGGCCGCCCTGAGTGCGCTGATCGGCGAGCAGCCGGATGTCGCGATCGTGGACGTCCGGTTGCCGCCGACCTTCTCGGACGAGGGGCTGCAAGCCGCGCTCGCTGCTCGCCGCGAAGTGCCGGGCCTGCCCGTCCTGATCCTGTCGCAGCACGTCGAGCAGCTCTATGCGCGCGAGCTACTGGCCGACGGCCAGGGCGGCATCGGCTATCAGCTCAAGGACCGGGTGCTCGACGCTGGCCAGTTCCTCGACGCGGTCGAGCGGGTGGCCGCCGGGGGCACGGCGCTCGACCCGCAGGTCGTGTCCAAGCTGCTCGGGCGGCCCAGCCGGGCGGACCCGCTGGCCGTACTCACCGAACGGGAACGGTCAGTCCTTGCCCTGATGGCGGAAGGCCTGTCCAACACGGCTATCGCCAGCAGGCTGTACCTCAGCGAGGGTGCGATCAGCAAGTACACGACCACGATTTTCGCCAAGCTGGGCCTCGCGCCAGGCGAGGACACAAACCGCCGTGTCCGGGCCGTTCTCGCCTACCTCGATGCCGGACACGACTCGCCCTAGTCACCGGGTAGCGCCGAGGCCATCCGCCGGCGTGCGTCCCCGGCGCCCGCACGCCGGGCGCGCCACGAGATTCAGGACCGGAACGCCGCGTAGATAATCGCTGTAATCCGGTCGACCATCTCTTCCTTGGGCAGGTGTACCTCGGCGGCGCTCATCAGGTAGTTGACCCGCTCGAGCATCATGAGGCAGGCGACGGCCGTCAGCTCCGCGTGCTCGGTGCGCAGGCCATCACCGGCCGGCCCGCCTGCCGCAGCGGTCATCCCTTGCGTCATGGCTTCTGCGACGCGGAAGAGCAAGTGCAGTCCGTCGCCGAAAACGTTCTCGCCGACAACATCAGCCTGACTGAGAATGCGAATCACCGCGGCGTGCGCGGCATAAACCTCGCTGAAGCTGTGTACCCAGCGCCGGAGTGCCGTCTGGCCCGCTTCGTTGCTGGTCACCACCGGGAAGTCGTCGGCGATGGCGGACATGTCGACGAGTGCGTCGCGCAGCAGCGTCCGGAACAGGTCGTCCTTGTTAGCGAAATACAGGTAGAACGTCCCGTGGGAGGTGTTGGCCCGCCGGACGATGTCTTCTACCCGGGCTGCCTGCAGGCCCGCCTCATCGAATTCGGCCAGGCCGGCCTCTAGGAGCCTGCGCACCGTCTCGCGGCCGTGTGCGCCCAGTTCCCGTTGCAGCGCGGGAAGGCCGCCGTCTAGCGACGGCCGGATTTGAGGCGTTCGCTCAACGGGCGGCGGTGACTGGGACCGGCCGGCGGCACGCCCGTTCGGTGCTGTCCCTGTGGGCCCTGTCCCTGTGGGCCCTGTCCCTGTGGGCCCTGTCCCTGTGGGCCCTGTCCCTGTGGGCCCTGTCGATGCCGGGACTTCAGTCGCGTCGGCACTGCGCCGGTCCGGACTCTTCGTCCGGCCCGCCGCGGGTGGGGCCTGGTGCCTTGTGACTGGCACGCCGCCACCGCTTGCCGACTCATCTCCTAGTTCTGTCAGGCTCGCCCTCACTCCCGGCTGAACCGTGCCGGTGACACCTTGATTCCCTGTCCGGGACGGTCCGCCGCCTTCGCTGCGTCTGGCGGACGGATCCGGTCGCCGGGTCCCGGCCTCGGGCTCCCGGCTCATGCTTGGAGACTAGTGGTTTCGGGGCTCGCAGGAGACGCCGGGGCCGGAAGTGCCACGGAATCTTCGTATTTCGACTATAACACCTGTACCGTTTGTAAAGTATGAAAGCTCTTGTAGCCGACAAAACTCTCTAATTTAGTAATGCTGCAGGTCAGGGATGGTGCAGGACCAGGTGTTGAGCGCTAAAGCTGACATCCGTATCAGGTGACAACCACGTCATTGTTTGCATCAAATCGTCGGCCCATGCGCAAATAGAGATCATGACTCGCGACTGGGCCGCTTCGGAGGCCACTCTGCGGCATTCGCCTGCCCGCACTGTGCTTCCCGCCAACCCGGCCGCGGCAGGTCCTCCGGATGCCGCGATGGCGGGCAAGGCGGCCGCCGAGAATTTCCCGGTAGCGCTCCGGATGCTGCCGCGACGGCACCGAGACCACCTGATGGCTGTCTACAGCTATGCCAGGACCGTCGACGACATGGGTGACGAGGGTGCTCCCGAGCAGCGGCTGGCATTGCTCGCCGACCTGGCGGAAGACGTGCGGCGGCTGTATGCGTGGCCGGGCGGCGATACAGGCCGGCCCCGCCACCCCGCAGTACGAGGCCTCGCCGCCGTGGTGCGCGACTGCGCCATACCGATGCAGCCGTTTCTGGACCTGATCGGGGCCAATCAGCAGGATCAGCTGGTCACCCGGTATGAAACCTTCGACGAGCTGGTCGGTTACTGCAGGCTGTCGGCGAATCCGGTGGGACGCATCGTGTTGTACGTCTTCGGCTGCAGCACCCCGGAGCGGGAGGAACTCTCCGACTCGATCTGCACTGCGCTGCAGATCGTGGAGCACCTTCAGGACGTCGCCGAGGACTTCCAGGCTGGCCGGGTCTACCTGCCGGCCGAAGACCTGCGCAGTTACAGCTGCACGGAGGAAGATCTGGCCGACAGCGCGGCCTCACCTCAGCTGCGGCGGCTGATCAGTTTCGAGGCAGCCAGGGCAGGTTCGCTGATCAGCGAGGGTGCACCGCTGGTGGGCCAGCTTCGCGGCGCGGCACGCGCGGCCGTCGCCGGATACCTGGCAGGCGGCCGGGCGGCGCTGGCGGCGATAGCAGCCGCCGACTACGACGTGCTCGTTGCGACGCCGAAACCGGCAAAGAGCCGGACGATCCGCGAGCTGGCCAGTGCCATGCTGCGGGGACGGTGATCCGGTGACTGTGGGAACACCCGAGGCCTTGGACGTCGACGCTGCCTATCGCGAGTGCGAGACGATCACCAGGCAGCAGGCCAAGAACTTTGCCTACGGCATCGCGCTGCTGCCGGGGGATAAGCGCCGCGCGCTCTCGGCCGTCTATGCCTTCGCCCGGCGCATCGACGACATCGGCGACGGGACGCTGCCGGTGTCGGAGAAAGTCGCGGAACTTGCCGCCGCCAGAGCAGCTGTGACGGCACTCGCAGAAGGCACCGCTGCGGACGCCGCGGCAACCGGTGATCTGGTGCTCATCGCGCTTCGCGACGCCGCCGATCGGTTCGCAGTCCCGCTGGCAGCCTTCGGCGAGCTCATCGAGGGCTGCGAGGCCGACGTTCGCGGTGTCAGCTATACGACCTTCGCAGACCTCGAGCACTATTGCCGGTGCGTCGCCGGATCGATTGGCCGGCTCTCGCTCGGGGTGTTCGGCTGCGCCGATCCCGCGATCGCCTCCCCGCTGGCCGACTCGCTCGGCGTCGCGCTGCAGGTGACGAACATCCTGCGGGACATCCGGGAGGACCTGGGCAACGGCCGGGTCTACTTGCCTGCCGAGGACCTGGACCGGTTCGGGTGTGCCCTGACACCACCGGAGCCCAACGGAGCCGGTGGTGACGGCAAGATCGACGGGCCGATGGCCGATCTCATCCGGTTCGAGGCGGATCGGGCCCGGAGCTGGTACGCGACCGGACTGCAGCTGATTCCGATGCTCGATCGTCGCAGTGCGGCGTGCACCGGGGCGATGGCTGGCATCTACCGGCGGCTGCTCGAGCACATCTCGGCGCGCCCGCAGGACGCGCTGGCGGAGCGGATGTCGCTGCCGGGCAGGGAGAAGGCCCTGATCGCCATTACCGCGCTGAGCGGTATCGGCCGCCGTCGCGCTGGCCGGCAGTCAGCAGCGAGACAGTCGACCGGGAGCGGGGCATGAGCGAGCGCCGGGTCGTCGTGATCGGCGGCGGACTGGCTGGCATTACTGCGGCAATCAACCTGCGTGATGCCGGCGTCGCCGTGACCTTGCTGGAGTCCCGTCCCCGCCTCGGCGGTGCGGCCTCGTCGTACGCACGGGCCGGGATGATGATCGACAATGGCCAGCACGTCTTCCTGCGCTGTTGCTCGAGCTACCAGGATCTGCTGGCCAGGCTGGGCGTCACCGGCCAGGTGGCAATTCAGGACCGGTTCGATGTGACCGTGCTGTCCGGGACTGGTGCCCGGTCTGCCCGGCTGCGGCGGAACGGGCTGCCGAGCCCGCTGCATCTAGCCGGGGCGCTCGCCCGTTACCCGCTGCTGTCACTGGCAGAGCGCGCCAGGGTAGGCCGGGCCGCGCTCGGTTTCCGGTTCGCCGACCCTGGCAGCCCGGTCCTCGACCAGCAGCGGCTGGGTGACTGGCTGGCCGCGCGAGGTCAGGACGAGCCCGCCCGGCGGCGGCTGTGGGACTTGTTCATCATCTCCGCGCTGAACATGGCCGGCGACGAGGCAAGCGTCGGCCTCGCGGCCACGGTGATCAAGACGGCCCTGCTCGGCCGGCGCGATGCGGCCGACATCGGCATGGCAAAGGTGCCGCAAGGCCGGCTTCACGCAGAGGCCACGGCGGACCTGCTGGCCCGGCTCGGTGCTGATGTCCGGCTTGGAGCCAGGGCCGCAGCTATCGAGCCGATGGCTGGCGGCGGGTTCCGGATCAGCCTGAGCCGCGGCGACGTCGCCAGCGACGAGACTGGGCCTGCGGAGACTGGGCCTGCGGAGACTGGCAGTCAGTCCATCGTCGCGGACGGCGTCGTACTGGCAGTGCCAGCCAGCCAGGCCGCGCGCTTGGCGGCCAGCGGCGGGGTCGCAACCGCTCCTGCCTTCGAGCAGCTTGGCTACTCGCCGATCGTGAACGTGCACGTGATTTACGACCGCCAGGTCATGAAGCTGCCGTTCGTAGCGGCGGTGGATTCACCAGTGCAGTGGGTATTCGACAAGACCAGGCAATCTGGCCTGCAGGCCGGACAGTACCTGGCAGTGTCGCTGTCTGCTGCCGACGAGTACGTGGACATGCCAGTCGCAGCACTGCGCCAGCTCTTCTTGCCTGCGCTGGAGCAACTGTTCCCGGCTGCTGCCGGGGCTGGCATCACGGACTTTTTTGTCACCAGGGAACGTCGGGCGACGTTCCGGCAGGCGCCAGGTTCTGGCGCGCTGCGACCC
>Ga0335072_10010148_pt1 | contig 13561 bp, 7 predicted proteins | sample Lox_Sample_21_FD_206725 | JGI IMG/M metagenome (GOLD analysis project Ga0335072, IMG submission 206725) | Soil microbial communities from Loxahatchee National Wildlife Refuge, Florida, United States - Lox_Sample_2.1 | ecosystem: Environmental > Terrestrial > Soil > Wetlands | place: USA: Florida...
CGTGGGTGGAGCCGGACGCGTCGCTGGTGCAGGCGGCCGACGGGTCGTGGTCCCCGGCCGCGGCGGCGGCCGGGCTGACCCTGTCCGGCGGCGGCGGCACGACGCTGGCGACGCTGACGTCGGGCGGTGATTCGCTGTCGGTGTCGTGGCCGTCGGCGCTGCCGGTCCCGACGGTGTCGGGCGCGACCGCGACGTACCCCGGCGTCTTCCCGGGGGTGAACCTGGCGGTGACGGCGACGACGGACGGCGGGTTCGACGAGACCCTGGTCATCGAGAACCAGGCCGCGGCGGCCGACCCGCAGCTGGCTGCCCTGGACCTGGGCGTGTCGATGAGCGGCGGGCTGTCGGAGCACGCGTCGGCCGACGGGTCGGTGACGATGGAGACCGCGGGCGGCACGCCGGTGTTCACCTCGCCGCCGCCGCTGGCGTGGGACTCGTCCTCAGCCGGATCCGGGCTGAGGGGGCCGGGGCCGAACGACGCCGCGCAGACGGCCACGGCCGCCTACGGCCGGGGGTCGGTCCGGCTGGGCATCCCAGCCGGGCTGCTGTCGGGGCCGGCGTCGAGCTTCCCGGTGTACGTCGACCCGACCTACTCGACTTCCTCGACGGAGCTCACCCACGCGCTGGCGACCTCGTCCGACCCGAACGGCCTGTGGTGGAGCACCCCGCCGCCGCTGGGCGTGGGCTACGGCCCCACCTACCTTGTCCAGCGGTCGTACTACCGGATGAGCGTCCCGTCGGCGCTGTACGGTGCGACGATTCTGTCCGCGACGTTCTCCGACCAGCTGACCGGCGCGGGGGTCGCCGCGTCGACCAGCCACACGGTGACGCTGCACTCCACCGGCGCGATCAGCAGCGCGACGACGTGGGACACCCAGCCGACGTGGTACACCAGCCCGGCGCCGGTGCCGGTGACGTTCACCACGACGAGCACCACCCCGACCGCGACCGAGAACTGGAACGTGGCGCCGTTCGTGCAGGCCGCCGCGACCGCCTCGCAGGCCAACTGGACGCTGGTGCTGACCAACTCTAGCGAGACCAATTCGAGCGACTGGGTGGCGTTCTCGGCGGCCCCGACGATCAGCATCACCTACGACTTCCCGCCCCAGACTCCGTCGGCGTGGTCGATGAGCCCGGAGTCGTGGGCGTACAACGGGGACATTTTCACCTCCGCGGCCAAGCCGTCGTTCTCCGCGACCGCCACCAGCCCGGTCGGCGCGAACGTGTCCTACCAGTTCGAGATCCTGTCCGGCTCCACCGTCGTCGCGTCCGGCACCAGCGCGTCGGTCACCTCGGGCACGCCGGCGACGTGGGCCGACACCACGGCGCTGACCGACGACGCGACCTACGCGTACCAGGTCCGGGCCTACGACGGGACCGCGTACGGTCCGTGGTCGTCGGCCCAGTCGTTCACGGTCGAGACCGACACCCCGGGGGCGGTGACGGTCAGCTGCGCGGGGTACCCGGCGGGCACCTGGTCGGCGCAGGTGGCGGGCGGCACGACGTGCTCGTTCAGCGCGCCGCTGCCGTACATCTTCGGGTACGAGTGGGAGCTGGGCGGCGTCTGGCAGTGGAGCGAGACGCCGTCGGTCACGATCGACCCCGGGCCGGGGGAGTACGACCTGAAAGTGTTCGCGGTGTCCGACGCGTACCTGCAGGGCCCGCAGTCGGACACCGACTTCGCGGTCGGCGCGGGCGGGGCGATGCTGTCCCCCGCGACGGGGGCGCAGACCTCCACCACGGTGACGCTGCAGGCCGGGGCCCCGGCCGGGTACACCAGCGCGACGTTCTACTACCGGGAGGGGACGACCGGGTCGTTCCGGCAGGTCGCCGCCGGGCAGCTCACCGACCAGACGTGCGGCTGCTCGGTGACCTGGCCGGCGACCACGACGGCGGACCCCGACGGGGTGGAGACCGACCCGCTGAGCTGGCCGGTGACCCAGACCATCATCGACGACGGCCCGGTCCAGGTCGAGGCCGTGTTCACCAACGCCTCCGGCGGCACCGACACCGTCGGCCCGACCACCGTCACCCTCGACCGGGTCGGGACCGGCGCCGACTACGGCACCACCACCGCCGGGCCGGTCACGGTCGGCCTGCAGTCCGGCAACGCCGCCCTGTCCGCCACCGACGTGAGCATCGCCAGCTACGGCGCCGACCTGACGGTCGGCCGCACGTTCAACTCGGTCGAGCCCGCCGCCCCGTCGATCTTCGGCCCCGGCTGGACGACCAGCCTGACCGGCGGCGTCACCACCGGCTGGACCCAGCTGTCGGTCACCGGCAGCTACGCGGCGCTCCAGTCGTCCGACGGCACCAGCGACACCTTCACCCAGGGCAGCGCCGATGGCTCGACCGTGACCTGGACCCCGCAGGGCGACGCGGTCACCGCCGGCCTGACCCTGACCCAGAACACCTCCGACAGCACGTTCACGCTGACCGACTCCTCCGGAACCGTCACCGCCTTCGGCCAGGACAACTCCGCCCTCGTCCAGGGCGACACGGCGACGGTGTACCTGCCGCAGACCGTCACCCCGGCCGGCACCGGCACGACCGGCTCCACCGGCATCGACTACGACGGCAACAGCGCCGACGCCAGCTACGGCGACCCGATCCTGATGGTCGCCCCCGACGCCGCCTCCTCGGAGGCGCCCACCACCGCCTGCCCGTACCCCGCGTCCGGGTCCACGTGGACTGCGGGGTGCCGGGGGCTGCAGTTCGCCTACAACGGCTCCGGCGACGTGACCCAGATCGACTTCGTGTACTCCGACAACTCCGGGAACTTCCACTCGGTGGCGGTCGCGGACTACGGGTACGACGCATCGGGCCGGCTCACCTCCGAATGGGACCCGCGGCTGTCGACCCCGCTGGTCACCGGCTACACCTACGACGAGACCGCCGCCGACGCCGACTACGGCCGGATCACCCAGGTCACCCCGGCCCAGGCCGCCGGCAGCGGGGCGCTGGCCCCGTGGACGCTGACCTACGACACCACCGCCGGCACCGCCGGGTACGGGAACCTGACCGCGGTCTCCCGGACCCACTCCGCCGCCTACGGCGGCGCCACGGCGACCACCACCATCGACTACTCGGTCCCGCTGACCACCGCCGCCGGCGGCCCGGTCAACATGGACCCGACGACGGTCGGGACCTGGGCGCAGACCGACCCGCCGACCTCGGCCGTCGCGATCTTCCCGCCCTCCCACGTGCCGTCCTCCCCGCCGACCGCGTCCGACTGGCAGTACGCGCAGATCGACTACTACGACGCCAACGGCAAGGAAGTCAACACCGCCAGCTACACCGGCGGCGCCTGGGCGGTCGCCACCACCCAGTACGACGCCTACGGCAACACCACCTGGACGCTGTCCGCCGCCGACCGGGCCGCCGCCCTCGCCACCGGCTTCCCGGCCGGCACCGCGACCACCCTGGCCAGCGTCAACGTGTACGGGTGCGACGACTTCGGCACCATCGACCCGTCCTGCGACGACAACGACCAGCAGTACGAGGTCCTCACCGACACCTACGGCCCCGCCCACACCGCCGACGTCGACGGCACCGACGAGACCATCCGCACCCACACCGCCTACACCTACGACCAGGGCGCCCCCAACGGCGACGTCAACGCGGCCGGGGACCCGTACATGCTGCAAACGTCGCAGACGGTCAGCGCCAGCGTCGGGGACGGCATCCCGGGCTCGGCCACCGCCGACGCCCGCACGACCGACTATACCTACGGCACCACCGCCGCCAGCTGGGCGCTCGGCGAGCCGCTGACCACCGTCACCGACCCGTCCGGCCTGGACATCGTCGACACCAGCGTCTACAACATGTCCCCTAGCCTGTACGGCGGCGCGAACCTGCAGACCGACTCCGACATGCCGTCCGATACCAGCGGCGGCGGCGCCGGCGACACCCAGACCGTGTACTACACCGCCGGAACCAACCCCATCGTCGCCGCCTGCGGCAACGAGCCGGAATGGGCCAACCTGACCTGCCAGACCGGACCTGCCGCCCAGCCCGGCACCACCGGCCTCCCTGACCTGCCCGTCACCACCTACACCTACGACGACTACCTCAACGTCCTCACCAAGACCGAGACGTTCGGCACCACCGGCACCCGCACCACCACCACCGGCTACGACGCCGACGAACGCCCCGTCACCCAGACCATCACCGTCACCGGCACCGGCATGGGCACCGCCGTCCCCGAAACCCAGACCGTCTACTCAGCCACCACCGGCCTGCAAACCGACACCCAGACCTTGAGCTCGTCGGACACGGTCACCGCCGACATCAACACCACCTACGACGACTTCGGTCAGATGCTCACCTACAGCGACGCGTCGGGCAACACCACGAGCTACACCTACGACATCGCTGGCCGGGTCACTGGCCGCGCCGACGGCGAGGGCACCGAGACCATGAGCTACAGCGGCTCTTACGTGTCTCCCAGCCAGATCACGGACTCCCAAGCCGGGACCTTCGCCGCAACTTGGAACCCCGACGGCAACCTCGCCACCGAGACCTACCCTGGCGGCATCACCGCCACCTACGCCTATGACCCCACCGGAACCGCCACCTCCGTCTCCTACGACGGCACCTCGTGGACTGCCGCCCTCACCGACACCATCGTCCCGAATGCAGCCGGAGACTGGGCCACCGAAGCCGTAACCGACACCGCGACCCCCCTGACCAGCACCAAAACCTACACCTACGACAACGACGACCGGCTCACCAACATCCAGGACGCCCTCGACGGCCAGTGCACCACCCGCACCTACGCCTACGACGCCGACTCCAACCGCACCAGCCTGGCCAGCTACGCCCCCGACTCCGCCGGCGCCTGCCAAGACGGCACCGGAACCACCACCACCGAGACCTACGACAGCGCCGACAGCGCCACCAACACCGGCTACGCCTATGACACCCAAGGCGACATCACCACCACCCCCTCGGCCGACGCCGGAGGCACCGGCGACCTCACCGCCACGTACTATGCCAACGACATGCTCGCCAGCCAAACCCAAAACGGCGCCACCATGACCTGGGCCCTCGACCCCACCCTCGGCCGATTCGCCACGTACACACAGAACGGCGTCACCTACACCGACCACTACAGCGACACCGGCAATAACCCGACCTGGACCTCCGGCAGCGACGGCTCCTGGACGAGCGACGTCACCGACTTCAACGGCAACCTCGCCGCCGAGGTCACCGCATCCGGCGTCACTCTCGAGCTTCCCGACCTGCACGGCGACATCATGGCAACCGCCACTGCCAGCCCCGCCGCCACCGGCCCAGTCGGCACCTACGTCTACACCGAATTCGGCATCCCCGAGGACGGCGGTCCCGGCGCCTATGGCTGGCTCGGCGGCGACCAGATATCAAGCGATGCCCTCGGCGGCCAGCTCTTGATGGGCGCTCGCGCTTACAACACCAACCTCGGCAGGTTCTCTCAAGTAGACCCAGTTGCCGGAGGGTCAGCCAACGCATACGCCTACGTCTACCAAAATCCACTTACCGAATATGACCTCGCCGGAACTTTCTCGGGATACAACGGCACGTACTGCGAACCGGGACACGGGATACGCGAGTGTTGGGACAATCTAAACGAGTACAGGACTCAAGAGCTATTCTGGGACTACGCTCAAGTGATCTTCGGCATGGTCGGCCTGACAGCTATCGGTGCCTTCCTCGGGTTCGTGCCCGGTCTTATCGTCGGCCTCTTGGGCGCAGGGGTCGGACTGATGCTGGCGTACCTCGAAAAGGTCGACAATCAAGGTGGAAATGTTGGTATCGTTTTCGATGAGGTCCAAGTTCAGGCGGTCTGGTGGTGGTTTGGCAAGCACTACGGGTCATGGCATACCATATATGAATACGTCTATTCGCAGAAGCGTTATGAATAGCCGCTGCCAAGCAATGTCAAAGAAGTTGTGAATGGAGGGGAAGTGACGCACCATTCGATCCTGCTTTGCATCTTTTCCGTGCTCGTTGGAATTCTCGTCATCGTCGCACTTCGCGCTGGCAAAATCCTCTATGCGGCTCGGGGCGGGTCAAGAATAATATCGTCAGAGCACACATGGCGTCTACGCGGTCAGGTAATTACTACTTTCGTCGCCTTGGCCATTCTTGGGCCCGAGGCCTTGAGTAATAATTGGCGATTGGAGGCATCCGGCGCGTTGGTTGCACTGGTAATAATTATTGGCGCCGGGGCATGGTATTTTTTGCACCCGTCAGTCAGGCGGAAGTAGTCGGCGGAGTCGTCAGACGCCTGCCTGCGCTCTCTGTCGAACTTGGCCTGGCAAACCCAGCAGGCTGTCAGCGCCAGCAGGGGTATCGCTGGTTCGTCCATCGCCGTCATTCAGAAGCAGGCCCTACCGTTTTTCCCGAGGCGACAATGGGCGCGTTTCTGGAACTCCTGGAAAGCGCAGTAACATTGCTCAATGGTGACGATGCCTATCGACGTTTAATTAAGCCTCTCGGCGCGAGTGCCCTCCGCCCAGGCGGCAGGAACAAGCTGGCGGTGCCCTCGAACCCGTCCCTGCGCTCGATCATCGCCCAGTGACTGCACCCGTATAACGTATGCAGCTCGAACCGGCGGATCAGCAAGATCGCAACTAGCGCGAAATCGAGCGGCGTCCCAAGATAATGAAGGTTTCGCAATGGCGGCCGACGGCTGCTGGGCTGGGGTGTCAGGGGACCTGGCCATTTTCTGCGGCATGCTAGCCATTGGATTCGGTGGTGCTTACCGATGGTTCTGGATAAATGACAATGGTCGCGGGGAATATCTTACCGTACCCAAGTTTAGGAGCGTAGTTACTTGGTGGTGGTTGGGCGAGCGGCAGTGAGATTCCCCATGGATTCCCACTGGGCAGGGCTTTCTTCGGCGGGTGGATGAGGCAAGAGGATGGCGACTTGAACCCTCTAAGACTGCTCGGTATAACAGTGCTTGAAATTTGCTTGTTCGTGGTGATTAGGCATGCGTGGAGATTGAAGTCGGGCATTTCCGCACGCTCGGCGGGCTCAATTCATGGGCCAAGATTGCATCATGCGCCGGAGCGATGGCGATAGTAATCGGCGTCACAGGCGAGTTTCGCGGGTGGGCTCTCAAGATGTTCATTGTCGCTGGACTGGTTGCCTTGCTCGTCGATGGGATCCTGATTCGCGCCGCGCGAACATCGGCTCTCAGGGAAAGCCCTAAAGGTCAGCTATAGGGCACTAGGCCCGGCAGTCTTTGGAATAACCGGTTCCAACAGTTAGGCTGCACGTTCCCCTGCTAAGCGGGGCATGTGCGTGTACCTTAGAGCTGACGCCAGATGGCACAGCGAATGGTGGGGCCAGGTATTCGTGGCCACATGGTCGAGGCCAAGGCCTCAACCGGTTGTTCCTAGCGTCGATCGTCAAGAAAGGCAGATGGAGGATCGTCCATTTGAACGAATATCATAACCTGCCGAGAGCTCTTCGTCATGAAGCAAGGGGCGTAGCCCTCTCGGGAGTCTCATCCGGAAATTCAACAAATTGACCAGGCTGCATATGTATGGTATATAGGGCAGATAGTGGCTGTCCTCGCAGTATCGATCATCTTCATAATATTCTCAGTGGTGAATGTAATACTGGGCCGCATGAGTAGGTCTGCCGATGCTCTTGCGTGCTCCGTGGTTCCTTTCGCCGTTGGAGTTTATCAATGGAGGCACATCCGGAAGGTCGCGACTGTGGTTCGAAAGGGGCGGTAGCTGGCCGTAGGTAGCCTTGCGGATGGTGAGATGGTTCCACAATCTTGATGAACCAGCGACTAGGGACACTAGGTCGGGGAGACATCCGAGTCGGTCGCTGCCTACTACCGCTGCCGCACAAACTCGTCGGCGCTCAAGCCTGCCCGCTTTAGGAAATTACGTGGACGCGAGATTGACAGAGAGCTCACGACCTCGCCTGAAAGTAGCGCGGTCTCCGCGTTCCGGCGGTCATGCCTGATCGGATGGTGCGAATGGCCTCTCCGTCGGGAAGCCCGCAGCGCTCTGCGGCGCTCATCAGCGCAGTGATGACAGCGGGTGGCGACAGCATTCCGGCGCCTACAAGTTGGCCGAGGCTGAACGCGGCTCGGTTGAGGGTGTCGTTGCGCGTGCCCAGTCTGGCGGCGGCGACTATGCGGGTTTCCTCGTGCAGGGCAGCCGCGGCGTAGGCCGTTGATCGCTCACCGGGGAGGTCCGGAGCCGCGCCCGTAGGCACTGCTGGGACTGGTTGGTTGACTAGTAGGGCGGCGATCCACTCCGGCAGCGGGACGGGCCGGCGATGGTCGCAGGCGGTGTAGAAGCAGCTGCCGATTCGGCTGCCGTCGCCGATGACGTAGCCGCTATCGGCACGCACGTCGATATGCGGGCCGAGCCGCCCGACAGAGTTCCTCACAAGCCCAGCGGGGGCGGCGTAGTACAGGTGGCAGCCGCCGGACGGGGTCCCCACAGCATAGGTGGGCAACGGATAGGGCTGGCCGTGCTGATCGCACAGGGTAGCAAGTGCGTCGGAACCAGACACGGCGCTCCTGTCCTCAGCCGAGGGGAGTTTCCTAATGTCGTGCGGGACGTCGAGGTCGATAACAACCAGCATCGAGGGCCCGCAGGCGATCCCGATGTTGTACACCGCCCGTCTCCACCAGGCGCGGACGCGAGCCGGTTCGGTGGTGGCGTGATCCTGCCAGCTGCCGCGCAGCGCGGGCCGCTTCCCGCCGGGAACGCAGGGGAACACATGCCAGCCACGTTCGGCCAGGGACAGCGCGGACCGCAGCAGCGGAAGGTCCGGTACGACCGGAACCAGGGCGTTGGTCATGGAGTACTTCCTTCTCGAAGACAGCAGGAAACGGCGAAGCAGTCCCGGCCCGCCGGGGGAGGCGGGCCGGGACCGCGGTCAGGGACGGATCAGAGAGCCGCGGCGAGGCGGAGCGCGTCCAGCGCGCTGGTCTCCAGGTCCCAGGCGGCGTCGCCGTCGTCCTGGACCTGGGCGGCGGAGGTGACGGCGTGCATGATCCCGCCCGCCGTCAGCGACCCGCCGGCGATGAAGTGGTCGAGGATCTCCTTCTGCTGCGCCTCGGTGTACCGCAGCCGGGCCCCGATCACCTCGATCGCCTTGGGCGCGTCGGTGACCCGGTGCCCGGCGTGCTGTTCCATCTCCCGCACCAGCCGGGCGACGTAGCCGGGGTCGAGGAAGGCGGTCACCGCGTCGCGGGCCTTGGCGGTCACCAGCTCGAGCTGCCGGTCGAGGGTGTCGGATGACCACTGGATGCCCTCGTCCATCCGCTCGCCCAGGTGGACCGCGCGCATCGCGTCCCGGGTGATCGTCATCCCGTTCGAGCAGACCTGGGCGATGATCCGCGGGGTGACGGTGGCCGCGCCGCAGCCGGTCTCGGAGTTGGTGACGACGAACCCGGCGAACACCACCGGGTTGTCCGCCCCGGCCGCCCCGGTGAACGGCGACCGGTACCCGGCCAGCAGCCCGGGCGCGAACACCTGGACGGCCTCGCAGCGGGCCCGGACGTACATCCGCCGGTCAGTTAGGTCGCAAGTTTCGATCTGGACCGGCTGCCCAGCCCTGCGGATCCCGTCGAAGACCGCCATCAGCGTGTCGAGATGGTCGATCTTCTTATACCCGTCCGACAGCCAGGCCCGGGCGACCCCGGTCTCCGCGTCGGCGCCGCGCAGGGCGCGGATGAAGAACCTCCGGTCGTCCCGCTCCAGCCACCCGTTCACGTTCGCGTCGAACAGCGCTGGGTGGGAGTCGCGCGTCCTCCGCAGGTAGGCGGCCGGGATGCCGAGCTTGTCGGCGATCCCCGCATCGCACACGTCGGTCGGCCGATACCGGCCCTCGGTCATCGTCACCCCGTCCGCCTCGAGCACCGGCATGGTCCCGTCGAGCACCAGGCACCCGCCCTCGGCCCGCACCGACGAAGCGGACGCGACGACATCGACCTTGCGCGCCTGCTGATTGCGCAGCAGCACCACGAGGTCGTCGATGGTGGCGTTCCGCGCTGTTAGCAGGTCACCTGAGACAGCAGTCATGAGCACGTTCCCTTCCAATGAGCACAGGCGATACGCCTGCGGCCGGGCGGCGGGGCGCCTCCGGGCGGTCAGGGAAAGGGCGCCGCCAAGGAGGGCGGGCGCGCCACACCGGCGCTCCCCAGCCGGTTGCGCGCACGCCCGGGCGGCGCATGCTGACCGCCACCGGGAGGCTCCGCAGCGACACGGAGACTGCCTGAGGGGCGTGACCGTGATCGCGGACACGAACGCGTGGGAAGGTCGGGAAATCCCAGAACACCTAATTCGTGTCGGACACTTTGACCTTGCACTGGAACGGCAAGATCTGTTACTTCACCGGGGCCGCCGCACGGGCGTAAAAGAGGTATCGCTTCGTGGCGCGGGCAGCCACGAAGCTCCCGGCTGGTCAGTGGCCGGGCTTGTCATGCCATCCCGAACGGTCCCGGCTTGCTCTCTCGGCTCTTGTGTCTGCGGCCAGAGCGGTCCTGCTCCGCAAGGCCGCCGAACAGGCCGGACTGACCGCGCAGCTCAGCACGGCGCTGCGGAAGAAGGGCAGCTCGCCGGTCTTCGACCGGGGCACGGTGCTCGTCTCGCTGGCGGCCGCGATCGCGCTCGGCGCCACCAGCATGAGCGACATCGCGCTGCTCGCGCACCTGACCCCGGTACTCGGCGACGCGCCGAGCGGCCCGACGGTGCGCCGCGCCCTGGACCTGGCCGGGACGCCTGCCGCGCTGGACAAGATCGCCCGCGCCAGGGCGAAGGCCCGCGCCCGCGTGTGGGACCTGATCGAGAAGACCCCCGCGGGTTTCCCGTGGCTGGAGATCGCGGGCAAGACGCTGGCCGGGTGGCTGGTCATCGACATGGACGCCACCCTCGTCACCGCCAGCTCTGACAAGGAAGGTGCCGCTCCCACCTGGAAGAAGGCTACGGCTTCCACCCATTGGGCGCCTGACTCGCCAACACCCGCGAGTGCCTGGCCATGCAGCTCCGCCCCGGCAACGCCGGATCGAACACCTTTACCGACTACCGGGGAGTCCTGGCCGCGGCCCTGCGGCAGGTCCCCGCCCGGTTCCGGGGCAAGGTCCTCGCCCGCGTCGACGGCGCCGGCGCCAGCGCCAGCGACGACCTCGTGAACCACCTGCTGTCCCTGACACGCCGTCGTGGAGACCGCCGACGTCCGCACCGGCAAGGCCATGGGCCTGCGCAACCTCCCGTCGAAGACCTGGCAGGTCAACGCCGGCTGGGTCATCGCCGCGAACATCGCCGCCGACCTGGCCGCCTGGAGCCGCCTCCTCGGCTGCCACGACGACCCGGACCTGAAGGACGCCAACCCGGACACGCTCCGCTACCGGATCTGGCACATCCCCGCGCGCCTCGCCCGCCACGCTCGCCTGAGAACCCTGGGCATCAGCCCCGACTGGCCCTGGAAGGAGGCATTCCTGACCTGCTGGTAGCGGCTCTGTGCCCTGCCCGCACCCGCCTGACCAGCACGAAACATCCCCCAACGCGAGAGGAGGCACAGCCCGGCGCGGTCGGAGCCGGTGCGCACCCGGGCGCCGACACGCGCCCGCCTCCCGCCAGCCAAACAGACACCACAACCGAAACCTGGCAGCGGCACAATCGGTAAGCGAACCTCAAGCCCCTTGAACGATTGAGGCTAGTGCCTTGGCGCGCTTCGGCAACTGCTCCGCACCGTGTGGGCGATCAAGTTATTACGTGATCGCCGAAAGGCCGCCGCCCAGACTACTCGCGCTCCGGTGGGACAACACCGACCAGCACGGATACCTTATCGACTAGACCATGTACACAGGTTCCGCGAATCCCCGGAAAACGCTTCTGTCAGCGCATGCAAACCAGCAGGTCACAGACTTGCCCCTCGGTTTGCGTCCGGTTTGGGCGGGTTTCCGGGTAGGGTGACAGCACGGCCCGCGCAAAGGCCCGCGAACCCGCAGGTCACAGGTACCGGAAACCGGCGTCTGTCGCAAAGCCCAGCCCGACATCAAGGGCATAGAAACCACGGAGTGCAATTCCAAACAGAGCGATCATCAGGCCGGTCGCAAAGCCCAGCCCGACATCAAGGGCATAGAAACCGCAGGTTGACACCGATCTCGATCGTGCCGGCCACGTCGCAAAGCCCAGCCCGACATCAAGGGCATAGAAACTTCGGCGTATCCGGTCATGCACAGTCCTTCGCCGTGGGTCGCAAAGCCCAGCCCGACATCAAGGGCATAGAAACGGGCCGATAGCGCGAGGTAGTGCGTCTTCCACGGGATGGTGTCGCAAAGCCCAGCCCGACATCAAGGGCATAGAAACGTTAGTTCAAGTTGATGAACCAGAAGCCCGCGAAGAATGTGTTGGAGGTCGCAAAGCCCAGCCCGACATCAAGGGCATAGAAACCACCCAGCGCGTGTGGTTGAGGAAGATCACGGCGGTCGCAAAGCCCAGCCCGACATCAAGGGCATAGAAACGGGAATCCTTACCGTGGCGCCGGGCTCCAGAGTTGCCTCGAAGGTCGCAAAGCCCAGCCCGACATCAAGGGCATAGAAATAAGCTGGGCAGGACGGCGATGTCGCTGCCAGCCCGACCGCCGCAAACGCTCAGCCCGAATCAAAGGGCATGGTTAATTGGATCATTCGGCGGACTCAATGTTATTTGAGTTAGTGATGCCTTTCTGGGGACTGTGGTGTTCTTATGGGCGAGCTTTTCGATCGGGCCTTTACCGAGCAGCGCTTGCTTGATGCGTGGCATGCGGTCCGGGAGGCGGCGCTGGCTGACGGGGATGCGGGGGCGGAGGTCGACCGATTCGAGGCCGCTGCCGCGCGTAAGGTCAGCGAGTTGGCGGCGGCGCTCGCGGGCGGGTCGTTCGAGCCGTCGCCGGTGGTGCGGGTTGAGATCGCCAAGCACGGGGGCGGGACGCGGCGGCTCGCGGTGCCGGGTCTCGTCGACAGGATCGTTGAGCGGGCGCTGCTGGCCGAGCTTGACCCGGTGATCGATCCGCTGCTGCTGCCGTGGAGTTTCGCCTACCGGCATGGCCTCGGGGTCCGTGATGCGGTGGCCTGCCTGGCGGAGGCCCGTGATGAGGGGGCGGCGTGGGTGGCGCGGTGTGACATTGACGACTGCTTTGACCATATTCCGCGGTGGGAGGTCGTGCGCAGGCTCCGCGAGGTCGTGCGCGATGTGGCGGTGGTTGACCTGGTGCGCCGGTTCATGGACCGGCCCGTCATCGGGGAGCGTGTCCCGCATGCTGACCGGGGGCTGGGACTGCATCAGGGCAGCCCGCTGTCGCCGTTGCTGAGCAACCTGTACCTTGATTCTTTCGATCGGGCCATGCTCGCCCTGGGTTACCGGCCGGTGCGCTACGCCGATGACGGTGCGCCACGAGCGCTGATGGAGGTTGCGATGTAGAGGATCGTGGTCTTTGGATGCGGTGCTGTGCTGGTGATGGAGGTTTGGCCCTCCGGGACCGCCCTGCAGGGGGTGGTCTCAAACCACCGCAAGCTGCTGCGGTTAAGAGCCGTGGTGGTGAGCGTTGCGGAAAAGGC
>Ga0335072_10010150_pt1 | contig 13559 bp, 14 predicted proteins | sample Lox_Sample_21_FD_206725 | JGI IMG/M metagenome (GOLD analysis project Ga0335072, IMG submission 206725) | Soil microbial communities from Loxahatchee National Wildlife Refuge, Florida, United States - Lox_Sample_2.1 | ecosystem: Environmental > Terrestrial > Soil > Wetlands | place: USA...
AGACCGACGACGAGATGACCGAGGACAGCCTGCAGGAGCTGCAGGCGCGTCGGATGGACAAGTCGTCGACGGCCATCGACATCGACCCGGACGATGTCGTCGAGTCGCTCGAGCTGCCGGGTGCGGATCTGTCGAACGAGGAGCTCTCGTTCAAGGTGATCCCCCGCCAGGCGGACGAGTTCACGTGCTCGAGTTGCTTCCTGGTGCACCACAGGAGCCAGCTCGCGGAGACGCGTGGCGGGCGGCTTGTCTGCCGGGAGTGCGCGGCCTAGGCCGGTCTGGCGCTGCCATGCCGGGGCCGGAGGGCCGCCTGCCGCGTACGGTGACGCCGTACGCGGTTCCCGGCATGCGCGCACGGCGCTAGCTCTGGTCCCAGATCGTACGTTCGTCTCCGCGGGGGTCCTTGTGCAGGCCCCCGCCCGTTGTGTTGAAGACCATCACGGGGTAGCTGTCGTCAAAGGCCGGCCAGCCGGGATTGCCGTCGCGGGCGAAGCTGATCCACGCCGCGTGCATCCGCTCGGCCAGCGCCGCTGGCGGCTCCGGCCCGATGGCCGGCTCGGCCCCCTCCGCCAGCAGGTTGTCGAAGACAAAGGGGATCTCCAGCGAGTGGCACGCGCCGAGCCCGCCGACCGGGCTCGGCCAGGCGAACTCGTACAGATACGTCGGCGCCGCCGCGCCGCGCCGGGCCCGCGCCACCGACAGCGCGGGGATCCGGAAGTAGCGGTCGGTCAGCACCGCGCACAGGACGTCACCGGGGGCGGCGGCCGGCCGGTTGGCGCGGTACAAGTCCGCCGCGGGCTGGCCGACGCCGAGGATGGTTAGCACGCCTGCCAGGCCCGGTTCGTCCAGCAGCCCGGCCAGTCCCGTCGGGACCAGGAACAGCCGGAACTCCTCGGTGTTCGTGCCGGTCAGCAACGTGACATCGGACCCGGCGCCGGCGGCGATCGCATCCAGCGGGCGCGCCGGGAGCAGGTCGCCGTCCACGACCGGGATGAACGGCAGCGCGCTGGCCACGATCGTCGCGCCGAAGCGCGCCGGGTCGGGCTGGCTGGCGAGCGCGTCGCGTACCTCGGCCTGGGCCTTGATCAGCTCGGGGAGGCCGACCACGGCCAGGCTCGCGGCGTCCGGCTCGCGGCCCAGGGCAAGGCCGAGTTCCTTGGTCACCAGCGCCGCGTCCGCCGGGTCCGCTACCGACTGCACCGAGCCGCTCTGCGTGATCGCCCGGGCGAACAGTCCCTGCGCGCCGGGCATCGCCAGCAGGGTGGTCACGCTCATCGCGCCAGCGGACTCGCCGAAGACCGTGACGTTGCCGGGGTCGCCGCCGAACGCGGCGATGTTGTCACGCACCCACTCCAGCGCCGCGATCTGGTCCAGCAGGCCCCTGTTTGCCGGGGCGCCGGGCAGCAGCGCGAACCCGTCCACGCCCAGCCGGTAGTTGATCGTGACCAGCACGACGCCGTCCCGGGCAAACGGGTGGCCGTCGTAGATCGGCAGCGCGGAGTTGCCGTTGCTGAATCCGCCGCCGTGGATCCACACCATCACCGGCAGGCTCGCGGCGCCCGGGTCGGGCGTCCAGACATTGAGGTTCAGCCAGTCGTCGCCCGGAATGTTCGGCTCGGGCAGCAGTTCGTCGAACGGGGAGGCGTAATCGGGTTTTGGCGGGGTGGCGCCGAGCGCGGCGGCCTCGCGGACGCCGTCCCAGTTCTCCGGCGGCGCCGGCGCCCGGAACCGCAGCGGCCCGGTCGGGCTCGCCGCGTACGGGATGCCGAGGAAGCTGGCCACGCCGTCGCGCACCTGGCCGCGGACCGCGCCGGAGCGCGTGATCACGGTGGGTCCCATGAGCGAACTTTGCCATGTTCGTGTTTTTTACGCTACGCAGGCTGCCGAATCGGGGCACAGTGCCGGAATCTGGCCCCGGGCGCCGGTCAGCGGCGCTCAGCGGCGATGAGCGTCCGTTTCAGCGTCCGTTTCAGCCCCGGTAGGCGAGCAGCAGCGCGATGTCGTCGTCGGGCGCGTGGCCGACATACCGGATCAGCTCCCGGGACAGCCGGTCTACCAGCGTGTCGTAGCGGCCCGCGCTGAGCACCGAGTTGCACCGGTCCAGGTTGAAGAAGGTGCCTGCGGCGTCGCGTGCGTCGGTCGCACCATCGGTGTAGAAGAGGATTGCCTCGTACCCGTTCAGCGGGATCGTGACGGGAATGCGCGGCTCGGAGGAGAGGTGGCCCAGGCCCAGCGGCAGGCTGCCCTCGCCGGTATCGAGGAACCGGGGCGCCGCGTTGCCCAGCAGCAGCGGGCCAGGATGGCCGCAGCTGAGCAGCTCCATCTTCGAGCCGTCGGCGCTGATCTCGGCGAAGATCGCGGTCACGAACCCCTCGTCGGGTAGCTGGCGGCCCAGGCTCGTCTCGATCCGGCAGGCGATCGCGGCCAGGCTGTCCTCTTCGTGCGCGGCGTCGCGGAAAGCCCCCAGCAGCGCAGCCGCCGACTGGACCGCCGGGAGGCCCTTGCCCTCCGCGTCGCCGACGACCAGGCGCACGCCGCGCTCGCCTTCCACCACGTCATACAGGTCGCCGCCGACCCTGGCCTGCGACGATGCCGACAGGTACTTCACCGCGAGCCGGAGCGATCCGATCTGGCTGGGAACCGGCCGCAGCAGGACCTGCTGCGCCGTGTCGGCCACCAGCCTGACCTCCGCCAGTTCGTGCTCCCGGCGCCTGCGGGCGGTACTGGCCGCGATCCCGGCCGCTGTGACAGCGGCCACGGCCACCAGCCCGATCATGTCGAAGCGGCGCGCCTGCTGACCGGTCATCGGGCAGAACAGGAACAGCGTGCACATTCCCAGCGCCAGGCCGCCGGCCGCCAGGGTGTACACCGCTCCGCCGATCGCCGCCGCCACCGCCGGGCCCACGGCCATGAGGGGAACAAGTCCCCAGTTCGGGCCCACGATGACGCGCGCGCTGGCTATCCCGACGGTCAGCGCGAACGGCGCCGCCAGCAGCAGTGCCGGGCTCAATCGGTACCGGATGAAACATTCCTCCATCTGGGCTGCGGCGCCGTCGCGGTCATCAGCGTGAACCAGACGATCTTCCCGGCGCCGGCCGGCAGCGTCCCCCAACTGTGTGCCAGCGCCTCGACCAGGGTCAGGCCGCGCCCCTCTTCATCCTCCAGCGCCGGCAGCAGGCGCCGTGGCGGCCGGGCGTAGTCGTCGGTGACCTCCGTGATGATCTCGTCGGGCATGAGGCGGAGGCGAAGGGCGATCGGCCGCCGGGCGTGGCGTACCGCATTGGTCAAGATCTCCGACGCCAGCAGGCTCGCCGTGTCCGCGAGTCCCGCCTGGTCCCAGGCGGTGACGACGTCGCGGACAAACCGGCGTCCGGCCGCCACCTGCTCGGGCCGCGGCTGCAGCGTCGTCTCGACCGTGGACAGGGCGGCGCCGGGCGGCCACGGCTTAACCACGCGTCCCGTGCCCGGATCCGTCCGGGCGATGACGGAGGCGCCGGGGACGTCAGGACCAGCGGGCCGCCCCGTGATCGGCCTGCGGTGCTCTGCCCACCCCTGTCGTAGGTCATGCTGATTTCCCCCCGGGCGAGCCAGCCCCGACCTGGCGCTCGCTCATCGTCGTGAGCAGCGGCGCCGCGCGACGGCACGGCGCAGCGGGGCGTCTTTTGACTCGCCGTTCAATCCAGACCCAAGCTCATCACAGTACGACAGCGGCCGGCGTCGTTGTCAAACCCGGCCAGGCTCGATCGCGGCGAATCGTGCCCGATCGTGCCCGATCGCGGCGGGCGGCGCGAGTGAGGTCATTCGTTCCTCGCGGTCTCGGGGCCGGTAATGCGCCGGAGCAGCGGGAACGTGGCGGCGATGACGCCGAGCGACGCCGCGATCCCGGCCCCTGCGAGGACGTAGTAGTCCGCGCCCGGCGTCACCAGCGGGTGCTGCAGCATCACGCTCGCGTACATCGCGGCGGCGCCGAACCCGACGCCGACCGAGACCGCGGCGACCGCCAGCAGGGGGACGCCGCTCTCCAGCGCGACCACGCGCCGCAGCATGCCGAGCCGGGCGCCGGTCAGCCGAAGCAGGCTGAACGGGCGCTTGCGGTCGGCCAGCCCGGCCGCGACGGAGGCGGCCAGCGTGCAGCCGGCCACGACCAGGCTGGCCAGGATTATCACGTCGGCGAGCTGCCCGTAGGCGTTGTCGATGGTGTTGATGTCGGTCGTGATCTCGCCAAGCGTCAGCGCCACGCCGAGGCTGGGGTAGGCGTCCGCGTTGTCGAGCGCGGTCCTGGCCTGCTCCACCGCTCGCGTCGATCCGTCCGTCGCGACGTCGATGGTGTCCACGCCCAGGCCGTTCAGCTCTCGCGCCGAGACATTCGCGGCCGGCCAGGTGATCGCCTGGTAGCTCTTGACCGGCGGGCCACTATCCAGGGACTCGGGGAACCACACGGCCGCCGCGCCGGCGGGGCAGCGGCCGAGCCGGGGAGCGCGGGCCAGCTCGGAGCACGACACCAGGCCGGCCGGAACCGGGCCGGCCGGCTCATACGCGGAGGGGATTCCGACGACGGTTCCGCCCAGCAGTGCTCTCGGAATGCTCGACCTTCCGTCCGCCCGGACCGCGATCACCTCCTCGACGCCGCGGATCCCGCTCAGCCGGGCCAGCAGCGGGGTCAGCGCCCGCGCCTTGCCCGGGCCCGTCACCGGGGCGCTCGAGCCCGGCGGCGGCGGGCCGTGGGTCGGCAGCGGCTGACCGGCCTGGTCGGCAACCAGGATGTTGGCGGCCGCGGCCCAGCCGAGCGGGTGGACGTCCTTGGCGTCCTGAGTGGCGAGGTCGGCGACGGCCACGGTGGCGATGAACAGGGCCAGGACCAGGCCGCTGACCGCACGGAACGCGGCCCGCGGGTCGTCGGCCAGCCGACGGGCCGCGATCAGCGCACCCGGGCGGCTGGCTCGCCGGGCCATCAGCCGCGCGCCCGTCATGGTCAGCCAGGGACCGGCGACGACCAGGCCGATCATGATCAGCAGAAAACCCGGCAGGAGCGCCTGGACCTGCCCGGCGTTACTCGCCGGACGACCGTGCAGGACGAAGAAGCCGAGCTCGGCGACGCCGGCCAGCAGCGGCAGGACCCGCCAGGCCCCCGGCGGCGTCGGAGTCACCCGGCGCGCGACGCCGAGCGGTGAGATCCGCACCCGCCGCAGCGCCAGCCGGGCCACGACCGCGGCCGCCACGGGCACGCCGACCGCGACCGCGAGGATGTCCGGCAGGCTCAGCGACAGCTCCGCCGGGAAGAACGACTCGCCGGTGAACGGGATGGCCGCGAGCGGCACGCGCAGCACGAAGAACAGGCCGAAGCCCGTGGCCACGCCCACCGCCGCGGCCACGGTCGACTCGACGGCCGCGAGCACCGAGATCTGCCCTGGCCTGGCGCCCACCAGGCGCATCGCCGCGAACCGCTGCTCGCGACGGGCGGCCGAGAGCCGGGTCGCGGTCCCGATGAAGATAAGCACCGGGGTCAGCAAGGCCAGCGCGACCACGGAGAAGACGAGGTCGACGCCGCCGGCGCCGACCCCCTCGTCGGGCGGGGCGTTGTCCAGGCCCCTGGGATTCGCCGCGTCGTTGAAGGCGGGCAGCGTGGTCGCGATCGCGGTCACCGGGATGGCGTCCGCCGTGCGCGCCATCTGCGCGGCGGTGTGCCCGACGATGATGTAGAGCGAGTCGGGGGACGGCAGGGCCGCCTCGCCGATCCGGCCGGCCAGCCGGCCGGGATAGCGGCCGGCGAGCTCGTCGCGCGGAGTGCTGCGCAGGAGGCTCGCCAGCGCGGGGGAGGCGTAGAACTGGCCGGGCGCGGGATCATGCGGGATGCCTGGCGGGACGGGCGAGGTGCGCCCCGTCGCGGCCACGTCGACCCGCACGATCTGCCGGCCGCCGAAATCGTCCGGGCTGATCTTCCACCAGAGCGGCGCGGTGCCGGCCTTCGCCGTCCCGGCCGGCACGAACGACGTTCCGGTCCACAGCCATGCGTGACGCTGGTTCTGAGTGGTGACCGCGTTCTCGGCCGACACTGCGGTCAGCAGCAGGCCGACCCCGAGCCCGACGGCGAGGGCCAGGACGACCAGGCGGACGACGGCCTCCCGGCCGCCGCTGATGGCCAGGCGCAGGCCAAGCCCGATCACGGTGCCACCCCGGTCAGCGAGCTGACCTTGCCGTCCCGCACGACGACCTCGCGGCGCGCGTAGGCAGCGACCCTGGCATCGTGGGTGACCAGGATCACCGTGGTGCCCTGGTCCCTGGCGGCGGCGGTCAGCAGCCGCATCACCAGCTCGCCGGATATCGAGTCCAGCGACCCCGTCGGCTCATCGGCGAACAGGACCTCCGGGCGCGCGACCAGGCCGCGGGCCAGCGCGACCCGCTGCGCCTGGCCGCCGGACAGCTCACCGGAACGGCGGTTCTCGAGGCCGTCCAGCCCGAGCCTGCCGAACCACGGTCCGGCCTCGGCCAGGGCCGGGCGCCGGCGGATCCCGCTGAGCAGCAGCGGCATGGCGACGTTTTCCTCCGCTGTCAGCTCGGGGACGAGCTGACCGGACTGGAACACGAACCCGAACCGGGCCCGGCGCAGGTCGCTGCGGTGGTCCTCGGACAGCGTGTCGAGCCGCCGACCGTCGAACCAGACCTCGCCCTCATCGGGGGTCAGGATCCCGGCCAGGCAGTGCAGCAGCGTCGACTTGCCGGAACCGCTCGGCCCCATGACTGCGACGATCTCGCCCCGGCTCACCGCGATGCTGGCCCCGCGCAGCGCGGGCGTCTGCCCGAACGACTTGACGATGCCGCGGGCCTCGATGATCGTTTCGGGTTGGCCGGTCATTGCCTCGTCGTTCACCGTCGCACCGCCTGCGCGAGCGTGTCCAGCCGGGCCGCGGTGTGGTCGATCCAGCGCAAGTCCGCCTCCAGGTGATACAGGCCATAGTCGGCCAGCAGGGTGTCGAGGACGCCGCCGTCCTGGATCTGCTCGGTGAGCTCACGCATCCGCCCGAGGTGCGCGGCGCGCTGAAGGTCCAGATAGTGGTCCGCCGGACGGTCCAGCATCAGCGCCAGCACCACCTTGGCGAACAGCACGGACTGCAGGTGCGGTTCGGGTGCGGCGGGCTCTTTTAGCCATTTCTCCACCTCGGCGCTGCCCTGCTGGGTAATGGCGTAGCGCTTGCGGTCGGGGCCCTCGCCGTGCTCAGCCGCCCCGGCGACCGCCATGCCGTCGCGCGCCAGCCGGGACAGCGTCCCGTAAACCTGGCCGAAGGACAGCGGCTTGCCGCGCCCGAAGAAGCTGTCGTAGTCGCGCTTGAGCTCGTAGCCGTGGCTCGGCTCCCGTTCCAGCAGGCCGAGTATCGTGAGCGGGACGGTCATACCCGAGAGCATACGCTGAGCGTATACGCGCGTAAAGTACTTCGCCCCGGCCTTCTCACCCGAACCGGCGCCGGGGCGGGCGGCAAGACGCTCATCCTGGTGGACAAATGACCGCTTGGCCGGGTAGCCCTTGCTCGCCTTCTGCCGGCGTAAATCGTTCAGGCGCTGATCGCGGTGATGCCGGGTAGGTCGCCGAACCGGGCGTTGGCGTCGCGGGACAGCAACAACCGGCCCGTCTGCGCGGCATGCGCGGCAATGATGAGATCGTGCGCGCCGCGAGGGATTCCCGACTTGCGGACGTGGGCCAGCAGACGCGCGTGGTGCGCGGCCGTGACCTCGGTGTAGTCCAGCACGTCAACGACCGATGTGATCGTGGCGAGTGCTCTGGCTCGCTCGGCGGCCCGTTCGGGAGAATCCGCGAGTTCGATTCCGGTGCGGTACTCGGCTATGGAGATCGACGCGACGGCCAGTTCGTCATCATCAAGGGCTGACGAGTCAATAGTTCCGCGTTCGTACGCGATAAGGATGTTGGTATCAAGGATCAGGCGTCGGCCCATGGATCGGGCACCTCCGAGGTCACCATGGCCAAGGCGGCCGAGATACTCCTGGCGAAGGTCTCATCCGGTGGCGCGGTGCCTTCCAGAGCCGCGCGCAAGTCAGCGCCTGTACGGCGGTGAGCCGGGCCTATTTCGGCAACCGGCTGGCTTCCCCGGACGATGGTCACCCGCTCGCCGCGTTCGACTGCATCCAGCAGGTCAGAGAAGTGCCGGGAGGCCTCGGTGGCAGTCATGGTCCGCATACATGCATTGTATCTGATTATCAGATTCGCGCGCTGGTGAGGGCGTCAGGTCGCCACCTGAGGCCGACGCCGGTCACCGCCCGCTGTTTCGCTCGTGCAGCCAGCGCTCAAATTCGATGGCGACGATGCGCTCGTCGTGAACCTCCGCCGCCTCGTCGGATGCGAGCCAGACGATCGGCGGGCCCATGACCTCCGGATCCAGGAACCGCCGGCCCTCCGCGATGGCCTCGGGCGGCACCATTCCCGTCACGGTCGCGCCGCCGGGCAGCAGGAGGTTCACTCGGACACCCGTGTCCCGCAGGTCGGCGGCCATGATGCGGGACAGTGCCTCGCTGCCGGCCCGCGACGGCCCGTAGGGCACGAAGCCGGCCCGCTGCATGGTCGAATGGCTGACCGAGATGTTGACGATGCGGCCGCGGCCGGCTGCCAGCATCAGCGGGGTGACCTCGCGCGCCACCAGAAAGTAGCCGGTCAGATTGGTGTCGATCACCGCGCGGAAACCGTCGGCGGGCACCTCCCAGAATCCTTCGGGGTGCGTCATGAAGTGCGTGTTGACCGACCGCATGCCCATCCCGGCGTTGTTGACGAGCATGTCGATGCCGCCGAGCCTGGACCACGCCTGATCGACGCCGCTGGCCACCGACGCGTCATCTCGCACGCCCATCTCGATGCCGGTCGCCAGCGGCAGCCCGGCGGCGACCGGCGTCGCCCGCTCGCCCGACCGGCCGGTCAGCGCGACCCTCGCTCCCGCCGCGGCCAGCGCGTTCGCCAACGCCAGGCCAAGTCCGCTGGTCCCGCCCGTCACCAGTACCTTCATCGTTCCTCCGCGTCAGGCCCGCGTGCCGGGCGCACTGCATTCGCTGGCCATCCTGCCGGCGATGGCCCGAGCGCGCACGTTTTTCGTGCTCTCCGAACTGACACGGTTTATAATTACGTGCTGAGAACAGATGCGCACGTAAACAGGCATGGAGCGGACGGCATGGCGGACATCGAAGAGCCAGGGGTGTGCGAGGCGTGCGGTCGTGCGCTGCCGCCGCAGCAAGGCCGGGGTAGACGTCGGCGCTACTGCGACGCGACGTGTCGGAGTGCCGCGCGCCGGGAGCGCGCACGGGGGAGGGTACTGTCGTCCGGCAGCAGATCGCCCGCCGGCGACCGCTCGCACGATGTCAAGTCTGCTTTGACAAGCCATCCGCGTCATGTCAGTCTTGACACCGTGAGCGGTGCGGCGGATCCGGTGGCGAGTACGGTACGAGTCACCGCCGACCGCCTGGCCGACGAACTCGACCATCCCGGCGCGGGCTCGCCGCTGGCCGCGATGTCGGCGGCCAGGGAACTGTCCGCCGCCACGGACGCCGCCCTGCAGGCCGCTGTCGACCGGGCCCGCGCCGCGGGCCATAGCTGGCAGCGCATCGGCGACGTCCTCGGCACCACCCGGCAGGCCGCGTTCCAGCGGTTCGGACGGCCGGTCGATCCGCGCACCGGCGCACCGATGACGCGCGTCGTTCCGCCCGGCGTGACGGAGCGTGCGGTCGCGATCTTTGCCGCGCAGGCCGAAGGTCGCTGGGAAGACGTGCTGGCCGAGTTCGACGAGACCATGCGGGAGAAGCTGACCGCCGAGCGCCTGGCCGCGGGCTGGGCACAGACGGTCGGCATCATCGGCAGCCTCGAGCGGGTCGGTGATCCGTTCGCGTTCACGGCGGGCCAGTACACGATCGTGAACATCCCGCTGCACTTCGAGGCGGGCGAAGCGAATGGCCGGGTGACCTTCGACCTCGGGGGAAGGGTCGCCGGCCTGTTCATCCGCCCGGCATGACCATGACCACAATGACGGGAGGACACATGAACGAGAACAACGAGCACTTCGACATCGGGGACTATCCCAGGCCCAGGCGCCCCTGGTTCGGCCCGAAGAGGTTCGGCTCCGGCTACGGCCCGAGGACCTGGCAGGGCTGGCTCGTCACGGCCGTGCTGGTCGCCTTCGCGATAGTGGTGGCCACGCTGACGAAGGGCCACATGCCGTTGGTGCTGATCGGCGTCATCCCCGCGCTCGCCGTCCCGTTGCTCATCATGGCCATCCAGCGTCGCTGAACCGCCGCCTCGCGGCCGGGTCATGGTGATCCCTGCCCGCGACCCGCTCGATCGTCCGCGCGCCACGACCGGCCGGCGACCTGCAGAGCGAGGTGGGTGGGGCAGGCGAGATCCGGGTGGCTCCTGGGGGGCGCTGACCACTGGTCGTCGTGCAAACTGATGGTGCTGGTTTGCCGCCCTTGCCCGAGAAGATGGAGCCTCGCGTGAACAGAGTCGTGACGGGTTTCGATGCCGATGGCGATCCCGTGGTCATCGCGGCGGGCGAATCGCCCACCGTGATCCACGCGGGCCGGTACACCACAACCGAGCTGTGGGTCTCCGGCCGCGGCCCGATCACGCCCGGCGACGAGGACACCGTGACGGGGGAGTGGGCGCTCGAGCCGCCGCCCGGTGGCGCCTGCTTCCGGATCGTCGAGATCGCGCCCGCCGGCGAGGAGGCCGCCGAGGATGACGCCGCCGAGGACGCCGACGGCCACGAGGAATTCCAGGGTGCGCACGCCACCGGCACGCTGGACTATGTCACGATCCTGCGCGGCGAGGTCACGCTCGTCGTCGGCGGACGTGAGATCGTGCTGCGCCCGGGTGACTCGGTCGTCCAGCAGCCTGGCGTTCCGCACGACTGGCAGAACCGGTCGGGCGCGACCGCCGTCATGGTCGGCGTCCTGCTCAGCGCGCAGTAGGACGGCGTTGCGCGGTTTCGAGTAGCGTTGATCGGCGTGACGACACCGCAGCACCGTGCCGGACTCTTCCTGGATCCTGGCTCCGATCCGAGGGCGGCCGGGCCGCGCCTCGGAGACGAGCGGGCAACACTGCGCGAGTACCTGCGCTACCAGCGGTTGACGCTCGAGCTGAAGTGCCAGGGCCTCGACCCGGAGCAGCTCGCCCGTCGCAGTGTTGAGCCATCCACGATGTCCCTGCTCGGGCTGCTCCGCCACATGGCCGAGGTGGAACGGGCCTGGTTCCATCGCCGGTTCGCCGGGCTCGACATACCTAAGCGCTACCAGACCGATGCCGACCCCGATGCCGACTTCAATGGCGCGGTCGCCGACACCGCTGTTGTCGAGGAAGCGTGGGCGGCCTGGCGCGAAGAGGTCGCGTTCTCCGATCAGTTCACCGCCGACCACGACCTCGATTTCGTCGGCAGCGACTCCGAGGGTGAGCCCGTATCGCTCCGGGAGCTGCTCGTGCACATGATCGAGGAATACGCCCGCCACAACGGGCACGCCGACCTGCTCAGGGAGCGCGTCGACGGGCGCACGGGCGAGTAGCGGCCCGGCGCTAGAGTGCCTCCGAGTGAGCGCGAAGGAGAGCACATGGGCGATCAGGCAGACGTGGTCTTCACCCGCGGGGCGGTCTACACCGCCGACGCCGCCGGGCGAGAGCTGGTCCGGGCCAGTACCCGGACCGCAGGCGGGACCGGAAGCGGAGCGCCGGCCACGGCGGTGGCCGTGCGAGGCGACCGGATCATCGCCGTCGCCGAAGCGGCCGGCGACCGCATCAGCGACCTGACCGGCGCCACGACCGAGGTGGTCGACCTGCGTGGCCGGGCGCTGCTGCCGGGCTTTCAGGACGCGCACGTGCATCCCGCCTTCGCCGGCGTGACGCTGATCGGCTGCAACCTGATCGGCACCGGGAAGCTGGATGAGGCGCTGGCCAGGATCAGCGCCTACGCGGCCGCCCACCCGGACAAGGAGTGGATCGCGGGCAGCGGCTGGCGGATGGACTGGTTCGAGCACGGCACTCCGAACCGCGAGTTGCTCGACCAGGTCACCGGCGGCCGCCCGGCCTACCTGACCAATCGCGACGGCCACGGCGCATGGGCTAGCACTAGGGCGTTCGAAATCTCGGGTATCGACGCGCACACGCCGGACCCGCCGGACGGGCGGATCGAGCGCAACCAGGACGGCTCGCCGCAGGGCACCCTGCATGAGGGAGCCGCGACCCTGGTCGGCCGCATCGTCCCGGCGGTCACGTTCGAGGAGCGGGTCAGCGGCCTGCTGCTCGCTCAGGAACACCTGCACGCCCGCGGCATCACCGCCTGGCAGGACGCGATCGTCGGCGACTACCTCGGCTCGGCCGATCCGCTGCCGGTCTACCTCGCGGCCGCCGAGGCGAGAACGCTCACCGCCCGCGTCCAGGGCGCCATCTGGTGGGACCGGGCCCGCGGCCGGGAGCAGCTGCCTGACATCCTGGCCCGCCGCGAGCGGGGCCAGGCGGGCAGGTTCCGCGCCAACACCGTCAAGATCATGCAGGACGGCGTCGCGGAGAGCTTCACCGCCGGGATGATCGAGCCCTATCTGGATTCCTGCGGTTGCCAGACCGCCAACCGCGGCCTGTCCCACGTCGACGCGGCGCTGCTGCGCGACTACGTGACGATGATCGACGCGGCGGGTTTCCAGGTCCACCTGCACGCCATCGGCGACCGGGCGGTCCGGGAGGCGCTCGACGCCATCGAGGCCGCCCGCGATGCCAACGGCGCGAACGACCACCGGCACCACATCGCCCACCTCCAGGTGATGCACCCGGACGACGTCCCGAGGTTCGCCACGCTCGGCGTGACCGCCAACATGCAGGCGCTCTGGGCTGCGCACGAGCCGCAGATGGACGAGCTGACGATCCCCTTCATCGGGCCGGAGCGGGCCGCGCGCCAGTACCTGTTCGGCGACCTGCTGCGCTCCGGCGCCCGGCTCGCGGCCGGCAGCGACTGGGCCGTGAGCAGCGCGAACCCGCTGCGGGCCGCGCACGTGGCCGTGAACAGGGCGCTGCCGGGCACGCAGGCCGAGCCGCTGCTGCCCGGGCAGGCTCTCACCCTCGGCCAGCACCTGTGCGCATACACGGCGGGGTCGGCCTACGTGAACCACCTCGACGAGACCGGCGCGATCGTCGAGGGCATGCTGGCCGACCTGGTCGTGCTGGACCGCGACCCGTTCGCCGGCCCGGCCGACGAGATCGCCTACACCGGCGTCAAGGCCACGTACGTCGGCGGCCAGCGGGTGTACGCGGCGCCGTAGCGAGGCCGGGCCGTAAGGTGGTTGCCGGGTAGCCGAGCGTGGAGGAGACCGATGCAGTCGATCGCACTGGGCCACGGCGGACCGCAGGTGTCGAGGGCCGGCCTCGGCCTGATGGGCATGTCCGGCATCTACGGGCCGGCCGACGAGGCCGAGAGCATAGCGACGATCCACGCCGCCCTCGACGCCGGGATCACGCTGCTCGACACCGGCGACTTCTACGGCATGGGCCACAACGAGATGCTGCTGCGCGACGCCCTGCGCGGCCGGGACCG
>Ga0335072_10010151_pt1 | contig 13559 bp, 8 predicted proteins | sample Lox_Sample_21_FD_206725 | JGI IMG/M metagenome (GOLD analysis project Ga0335072, IMG submission 206725) | Soil microbial communities from Loxahatchee National Wildlife Refuge, Florida, United States - Lox_Sample_2.1 | ecosystem: Environmental > Terrestrial > Soil > Wetlands | place: USA: Florida...
TGAACGTCCAGGCCTGACGGCGAAAGTCCCACATCGTGGCATAGAGCACGCCGGGCTCGCTCGGGTTCATCGCCATCATGCCGCAACCGGTGGCGCCATTGGCGCCGGCGAGCACCTTGCGCCAGTTCTGGCCGCCGTCGGTGGTCTTGAACACGCCCCGATCCGGACTGTCGTCGTAAGCGTGTCCCGTTGCGCAGACGTAAACTGTATTTCCGTCCGTCGGATCGATGAGGATCTTTGCGATACGCTGCGATTCGGGCAGCCCGACGTTCGTCCAGTTGTCTCCGCCGTCGCTGGATTTGTAAACGCCATCGCCCATTGAGGCGCTGTTGCGTTCCCACGACTCGCCGGTGCCAACCCAGACGGTCTTCGGATTGGAAGGGTCAATGGCGATCGCGCCAATGGACTGAACCTTCTGCCGATCGAAAATGGGACGGAAATTCGATCCGCCGTCGATCGATTTCCATACCCCGCCGCTCGCTGAGCCGACGTAGAGCGTCGTGCGGCCGTCTTCGCGAACACCGGCGAGGGCCGCGATGCGGCCGCTCATCTGCGCCGAGCCGATGTTGCGCGCCGGCAAGCCGGAGATTGTGCCGGAATCGAAGCGTACGGGCTGCGCAGAAGCGGTGGTCTGCGCCGAAACCGGGATGCACAACGAGAGCGCCAGAGGCCAGAGCCAGTTCTTTGTTCGCATCGTTCCGTTCATTGCGCCCTCCGCCCTTCGTTGGCCATCATGACTGGATCCGTCGATCGATCGGTCGCCGCGACGGTCGCATCGGCTCCCCGCTCTGCGTCGGGACCCGATACGCCCTTCGATTGCGACGCGGGCTTCTGGCCGGCCGGCTGCACCGGCGCCGGCATCGTAAATTCGCTGTCGGGAATCGGCACATTCGCTTCGATCTTCGTGATCGTGAATCTCTCGGTCATGCCGGGATTGCGCAGCGATCCGCTTTCAATCGAGTAGGGAAAGTACACCCCGTTGACTTTCTTGTAAGAGCCCAGGTTATTGAAGCTCTCCCGTACCGTCCCCCGCACATACATCAGCCGCTCTGTGCGAATTTCGATATAGGTGTCGGGATCGAGATAGTCGTTGATGACATCCCCGTTTTTCAGGGTGACTTTGAGAAGCAGCGCATCGTCTCCGTCGACCGGCTCATGGCCCACAAACTCGACCTTTTCGCCCTTGCGCTGGTAATCGACCAGCGGGCCGTAAAAGTCCGACCCCTCCACCAGGTCGCGAGTGTCGTCGTCTCCCATCCGCTCGGGATCGCGGCGTCCCTGGAAGGGATTGATCTGCCAGCCGATGGTTCCATCCCAGGCCTGCACCTGGGTCATGCCCTGGATTGTGATCGACTGGCGCACGAGGTCGTCGGGCTTCTGGTCGGACGTGGCATCTATCGCCAGGCCCTGAACCTCTATCCGGCCGGAGGTGCGCAGGCTGGTGATGGCCTTGATCTGTTCAAGGCCGCCGCGGGCCGCGATATTTTTGGCAATCAGCTCATCGGCGGTCTGCGCGTGCAGGGCACTGCAAACAGACCAGGCTGCGGCTACGACCAGTGAACGGGAAATCCATTCCGTCAACAGAGGTCTCATCGTCCGATACCCTCCCTTGTCCGGCTTCAGCAATTCCATCGGCCTCGCCGGGGGAACGGAATGCAGGCTATTCGAGGCCGCAGAAGTGAGGCTCGGAGGTTCACCCATCATTCCGTGATCGCGAGGCTCAGTCAAGCCTCTCGTCGTCCTGCCTTCCCGGCCGGCGCCGATATGTCGAAAGTAACGCTGAGCATGCGATTCCGGCTACAGGTCCTGGTTCGTTGCGCCGATGGGCAAGGAGAAGCGATCCCTGGGCGGATTGCGACTCAGTGTGGCGGGGGATGCCTTCGGGCGCCATGAAGCAGGAAGAGACGGCAGCAGTTCGCGGGAGCGAGAGCAGCGCAGCAGCGGCGAACAATCGAATCCTTGTAGTGGATGACGAGGAACTGAATCGGGATCTTTGCGTTCGCAGACTCGAGCGCAAGGGCTTCGAAGTCAAGGCGGCGCCCTCCGGTCAGGAAGCTCTCGCCATGCTTGAGGATGAGAGCTTCGCCGTCGTGCTGCTCGACCACATGATGCCGGGACTGAGTGGGCTGGAGGTGCTAAGGACCCTGCGGCAGTCCTGGACGCAGCAGGAACTGCCCATCATTATGGTCACCGCCGTTGCCGACAGCGCCAGCATCGCCGAGGCGCTCGATCTGGGCGCAAATGACTACGTCACCAAACCCATCGACTTCTCCGTTGCCATTGCGCGCATCCGTTCGCAACTGTCTCGGCGGCACGCCGAGATGGCGCTGCGGCGGAGCGAAGAGCGTTATGCGCTGGCGGCCCGGGGCGCCAACGATGGGTTATGGGACTGGAACCTGGAAACCGGCGCCATCTACTTTTCGCCGCGCTGGAAAGAAATGCTGGGCCTCGAGGACAACGGAGCAGCGGGAGACAAGACGAGCTGGACCGCGCTGATTCATGAGAAGGATCGACCTTTGTTCGAAACGGCGCTGGAGCGCCATCTCAGCGGCTCCAGTCCGGCATTCGAGTGCGAATACCGGATGCGCCGTCCGGATGGGTCCTGCCGCTGGATGTCGACCCGCGGACTGGCGGTCCGCAATGCGGCTGGCGCCGCCATCCGCATGGCCGGGTCGCAATCCGACATCACGGAAAAGATCACGCGCGATGTTCTGACCGGCCTTCCCAACCGGGTTTTGTTTACCGACCGGCTGCTGGCCGCCCGGGAGCGCGCAGGGGCGGAAGGCAAGGGTGGGTTTGCTGTGCTGTTTCTCGATCTCGATCGCTTCAAGCTGATCAACGACAGCATGGGGCATGTGGTGGGCGACCGCCTTCTGCAGGAAGTCGCGCGGCGGATTCGCGCGGGTGTGCGCGACGGAAGCCTCTCCGGCCGCAAGGAAGGCGATTCTCTGGTGGCGCGCCTCAGCGGCGATGAGTTCGCGGTTCTGCTCGACGACATCCCCTCAGCAGCGGCTGCCGAAGCCGTTTGCGAGCGCATCGCCCGATCCATGCGACCGGCCTTCCGCTGGGGCGAAGACGAGATCTACGTCTCGATGAGCATGGGCATCGTCGTGTCCTCCTCCGGCATAGGCACTCCGGAAGAACTGATTCGCGACGCCGATGCCGCTATGTATGCAGCCAAGTCCGCCGGCGGCGGACGCTGGGCGCTCTTCGAGCCGTCGATGCACGACCTGTCGCGGCGGCGCTTGCAGACGGAGAGCGACCTGCGGCGCGCGCTGGACCGCGAAGAGTTCCGCGTGTTTTACCAGCCGCGCGTCCTGCTGGAAACGGGAGCAATCTGCGGCTTCGAGGCGCTGGCACGCTGGCAGCATCCCACGCGCGGTTTGATCCAGCCCAACGATTTCATTCCCATTGCCGAGGATACCGGGCTGATCATCCCCATCGGCCTGTGGGTGCTGCGCGAGGCGTGCCGGCAGATGCACGCGTGGCATGCCGTCTTCGCCAGCGATCCGCCGCTGGATATCGCCGTGAACCTTTCCGTTCGGCAGTGCCGGGAGAAGAATCTCGTCCACCAGATCGCAGAGATTCTTCACGAGACCGGCTTGCCTCCGGAGTGCCTCCACCTGGAGCTGACCGAAAGCGTGCTTCTCGAGGATCTGGAGCAGGCTCGGGGCTTTTTGTCAGAGCTGAAGGCTCTGGGCGTAGGACTGAAGCTCGACGATTTCGGCACCGGATATTCCTGTCTGCGCTATCTCTCCGGGCTGCCCTTCGATTCGCTCAAAATCGATCGTTCATTCATGGTCAACATGCAGGCCAGCGGAGCCGATACCACGGAAACGGCGATCGTTCACACCATCGTGGGCATGGCCGGCAATCTGCGGCTGGGGGTGATTGCGGAAGGCATCGAGCGCGAGGAACAAATCACGCGGCTTCTGGCCATGGGCTGCAAATACGGCCAGGGCTACTACTTCTCGAGGCCGGTGGACGCGGAAGCGACGGAGCATTTGCTGGTGGAGAACCGGCTGGCCATGCTGCCCGAAGCGATGCAGCCAGCCGCGGAAGGGACCGGGACAGAGACGAGAGAGCAATGAACGCATACACAGGGAACGCACACGCAGGGAAGGCAAGTGCATGGATGGCTCTGCTGATTTTCGCGGTGGGGTGTGCCGCCGAAGGCCAGCAGCCGGGAGGTGGAGACCTCTCGGCCCTGAGTCTGGAACAGCTGACTCAGCTTGAAGTCAACACCGTGTCGCGGCGCGATCAAAAGTTGTTTGAGACACCGGCTGCGGCCTTCGTCATCACCCGCGACGATATCCTGCGCTCCGGAGTGACCAGCGTGCCGGAGCTGCTGCGCATGGTTCCGGGGCTCGAGGCGGCCCAGATCGATGCCAATACATGGGCGGTAAGCGCGCGCGGCTTCAACAGCCGCTTCGCGAACAAAATGCTGATCATGATCGATAACCGGAGCATCTACAATCCGGTTTTTTCCGGCACCTTGTGGGACCAGAACGATCTGATGCTCGAGGACATCGAGCGTATCGAGGTGGTCCGCGGACCGGGGGGCACGATGTGGGGCGCCAACGCCGTCAACGGAGTCATCAATATCGTCACGCGAAAAGCCAGTGACACCCGGGGAGCGCTGGTCGCCGGCGATGCGGGCCGGATCGAACAGGGCGCCGCGGTTCGCTGGGGAGCCTGCCGGGACGCGCACCTCTGCTATCGCGTCTTCGCCAAAGGGGAGCAGCGGAGCGCGCTGCTCGCCTACGACGGAACCTCGGCGCAGGACAGCGGCAGCGCCGAGCGGCTGGGAACGCGGATGGACTGGAACGAATCCGGGAACGATCGGCTGACGGTGGAAGCAAACCTGCTCAGGAATCCCGAGCAGCAGCGGATCGACTTCGGCTATTCACCGACCGACTTTTCGGTGAGCCCGGTGTATGGTACGGGCGGCAACCTGATGGGCCGCTGGGAGCACACCGCGGGATCTTCGAACGTTGCGCTGGAAGGATACTACGGCGACGAGCATCGCACTGAGATCGGCATGAAGCTGAATGTCCAGATTGCCGACCTGGATTTTCAGCATCACGTCGCCGCCGGCGCGCGGAACGATCTCGTCTGGGGCGCCGGATTTCGCTGGACATCGGATCGCACCGGCGGCCGGCAGACCTACTTCGCTCACCCGAATCACATAGTCAACCTCTCCAGCACGTTCGTCCAGGACAGCCTCACCCTCGTGCCAGCCACTCTGGCCGTGACCGCGGGGACCAAGCTGCAGTGGAACACCTACACGCACTTCGAAATTCAGCCGAGCGTGCGGCTCGTGTGGACGCCGGATACCACGAACACGATCTGGGCGGGATGGTCGCGCGCCGTGCGCACGCCTTCCGATCAGGATCATGACGTGGATTTTCTTTACCCGATGGGCACGGCCGATGGTCTGCCTCTGAACGGCCTGATCCTCGGCAACCCCAGGCTGGCCTCGGAAGTACTGTTGGCCGACGAAAGCGGATACCGCCATCGGTTTGGCGAGAAGCTGTCACTGGATCTGGCCGGCTTCTTCAATCGCTACACCGATCTCGAAGCCACCAGCGTCGGCACGCCGTATGTGGTGTCGCATCCTTCTCCTTCAATCGTGCAGCCCTTCCTTTATGTCAATGGCTTCGCCGCAAATGCTGAAGGCGCGGAGGCCGCGGTTGCGTGGACGCCGAGGCGCGATCTGCGTTTTCAGACCGCCTATGCGTGGATGCAGGCGCGATTGGTCAGCCACACCGATGCGGAAGTCGAGCCCTCAGGCGGACAGGACTGGAGCACCCCGCGCAATACGCTGGACGTGCGCGGATTCTGGGACCTTGAGCACCACTGGAGCCTGAGCGCCGTCCTGAATGCCAACTCGACGGTGCCCTCGATGCTGCCCAGCCCTTATGCCGTGATTCCCCAGCATGCGCGCGTGGATCTGCGCGTGAGCCGCAGCCTCGGAGAAGAGTTTGCCGTGGCCGCGGGCGTAACCAATCTGCTGCATCGCAGCCACGCTGAGTTTTTCCCCGAAGACTACACGATGAACTCGTACATACCGCGAAGCGCCTATGTCGGACTGCGATGGAATCCATAAGCGATGGAATGAGAATTCGAAAAAGAGTCTGGCTGGGCATGGCATTGTGCCTCGCGCTGGTATGCTGCGACGCGCGCGCGCAGGCCACGATTCCGAACGAATACGACGTTCGCGCCGCGATCATCCTCAATCTCGCCCGGTTCGTTACCTGGCCACCGGCGAAAACGGCTGATCCCCGGGCGCCGTTCGTTGTGGGTTTGCTCGGAGTCGACGAACAGACGGCGGCGCTGGAGCGAGCGCTTGCAGGCCGTTCCGTGGACGGGCGCAAGGTCGCGGTCCGGAGGCTGACGTACGGCGACCGCAGCGGCGACTGCTTTCTGGTCTATGTGGCCGCGCCGGAACTGAAACATTTTGACGAGGCCGAACCGGAACTGGAACGAGCCGGCGTTCTGACCGTCAGTGACAATGACCGCTTCGTCTTCAGCGGCGGCGTTGTAGGCCTTCCGGTCAACGGCGATCACATCGAGATCCAGATCAATCTCGGACACGCGCAGGCCAGCGGGCTCACCATCAGCAGCCGCCTGCTGCAACTGGCTACGGTGGTGGGCCGATGAGCCGCCGCCTTGTGGGCCGCAGGCTCGCCCGATTGCCCATTCGGGTTCGCCTCATGGTTCTTTCCACCGTGACCTCGACCTGCGCTCTGGTACTGGCCTGCCTGACGTTCTGGACCTATGAAACCGCGATCAATCTGCAGACGCTGCATCGCGAGGCTACGACCATCGCGCAGATGCTCGGCGACGGCGTCTCGGCGGCGCTGACCTTTAACGATGCGGTGGCGGCTCGGGAGACGGCCAACACGCTGCGGGCGGAGCCTCGCGTGGCGCAGGCCTGCTTCTATACGCTCACGGGCCGGGCTATTGCGAGTTATCAGCGCAGGGACGAGGCAGCTGTGTGTCCCGAGTCGCGAACCTTGCAGAGTTTTCGTTTTTCGTGGGGACATGCCTCGCTCTACTACCCGGTGAGCCTCAACCACGAGATCGTCGGCTCTCTCTACCTGCGCATCGGCCTGGCCGAAATCTACACCCGCTCGCTGCGCTATGGGCTCATCAGCGCGATCGTCCTGCTCCTCGCATCCGTCTTCGCTCTGGGCATCTCGGCTCGTCTGCAGCGCATGATTTCCGAACCCATCCTGCACCTGACGCATGTGGCCAGGGAGGTTTCAGGGAGCGGCAGCTACGACCTGCGCGCCGTGAAGACCTTTGACGATGAGACGGGGCTGCTGATCGATCAGTTCAACGACATGATGGAGAAGATCAACGACCGCGATATGCGGTTGCAGCGGGCACAGGACGAACTGGAGATGCGCGTCGCCGACCGCACGCGCACGCTGGAGAAAGAAATTGCCGAGCGCAAGGTCATTGAGCAGTCGCTCGTCAATGCAAAGCTTGCGGCGGAAGAGGCGAATGCGGCAAAAAGCGTGTTCCTTGCCAACATGAGCCACGAGTTGCGCACGCCCCTGAATGCGATCCTCGGCTACAGCGAGATGCTGGAAGAAGATGCCGTCGAAAACGGCATGAACTCGTGCGCGAAAGACCTGCATCGCATCCAGTCGGCCGGACATCATCTGCTGGCGCTGGTCAACGACATCCTCGATATCTCCAAGATCGAGGCGGGAGCCCTCGATCTGCGTCCGGAGCTCTGCGAGATTGGCGCTCTGACCGAACCGGTGATCGCAACGATTGAACCGCTGGCAAGCCGCAACGGCAATCGCTTTGTTGTGGAAGCAACGAACGTCACCGGCATTGTGTCCGTCGATCCTCTCAAATTCCGGCAGAGTCTGATCAATTTGCTCAGCAACGCGTGCAAGTTCACCGAGCGCGGAACCGTCTCGCTCTCGATTGTTCGCGAACAGGACGGAGGGCGCGAATTCATCGCCTGGCAGGTGAAGGACACCGGGATCGGAATCGATCGTGAAGATCTGAACCGATTGTTCCGCCCCTTTTCTCAGGTCGACGCTTCCGTCACGCGTCGGCACGGTGGGACGGGACTCGGACTCGCCATCAGCCAGCGACTCTGCCGTCTGATGGGTGGAGATATCACAGTCGTCAGCCGTCCGGGAGAAGGCAGTACTTTCACGCTTCACATGCCCGCCGCTCATCCCGATACCGCTCTCCAGGCCGACGACGGACAACCGCTGGCTTTGGCCTGACATTCCTGTCCCGTCGCCGCTGCTGTTCGGTGTGCCGGTTGAAACAGGTTTGCGCTGAGCCGTCAGCGGACGGTGCGCCGGGTGTGGCCCTCACTCCGATCGGCTCAGGCTGCAGTGTGAGATCGGGCGTCAAAGCCTGGAGCGACCCTCTGGAAAGATTTCCAGACCGCTACGGTTGTGCTGCCGCGCGCGGAATCACTTCAGGCGGCCCAAAGCCGGCCGATTCGCTGGAGAAGGTCGGCAGGTGGAATCGGCTTATGGAAAAACTCGAATCGATAGCCGAGAAACAGAGTCGACTGCACGAAGGACTTGCTCCGAGGCTCGCCCGAGAAAAGCAGAATGCGGCACCCGGGAAACAAGGTGCAGATCTCCATGGCCGCGGCAACGCCATCGACCTCCGGCATGCTCACGTCGCTGAGGAAAAGATCGGGGCGCCAGCGGCGGGCCTTCTCGATCGCTTCCCTGCCTCCATACACGGCGCTTGCGTCGTAGCCGGCCTGCGCCAGAATCACCGACAGGCTGTCGGCAATGGCGCGCTCGTCATCCGCAATCAGGATACGTCTTCTCTCATCCATCAGCATTGCGAAGGCCTCCGATCTTCCGGCACGCGGAGGGTTTCCAGTATAGGCGGCAAAACGCTGATTTGCCGAGGGGACGCAAGAATGGCGTGCATTGACGCATGGAGCGACAGAAAAACCTGGACTCAGGGAAGAGGACCAGAGTTCTTGCCTGAAGTCGAATCGCTGTCCGCGCGGATCTCGCGCAGGCATTGGGCGGCTCGCTTACTCCGGCTTGATCATAGGTCCGCCTCCCGGCCAGGACTCGGTCATGGAGTGAACATGAACGTTGATCACCGGCGGGATCGAATCATCGGTGTTCTGCGCCAGAGCTCCGGGACTGGCGGAGAGGAGGGTCACGACGAGCGAGAACATCAGGGCGGCTGGGGGAGACGCACGGGGACGGATTGGGATAGGGTCACCTTGCGCGAAACCGCAGTATAGATCCCGCCAATGAACTGGCGGGCTTTCGCTGAGCGGCGACTTCGACCTTGCCTGACGCCGGCGGGCGATACTTGCCTCCCCTGCGTGCCCGAATCCTAAGGAGATCCGCGCTTACCAGGGGCTGCAACCGCAGGAACTACGTTGTTTGCGCGAGTGCGATCCTTAGCGCCGACCGCAGGTGCCGCAGCATCAGCTTTTCCGGCAATCCGCGGCGATCGAACATCAGATTCAGCGCAAGACCATCGAGGAGCGCTCCCACCTGGGCCGTCTGCGTCCTCTTTTGTTGCGGGGTCAGGCCTGAGAATCCGGGAATCAGCTTCTCGACATTGGCTTCGACACAGCGCATGCACATCGCCGAATGCAAATCGGCCAGCCTCCTGGTGCTTTTTGCGTGACGGATCGCATAGAGCTTGAATTCCAGCGCCAGCAGCATGCGTCGCCGATCGCCGATCAGCGTAAGCATGTGCCTTGCCAGAATCTCGATCCGCTCGTCGTCGGAACCGGCCTCGCTGAGCTGCTCGCCCATGTGGCGCTTCTCACGCCGCAGATTTTCTTCGAACAGCGCGAAAAATACGTCTTCCTTGTCGCGAAAATTTGCGTAGAAGGCGCCACGCGTCTTGCCGGCGGCTTTGGCAATGTCTTCCAGACGCGCCATTTCGAATCCGTCCCGCGCAAAAATGCGTCGCGCTGCTTCCATCAGATCGCGGCGTGTGGAAATCGCCCTGTCCTGCTGCCTGCTTTTGTTCACCTTAGCAGGGATGCGCCGGCTTGCTCTGGGCTTCGTAATCATTTCCTGCGCGGACTTCCATCACATTTTGCATCGGCCGGAGGGCGGCCCGAATCTGAAGCCAATATACATGCGTGTATGTTTTGCGCAACAACTCTTTCATCGAGGATTGACCAATGACGGCGCAACCGACCTTACGATCCAGCCGGCCTGAGACCCGCGGCCTACGCATCATGGGGGCGTTCTTCTTCCTCGCTCTGTCCGCTGCCGCTCTCACCGGCTGTCAGACGGGCCGCGCAGCCACGCCGACAGCGATGGGCCCAATGCCGGTTTCCGTGGTCAGTGTCAGGCAGGCGGATGTGCCGCTGACCGGCTCCTGGGTCGGAACCCTCGATGGCTACGTCAACGCTCAGATTCAGCCCCAGGTCAGCGGCTACCTCGTGAAGCAGGAATACCGGGAGGGCGCACCTGTCTCCAAAGGTGAAGTGCTTTTCCAGATCGATCCGCGGCCCTTCCAGGCAGCGGTCGATCAGGCGCAGGCGCAGGTCGGCCAGGCGAAGGGCCAGCTCGCCCAGGCTCGCGCCGCGCTGGCGCTGGCTCAAATCAACGTGAAGCGCGATACGCCGCTCGCTCAGGCCCGGGCTATTGCCCAAAGTCAGCTCGACACCGAAACCCAGCAGGAGGCTCAGGCTGAAGCCACGGTCGCGGCCGGCGAAGCCGCAGTCGCCGCTGCGCAGGCAGCGCTCCAGACCGCGCAGCTTAACCTCGGATTCACCCAGGTTCGCTCGCTCATTGGCGGCGTCGCCGGACAGGCAACGACACAGGTCGGCAACCTCGTTAGCTCGCAGTCCGTCCTTACAGCGGTCTCTCAGCTCGATCCCATCAAGGTCTATTTTTCCATCAGCGACAGCGAATACCTGAGCCTGATCGACCGAGCCAGGCAGGCAGGAGGCGATCTGCTGCAAGGCGGATCGGACCTTCCCCTCACCCTGACACTCTCGAACGGACAGCCCTATCCGCATAAAGGCCACATCGTCTTCGTCGATCGCCAGATGAATCAGCAGACCGGCGCGATCCGGATTGCCGCTGCCTTCCCCAATCCTGGTAACGTACTGCGCCCCGGCCAGTTCGGTCGCGTGACGGCGGCAACGGAAATGCGCCACGACGCGCTCCTCGTTCCCCAGGCCGCCGTGCAGGAACTGCAGGGCATCGAGCAGGTCTATACCGTCGCACCCGGCAATCACGTCCACGTCGTGAACGTGAAGCTTGGCCCGCAATATGGCAGCGACTGGATCATCGACAGCGGTCTCACGCCCGGCACGCAAATCATCACCGACAACCTGCAAAAGCTGAAGGAAGGCGCTCCCGTCGCCCCGCATGCGGTCCAGGTTCCCTCAGCCAATAGCTCCGAGGCAGGGAGCTGACCCATGTCGAAGTTCTTCATCAGACGCCCCATCGTCGCGATCGTCATTGCCATCCTCACCGTCATCGTCGGCACGGTGTCGATGCTGATGCTGCCCACGTCGCAGTATCCCAACATCGTTCCGCCTGAAATTCAGGTCCAGGCTACCTACCCAGGAGCCGACGCGAAGACGCTCACCGAATCCGTCGCCACGCCCATCGAGCAACAGATGAACGGCGTCGACAACATGCTCTACATGTATTCGGTCAACGCCAACAACGGCCAGTCAACCGTTTACGTGGATTTCGATGTCAAGACCAACGCCGATACCGATCAGGTGCTCTCGCAGCTGCGGGTGTCGCAGGCGCAGTCACAGCTCCCGCCGGAGGTGAATACTTCCGGTGTTACGGTGCTGAAGTCGCTCACCTCGCCGCTCATGCTCATCGGCCTCTCGTCGCCCGATAACCGTTACGGCCAGGAGTTTCTCACCAACTACGCCATCATCAATCTCCAGGACGAGCTCACCCGGGTTCCCGGCGTCAGCCGCATCCAGGTCTTCGGCGGCCAGTATGCGCTGCGCGTGTGGGTCGATCCCAACCTGATGGCGAAGCTCGGCGTTACCGCGACCGACGTCATCAATGCCATCCAGACGCAAAACAACGTCAACCCGGCCGGGAAAATCGGCGGCGAGCCCATCCGTGCAGGCCAGCAGTTCACTTACACGGTTCGCACCCAGGGACGCCTCGTTACGCCCGAGGAATTTGGCGACATTGTGATTCGCGCCAATCCTGACGGCTCCGTTCTCCACCTCCACGATGTGGCCCGCGTGGAGCTCGGCGAGCAGGATTACAGTCTCTCGGCACGTTACAACAACGCCCCGGCCGGCATCATGGCCGTCTATCAGCTCCCCGGTTCCAACGCTGTCGAGACGGCGCGTCTGGTCACCAAGCGCATTCACGAGCTTTCAGCGAATTTCCCCGCCGGCATGCGTTACGACATTCCTCTCGACACCACGAAGGCGGTTACGGCGGGCATTCACGAGATTGTTGTTACGCTCGGCATCGCGCTGTTGCTCGTAGTGCTCGTCGTCTATCTGTTCCTGCAAAGCTGGCGCGCGACACTGATCCCGCTCGCGGCAGTGCCGGTTTCGCTCATCGGCACGTTCATTATCTTTCCGCTGCTCGGCTTCTCCATCAACACGCTCTCCCTCTTCGGTCTGGTTCTGGCTATCGGCCTCGTCGTCGATGACGCCATCGTCGTTGTCGAAGCGGTTGAGCACCACATTGAAGAGGGTATGCCGCCCCGCGAGGCAACCGTACGCGCCATGGAGGAAGTGGGTTCGCCGGTAGTCGCGATCGCGCTCATCCTGGCCGCGGTCTTCATCCCCACCGCTTTTATTCCCGGCATTACCGGCCGTCTTTATCAGCAGTTCGCTGTCACCATCGCAATCTCGGTTTTGATTTCGGCATTCAACGCTCTTACGCTCAGCCCTGCCCTGTCGGCGCTGCTCCTCAAGCCGCGCGTGCACAAGATTCGCCGCAGTCCTCTGCAACTCTTCTTCGATCGCTTTAACTTCCTGTTCAGTCGCACCACCGATAAGTACGTCAGCACCTCTGGGCGGCTGATCCACAAGTCGCTGTTCACCATGCTGGCTCTGGCCGCGATTGCGATCGTAGCCGTCTTCATGGGCGGACGCCTGCCCTCAGGCTTCCTTCCCCAGGAGGACCAGGGCTATCTCTTCGCCGCCCTTGTACTGCCCGATGCCTCTTCCATGCAGCGCACCGATGTCGCCGTCCAGAAAGTGACCAAAGCCCTGCTCAACACGCCCGGAGTCGGCGGCGTCGTGGGCGTCGATGGCTTCAACCTGCTCACGCTCACGGAGAGCACCAATACCGGATTCTTCTTCGTTTCGCTCAGACCATGGGAGCAGCGCAAGTCGAAAGCGGAACAGATCGAAGCGATTCAGGCCAGCGTGCAGCATCAGCTCATGGGTCTCGGCGACGGCCTGGCGTTTTCCTTCCCGCCGCCGCAGATTCCTGGCGTCGGCACCTCCGGCGGCGTCACCATGATCCTTCAGGATCGCACCGGCAACGACGATCCGTCCTTTCTTACGAAGAACCTCTTCGGATTTCTCGGCGCCCTCTCGAGGCGTCCTGAAATCGCCGCAGCGA
>Ga0335072_10010153_pt1 | contig 13559 bp, 17 predicted proteins | sample Lox_Sample_21_FD_206725 | JGI IMG/M metagenome (GOLD analysis project Ga0335072, IMG submission 206725) | Soil microbial communities from Loxahatchee National Wildlife Refuge, Florida, United States - Lox_Sample_2.1 | ecosystem: Environmental > Terrestrial > Soil > Wetlands | place: USA...
CGGGAGGGCCAAACGATGTCTTCGCTATAGAAACCGTCTTCCCGCAACGACAGCGTAATCCTGCCCGCTTTGATGCCTCTCAGCTCATAGCTACCAACGACATCAGCTCTGGATGGATTAAGGGTGCAGCCAACGAGCGCCAGCACCGGCGCCAAAAGCAACGATGCAATGAGACTCGGTTCACATCTATGCATTCTGGCCTCCGGCTATGGCTCAGTATGCCACTTCCGCCATTCGGTCCCGCGTTGTCGCCAATAGGAAATATCAGAATTTTTAGACCAATGCTGGAATTATTCCGGCTTGGCGGTAATACACTAAGAACCGCCATTTTGGCCGCGGCCAATTTCCGGACGATCAAACTATAACGGCTTTGAAGTGCCGTTCATGCCGGCGTGAAGCGATCCGCGACCGCAGAGTCCCGGTCAGGACTCCAGCCGCAAACACGACACATGTGGCCGGTAGAGGGTGCCGCTCGATGACCCGTCGCGCAACGTGAACGGCATGCTCAGCTTCGCGCCGTCTCCGCTTCAACGCTCGCGCTGCCGATTCTACTTCCTCCTCGACCGCATCCGACACGATTGTCCTGAGTTTCAGAGCCTCATGAAACATGTCATCCACTATCGCACTCGATTTCTCCAAAAAGTCTGCGACCATAGCTGTATAACCTCATTCCTGTTCTGTGGTCACGGAAGTGGACTTCCCCCGAACGAGAAGTATCCTGTATGAGATGGTGATTTGATCCGTTATTGTTGGACCGGCATCCGTGCTAAATCGACGACCTAATCACGTACGGAGACTCAGAGAACGGCGTACCTGTTCCGTGCTGCTTCCGGTTAGTTGTCGGTGCCAGGTTATTCTCTTAGTCCTCTCGGTTGGATTCCTTTTCTCCCTCCGTGGAGGAGCATCTCCCGGAGAAGTTCACGGCTTGTGGGTTTGGAAGAGTTCCATCGTGCTCGATGCACCAGATGCAGCAGAGAATCTGCTCACGTTTTGTAAATCTCAGGGCATCAATGAGGTGTACGTATCCGTCTCGGAGCGGAGTGAGCACGCCGAAGAGGGCGCACTCGTTCAACTGATTTCTCTCCTGCACAAGTCAGGCATCCGAGTCGAGGCATTGCTCTCGAGCACCGAAGCAGATGAGCCAGGGAAGCACCGAGACACGCTTGTCCGGCACGTTCAGGACATCGTGGAATTCAATCGCAGGCACCTGAAGGCACGATTTGACGGAATCCACTTGGACCTGGAACCGCAGCAACGCCCGGAAAACAAAGGATCAGGCAACCTGAGCTTCCTACCAGGGCTGGTGGACGCATATCGCGCGGTTGTTACGGCGGCGGAGCCCGCAGGTATGACGGTGAATGCCGACATTCAGAACAAGCTGCTGAAAGGCGATCTATCACAACGTCAGATGCTGCTCTCCTCTGTTCCTCGTGTCACTTTGATGATGTACGAACTGAGCAGTCCCAGTGACGGAGAGAGCACTGAACAAAAAGAACAGAAGGTGCGGGAGTTCAGCAAAAGGTACCTCACCATGGCTTATCAAGGGCTGAGCGCCTCAAAATTAGCGAAAATGGCGATCGCACTGCGTACACCTGACTACAACAATCTGCTCCCGAACATGCTCAAAGCATTGGATGAGGCGAACGGAGATGATCCTCATTACCTCGGCTGGGGGCGCCATTCTTATAACGACTATCTGGAAAGCAAGCCGCAGGTGGGTCCATAAATACGCGTTTACCTCCGATTTGCCGTGATACACCAGAAACGTTTGCGAGAGAGCGTGGGCCGCCTAATGGCCATTGAGATGACTTATTTTGCGAACAAAGCTCCGAACAAGTTAGCTGAGAACCAGAGTGCATTGTCAACTCCGAATACTAGCGTGGCCGCGTGCTGTCGACTGGCGACTTCAGACCAACTCACTTCTTGAGCCACTTTTTCATGGCGTGCCATAGAGCATTTTTCGCCTCCGTGAGTGGGTTGTTTGAATGCTTAGTCGAAGAGGAGCGCGAGGTGTTACAAGAAACTGCTGAGCTCAGCGGCGAGCTGACTCAGAGAACAACCTCGGAGGCTCCTCAGAGACGATATGTATTACATCGCACTGGACATTCACAAGAAGACGATCAGCTATTGCGTGAAGGACGCGGCTGGTTGTGTGCACCGGGAAGGCAAGATTGGCTCGAGCCGGCGTGAACTGGATGCCTGGGTAAGGAGCTTGCCGCAACCTCGGATGATGGCGATGGAAGCGACCATTTTCACCGGTTGGATCTATGACTACCTGCTTCCGTACGCGGAAAAGGTGAAGGTGGCGCACCCGTTGATGCTTCGTGCGATTGCGGCAGCCAAGAAGAAGAACGACAAGATCGACGCCGCGAAGATCGCTGACTGCCTCAGGTGCGATTTCCTGCAGGGAATGCCCAGCTTCGATACAGCGCCTTAAGCCGACTCATCACCCGTCTCTGGTCTTTGCCGATGGTCAGATAACAACGCGCCAGCTCCCGCAGCGTCCCCAGTCCATGCTCTCCGTGGTAGACCAAGCCCGGCATCGGGAGAGGCACCAAGCGATAAATCCTGGGGGTGGGGGCAAAGCCCCTGCAACCTGGCGCATGCCTCAACCGCCCCTTCTAAGATGGGCGACCTCTCATAATGCGTGATTCGGGCTGTACGCGACAACCCAAGGACCAGCTTGAGGCCTCCTTAGCGTTAAGAGACTGGCAGGACATGGCACTCATAAATTTAGAGAGACTGTCCGAGATTCCGTCGATATTCCGGGCAGAAACGCTGGAATTCGACGGTGAAAGGGACCGGAGAGCGGTCTCCGTTCGAGGAGATAACGCCATATCTCCAGTAATTCTCTACGGGTCGCGCCAGGCCCGTAACCTCTGACGGTAGTTCAGACCGGGCTGCTTGTGGGCGGTCATCGGCTAGTTCGCCTTTCGTGCTGCGGCCGCTTGATCGCTCGCGCGAGCGACCAGCGCGTCAAACCGGGGGTCTCCGTGCAGGGATTTCAAGTCATTATCTTTACTCATAAACAATTCGGCAAAGGGCGGTAACCCGTGGTCCAGTGCCTCCCGCAAGAGGGTAAGCGCCTCATCCCGCGAGCCTCTTCTGGCCTCCGCGCAGGCAACGTTGTACGCTGAAAGCGCTCTGTCTGGATCCTGGGGTCCCAGGACGCGGCGCTGGATCTCTAACGCCTGTCTCGACAGTGCTTCCGACTCATCGTACCTCTTCATATTGGTCAACACGTGAGCCAGGTTATTCATCGACCGCAATGTTTTTGGGTGTTCGGGTCCGAGCACACGGCGCCGGATCTCGAGAGCTACCCGATGTAATTGTTCCGCTTCTACAAGCCGGTGCTCTGAATTTAGATTGTTGGCCAGGTCGTTCATCGATTCCAACGTGTCTGGATGCTCCGGACCGAGTACGCGCCGCCTGATATCCAGCGTTTGCCGGCGTAACTTCTCGGCTTCGACGAATTGATGTTGTGAATTTAAATCGAAGCCTAGATTGCTCATAGTGGTCAATGTGTCTGGATGCTCCGGACCGAGCACGCGGCGTTCGTTTTCAAGCGTGTCCCGGTCCACTTTCTCCGCCTCCGGGTAGCGGCCTTTGCCCCAAAGAATTCTGCCCAGGTTCGACATCGACCGGAGGGTGTCAGGATTATCCTCCCCAACAACACGCATCTGCGCATTGAGCGCCTGACGTTGTAATGCCTCTGCCTCTGAATGATGCCCCTCTTCAAGCATCGTGTGGGCCACCGCGGTGATTGAATTCAGCGTCTCGGGGTTGTCCGATCCGAGAACACGCTGCCGAATTGCCACGGCTTTCTGTTGAAGTTCCTGAGCACGCGCGTAGAGACCGAGGTTGTCGTAGACGTCTCCCATAACCGACAACATTTGCGCCTGCAGCTCGGGGTCCTGCGTAAGGCCAGTGTCGATGTCGGAGGAGGCTTTATCGAGTATCTCGCGGGCGGTAATGGTATTGCCCCGCGCCTCACTTGGGTTCGAGACCTTGAATATCCCGGTCATGAACCCAGCGATGCGCGAAGCGCGATCGCGCTCCCGGGCTGCCCGGTTACGCTCCTGAGTGATACGTCTTAATGCTAGCGACTGCGCGACTACAACTCCGACAAGCAGGAGCAGCAGGCTCGAAGCCACTCCCAACGCAACTCGATGTCTAGCCGCATACTTTCTGACCCGGTAACTGGCCGTTGCCGGTCCGGCTAACACAGGCTCACAATTTAGGTATCTCGAGAGATCCCCAGTGAGCCCAATCGGAGTAGCATAGCGTCTCGCCCGATCCTTCTCGAGCGCCTTCATCGTGATCCAGTCGAGATCGCCGCGAAGCAATTTGGGAAGTTGACTGGCGTCCGACCCTCTCTCTTGTGCGGCCGTTGCCGCAGCTTCTCGATTACTAACGTATCTCTTCTTGAACTGGGAACTTGGTCGCGATGTATCCTTTTCACGAATTTGCCGAAGCACGAAGTCCAACGGCTTGTCGTGCCATTCCTGTGGATCAAAGGGCAGCGTGCCGGTAAGCAATTCGTAAAGCAGGACGCCGAGCGAGAAAACGTCAGTGCGCGTGTCCACATCGCGGATGCGTGGATCGGCTTGCTCAGGACTCATGTAGGCAGGCGAGCCCAGTGGAGTTCCCATTGCCGTGAGAGTGGCATCGCCGAGTCCGTGTGGAATGGCGGATTTGGCAAGGCCGAAGTCGATGAGGCGGGGCGTTGGCTTGCCGTCGACTTCGACGACGAGGACATTCGCGGGCTTGATATCGCGATGCAGGATTGATTTCAAGTGCGCGTGCTGCACTCCTTCACAGACCTGGATGAAGAGTTCGAGGCGCTCGCGCAGGTTCAGCCTCTTCTGATCGCAATAATCCGTTATCGGCAACCCGGGCACATACTCCATTACGAAGTACGGCTGCCCTTCGACAGTGGCGCCCGCGTCAAAGATCTTTGCGATCGAGGGATGGTCCATGGCCGCGAGCGACTGCTGCTCCGATTGAAAGCGATGAAGCATGGTGTCGTCGTACATCCCGGCCCTTATGAGCTTCAGCGCCACCTGCCTTCGCACAGGAGCCGTCTGCTCCGCCAACCAGACCTGTCCCATGCCCCCCTCACCCAGCAGTTCCACGAGGCGATAGTTGCCAATTGTGCGACTCTTGGTTTGGCCACGTAGGGATTGGACAAGTACGCCGCTGCTCGCACCCTGGGATGCGAGAGGCTCCGGATGCGAATCGCCGCAGGGTCGTTGACCGTTACTCATGTCGACCTCACGAAGCAGGGCACAACCGGTCTCGGAAAATGCCCTTGCAGCAACTTGGGCGAGAATGGGACCCAAAACATTAGGGCGGGTCCCATGAAACCTGAGAGTTGACGAAACCTGACAATGAGACCGGGTTCTGGGAGTGACAGGATGCTAACACGCCACACGCAAGATGAGTCGAGGCCTTTTCGCTGGTGATTTCGATGGCATTAACTCGCAACCATCCCCGGAATCAACGGTTGGGATACGAATCATCGATCCCCCTTCACCTCAGCGGTTTGCCGAACCCGGATCGGCATCTGCAGGCACTAAAAGTCGCAAAAGCTTGGTTCGCAAGCCCTCACGGCTGATCTCAAGGATCTCCGCGGCGCGTGTGCGGTTTCCACCCGTGTATTGCAGCACCGAGAGAATAAGCCGTTTTTCCATTTCCTGCAGCGACATCGGAGCCACCGATTCCGGCGCCTGCGAAGCAGCAATCTGTCCGTTGCGACGGCTTCGAATTCTTTCATTCAACAGATCCGTGCCGCATGGAACATCGGGAGAAGCCAGCGCAGCCAGTCTTGCCATTTCACTTTCGAGTTCACGGACGTTTCCTGGAAAGCTATATGCCGTAAGTGTAGCGAGACAGTCCTCCGTCAAACGCGCCGCAGGGCGGCCAAAGCGGGATGCGGAGGCTCGAAGAAAATGTTCGGCGAGAAGCCGGATGTCATGGGGCCGCTCCCGCAACGGCGGCAACCGCAGCGTAATCGCCGACAGTCGGAAAAACAGGTCGGCGCGAAATCTCCCCATCTTTACTTCGCCTTCCAGATCGCGGTTGGTCGCTGCGATAAATCGAACGTCCACCTGCTCGGTTCGCGAGTTGCCAAGCCGGGTAAACTCTCCCGACTGCAAAACGCGCAGCAAGTGAGATTGCAGATCGAGCGGAAGATCGCCAATTTCATCGAGAAACAGAGTGCCGCGATGTGCCGCCCCGATAAATCCGATTCGATCTCGATTCGCGCCGGTGAACGCTCCCTGCACGTAACCGAAGAGTTCAGAGCCAATCAGCGTTGCCGGAATTGCCGCGCAATTTAAGGCGATAAATGGCCCTTTCACACGCGCGCTATGACGATAAACAGCCCGTGCGATCAATTCCTTCCCCGTCCCGGTTTCTCCCTCGATCAGAACGGGTAAATCCGTAGTTGCGATCTGGTGAACCGTCTGCAATACGCGCACCATTTCAGGGTCGGCAGTCAATATACCGTCAGATCGGCGATGAGCGAGTTCCAATGACTCTGCGCGGCGCTGCGCCTCGCTCATCGCCACTGCGACTCGCAACCGTGGCGCCGATAGCGAGCAGACCTCATCCAGCAAGTCTCGCTGATCCTCCGTAAACCAATTAGCTGCCTGTCGATTCTCGAGGTAGATAAGCGCAAAAGCTTCATCACTCGTCACTAGAGGCGCGCACAAAACAGATCGAACCGAGAGCTGATGAATACTCAGGTTCTTGTTGAAGGGCTCGGTCATTGATGCGTCGCCAATCAGGACAGCTCGTCCGCTATCCATTACTGAGCGGGCAATTGACCGGCTGAATGCGCCCTCGGCCTGGGAAAGTGCCTCGCTTTGAAAGTTCCGTGCGGCAGTAGCGCGAAACTCGCCGTCCTCGCGAACGAGTACGAATCCCCGATCAGCACCAAGACCTTCAATCAGGGTATCGAGAAGGCCCGAGAGAAGTTCGCCGAATTCGCCCTCTTTCAATAACGCTTGGGAGACGCGATAGAGAAGTGTTAGGTGCTCAGTTGGAGGATCTTTGCGATTCAGACTCATTGCAAACCTTTCAGTCCGAATTCCTGCACCGCCTTTTCGAAGCCTCATGTCGGCTGACGCCGAGTGTCAGGAAAAATGGCAAGCGAGATGCACAATATTACCTCAAATGCGATGGGCGTTGGCTTCCTCGAGAAGAACACAACGAAAAACAAAAGGTTTACAGTTCAACCGATTATTTCGGCGACAGAAAACCGGGCCAAGTGCTGCCAGAATTCTGGGCGGGACCTTGCTCTCGCAGCCGCCTTGTCGGAACGTCTTTCGCAATGCACGTTTGTTGAGCGTTTCAATTTTGCGCGAAAGTTGTGCGCAGTTGCTCATGGAACTATCTCGGCATGCTTCAAAGGAGTATTGTTTCCAACCACCGAGCCGTCGCGGATGCATTCGAACTTAACCGATCGTGAGGATCCCATGCGAGTAACTCAGTTCATCAAGCTTCCCCTCGTTCCTGACCAATCTCTTGATATCAACCCTTCCGCAGTTGACAAGGCAATGAAATCGGCTCCACGCCAGAGATACTTCATTCTCTGCCTCTTCATGGCACTGTTGCTCGCTTTCAACACAAGCGGGGCCCGTGCTCAGGAACCAGTCCATGCTCCGGAATACACTTCCATCGTTGTGTTCGGCGACTCACTCTCCGACACCGGCAACGTAGCGCACCTCACCTATGACAAATACGGCGTCCGAATTCCCGGCCCCGATGCCGACTATACCGACGGCCGATTCACCGACGGCGCCGACACGCTGCCGTCTGCCGAAAAGTACTTCGGCGTGTGGATCGAGCAACTCGCGGCGAAGATCCCTTCGAAGCCGGAAATCAAAGACTCGCTCGATGGCGGAACTGACTATGCTTATGGCTTCGCCACCACCGGTTCAGGTACCGGTTCATTCACCTTCGGACCCTCGGATTCGCTTTCAGTCAACGTCGACAACATTGGCCAGCAGATTACCGATTATCTCGCCACCCATCCCAAAATCGACGACAAAACTCTCTTTGTTGTCTGGGGCGGCGCTATCGACGTTCTCTACGCGACTTCCCAGGACAATGTGATCGATGCCGGCATAAATCAGACTCTGAATATCCAGCGACTCATCGATGCTGGAGCCACGCAGTTCATCGTCCCCAACCTGCCACCACTGGGCCTGGTTCCGCGCCTTAACGGCTCTTCCACGACATCGATTCCCGCGACCGAAGCGAGCGCCCTCTATAACACCGTGCTCTGCAGCGGCATCGGGCTCCTCCACGATTTCAATCATGACAAGCGCCTGCAAATCGCGCAGCTTGATGTCTTCGCTTTGTTCAACAAGATCGTCAATGCGCCGGCGAACTACTCGCTGGCAAATATCACCGACAGTTCTCAAGGGATGGCGGTCGATCCGGATACCTATCTTTTTTGGGATGATCTTCACCCCACAACGCGCGGCCATCACATTCTTGCGATCACCGCCGCCAGGCTTCTCGCACAACGCAGTAAGCAGGGGATTTCGGCGTCGTCGGGTAACGTTGGGAGTGCTTTTCACTCAGATGTAGCGGTTCAGTTTTCAAAGGATCTTGCGCATTGAGAGCCGAACCAATTGCGGAGTCCCTGGCGGGCGATTGGTCGACCGAAAACCCACGCCACCGGTCCGGACTTGTCCGCAAAATGAAACACAACGGCGAGAAAAGATTAGTAGGCTGGCCGACACAATCAGCAGACAGAACTTAACGAATCTGTAAGGAGTGATCAATGAAACCCGTCACAGTGGCACTTCTAGTAGTTGGAATGTTGAGTCATTCAATCTTCGCGATGGCGGAGAGTCCCGTTCCGTTCAAGGCATTGATGCAAACTGCGGGCGCTCAACCCACCACAACTCCGATCACCGCTTCACAGGACCAACCCACCGCTATACCAACTCGACCGGCTCATGGGCCTATGACAAGAGGCGGCAAGATGATGACCGGCATCGGTATTGGCCTATGTGTAATTGGGGGGAGCGTCCTTGTCGGAGCTGCGGCATTGAACAATGTGTGGGGTTTTAGTTCCTCCGACAAAGCCAAGTCCTACGGTGCTGGCGGCGGAGCTATGGCGGGCGGAGCCATATTGATCATTCTCGGCAATCACCGGCGTTCTGCAAAGTGAGCAAATAAGCGGAAAGGCACGCAGCGGATAACAGCGCTTGTTTACCGCACTCGTACCTCGTACCACGCAACGCGATGTCATCTCCGCAACAGACAAAGATCTTGCCCGAAGTGTTGTAGGGAGTGCCTCAACGGGAAGGGAATTGAGCGCGGAGAGAAAGGCCTTAGAGGAAAGTGCGAAATCAAACAGTCGTTTGCCTTTGACCTATCGTGGACAGTGAGAAACCTATCGCCTGCGAGGTACAGATTCTGCCGCCGCACTTCTCTATGTGAACAGTTTGCGTCACGCTAAGTTTGTCTACGAAAGATGTGTAGTCCTTTGACGGTGCTGCCTTTTAATTTCACCCTATTTTCTCTTCAAGGAAACCAGGTCATATTGGGGACTTTCGGGAACGTAGAACATAGCCAGATCGTGCAAGCTCCGACCTGCGTTGGACCTCAGAACCTCGGCAACGTTTTCGGCCAATCCCGTATCTGCGGCGAAGAATCGAAAGGTTACGATGTCTTTGCCAAACATGCAGGTCAGGTCGACGCGAGTGCCCACGATCCTCTCGATTCTCTTTAAGATCACCAATTCCGGGGAACTCTCAAAAGCTGCTCTGCGCGTGTCAAATGGTCCAGCGCCCCCTTGGGGCGGCCAACCCTGTAGATTCAGCAGCTGCTTCATATGTCGCTGATCATAGTGAATTAAAGGAATTCGGCATATACCTCTTGCGGGGCATTAAGGAAGGGAATCGGCGCTCGGTATTGGGGTGCGTGACGGCTGATAACCTTGTCACCGGGCGACGCAGATCACTGTAATTAAGCTTCGACGAAGATGCTTAAGGCCGCGAGGTCACGAAGAGCTTTAGCGGGGACGATAGGATATCCGGATGTGGCGGTTGATGGACTCGTTCAGAATGATCGGGGCATCACTGCCGCATGAAATGAGCGTAGAGTTGTAGGCATGATCGAAACGACCCGAAGAATCCTGTCACCGACGAGGGAGTTTGCCAATTGGAGATGCTCAGATTGCGCGTGGTCGCAACCCTTTGTGCAGCGGTTCGAGGTCGTCGCGAATGAGCCGCCCAAAGCGATAGGAGATGCCTTCGATCGACACAGATGCACCGAGCATCGACATCCCAAATGGGTTCGAGCAATACCTTGATTTGCTGCCAGGTTCGATCTGCTGGTTTGCTCATGCTTGCGTTTTCGGATGAAAAAGAGAGATCAATGCCGATCAAGCAAGCGGAATCACCAGTTCGTCGATGGGAGGAGGAGGGATGATCTCCGGCAGTTTCACTTCGGCGAAGCGGCCTTCGGCCACATCGGTGAAGACGCGATTTAGTGTGTCTTCAGTCCTGCTGGAATTGACGTGCAAAATGCGCGCAACGCGCATAACGGTGGTTGACAGCAGAAAACGATTTTCTATTCTAAGTCCGGCAAGGTAAACCAGTTCAGATCGCATAGGCGCCCCAATTCTCAGTAGTCGTCCGTTTGCTACAGAGCCGGGCTCGTCTCGGTGTAGTCGGTGAACCGGTTTGCTGATTCGGGTTCTGTGCCGGTAACACAAGGAGGAGGGAGGCTGAAGGTAGATAGTGCTGTTTATCCCTGAATTCAGCATACGCTGATTTAAGAGATTCTCCCAGTTACCGCTCGGAACATCCGGATCAAGCCCCTCAGACTGCAGATTGAGCGCGCATTTGCCCCTTTGAGGGGTAGAATCGAGAGTGGTCGTCGAATCCGACTTGGCGTTCTTGCCTGTTCTGCCTACCCGCTCAACTCGCAACCATTCCACTTGAGTTCAGCGATACATTCTGCAACAAAGGACAGTTATGGAACAGGGAACCGTGAAATGGTTTAACGATTCGAAGGGATTCGGCTTCCTCAGCCGTGCCAACGGCGAAGATGTGTTCGTGCATCATTCGGCCATCAAGAGCGAGGGATTTCGCTCGCTTAAGGACGGCCAGACGGTCGAGTTCGACGTCGTCAAAGGCCCCAAAGGCTTCCAGGCCGAAAACGTCCGGATCGTCTAGGTGAACGCAACGCCAGGTATGAGTCTTCCTTCAAGTCCTGCCGGGTTCTTTGCTCCGTTTATCTGCTGATTACGGCACTTCGTTCGGACATCGCGGGCGCGGGGAAACACATGCTCAGGTAGACTGCGATCTTCAGCAAACATTGCAAGGCATCAGTTCGGTGAATTTCGAACGCAACAGACACTTGAAGCAAGGACGAAAGGAATCTACATGGCTGGAGATCAGGAACTCATGTGCAGCGACTGCGGGCAATCGTTCACCTTTTCCGCAGAAGATCAGACATTCTTTAACGAGCGCGGATATTCAACGCCTAAGCGGTGCAAACCTTGCCGCCAAGCCAAGAAGCAGGAGTCAGGCGGCGGATACCAACGCGGTGAATCACGGAGTACATCCGTAACGTGTGCCGGATGCGGACAGCAGACTACCGTGCCGTTCGAGCCCCGCGGCGATCGTCCCGTGTACTGTCAAAATTGCTTCCAGGCCCGGAAGAGCAAGGATTCAGGCGGAGGCAACCGGAACAGCTTCGGTGATCGGCGAAACTTTGGCCGTGGCCGATAAGACAGGTCCTTTGCAGCATGGATGAAGGCTGCCACGTCGACTCAGTAACGTAATGCGACTTTGCCGATTCCGGGACGCGACTGTGCCCATATTCAGTCAGTCGCGAGGTCTCGTTGTGCAATGGAAGAACCGTGAACCATCATTCAAAGACAAGATTCTCTCCTTTGTGTGACCTCCACCATTGTCCTATGCGGCGAGTAATGCTGGAGGGGTCTCAATCTGAGAAACGGGATCGTTCCACCAGTGCGAACGGCGCGATTTGCGATCGTATTTTTCGGGACGGTTACGGCTATCCACGCTTCCAGTACGAGGGCTACTGGATAACACTCCTCGACCCATGGCCAGAATATTGGTCGAACGACTGATACGATAACGACGATTGTCTACGTCGATTACCGGAATGACGGATACTATATGTACAACCGCAGGTATCCAAACGTTGCCATTGCGATCAGCATTTCGATGTAATGAGGATGTGGAATCGCGATTAGGAAGTTTCCACTATTCAAAGGGCCTCCAGCCGAAGCTGGAGGCCCTTCAGTTTCTGCAGAGGAAAGCGCTCGGGCATGAGCTGAAAGCTTGCCCCTAGTAACCGCCGTCCATGCCGTTGTATCCGCCTGCCGGAGCCGCAGCTTTCTCCTCTGGGATCTCGATAACGATTGCTTCAGTGGTGAGAAGCAGCGCTGTCAGGAATGATGATTCCGCCGCGAACGGTTTCGTTCTCTTCTACACGACGGACGAGGATGCGGTCGTGAAGTGGGGTGAAAGTAGTTGCTACAGCTGTTGCTGTCATTGCTTCTTGTCCTTTCAACGCGCAGTTTATGATCCTGCAGATCGGCAATCTATCGTTGCTCTCTCGCCTTATGCTGGAGCCAATCGTGGCCGAACGACGTTCAAAAAATGCCCGCAAGCTCGGTCACTTCAATGCGCAAGCTATCATCGGAATGCTCGACGGTAAAGTCCTCGCCAAAGGTCAATCGGGTTGGCAGAGACTTGTTGCGCGTAATGTCCGAGCGATTGGATCTTGAGGGCAGTTCAACCTTCGTTGAACAATGGCAGGGATTCTCCGAATCTTTTGATACACGATCTCGGACCTGGTGTCTTTGAGGAAGGCTCATTGCAGCTCCAGTCGCTCGGACGCGCCCTTGAACGGTGATCGTCTGGGGCAATGCCGAGATGCCGGAGGCGAGAGGTTAAAAGTACCTGTGATTCGAGCATACACCTGCTGCAGGCCACGTGCCGCTAATCTTGCCTTTGATCGAGGCCGAGTCGATTCTGATGGAGGAGTGGCTTTATCTATGCGTGTCTATGAGTGGAGATGAGGATAGAATCACAGCATGAAGGAAAAAGGACCCGTCACATGGATTGAGCAACGCGTCGCGGAACTCGAGGGCCATCTCGCGGCATCGAAAGCCGAGATGCAGAGGCCCTTTGCTTCAGAAACGGGAACGGATCCACAGGTGCTAGACAGGATCAAGAGCTGGGAAAAGGAACTCGAAGGCCTCAAGAGCTTGCATGAAATTCGAGTGGATCCAAAAGAGGCCTGAAGGCGCCGGAACCAATCTGTTGAGGTTCAGGTCACTGGGATATCAACGGTGGGGCCGTTTACAGACTCGCATCGAAACGATCGAAGATTCTTAAGCTGACAAAAATCGGGTAGCGTCGCGGCCGATGCCGGGTCTCAAGGACCCTGAAAAAGGGACCGCCGCTTTCCTCTACAGAGAATCACTGCGACTTTGAGGGCGCTCCGCAGGGCCGGGAATGCTCTCCAGTCCCTTTTCGAGGGGAAATCTTGCG
>Ga0335072_10010154_pt1 | contig 13558 bp, 13 predicted proteins | sample Lox_Sample_21_FD_206725 | JGI IMG/M metagenome (GOLD analysis project Ga0335072, IMG submission 206725) | Soil microbial communities from Loxahatchee National Wildlife Refuge, Florida, United States - Lox_Sample_2.1 | ecosystem: Environmental > Terrestrial > Soil > Wetlands | place: USA...
GCCTGACCCTGCTCGGCGAGGCCGCCGTCATCTGGTACCGCATCGGCGGCGCTGGCCAGCTCAACTCGGGCCGGTCCGCGAATACGCAGTCCGTCACCAGGAACGTCCGGCTAGCCCGAGGAGACAAGCGATGACATCCGTAGCGGCCGGAACGGCGCCTGCCCCTACGCAGGACCTGTTCGGACCGGCTGACCTTGACTTCGAGACGCTGTTTACGTTCGGCAGCGCCGGTTACGGCTGCGCCGAGTTCGGTGAGCTGGTCGCCGTAGTCAATCAGATCAACGCGGCGGGCGCGTCCTACCAGACATATTATGACGCGTCCTTTCGTCCGAGGCAGTCCGGATTCCCTACGGCAATACTTGGATGCCCGGTTACCTGCAGCACATCGCGCTGTGCGCGATGGGCGGAGCGGCGGTCGTTCGGGCAGCCAGGCAGGGAGCCGAGGTCCACAAGCTACTCCGTACCGACAAACAGTTCCACGAATTCACCGGCCGCCGAAGGCGCGCAGTTCCCCTGCGCGCCGATGACTCCGCAGACTCGCAGCCATGCCGTCACCGCATGACCGGTGCCGGCGAGCTGGTGGTGGCCCGGTCGGGCATCAACATCACGGCCTTCCGCGCGGACCTGGGCGCTTATCTGCACGACCTATCACGTCGGTGGCGCGCTAGCGGCGGAGGCCGGACGGTGCTAGCAGTCCTAGGTCGCGGGCACGGGCAAGCGTCTCGGTCCGGCGATGGGTGCCGAGTTTCGCGTACAGGTTGCGCATGTGGGTCTTGACCGTGTGCGTCGACACCGACAGCTCGTCGGCGATTTCCGGCGCGGTGAGGTTGGTGGGCAGGTAACGCAGTACGCGCAGCTCGCTCTCGCTCAGCGGGTCGATCAGCGGCCGCGGCCCGGTTCGGGCTGCGGCCGGCACCTGGCCGGTCAGCTTGCTGAGAGCCTCGCTCACCAGGGCGGCATGGGTGGCGCGATGCCGGGCATGGCGTTCGAGCAGGCCCGGTGCCGGGTGCAGCAGGAACCACAGCACCGCGCCGTCGGGTTCGGCCAGGCCCAGCGCGAGCTCCAAGGCGCTCTCGGCGGCGTCCCGGGCACCGAGCGCCTCCTGGGCGATGGCCTCCAGGAGGAACGCCTGAGCTCGCCAGGCCGGCCAGATCAGCGGGGCAGAGCCGTCCACGACCGGAGCGAGCGCGGCGACCGCGGCTCGCGGGTTATCCTGCGCGAGGCGCAGCACCGCCAAGGCGATACCCAGCTCCCCTCGGTCGTGGTCGCCGTCCAGTGCCCGCTCGGCGGTCTCGGTCTCGCCAACTCGTACCAGGGCCTGGATCATGAACGCGCGCATCGCCACGACGAGCAGGTTCGGCGCGGCGAGTTGGCGGGCTGACTGCTCGGCGTTGCGGAAAGCCGTCAGTGCTTCGCCATCCTGGCCGTGTGCCAGCTCCAGCACGCCGCGGACGTAGTGGGCCGCGAGCCCCGATCCGGGGCGGGCGTCGTCGCTGAGGATGCGTTCGGCGCGCTGGATCCAGGACTCGGCCTGCTCCAGCTTTCCCTTCCAGGCCGAGACCGCTCCCAGTGCCATGTAGGCCATCCCGGCGGTTGGCTTGTCCGTCCAGCCGTGCACCCTGGCCAGCTCGATCGCCTGGTGGCTGTGTCCGGCCGCCAGCTCGAACGACCCGAAGACCTCGGCTGCCGCCTGGTAGCCCAGCCCGCTGAACTCCAGGTACGGCCGCCCGATCCGGCGCGCGAGGGTCCGGCCCAGATCCAGGTGCCGGGTCGCCTCAGTGAACCTGGCCGTCCAGAACTCGGTGAGGCCGAGGTTGATGAGCGCCAGCGCGCGCAAGTCCTGGCCCAGCGTGGCAGCCACGGTGTCCGAAGCCTGGGCGATGGCCTGCAGCTCATCCGCCACCTCGGCCACCGTGGGCAGGTCGCCGCGTCGGCGGGCTACCACTAGCCGGGTGATCCCCAGCAGCAGCTGCGCCTGCCCGCGCCGGGCGGGGGGCACGGACGCCGATTCCTGTTCCGCGAGCTCGTGGTACCGCTCCGCCGCGTCCAGCGCGCCCCTCGACAGCTCGGCCGCCGCCGTCAGTGCCGCGAATTCCGCGTCGGCCGCGCGAACGTCCGCAGGGAACCCCGCCAGCAGGTCACGGGTGGTGGCGTCCCGCCCGTCCAGGTGCAAGCCCGGCCAGGCATCGGCGAGGAGCCGGACGGCGAGTCCCCAGTTCTGGGCGCCCTGAGCGTGCCGGACTGCTTCCATCGGGTGCCCGTTGTCCGCGAACCAGTCCGCGGCGGCCTGGTGCAGACCGGCGATGTCGCCGGGAGCGGTGCGCCGCAACTCCAGATGGAGCAAGTCAGCGAACAGCTGGTGGTAGCGGAACCACGAGCGGGCTGGGTCCAGCGACACCACGAACGCGTTCGCCTCCTCCAGGTCCTGCAGCATCCGCTCGCCACCCTCGTCCCCGGTCAGCAGCCTGGCTAGCTCCCCGTTCACCCGCCGCAGGATCGAGGTCCGCAGCAGCAGCCGCCGTACCCGCTCGTCCTGCCGATCCAGCACCTCCGCGAGCAGGTATTCGGCCACGGTCCGCTCCGTGCCGGAAAACCTGGCCGCGAACCGTTCGGGGTCCGGGTGCCTGGCTAGCGACAAGGCTGCCAGGCGCAGCCCGGCCACCCACCCCTCGGTACGCTCCACCAGCATCTCTAGCGACGCTTCCGGCAACCTGACCCCCGCCGCCGCCAACAGCTCTCCCGCCTCGGCCACGGTAAACCGCAGGTCATCCGCACGGATCTCAGCCAGCTCCCCGTCCAGCCGCAGCCGGTGCAAACCCAGCCGCACATCATGGCGGGCCGCCAGGACGAACCGCAGCCCGATCGGCGCACGCATGATCAGCAGCTCAAGCTGCCGCAACACCTCAGCCTCGCCCAGTTCGTGCACGTCATCGACCACCAGCCAGACCGGTTCATCCAGTGACGCCAAGTCCGCCAGCAGCTGCTCCACCAGCGCCCACCCGTCCAGATCCGGTGCCGCGGTCACCGCCCGAACCAGCGCCCCCGCCGGTACGGTCGCGCGTAGCGCGACCAGCACCGACAGCCAGAACCGTTGCGGATCGCGATTATCCGGCCCCGCCGTCACCCAGCCAGCCCGGCCAGCCAGGCCTGCCGCGCTGATCCAGGACCGTAGCAGCACCGTCTTGCCGCTTCCGGCCGGCGCCGACACCACCAGCACCCTGGCCGCCCCAGTCAGCCGTCCCGTCAGCCCCGAACGGACAACGACCCCGGCCGCTCCGGGAGCCGCGACCCGCACCGGAACCGGTCCGGGATCGCCCGATCCACCGCGAGATTCCACATCCGGGATCATCTCACTACTGTGCCGGGTACCGACCGGACAGCGGCCAGGAAAGTGACCTACGCAGACGGGACGAACAGCTAGTGGGCATGGGCATGGCCTAGGACGGCATGCACGATATGGCCGGTGTGATGCCGACCGGCAACCACTAGGTCCGCGCACGCGAACAGCCCGCGAGTACCCGGCTGGGGTCGCCGTGGACTAGGTCCAGACTGGCTTTCACCGCGGGATACTGGGTGAGGCTTGCAGCCAGCACTTGCTCGAGCTGTTGCGCGTGGCCACGGGGATGCCGTGGGGTCCGTCCTCGACGGTGGCGGTGATGATGCGGGACGGGTATGGGCTGCGGCCCGTGCAGACGACGATTTGGGTGATGGCCTGAAGGGCGTCCGTGACGGCATCGGTGAGGCTGGGGCTGGTGAGGACGGCCTGGATGTCGTTCAGGGAGAGCGTGTCGTCATATCGACCCGTGCTGCCTGCGCTCGACCTCGCAGGGGTGTTGTCTCGCTCATGGGGGTTGTCCTCCTTCGGAAATGGGGACGGCCGCGGCCGTCAGAGGCTGGACGGGGCTGCGGAGTGGGCGAGGTTCTAGAGGGCGGCCACGCGGAGGGCGTCAAGGGGCCGTATTCTCCAGGTCCCAGGCGTCGTCCCTGGCGGTCACCGTAAGGGCGCCGCGATGGAGGGCGGGCGCGCACCTACCGGCGGGGTTGGCCGGTTGCGCGAGCGACCGAGCGGCGCACGATGACCGCCAGGACGGGAGGCAGCCCTCTGGCGTGCCGGGAGCGTCACGGACGGGAAGCGCCCAGGCGGGACACGCGGATCGCAGGCGGGCTGTCGGCGGCCCGCACCCTAACGCGCTGTCGGCTCTGCCCTAATTGACGGCCCTGGGCACGGGCAAGGGCGGGAGGGGCTCGACTCCGCCTCTCGCGGATTCCGATTACGTGGTGCGCGAGTCCGCCGCAGGCTCACTGCTCCGCGTCTTAACCGGGTCCCTCCCGCCATTCACTAATTAACTGCGGCAACTGCGCCCACGCAAGGGGCCAAAAGTCCTGAACCTCGCGCGGCCCGACGGGCTCATTTGCCTTGCCTGTCCCTGTTGGCGGATGGCCCTCGATGAAGGTGGCGAAAGTCCCGGCCTGCTCGGGCCGCTTGGCCATGACCCGATAGGGGCCTGAAACCGGATGCTTAAGGCGTAAGGAGATCAGCGCAAGACCGGGCTGGGAGGCCCGGCAAATGTCAGGGAGATGTTCCAGATGCGCCGCACTACCTTCGACAAGGTTCTCGGATGGATCGGCACGGGCCTCGGGGTCGTGCTGCTGGCCGCAGGTGGCCTCCTGCTGTGGGGCTCGGCTTACATCCACAACACCGTTCAGGGCCAGCTAGCCGCCCAGCAGATCACCTTCCCGCCGGCGGCCGCGTTCGCGCACCCCAAGGCCGGGACCGAGATCACTCCGTCCATGATCCCGTCCGTGTCGCAGTACGCGGGCCAGCAGCTGCTGACCGGCCAGCAAGCCGAGGCCTACGCTGACCACTTCATCGCCGTCCACATCGCCAACATGGCTGGCGGCAAGACCTACGCCCAGCTATCGACCGAGTCCCTCGCGCAGCCGAACAACACCCAGCTGGCCGCCACGGTCAACACGGTCTTCAAGGGCGAGACGCTGCGCAGCATGCTGCTGAACGCCTACGGCTGGTGGAAGGTCTCCCAGATCACCTACATTATCTCCCTGGTCGCCTTCGGCCTGGGCACCGTGTCCTTCCTCGGAGGGGTCTTCGGGTTCGCTAGCCTTCGCCGCGACCGCAAGCCGGCTGTTGCCCAGGTTGGCCCGGCGATCGAGCAGATCAGCCAGACTGGCCACGACGCCGACGCCAGGGCCTAACCAGCCCGGTTGCTACACGGCACGCCAGTGCCCTCCCGGTCCCGGACCGGGAGGGCACTTTCGCTGTCCTGGGTCCCCGCGGACCCCTATCTTGAAGCGGGAAGCCGGGTGTCATCGATGGCGTAGGTGAACTCACCCTCGACGTCGATCACCCCGTCGATGGCGCGAACCGCTGGGAGCACGGATGACAGCATGCTCTTGCGCTCGAGTTCTCCGCTCATCCGCACTACACCGTCGCTGACCTCCACCCGGACCAGGAGCGGGTTGGTGCCCAGGTAGCCGGTCAGCACCTGGCTGATGACCTCCGACTTGATCTCCGCGTCTGGCCTGAGCAGGACACGTAGCAATTCCCTCGGCCCGGCCAGTCCGAGCAATTTCCCGCTCTCGTCCACCACCGGCAGGCAGCCGACTTGATGCCGCTCCATCAGCCGCGCCGCCTCAGCTACCGGTGTGTCGGGCCGCACTGTTACCGGATGCGTGGTCATCAGCTCCCCGGCGGTCTCGGCCGCGGCGATCAGGCGTTGCCGCTGAGAGCTTCGGCGCGGCCGTCGGCTGATACCGAGATCTTGCTGAAGTTCTTCCTTCTTGAGCAGGTCCATCTCGGTGATAAGGCCGAGGACCTTGCCCTCCGCGCTGAGCACGGGCACCGCGTCGACCCTGAGATTGACCAGGATCCCGGCCAGGGACTTCAGCGAAGTGGCGGACAGGACCGTCACCGGCTTGGTTGTCATGACTTCCCGTACCTGACGATGTTCCATGGCTTACTCCTTCCAGGCCGGGTTTCCCGCCGCGGGCATTGCTTTGCGGTGTGCCTGCGGGCCCGGGACTCAACCACAGCCAACCTTGGTCGTCCCTTCTCAGCAGAACGCCGATGAAGGTTCCCCGGTAGGGCTGCAAGTCCGATGCCAGGCAGGCCATTCGTCCGCAGAACTCGCTACCTTGGGCCGCGTTGCCCGGGCAGCCTCATAGGCATCATGGCGGGAGATGCCGGTGATGCGGAGGGGATGCATGCTCGATAGGCCTGTGCTTCGTGGCTGGATTCACGCCGTGGCGACGCCATGCTCGCTAGCCGCGACGACCATCCTGGCCTGCCGGGCCACCACGGCTCCGGCGGTGGCGGCCACGGTGGTGTTCGCCGTCTGCTCGGTGGAGTTGTTCGGCGTCAGCGCCGTCTACCACCTGGGCAACTGGTCCGCACGGGTGCGCGCCGTCCTGGGCCGCGTCGATCACGCGGACATCTTGTTCCTCATCGCCGGGACCTACACGCCACTGTCGGTGTTGGTACTGCGCGGCGGCGAGCGAATCGCCGTCCTGAGCGTGGTCTGGGTGGCAGCGGTACTGGGGGCACTGTCCCTCATCGCCTGGGCTGGCCTACCCCGAAGCGCCCGTGTCGCGGCCTACGTTGTCTTGGGCTGGGTGGCCATTCCCGTCCTGCCGGAGTTGCTGCGCAGTGCGGGCCCGGCCACCCTTCTCGTCGCCGCTGGCGGGGGCTTGTACACGCTCGGCGCCCTCGTCTACGGGCGGAGGCGACCGGATCCGTGGCCCCGGGTCTTCGGGTTCCACGAGGTCTTCCACTGCTTGACCGTCGCGGCGTTCGCTTGCCAGTTCATCGCTGTATGGCTCGTCGTTCGAGGTACGGGATGACGACCGTTCGCGATGTTTGTGAGAAGCACGCTCGGGACCAATGACGAATGGCCTCCGCGGTTCGCGGAGGCCATTGAGGGGTCGGCTGCCCCTTAGTCGATGGGGAAGTTGGCTACGACGTCGAAGCTGACTGGCCGCGGGGGCGGGTAGCTCATCCGGTCCCGGACGGCCACGACCCCCTCGATGTAGCGCACCCGCCGGATGATCGTCTGGGCTGTCTCGCTCGTGTCCACCGCCCCGGTCAGCGTGATGACGCCGTCTCGCACCCACACGTCGACCGCGTCGGCGGAAGAGGCGGCCATGGCGACGTCGGCGGCGACCTCGCGACGGATGTCCTCATCCGCGCGGCCGAAAACGGACAGCACATCCGCCCGGCTGATGATGCCGGCCAGGCGGCCATCGGTGTCCACGACCGGCAGGCGCTTGACCCGGTGCAGATTCATGAGCCGGGCCGCATGCTGGACAGTGTCATCGGGCGACGCGGTGATCGCCGGAGCGGTCATCAGGTCGTTCGCGCTGAGGGCGTGTGCCTTCCTCAGCTCCTGGTGATGCAGGAGGCCGCCGATCATTCCAGGCGTGCGGTCTTCTCCACTTGCGGCGGCCAGTTTCACCAGCAAGTCGGCTTCAGAGACCACGCCGAGGACCTGGCCCGAGGGGGCCAGGACCGGCACTGCGCTGACCTTGTGCCGCTCAAGAGTTGCGACTATCGCGGCAAAGGGCGTGTACTGCTCGACCGAGATGACGCTGCTGGTCATCACGTCCTTGACGGCCGTGTTCACCAGTCCTCATCTTCTTCCCGCGTGTCCTCGTCCTCTTCCCGTGCCAGGACGACCTTGACCGCGCCCGTGCTCGCGGCGTTGGCGAAGGTGTCGTAGGCCTGCATGAACCCGTTCAGGGCGAAGCGGTGGGTGATGAACCGGCTGGCGTTGAGCTGGCCGGTGGTGAGAAGGCGCATCAGGGTCGGCGTGCTGGCCGCGTCGACCAGGCCAGTGGTGATGGTGATGTCCCTCGTCCACTGTTCTTCCAGGTGCAGCGTGGCTGGCTGGCCGTGCACGCCGATGTTGGCGATCCGGCCACCGGGCCGGACCAGCTTCACGGCCAGCTCGAAGGTCGACGCCGCGCCGACCGCCTCGATGGCGACGTCGGCCCCGAGGCGCCCGGTCACGTCCTTGATGACGGCGACCGGGTCCTGGCGGCTGTCGTTGACGGTGATGTCGGCCCCGAAGTCCGCGGCGGCCTTGAGCCGCGCATCGGACAGGTCGATGGCGATGATGTGGCTGGGGCTGAATAGCCGCGCGCAGGTGATGGCGGACAGGCCGACGGGGCCAGCTCCGACGACGGCCACCACATCGCCTGGCCGGACGCCGCCGGCGAGCACGCCGACCTCGTAGCCAGTGGGCAGGATGTCGGCCAGCATGAGGATCTCCTCGTCGGGCACGCCGTCGGGGATCCGGTAGGTGGAGATGTCCGCGTAGGGCACACGAACGTAGTCGGCCTGGGTGCCGTTGATCGTGTGGCCGAGGACCCAGCCGCCGCCCTCGGTGCACTGCCCGTAGCGTCCCTCGCGGCAGAACCGGCAGGTCCCGCAGGCGCTGATGCAGGAGACGAGTACCCGGTCGCCGGGGCAGAGCCGATGCACGTTTTCGCCGACCTCATCGACGGTGCCGACGGCCTCGTGGCCGAGGATCCGGCCGGGACGTACCTCGGGCACGTCACCAGCCAGGATGTGCAGGTCGGTGCCGCAGATCGTGGTCGTGTCGACCCGGATGACGGCGTCGGCCTCGTCGGTGATCTCGGCGTTGGGAACTTCTTCCCAGGCCTTCTGCCCGGGACCGTGGTAAACGAGCGCTCGCATGGCTTTCCTCCGCTGACGGTCTGCTCTTTCACCTCCCAGCCTGTCGCGAGAACGGCTGCAGGACATGGGCCGAAAGTCCGTAGTGAGCGGGCGGAAGGCCTGCTGCCAGGCGCGCCGGGCGGCAGTAGGTTCGTAACTGCCAGCTATGCCGCACCTGGAAGGAGTGCCCCTAAATGCCTGACCGCGTGATCGAGGAGCTTGATGAGGAAGCGTGCCTGCCGCTGATATCCCCTGGGGGAATCGGCCGCATCGCCTATGTCGGCCGGTTCGGTCTGGTCGTGCTGCCGGTGAACTACACGCTGCGTGATGGCGCGATCGTCTTCCGGACCACGGAGCACGGGCCGCTGGATGAGGACCTACGAACTGGAATCGAGGGCGCCGAGTACAAGGTGGCGTTCGAGATCGATGACATTGACCTGGACAAGCGGCAGGGCTGGAGCGTGCTGGTCCAGGGGCCGGCCCATCACCTGACCGGCGACGAGCGCGACGCGGCCGTCCAGGCCGGCATCCAGCCCCTGGCGCCGGGAGACAGGGAGCTGTTCGTCCGGATCGTCCCGTCCAGGGTCACTGGACGCCGTATCAGCCCCGCCTGATGCCAGGTCGGCTGACGGCGGCCCGCCCGGCTCGTGATGCGAGCCCGGCGGGCCGCCGTTGCCAGTTCAGTCTGGCTTCATGCGGCGGTCACTAGGGTCGGCTGGCCTGCTGACGCTGGGACTTTAGTCCCTGTCCTCGCTGTCCCGGGGTCACTAACCTGAGAGCATGACGATCAAGGTGTTCCTGCTCGATGACCATGAGGTTGTCCGGCGCGGGGTAAAGGACCTGCTGGAGGCCGAGGGCGACATCGAGGTCATCGGCGAGGCGGGGACAGCCGCGTCGGCGCTGGCTCGCATACCTGCGCTGCGGCCTGAGGTAGCGGTCCTCGACGTGCGGTTGCCGGACGGCGACGGGGTGAGCGTGTGCCGGGAGATCCGCTCGCGGATGCCTGAGGTCGCGTGCCTGATGCTGACGTCCTTCGGCGACGACGAGGCCCTGTTCGACGCGATCATGGCTGGTGCGGCCGGGTATGTGCTGAAGCAGATCCGGGGCACTGACCTAGTGGGCGCGGTCCGCACAGTGGCGACTGGGCAGTCGATGCTTGACCCGCAGGCGGCGAGTCAGCTCATGGCCAGGCTCCGGGACCAGGCGGTCAAGAAGGACCCGCTAGCGGGCCTGACCGACCAGGAAAAGAACATCCTGGAGCTCATCGGTGAAGGCCTGACCAACCGGCAGATCGGCGAGCGCCTGTTCCTGGCCGAGAAGACGGTCAAGAACTACGTCTCGGCACTGTTCGACAAGCTGGGCATGCAGCGCCGCACGCAGGCCGCCGCGTACGCGGCGAGGATCTTCGGGAATCAGTAAGGGACCTTCGCCCCTCTCGCCCCCGCTTACCAGGTCGCACAGTGTCTGCTCATGGAAGCAGTTCTCGCCCGGCCCTCCCGGGAGCAATGCCTGCGGCTGATGGCCACCGCGCCGGTCGGCCGGATCATCTACACGCGGCAGGCGATGCCCGCGGTCGAGCTGGTGAACTTCGCCCTCGACGCCGGCGACGTCGTGATCCGCACCGCCTCGGCTGGCAAGCTTGCCGCCGCGATCCGCGGTACGGTCGTCGCGTTCGAGGCCGACCAGTATGACCCGTCCACTCACGAGGGCTGGTCAGTGACTGTCGTCGGGCTGGCCGGTGAGGTCACCGACGCCGAGCGGGCCAAGAGGCTGCGAATCGAAGGGCCGCACCCGTGGGCGCCTGGCGATCAGCCCTACCTTATGACGATCACCCCGGGGATAGTGAACGGGCGATACCTCAGTGCAGCGGGTAGCGGCCCGGCGGGGCCGCCGGACGAGGGGCTACCTCTTCGGGTTCTGTGACCAGCGGGACCCGCCAGGTCAGTTCCGTGCCGCCAGTCGCGCCGGGGGAGATGGTCAGGTCGCCGTCTAGTGAACGTGCCCGCTCGGTCATGTTGGCTAGCCCGCTGCGGCGGTTGCCGGGGGTGATCCCGCCGCCATTGTCCGCGACGGTGATGGTCAGGTAGCCCTCGTTCGCCTCAACGGTCACGTCGACCTTGGTGGCGTGGGCGTGCCGGGCCACGTTGGACAGGGCCTCGCGGAGCACGGCCAGGCCGTGCTCGGCCAGCGGGGAGGCCAGCCGCGCGTCGAGGCCGCCGCCCAGCCGCAGCGCCGGGGCGAAGCCCAGTACCTGGGTCATCTCGTCGGTCAGCGCGAAGATATCCGCCCGCAGTGTCGGGCCCTTGGCCGCGCCCCGGGCCTGGAGGGCGAAGATCGATGCCCGGATGACCTTGATCGTGTCGTCCATCGCGTCGACCGCGTTCCTGACCCGGTCCTTAACTTCAGGCCGGGTTACGAGCGGCATCGTGCCCTCCAGCGACATGCCGGTGGCGTAGAGCCGCTGGATGACCAGGTCGTGCAGGTCGCGCGCGATCCGGTCCCGGTCCTCGAAGACCGAGAGGCGCTCAGCCTCGGCTCGTCGCGTCGCCAGCTCCAGCGCCACCCCCGCCTGGGCGGCGAATGACGCGACCAGGGCGGTGGCACCCGGAGCGAACGGCGGACCCCCGGCCCGGCGACCGACGACGAGCACGCCGCGGACGTGGCCCGCCGGGCCGATCGGGAACATGACGACATGGCCTATGTGGGCCATCGCGGTCCGGACGGCCTGGGTCGTTCCCTGCTCGCTGGCCACGTCGATGACGGCTAGCGGCTGGCCCGTCGCCAGCACGGTCTTGCCGAGCGAGTCGGCGATGGGGATGACCAGGCCCCGGACCCGGTCGGCGCCGTCCCCCTCGGCGTTGGTGACCGTCAGCCGCTGCCCCTCGTCGTCTGGCACCTCCAGCGTGACGATGTCGGCACCAGACAGTTCCAGGGCCTGGCGGGTGAGGGTGGTGAGGACGGCCGCCACGGCCTGGCCCGACAGGAGGTCGGTGGTGACTTCGGCGCTGGCCTGGACCCAGCGCTGCTGCCGGCGGGCCTCCTCATACAGCCGGGCGTTCTCGATCGCGATGCCCGCCGCCGAGCCGAGGGCCACCAAGATGGTCTCGTCGTCCTCGGTGAACTCACCGCCAGCTCTCTTCTCGCTCAGGTAGAGGTTGCCGAACACGTGGTCGCGGGCCCGGACCGGGACGCCGAGGAACGTGCGCATGACCGGGTGGCCGTCGGGGAACCCAGACGACTCGGCATGGCTGGAGATCTCCGCAAGCCGCAGTGGGTGCGGGTCCCTGACCAGGAGGCCGAGCAGCCCGCGTCCTTCCGGCCAGTGATGGATCTTGAGGATCTCCTCCTCGCTGATCCCGACCGGGATGAACTGGGCCAGCTGCCTGTCCTCTCCGATCACGCCGAGCGCGCCGTACTTCGCGTCGACCAGGCTGACGGCCGCCTCGACGATGCGGCGGAGCATGGCCTCAAGCTCCAGCCCGGAGCCGATCGCCACGACCGCCTCCAGCAGGTCCCGCATTCGGTCCCTGGTATCCAGGACCGCCTGCAGCCGGGCCTGAAGCTCGGACAGCAGCTCATCTAGCCGCAGCTGCGGCAGCATGCCGCCCGGCTCGGTCATTTCCACGCGATCATCGTAGAGCGCGGGGGCCATTAGTCCCACAGCACGGTGACTGTCCGCCCTAACCAGGTCTGGCCTGCAAGGCGCATGGTCAGACCGTCAGGTCACGGCGGCCACGAGGGCGGCGACCACAGCGGCGCCCGCCCCTCCGGCCGTCAGCATCTCGCGATGCGTGAAGGCAAGGAGAGACGCGATGTCCGGAATCATCGTTGGGCTGGATGGCTCAGGCCACTCCGACCATGCCCTGAGCTGGGCCGCCCGGGAGGCGGCGCTCCGCCAGGTCCCGCTGACTGTACTGAGCGTTCATCAGCCGGTGATCACCTACCTGGGCAGCGCGGTCGACGACGCCATGGACGGGCCGGTTACCGAAGGTGTTCGATTGGCTGCCCAGCAGCGGGCTGACCGGATCCTGGAATGCCTAGAGGCCGCGCCGCCCCAGGTCACTGTCCAGTCGGTTGGCGGCTCGCCGGCCGAGGAACTGCTGAAGGCGTCCAAGGACGCGGAGATGCTGGTCGTCGGTTCCCGCGGCGCGGGCGGCTTCGCCCGGCTGGTCATGGGATCGGTGAGCGCCCAGGTCACCCGGCACGCGCAGTGCCCCGTCGTCGTGATACCGGCCGGGAAGGCCTGACCATGCGCTTGATTACCGAGCAAGAGCTCACGGCTATTCTCGAGCAATTGCCTGACAATCCCCGGGTGGTAGTGAGCGGGAACTTCGCCACCCCATGGCGGGCAGTCGGGGTTCTCGAGGGCGCCGTCGGCGAGTATCGCCTGTTTACACTCAACGCCCAGCCTGGTTTCGCCGACCGGGACGGCGTCACCCTGGAATCCCCGTTCATCGGGCCCGGCATGCGCGGCAAGCCCGGACTCCGGTACTACCCCTGTCGGCTGTCCCTGGTACCTGGCCTGCTAGCCGGACCTTTGCCTCCCGATGTCGTGCTCGTGCACACCTCAGCGCCGGTGAACGGCACAGTGTCGCTCGGGGTCGAGGTCAACGTGCTCCCGGCCGCCATCGAGGCGGCCCGCGCTCGCGGCGGCATCGTCATCGCCCAGGTCAACCGGCATATGCCCTACACTTATGGTGACGCCGTCCTGGACACCGATCAGGTCGACTACGCGATCGAGGCCGACGATCCGCTGGCCTCACCACCGGTGCGCCCGGCCACGGACGCGTCCCTGTCCATCGCGGGGCGGGTCGCGAGCCTTATCCCCGAGGCAGCGACACTGCAGCTTGGCATCGGCGCGGTCCC
>Ga0335072_10010155_pt1 | contig 13558 bp, 11 predicted proteins | sample Lox_Sample_21_FD_206725 | JGI IMG/M metagenome (GOLD analysis project Ga0335072, IMG submission 206725) | Soil microbial communities from Loxahatchee National Wildlife Refuge, Florida, United States - Lox_Sample_2.1 | ecosystem: Environmental > Terrestrial > Soil > Wetlands | place: USA...
ATGGAGGCTGCCAGGCGGGTCGTGAGCGAAAGCCGCCTGGCGCACCGCCGACTCTCCACCATTCTGCACCCTGAAGGTCTAAAGATGGCATAAGAAATTGTCATAATTCCGGCAAAGCCTTCTTCCGGCAGAACCATTATGGGCCTGCCAGGGGCTGGCGAGGTCTTCCACCCAGGTCCCCAGCCAGGCGGTGCCGCGAAAGTGCTTTACTTTGTGCTTATTGGCCGGATGTCTGGGACGCGGCGCGGGGCAGCTTGTTGAGCGCGTCCAGAACAATGCCGGGAGTCAGCACCTCAGGCAGAAGCTGCGGATCGGGGTTCCCGGGTGTGTAGAGCGCGTAAACGGGCACGCCGTCGCGTCCCATGGCGGTAAGCGCCTGGGTGATGGCTTCATCGTGCCGTGTCCAGTCGGCCTTGAGCAGCGCTACGTTGTCCGTCCGAAACGCCTGCTCCACTTCAGACTGGTGCAGGGCAACCCGCTCATTGACCTGGCAGCTCAGACACCAGCTCGCCGTAAAGTCCACAAAGACGGGACGGCCCTGCGCCTGATAGCGGCTGACCGCATCCGGTGACCAGGGCTGCCAGGCATTGGCGGAATCGGAAGAAGAACCGGAATCGGCGGCGCCGCCGGCAGTTGCGCCGGGTGCCTCGGCAAGCCTGGGACTGTACGCTGCCAGTGCGATGACGCCGAGCACAATCACCCCGGCAACCGCCGCGGCCCAGCGCCGGGCAGGCCAGCGGCCCAGGAACCATCCGGCTACGGCGAGAAGCAGAAAGCCGCCCAGCAGCGCCGCGAGCGCGTTGGCTCCGTAAGCGTTGGACAGCACCCACGCAAGCCAGATGACGGTAAGGAAGATGGGCACCGAGACGGCCTGCTTGAGCACGTCCATCCAGACGCCCGGCCGCGGCAGAAGACGCGTCCACGCAGGCTGCAGCGTAAGCGCCACATAAGGCGCGGCCAGGCCGAGCGCGAGCGCGGTAAAGACGGCAAAGGTAACCGGAGTGGGCGCGCTGAGCGCGTAGCCAATGGCCGCCCCCATAAACGGCGCCGTACAGGGAGTGGCGACGATGACCGCAAGCACTCCGGTAAAGAAGCTGCCGGCATAGCCCTGCTTTGCGGCCAGCGATCCGCCGGCGCTGGTGAGCGCGAGTCCGATCTCAAATTGCCCGGCCAGTGAAAGGCCGAGGAAGAACAGCAGAGACGCCATCAACGCCAGGAAGACAGGGGATTGAAACTGGAATCCCCAGCCGAGCCTGGAACCGGCGGCGCGCAGTGCGAGCAGCACCGCGACGAGAATCCAGAACGAGGCAACGATGCCTGCGGTGTAGACCAGTCCGTGGACGCGAAGTCTCTGGCGCTCCTCTGCGCCGGAGTTCACCAGTGCCAGCCCCTTCAGAAAAAGCACCGGAAAGACGCAGGGCATGAGGTTGAGCAGCAATCCGCCAAGGAAGGCGAGCGCTGCGCTGCGGACCACCGCGGCCCATGCGATGGTCGACACCGGGATGGCAACGGTTCCGGGCATGGCGGAAACCGTGTAGTTGCGCGCGCCGGAGAGCTCGAGGACGCCCTTTAACTGAGCAGGATTGGCGGTGAGGTTCGCATCCTTTTTGAGATCGAGAACCAGTCCATTGGCCGTCGGAGTGAGCTTTTGCGGCGAAGGATTGTCGATGACCGTCTGATCGGAGGGAAAGAACACGGCCTGCGTCTCGCGGCGGCCGGTCTCTACGCCGAGCCGAAAGCCGGTCGGCGTCGACTGGAAGACAGCTTTGTCTGCCGGCGGCAGCGGCACGGGCAACGATGCCTCGCCGCGCTGCCAGAGGGCGTCATCGACTGACGAAGTCGTCGCCGATGGCGGCGCGGCAGCCGCGATCTGCACGCGCATGCCAAGCTCGGCTTTGCCGGGAATGCACACCTCGCGGCAAACCAGCCAGGAGACTTTGGCGGCGAGTGAGGCCGGGCCTGTCCGGGCCGTCTTGCTCACGTTGAAAGAAAACGGAAAGACAACTTCGTTCTGATAACCGAAGTCCATCAGCGGCCCAAGCGGCAGCCGCGCAGGGGCCGGAAACTCGAGCGGTGTTGCAGTGACGCCGTCAGGCAGCGTCCAGTGCATGCTGGGCGGCTCGCCTGAGTCCCCCGCATTCTGCCAGTAGATGTGCCAGCCGGGATCGAGCTTGAAGTAGAGGCCGGCTCTGTTCGGTCCGCCGGGGTAGAGATCGCTCTGCGGAAGCACCAGTTGGACGTGAACGTGCAGCGCATCCGCGGAACTCGATGGCGTCTGCGCGGGCAGAGCCGCCGCGGACACGGCGATCAGCACGAAGATGAAGCGGAAACAGCGCATGGGTGGCGAGCGGCGAACGCTATCTACTGGACTCAGTTTAGTGTATGGAGGTTACCGCGAGGGAATCCGGCGGCCCGCTTGCGCCTTCCCGCCCCTTCGCCGGAAAAATGCGAAAGGGCAGGCGCAGCGAATCGGCAAAACGTCAGCGGCTCATTTGCAGATCGGGGCGCTTGGCGTGCTCGCGAAAGATGCAATCGTTCTGCACGGCCTTTACCCCTGCGGCGCGGGCCCTGGCAACGGCCTCTTCATGCATCACCCCATCCTGCAGCCAGAGGTAAGGGATGCCGAGACGGACTACATCGTCCACAATGGGCGGAACATTCTCCGACGCCCGAAACACGTCGGCCAGGTCGAGTCCCGAGCCGGTCTGTTCGCGCGCGGCGGCCTGCGCGGCATCGAGATCGGGATAGCAGGGCTTGCCGAGAATCTCTTTCAATACTGGATTGACCGGGAAAACACGGTAGCCATGGTCGGCAAGATACTTGCCGATGTGGTGGCTGGCGCGGGTGCTCTTGTCGCTCATGCCCACCACGGCGATGTTCTTTGCGTTGTGAAGCATTTCGTCGATGATTGCGGTCTCGTTGCTCATGATTGTCAGATGCCGGTGCTCGGTTTGGGTTGTTGTGGTTTCGCGGGATTGCGCCCTACACATCGAGATCTTCGTCGCCGGCCGCTGACACCGCTGTCCCGCGCCGCTTGGCCAGCAGATAGCCGCGCAAAAAAGGTTCAAGATAGCCGTCGAGCACTTTATCCACGTCGCCCACTTCCACCTTGGTGCGGTGATCCTTGGCCATGCGGTAGGGCTGCAGGACGTAGGAGCGAATCTGCGAGCCGAAGTTGATGTCGAGCTTGGAGTCTTCGAGCTTCTTGGATTCAGCGCGCTTCTTTTCGAGCTCGAACTCGTAGAGCCTGGAGCGCAGCATCTTCATCGCCTTCTCACGGTTCTTGTGCTGACTGCGCTCATTCTGGCACTGGACCACAATGCCCGTGGGAAGGTGGGTAATGCGCACCGCGGAGTCAGTCGTGTTCACGTGCTGGCCGCCCTTGCCTCCGGAGCGATAGGTATCGACGCGCAGGTCTTCCAGCTTGACGTCCACATGGATCGAGTCGTCGATTTCAGGAGAGACAAAGACCGAGGCAAACGAGGTGTGGCGTCGCTTGGCGGAGTCGAACGGCGAGATCCGCACCAGGCGATGGACGCCGCTTTCGCCGGCAAGCTGGCCAAAGGCAAATTCGCCGGCGATGGTAAAGGTGGCAGACTTGATGCCCGCCTCTTCGCCATCCTGATAGTCATTCATCTCGGTCTTGAATCCCTGCTGCTCGGCCCAGCGCAGATACATGCGCATCAGCATCTCGGCCCAGTCCTGGCTCTCGGTGCCGCCGGCACCGGGATGGACGGTGACAATCGCATTGAGCGGATCGGCTTCGCCGCTGAGCATGGTCCTGGCTTCGAGCGCTTCGGCAAAGGCCTTCAGCTCATTGACGCTCTTCTCCAAGTCCGGAAGAACATCTTCGCCTTCGCGGGCCAGCTCAAAGTAGGCTTCAATGTCGCTGGTGCGCCGCACCAGTTCTTCGTCGTCGGCCACAAGCTGCTCAAGGCGCTTGCGATCGCGCATCAGCGGCTGGCTGGCCGCCGGATCAGACCACAGCGCCGGATCGGCGAGCCGGGTTTCAATATCGGAAAGCTCCCTGCGGATGCGTGCAGGGTCAAAGATACTCCCGCAGGTCGCGCACCTGGTCGCGCACGGGAGCGTAAGCAAATTCGAGATCGTTGAATGACGACACGATTTTTCTCTCAGGACCTGGCTTTGATATGGATTCACTGGCGAAGACCGGCACGCAAACACCAGCCGACTGCGCCTATTGCCAGTATCACACACACCCACCCGAAAACATCGCCATGGGCGGTATAGAAGGTGATGTCGTCGCGGAAGCCGAAGCGGGCCGGCAGGGCGTCCACCTGGTGGCGCGGAATGCTCTGCCGCACGGCCCCGTAGGGATCGATGACCGCGGTCACGCCGGTATTGGTGTCTCTCAGAAGCCAGCGGCGATTCTCGATGGCCCGCATGCGTGCCATGTTCAGGTGCTGCCAGGGCGCGCTGGTGTCGCCGTACCATCCATCGTCGCTCAGGTTGACCAGCACCTGCGCGCCAAGCCGCGCGAACTGGCGCACCTCGTCGGCAAAAACAGCTTCGTAACAGATGAAGACACCGTAGCGATGTGTCTGGCCGTCGGAGCCGTCGATGTGGAAGACCTTGCGCATGGCGCCCGGCGTGAAGGATGCGACTTTGCCGGTGAGCTTGTGCGCAAAAAAGAGCAGCCGCGCAAAGGGAATGTATTCGCCAAAGGGAACGAGATGAATCTTGTCGTAGCGGCCAATCTGGTCGCCGTTTGCGTTGTAGATCATGGCGGACACGTAGTCGCGCCAGCCTTCGCTCGCGGTAAACTGCGATCCCACCCCGTTGACGATCAGCGGCGCATGAATGGTGCGCGCAATCTGCGGCATGGCTTGCTGAAAGCGCGGATCGCTTTCAATGAACGGCGCAGGCGCTTCAGGCCAGGCGACGAGATCCGGATGCGCCGGCTGCTGCGGGCAGGACGGAGTGACGGTTGGCGCACCGGTTTGTGGAATTCCTGCAATGTAGCTTTTGCAGTCCTGTTCAGCAAGTTGCGTGAACTGGTTGATGTGGCTGCTCCATTCGCCGGGAGCCAGCCAGTAGCCGGTATTCGCTACATCGAGGTTGGGCTGGATGAGGACCGCCATGGCCGAGGTCGGCGCCTGGCGGAGAGACTGCAGAGACTTCACACCGGTCAACCCCGCAACCACCAGTGCGATACACGCGATCGAGCATTGGACGATGAGCAACGTGTTGACGGTGCGAGGGCATCGGGAAAAGTCTTTACGGGAAAAGAGACCCACCAGGGCTGCATTCGCCACAACCAGGATGAAACTGATTCCGTAAACACCCGCCCACGGCCCCACCAGCACGGCGAGCAGATTATCCACCTGGGAGTAGCCAAGCTGATCCCAGGGAACACTGGTGATGCGCGCGGCAGCCAGTTCCAGTGCAGTCCACAAGACCGGCGCGAAGACCAGCGCCAGCCGCGTCGATCCGGTTTTCTTCTGCACCAATGCGATGCCTGCTCCGAAGAGTCCCCAATAAAGACCGAGCACAAGGCTGAAACCAATCAGCAGCAGAGCGCAGACAAACGGCGGCAGGCTGCCGTAGTGAAGCATTGTGTTGTAGATCCAATAGCAGTTGCCCGCGTACCAGAGAACGCCAGAGAGATAGGCCACCAGAAAGGCCGTGCGCAGCGGGCGCGGCCGGCGCGCGCACGCCGGCGAAAGTACGGCCCAGAGCAGCGGAACGAGGCCAAACCAGGCAAAGATCGACCGCCAGGGCGGCATGGGTCCGGCGATGGGAAAGGGTAGCTCCAGCAGCGCGGCGGAGAGAACAGCCGCGGCCGGCAGAGTCCATGGGATCGACCCGCCGCGCGGGTCTTCGGCTTGCGGCTGCGAGGATGCCTCCATACAGGGGCGAGTGTAAGTCATTTGGCTCCGAACTGCGAAAGACGGGTACAATGTACGCATGACGTTGGCAATCGTGTTTATGCGCATCCTCGATCTGCTCTTCTTCGTCGGCCTTGCCGGTTCTGCGATCGTGGTGGTGATCAGCTTCATCGAAGACTCGAAAGAGCTCTTCGGCGACGACTGAGCACAGCGCAGGATTCCTCCGGACACGAGGGGAAGTTCACAATCCTCGCGCCAGCCGGAACATTCAGCCTGAGATGCAGGACCCGCCAGGAGTCCGCTTTCGCTCTGAAGGCTGCCAGCCCGACGTACACCGCCTGCAAAAACCCGATCACGACCGGACCTTGGCTGCGATCTTTGGCTTGACTCCTTCCGTCTGTCCGGAGTTTTCCTCTGATCCGTTAACCGGTGTCCGCATGCGGCACTCTATGTTTAACCCCTTTTCATACAGTGAGTTTGCGCAGCATTACCCGGGAATTTATTTTTCATTGACACTATATTGATTCACCCATAGACTCATCGCAGGGCGGTGGTTTCGCTCTCTCGATTTCGACACGCCGGCGTACGCCGGCATTTTTGCGATGGCATCCAACCGAACGACCGTTGCGCCCACTTCCGACCGTGTGCGGCTGATCGTGGCATCCTCCGTGATGCTCACGTTTATCTCCTTCTGGCGTGCCGCCGCCATCGTCCTCAATGACCTGGGCTCGTCAGCCTTTTACGCCGGCGGCATCGCCGAACAGGCCGTGGGCGCTTCTGCGCCGTGGTTCATCCTCGGCATCATGCTGTTCAGCTTTGCGGTGCGTGCGGTCTACGTCGAAAGCTGTTCGATGTTCACCCGCGGCGGCGTCTATCGCGTGGTGAAAGAAGCGCTTGGCGGAGGCTTCGCCAAGCTCAGCGTGTCGGCGCTGATGTTCGACTACATCCTCACCGGCCCCATCTCGGGCGTGTCCGCCGGCCAGTACATCACCGGCCTGATGAACGAGCTGATGAATGTGGCAAACCAGAGCCACTGGCTGCCGCCGGCGCTGATGACCGCGCAGGGGCATCCCTTTCAGTTCAACATGGACTACACCTCGGCCATGTTCGCCGCGCTGGTGACGATCTACTACTGGTGGCAGAACATCAAGGGCATCGAGGAGTCCAGCGGCAAGGCGATGCAGGTTATGCAGATCACCACCATCATGGTGGTCGTCCTGTTCCTGTGGGGCACTTATTCGGTATTCGTCCGCGGCGTTCACCTGCCGCCCGCGCCCGTGCCGAGCAACCTGCACTTCAGCAATGACGCACTGGGCTTTCTGCGCGGCCGCGGACTGCCCATCATGGGCCTGTTCGGAATCCTGATGGCCTTTGGCCACTCCATTCTGGCCATGAGCGGCGAAGAGAGCCTGGCGCAGGTCAACCGCGAAATCGAGCATCCGAAACTCAAAAACCTGAAACGCGCGGCGATCGTCATCGCCATCTACAGCCTGGTATTCACCGGCGGCGCCACTTTGCTGGCGTCCATGCTTATCCCCGACGGCCCACGGACGCAGATTTATTCCGACAACCTCATCGCCGGACTGGCGATGTACATGGTCGGGCCGCTGTTCTGGCGCATCGTCTTCCGCATCTTCGTGGTGCTGGTAGGCTTCCTCATTCTCTCGGGTGCCATCAATACGTCGATCATCGGATCGACGGGCGTGCTGATGCGCGTGGCCGAAGACGGCGTGCTGACCGACTGGTTCCGCGTGCCGCATACCAAGTTCGGCACCAGCTATCGCATCGTGAACCTGGTCTTCGTCCTGCAGATGATCACCATTATCGCCAGCCGCGGTAATGTGGACACACTGGGCGAGGCGTATGCGTTCGGAGTCATCTGGTCCTTCACGTTCAACAGCCTGGCCATGCTGGTGCTCCGCTGGAAGTATCACGGCGAGCGCGGCTGGAAGGTTCCACCGAACATCCGCATCGGCAAGATCGAGATTCCGGTCGGCCTGATCTCGGTGTTCATGGTGCTTCTGACTACGGCGGTGGTGAACCTGTTCACCAAGTCAGTGGCCACGGTGAGCGGCATCGCCTTTGCAGCCACCTTCTTCATCATCTTCAGCATCTCGGAAAGACGGAATCTGGCGCGCCAGGAGCAGACGGCGCGGCAGATGAAGGACCATTTCCAGCTTGAGCATCAGGACACGATCAGCCGCGAGTCGGTGGCGATCCGGCCAAGCGGCATCATGGTGACGATGCGCGACCCGTCCAATCCGCTGGCTCTGAAGTGGACGCTCTCCCGCACCAATACCGATGAGCGCGATGTGGTGGTGATCAGCGTACGCCTGATGGGCGCCGGCGGGCCCGAATACCTGAGCGCCGAGCAGCAGAGCTTCAGCGAGCACGAGCAGACCATCTTTACCAAAGCCGTGTCAGTGGCCGAAAGCTTCGGCAAGAAGGTTTCGCTGCTGGTGGTTCCGGCGGGCGACATCTTCAGCGCGCTGGCCCAGGGCGCCAACTCCCTGGAAGTCGACTCGGTGGTCTCCGGCCTTTCCAGTTCGCTCACTGCGGAAGAACAGGCATTCCACATGGGCCAGGCCTGGGAGGCGCTGCCCGAGCCAAAACGGCAGTTCAACTTCTACGTCATCGGGCCGGACGGCGACACCAAGGTCTTCTTCATTGGGCCGCACGCGCCGGCGCTCAGCCCTGACGATGTGCAGCTGGTTCACCGGCTCTGGCTCAATATGCGCCGCGATCCGTCGGTCTCTGACCTGCACCACAGCGACATCATCACCTATGCCCTGACGCGGCTGGCCGGCCAGTACGCCCGGGAAAAGGCAGAGATTCTGCGCGACATCCGGAGCTGCCGCGCCGCGGAAACGCCGGCGAAAATCACGTTCAGCAACCCGGACGCGGACTCGCAGACGACGATTCCGGCGACGCAGCGCGCGGTGAAGCAGACACGCGATCAGTAGAGTGCCTCAGGCAGTAAACTCGTCTCCGGGCTTCCACGAAACGACCCTCACCCCCGGGTCCACCAGCGCAGCCAGTTGATCGGGTGTGCCTTTCAGCGGCGGGAATGTGCCGAAGTGGAGCGGAAGCACGACCTGCGGCGCGACGAACCGCACGGCGAGCGCCGCTTCTTTGGGTCCCATGGTGTAAAACCCGCCAATGGGCAGCATGACTACGGAAGGCTGATAGAGCTCGCGGATCAGCTCCATGTCGCGGAACGGCGACGTATCTCCAGCGTGATAGAGCACCGGGCCGTCGGTAATGGTGAGCACGTAGCCGGCCGCAACGCCCACGTAGTGAGTTCCCTGCTCGTCCTGCGCGCTTGAGGAGTGGCGCGCGTCCACCATCGTGGCCATCACATCTTCCACCTGCACCGATCCGCCCAGGTTCATACCGATGGTCTTTTCTACGCCCTTGCCCGCCACGTAGTCGGCCAGCTCATAGATCGCCACCACCGTTGAGCCGTGCTTTTTGGCCATCGGCACAACATCCGCCATATGGTCGCCGTGGCCATGCGTGAGCAGAATGGCGTGGATCTTGGATGGCAGCGGGAAGTCTTTGGGAAATTTCGGATTGTGCTCGATGAAGGGGTCGATGAGGATGTTCGCTCCCGAAGGGGTTTGCACCAGCACGGTTGCATGGCCAAGCCAGGTGATGCGGGTAGGTTGCGATGGGCTCATGGTGGCTTCTCCTTGTTGCCAGATAGCGTTGCTCTTGAGTAGGACGAGGATTACGGAATTTAAGTCGGCTGCGATGCGCGGGCACAGTTTTGCCCCATCGCCACACACCGCCTTTCTGAGAACTATCGCTTGACGCCCGGGAAGCGCAAGCGTAGGCTACCTCAAAAGGCGAATATATGGCGAAAACTGATTCGCTCTTCCCTATTCTCAACTCCGATTCCGAGCCCGGGCCGCTCGCCGGCCTGGCGCGCACCGCTGCCGATGCGCCGCTTGATTCGACGGGGTGCCTGACCCAATACCGGCCGCTGGAGTCGCGCTCGATCGTGAGCAAGGTCAATTCGAGGCGTGGGGTTCCGTTTACCCACGCGATCAATCCCTATCGGGGATGCGAATTCGGCTGCCGCTACTGCTATGCGCGCTACACCCACGAGTTTCTGGAGATGCGCGACCCGGAGGACTTCGAGCGGAAGATCTTTTTCAAGCAGAATGCGGCGTGGCTGCTGACCCAGGAGCTGAAGCAGCTGAAGCCGGGAACGCATATCGCCATTGGCACGGCAACCGACCCCTACCAGCCGCTGGAGCGTCGGCAGATGCTCACCCGCTCGATTCTGGAGGTGCTGGCGCGGACCAGCGGGTTCACGCTGGGGATCGTCACAAAGTCAACTCTGGTAGCGCGGGATATCGATCTGCTGCAGCAGATTCGAGAGCGCAACCGGCTTACCGTGCATCTGACGGTGACAACGATGAATACCAAGCTGGCGCGAGTGCTTGAGCCGCGCGCTCCGCGGCCTGATCTGCGCATGCAAACGGTGAGCGCGCTGCGCCAGGCGGGGCTGCGGGCAGGAGTTCTGTGTTCGCCGCTGATGCCGGGCATTACCGACAGCCGCAGTTCGATGGCCGCCGTGGCCAAGGCAGCGGCGGCGGCTCAGGCGTGCTTCTTCGCCTCGGGAGCACTGTTTCTCAAGCCCTGCTCGTTACCCACCTTTTTTGCTTTTGTGAAGAAGAATTTTCCGCAGTTAGTAAAGGCCTATGAAACGCGCTACCAAAAGAGCGCCTTTGTATCGCCGGAATATAGAAAGCGCGTTGCGGAGCTGGTGGATTCGGTGTGCAGGGAGTTCCGGCTGGGGCGCAGGTATTCCGACATGCCACAGGATGACGAAGTCGGGAATCTCTCGCCAGCCGTCGCCCTGCAGCCATGGCTGCCGTTCGAGAATGGCTAACGCGTCATGATGACTTCAGAGACGGAATCCTTGGCCAGGAACTGGCGGTGCCCGGACCAGCCGGAAAAGAGCTTTTCAATGCTGCGGTTGGTAAAGGCGCGCTGGATGGCAAACGGCTGGGCGAGCTGAATCTCCACATTATCCGTGGCTGTGACGTGGAACCGGCAGTGCACGGTCTCTTCGCCCTGGGTGCGGGTATGAAAGAACGCCAGCACCTGGCCTCCCGGATTCATCGCGTCGTGAAGATGCGCGACCACAGGGGCAACGAACGCCTGCGGCAGATAGTCGAGCGCGGTCCAGAGCAGCACCACATCGAACATGCGGCCGGAGAAGTTGAGCGAGGCCTGCAGCAGCCCCTCGACATTGAAGATCGGATTGCCGTCTTCATCCGTTCCGCTCTGCCAGCTCTCCGCGCAGGCGTCGTGCACCAGGTCAGAAAGATAAACGCTATGGCCCAGCTCGGTCAGGTAGTTGATGTTGGAAGGCGAGGTATAGCCGACGTCGAGGATGCGCAGCCCCGGCTCGCCCTGAAGCCGTTTGCGCAGCACCGACCACGCTCCGGAGTGACGCGGAATGCGCGGCCCGGAGGGGCTGTGAACCGGCGCGCTGGATGCGCCGCCCTGTTTTTTTTCGAACCAGTTCCGCAACCTGAAATCCTCATGCGGCCGGCGGCTTGCTCAGCCCATGTGCCGGCGCGCAACGTTCGGTCAGGCGTTGCCGCTGGCGCCTTCCGGCGCCTTGGCTGCTCCCTGGGTCAGATCCACCTTGCCGCGGAAGACGGCGTTGTCTTCCACAGACAGGCGCAGGGCGCGGATGTCGCCCTCCACGGAGCAGCCGGCGCGCAGCTCCACGCGCCCGTTGGCCACCACGTTGCCCTGAACCCGGCCCAGAATCAGCACATCCTTGGCGACCAGATCGGCCGCGACCTGAGCGTTGGGGCCGACGGTGAGCCGGCTCTCGGACAGAGTAATGGTGCCTTCCACGTGGCCGTCAACAATAAGGTCCTCGCTGCCCTTCACTTCTCCGCGAATCTCGACGCTCTTGCCGATGCGTGCCGGAGTATTCTCCACTGGCATGTTTTCGTTCCTTCCATTGGCCGTAACAATTGCGCTTTCCGGGGAAATACGCTGTGGCGTCTCAGAAGTTGCTCCATCCGGAACCGGAAGACACCCGGCCTGCTCGACCACCGCGGAACGGCGACCCTGCACGATACCGGAATGGGCACTCCTCTTCCTGAAACGCTGTAAAGGCCCTGCCCGCACTATAACAGCAACCTGGCAGTCTGCCGCAAACGGAGAATCCACATATGGGCCGGTCACGTCTAATCAACAGGATGAGTGCCTGCAACCCGCAAATGGTGGCTGATGGCCTTCGCATGTAAGGCTCTGCGCAGACTGGCCCTGCTGATTTGCCTGGTGCCGGGCGCAACGGTATGCGCCGTTGCACAGGCCGGCCCTGAGGCGCTCTCCGCCGCGCAGGCGCATGAGCTTGTGGATCGCGCGCTGGCCAACGAATTGCGCGCCGTGCAGGATACCAGCCATCCGATGCGCTATCTGCTGCGCAAGAGCAGTCCGCGGCTGACCACGACCAAGCTGATTGTAGAAACCAGGGACGGCGCGGTCGCGCGGCTCGTCTCTGTCAACGATCAGCCCCTCAGTGCCGCCGACGAGCAGAAAGAGGAAAGTCGGCTCGATACGCTGCTGGCCGATCCGAGCCTGCAGCATCACCGCAAGCTAAGCCAGGACTCCGACACGGGCCGCGCGCTCAAAGTGCTGCGCGCCCTGCCGCAGGCATTCCTTTACCGGTACACCGGGTCGGCTGACACCGCTGCCGGAAGGGTTCATAAGTTCGCCTTCGTGCCCAATCCGGCATTCAACCCTCCCGATCTTGAGACTGAAGTGCTGACGGCCATGAGCGGCGAGATCTGGGTTGACGCGGCCCACGAGCGTGTGGCGCGGCTTGAGGGGCATCTGAATCAGGATGTGGACTTCGGCTGGGGCATTCTGGGGCGGCTGTACAAGGGCGGATGGATCGTGATCGAGCAGGCGGATGTAGGAAGCGGCCAGTGGCGCACCGTCCGCTTTCAGATGAGGATGAGCGGACGCGTCATCTTTCACACGCGGATCTTCGACACCACCCAGGAAGAGTCGCAGTTTGCGCCCGTGCCGCCGGGCATGAACTATGTGCAGGCCATCGAAATGCTGTTGGCGAGCCCCGCCGCAGCCGCTGCCGGCCGCTACAGCGGTTTCGATTCTGCTCTTTACAGAAAGCTTGATGCCAAGTGGCGTTTTCCTCAAGAAAACGCCACCTTGCACGATCTTAAGGTGTCAACGTGTGAATCGAAACCGCTCTAAATCCTGAACCCCAAAAACACAGAAGCCCTGCGTGACCGCAGAGCTTCTGTGTTTTGCATACCCATCCTCGACTACATTTTGGCGAAGACGATGACCATGGTAAACAGGGTGAGCGACTCGATGAAGGCCAGGCCAAGCACCAGGAACAGCATGATGCCGGGGCGGGTTCCGGGGTTGCGAGCCAGCGCCTCAGTGGCCGAGGCGACTGCGCGGCCCTGTCCAAGGCCGCAGAGTCCGGCGGCCAGGCCCATGGCCAGACCAGCGCCAATCGGCACCAGGCTGACAGCGGGAGCTGCGCCGCTCTGCGCAAACACCGGAGTGGCGAAGCACAGCGCTGCCAGCGTCAAAAATACATATTGAAGTTTCCGCATAGTTCTCCAGCTTCCCTTTGAATTGGCTGCCAGTGGGTGGTTGAGGCTCACCGTGCCGGCAATCTTCAGCAGAACTGGCTGAAA
>Ga0335072_10010156_pt1 | contig 13558 bp, 9 predicted proteins | sample Lox_Sample_21_FD_206725 | JGI IMG/M metagenome (GOLD analysis project Ga0335072, IMG submission 206725) | Soil microbial communities from Loxahatchee National Wildlife Refuge, Florida, United States - Lox_Sample_2.1 | ecosystem: Environmental > Terrestrial > Soil > Wetlands | place: USA: Florida...
TGCCCGATCCCAGCGCCGCCGACGGCATGGATGAAGACGACGCGCAGCTGGTGAAGACCTGGGGGGACCCGCCGCAGTTCAGCTTCGAGCCCCGCGATCACCTGGAACTTGGCTCGCCCCGCGGATGGGTCGACATGGCCAGGGGGGCGCGGCTGTCCGGCGCCCGGTTCGCGTACCGGATCGGGGACGTGGCCCTGGCCGAGATGGCGCTGTACCGGTTCGTCCTCGACAACCTGGTCGGCAAGGGCTTCCTGCCGGTGCTGCCCCCGATCCTGGTCCTCGAGCACGCCATGTACGGGACGGGCATGCTGCCGACCGAGGAGTCCAACCTCTACCGCCTGGAAAAGGACGACCTCTACCTGACCGGCACCTCCGAGGTCGCGCTGGCCGGGATACACACGGACGAGCGGCTGAACGAGGACCAGCTGCCTGCCCTGTACGCCGGGTTCACCACCAACTTCCGGCGGGAGGCGGGCGCGGCCGGCAAGGACACCAGGGGCATGTTCAGGGTGCACCAGTTCGACAAGGTGGAGATGTTCGTCTACTGCCTGCCCGAGCAGTCCCAGGAGTTCCACGAGCGGCTGCTGGCCTACGAGGAGGAGATCGTCCAGGCTCTCGGCCTGCCCTACCGGGTCATGAACATCGCGGTCGGCGACCTCGGCGCACCCGCCGCCAAGAAGTACGACATTGAGGCCTGGTTTCCCACCCAGGGACGGTACCGGGAGATCACCTCCTGCTCGAATACCACCGACTACCAGGCCCGGCGGCTGAACATCAGGTTCCGCCGTGACGGCAATCTGGAGTTCGCGCACACGCTCAACGGCACCGGCGCGACCGCCCGGGCGCTGCTGTCGATCATGGAGAACTTCCAGGACGAGGGCGGCACGGTCACCGTTCCCGAGGTGCTGCGCCGCTATGGCGCCCCGGCCACGCTGGGCGGGCCGGCCTAGACCCGCCGCTAGCCAGGCAGCGGCGTGGCGTACTGGGTATCGAGCGGCGTGCCGTCGCGGGGATCGAGGCGTGTGGTGTCCCGGGGATCGAGCGGCTCGCCGCAGGCCTCGCAGACCAGCTGAGCCACCAGCCGGTGCCCGCAGCGGTGGGCCAGGACCAGCGGCGGTCCGTCGTCGCCGGCCAGGTGCTCGTCTCCCCAGCGCATCAGGGCGATGATGACCGGGTACAGGTCGCGGCCGGCCTCGGTCAGCCGGTACTCGTAGCGGGCCGGGTGCTCTGAGTACTGCTGGCGCTCGAGGATGCCGCTGCCGACCAGGGTCCGCAGGCGGGCGGCGAGCGTGTCTCGCGGCGCTCCGGTCCGCCGGACGATCTCGTCGAACCGGCGGTTGCCCAGGAATACCTCCCGAACGGCCAGCAGGGCCCACTTCTCCCCGACGATCTCGAGCGTGCGCGCGATGGAGCACGCTCTCGGCTCGGATGTGGCGGTCATACCAGCAGTATACCCAGTGAGTTTGAAATCTGGATGCACGCTGATAGAGTGCATCCAGATTCCGGACTAACGATGGAGAGCAGAGGGAGCCGCACCGTGAGCCTCGACGCCCCGGCGACCACCGCCCCGGCCAACGCCGTCACGAGCGCCCGCCGGGTGACGGCCGTGGTTGGCGTCCTGTCGCTGGCCGTGTTCATGTCCAGCCTGGACCTGTTCATCGTCAACCTGGCGTTCCCGTACATCGCCAAGGAGTACGCGGGCACCAGCCTGAGCTCGCTGTCCTGGGTACTGAACGGCTACACGATCGTCTTCGCCGCGGTGCTGGTGCCCGCCGGGCGCTGGGCCGACCGCGTCGGGCGCAGGCGGCTGTTCGTCGCCGGCCTGGTCGCGTTCAGCGTCGGCTCCCTGCTCTGCGGCCTGGCACCGGGCGTGGCCGCGCTGATCGCCGCCCGGTTGATTCAGGCGGTCGGCGCGGGCCTGATGGTTCCGGCCTCGCTGTCGCTCCTGCTCGCCGCGGTCCCGGCCGCGGACCGGGCCCGCGCCATCGGCACCTGGTCGGCCGTGGCTGCCCTGGGCGCCGCGCTCGGACCGGTGATCGGCGGGAGCCTGGTCCAGATCAACTGGCGGTGGGTGTTCTGGATCAACCTGCCGGTGGGGCTGGCCGCGATCCTGCTGGCCGGCCGGGTGGTGCCGGAGAGCAAGGACGACCACCCCGCGGGCCGGCCGGACGTGCTCGGTGCCGGGCTGCTGGCCGCGGCCGTCGGCCTGATCGCCCTGGCCCTGGTCAAGGCGCCCGGCTGGGGATGGGGCTCGGCCGGCTTTCTCGGCCTGCTGCTCGCCTCGCTGGCCTGCGGCGCGGCCATGGTGGCCCGCTCCCACCGGCATCATTCCCCGGTCATCGAGCTCGGCCTGCTTCGCTCGCGGACCTTCAGCGGTGCGTTCGTGGCCTCGATCCTCTATTACGCGGCGTTCGGTGCCTTTGTCCTCAACTCGGTGGAATTCCTCACCGGCGTGTGGCGCTACTCCGCGGTCTGGGCCGGGCTGGCCATCGGCCCCGGCCCGCTCATGGTGCTGCCCTTCGCCCGGCTCGTCGGCCCTCGGCTGGCCGGACTGCTGGGCGGCCCGGGCCGGGTAGCGCTGATCGGCTGCGCCGTGAACGCCGGCGCCCAGCTGCTCTGGCTGAGCCAGATCCAGACCCACTCGGCCTACGTGACCCACCTTCTGCCCGCCCAGCTGCTGGGCGGCGCCGGGGTGGGCCTGACGATCCCGTCGCTGCTCGGCGCGGGCAGCGCGTCACTGGCGCCGGCCCGGTTCGGCACCGGCAGCGGAATCCTCAACATGGCCCGCCAGGTCGGCACCGTCCTGGGCGTCGCCAGCCTGGTCGCCGTGCTCTCCCACGTGAACCCGGGCGACCCGCTGGTCGCGTACCGCCACGCCCTGGTGCTGATCATCGCGTTCTTCGCGGCCGCGGGCGTCGTCTGCGCCGTCCTGCTGACCGCCAGGCCGGGCCGGGCGCCCGCCACGCAGTAACGTTGGGCCGGTGAGCACTCGGATCGTAAGGCCCGGCGAGGGGGAGAAGCGGTACACCGCCCGCGGCAGCGTCATGTTCTTCAAGGCCCTGGCTGAGCAGGACGGCGGGGATTTCTCCCTGATGGAGCGCACGTTGCCGCCCGGGGGCCGCCGCCCGCCGCCGCATCGTCACACCAACTGCTCGGAGGCGTACTTCGTGCTCGACGGACTGGTATCGGTCGTGGTCGAGGATGAGGAGCTGACCGTCGGCCCGGAGGGATTTGTGCTGGTTCCCCGGGGCACCGGGCACACCTTCGGGAATTCTTCAGAACGTGACGCCCGGCTGCTGGTCATGCACGCTCCCGCGATGGACGCGTACTTCGCCGGGCTGCACGAGCTGTGGAACCGGGACCAGGCCCCGTCGCCGGAGGAGGAACGGGCGCTGATGTCCCGGTTCGGCATGGAGCCGGCCTAGCGGCGGGCTGGGCCCGCGCGGCACGCCCCATAGCGGCACGCCCCATACACGTCGCTGGGCGGAATGGAGTTGCCGGCGGCGTCACGTTCCAGAAACCGGCGAGCGCCGGTGGTATCCGATGTCTCTGCCCGCGGTCATGAACCGGTCCCGTTGGGCACCGGCTGCGGTGTAGCCATATACTCTCCGCATCCATAAGACTCCGAACGGTAGTCGAACGCGGGTACGGCGGCCATACCAGCCAGCCCACCGCATGAATGCCAGTGCCCGGGACAACAAGTACTCGGTCCTGCGGCGGCCCGGGCCGAGCGAGCGGTTAGTCAGGCGCCGGAGTGCGCACCGGTTCGCGGTGGGGGCGCTGACGGCGCTGGTGGCCGGGCTCTACTGCGTGTTTGCCCTGGCGCAGTACTACACGTTCCGTACCACGTCATACGACCTGGTGATCTTCGACCAGGCGGTGCGTTCATACGCGAACTTCGAGCCGGGGATATCGATCATCAAGGGCGTGCACAACGACTTCGGCCCGCACTTCTCCGTGCTCGGCGATCACTGGTCGCCCATACTCGCGTCGCTGGCCCCCCTGTACTGGATCCAGGACAGCCCGCAAATCCTTCTCGTCGCGCAGGCGTTCCTGTTCGCGCTGGCGATCCCGCCACTGTGGATGTTCACGCGAAGGGCGTTCGGCGGCGGGACAAAGGCGGCCGCAGCCGCTTACCTGGTCTCTGTGGCGTACGCGCTGAGCTGGCCGATCGCGTCGGCGCTGGCCTTCGACTTCCATGAGGTCGCCTTCGCGCCGGTGCTCACCGCCGTGGCCCTGGAGCGGCTGCAGGCCGGCCGGCTGCGGACGGCGCTGGTCGCGCTCGGCGGTCTGCTCCTGGTCAAGGAGGACATGGGCCTGTTCGTGGCCGGGATCGGCATGTACCTGGCCGTGTCGCGCCCCCGTGTGGTGCGCAGGCAGCTGGCCGTCGCCGGAGCGCTCATCGTAGTCGGCATCGCCGACACGTTTGTCACGACATATATCTTGATCCCCGCTTTTGGCGGGCGCTCCAGCTATTACTGGGCGTATACCGCACTCGGAACAAATGTCCCGCAGGCCATCGGGCATCTGATCGCCCACCCGGCCAGCCTGAAGCTGCTCGTCACGCCGCGCGTCAAGCTCGGCACCATGCTCTGGCTGTTCGGCGCGTTCTGCTTCCTCTCGCTGCGGTCGCCGATAGCGCTCGCCACGATCCCGCTCCTGCTGGAGCGCATGCTGGCGAACCTGTTTCCCAACTGGTGGATCACCGCTGATCAGTACAACGCCTATCTCGTAGTCATCCTCGTCTGCGCCGCCGTCGACGGCGCCGCCCGACTCGACTGGGCGCTGCTGCGCAGGCGGCATCTCGCCGCCCGCCCTCCCTGGACGGTGGCGCTCGTCTGCGCGGCGGCGATGTGCGCCGTCGCAGTGTGCCTTGTCCCACGATTCGGATTCGGACCGGCGCTGCACCCGTCTTTCTACCGCCGGGACGCACTGGAGAGGGCGGCTGCGGCGGCGGACGAGCTGGTTCCGGGCGGCGTCACCGTCCAGGCGGTGAATAATCTTGGCCCGCAGTTGTCGGCGCGGGACACCGTCCTGCTATGGGACGGGGACGGGCACACTCCGCCGCTCGGATCGCCATGGGTGGTGGCCAATACCAGGCAGCTACAGTTCACGTTCTCGAGCGTGCGGGAGCAGCGGCAGCGCCTGGAGTTCCTGGAACGTCACGGTTACCGCGCGGTCTTCAATCGCGATGGTTACGTGGTGCTGCATCGGGCCGGCTCGGGAAGCGCTGCCGCAAGGCCGGGAGCCGGCAGGATGAGCGCTCCCAGCCCGCCTTCCGCTTCCCTATCCCGGCTCCGGCTCGCGGTGGCGAGCCTATGATGTGCATCCAGCGCACCCAGGTCGTGGAAAGGAGGGCGCTTAGTGGCAGCCACCCAGCAGGTGGCCCCGGCTACGCCTGCGTCTGTCCCCGGCCGCCGCCTTGACTCGTGGCTGCTGGCCGGCGGGCTGGTCGCGTTCGCCGCCACCCTGATCTGGTTTATCTACTCGGCATCCGGCCAGCGGAGCTGGGGGCTGGCGCCCATCGACATGAGCGTCTTCCGCGATGCCGGCCTGATCGTCCGGCACGTCCGCCCGTTGTACCACCCGCACCTGGCCAGCCCGCTCTATGACCGGCTCTTTGCCAACGGCGAGCCGTTCGACTACCCGCCATTCGCGGCACTGCCGTTCGCGCTGATGTCTTATCTGTCCCTGTCGGCCCTGGCTAAGCTGGCCGCGATGGCCGACATCGCCGCCCTGGTGGCCGCGATCTGGGTCACATTCGGTGCGCTGGGCTACCGCCGCCAGGCGGGACGGCTCGGGCTCACCCTGCTCACCTCCGCGGCCGTGTTCTACACCGAGCCGGTGCAGCGGACCATGTACCTTGGGCAGGTCGAGATCGTGCTCATGGCGCTGGTCATGTGGGACATGTGCCAGCCGGACGAACGACGGTGGAAGGGCGCCGGGGTGGGTATAGCGGCCGGCATCAAGCTGCTGCCGCTGCTGTTCATCCCGTACTTGCTGCTCACCCGGAGGTTCCGGCAGGCTGCGGTCGCGTCCGGCGCGTTCCTGGCGACCTTGATCGTCGGCTTCATCGCGCTGCCCCGCGATTCCTGGCAGTGGCTCATCCAGGGGCTGTTCCTGAAGGCCAACGCCCATATCGACCTGCACTGGAGCGGAAACCAGTCGCTGATGGGAATCCTGCTGCGCTCGGCTGGCGCGGACGCCCACGGCGAGTGGCTGGTGGCAGCGGCCATCGCCATCGTCCTCGGAACGGCCGGCGCCGTGCTGCTGGACCGGGCCGGGCACCGGGTGGTCGCGGTGCTTATGATCGCGCTGACCACGCTGCTCATCTCCCCGCTCAGCTGGGACGACCACTGGGTGTGGATCGTGCTGGCGATCCCGGTGCTGATCGACTGCGCGCTGCGGGCGCCGGGAGCGACCCGGTGGGCCTGGTTTGGCCTGGCCGCCGCGGTCACGGCCCTGTTCGCCGGATGGCCGGACAGCTGGCTGGGTCAACCGAACCACCTGACCGGAATCATCTATCTGGTTCCGCAGCATTACCGCCCGCAGGGCGCTCCCTGGCCGGAGGTCGGCTGGCATGGCTGGCAGCTGATCGTGGGCAACGCATGGGTGCTCAGCGGGCTGCTGGCGTTCGTGGCGCTGCTGCTGATCGGCCTGCGCCAGTCCGGACGGGCGGTACCCCCGAGCTCGCCCGAGGCGGCGGCATGAGGGTCGACGCTGCGACCGAATCCGGTGCCCAGATGGCCGCCGGGGGCGGCAGCGACCAGGCGGCGAACGAGGACGCCGCCGGACGGCTGCTCGGCCGGCTGTCCGTGCTGCCGGCCTTGCTGGTCATCGCCTGGTTGCTGGCCGGGCTGCCGCTGCTGCTCCTGGGCGCGTTCACCCCGGTCCTGATGCTGGTCGTGTCGATTCCGCTGGCCGCCGCGGCGGTGACGCTCGGGCTGCGCTGGATTCCCGGCCGGTGGCCGGGCCCACGGCCGGATGGCCAGCCCGCCCAGGTGCGCACGCCCTGGTGGGTGGTGGCCAGCGTGATCGCGATCGCGGTCGCGTTCGGTGTCGATCAGCTGATCTACCACTCTGAGTTCATCATCGTGATGCGGGATCCGGCGTCCTACTACCAGTTCGGTAACTGGATCGCGCACCATGGCTCGCTGCCGATCCCGCAGGATCGCGGGGCGTTCGGCAGCGCGAGCAACCTGGTGTCGTTCGGGAGCTTCGCTTACTACCAGGTCGGGCACGCCATTGTGCCGCAGTTCATGGCGGGCTTGCCAATGGTCCTCGCCTCCGCGTTCTGGGTCGGCGGGGTGACGGCGGCCACGATGGTGTCGCCGCTGCTCGGGGCGTGCGGGGTGCTCGCCTTCGGTGGCCTGACCGCCCGGCTGGTCGGGCCGCGGTGGGCGCCGCTGGCCGCCATCACTCTGGCGCTGTGTCTTCCTGAGGAGTTCACCAGCCGGTCGGACTACAGCGAGCCGCTGACCCAGATCCTGATCCTGGGCGGGCTCTGCCTGGTCATCGACTCGCTGAGCAGCGACGGGGTCCGGGCCAAGGTTCTCGCGGCGCTGGGCGGCCTGGCCCTCGGCATCACCCTGCTGGTGCGGATCGACGGGGCCAGCGACATCCTGCCGCTGATCCCGTACTGCGGGCTGCTGCTCATCGGCCGCCGGCCGCAGGCCCTCCCGCTGCTCGGCGGCCTGGTCGTCGGCGCGATATACGGCGGCGTCGACGGGCTGGTGCTGTCCCGGCCCTACCTGGCCAGCATCAAGTCGTCACTGGTGCCGCTGGCTCTGATAACCGGTGTCGTGATCATCGCGACGCTGCTCGCGATCGCGCTGCTGCAGGGCAAGGGCGTGCCGAAGATACGGGGAACCTGGCTGCCCAACGCGGTTGGCGTGCTGACCGTCGTGATCGCACTCGGGTTTGCCTTCCGCCCCTCCTTCCAGACGGTGCGGCAGGCCTCGAGCAAGAGCTTCGAGAACAACATGGCCGGCTACCAGCGCCTCAACCACCTGCCCGTCGATCCGATGCGGGTCTACTACGAGCTGAGCATGCACTGGGTGTTCTGGTACCTCGGCATCCCGCTCGTGGTGCTGGCGACGCTCGGAGTCGTCCTGCTTTCCCGAAGGTGCCTGTGGGCCCAGGCGCCGGCGTGGACGCTGCCCCTCGTGCTGTTCGCCTGGGTCATCGTCACGACGCTCTACCGGCCGTCCATCACGCCCGACCAGCCGTGGGCCAGCCGCAGGCTGGTTCCGGTCGTTCTGCCCGGTTTCATCCTGCTGGCGGTCTGGGGATCGAGCTGGCTGGGCGGGCGCCTGCGGCAGATGCGCATCGAGCGCGTGCTGTACGCCGGCCTGGCCTGCTGCTGCGTGGCGCTCCTGGTGGTCCCGGCCACGATCACCAACTTCGGCCTGAAAGCCAGGCCGGGCGGTCCGGTGGGGATCAAGGTGGTCGCGGATGGGCTGGCCTTGACCCGCACCTACCAGGGCGAGATCCAGGCGGTCGATCACATGTGCGCGGCGATCCCGCCCCGCTCATCGGTCGTGTTCCTGGCCGGCGTGACCGCGAACTGGCTTCCCCAGGTTGTGCGGGGCATGTGCGGCGACCCGGCGGCAGTCGCCGTCAACGTCAGTCCGGCCAACGTGGACGCGGTGATGCGCGGCATTGTGCAGGCCGGCCGGCGACCGGTGATCGTGGCCGGCGCGCCAGCGCGTCTGGCGGTATACGGCGGCCGGCTGAAGCTGATCATGAAGCTGCGGACCGACATGGACCCGAGCACGCTGACCACGCCTCCGCTGACCAACTGGCCGCTCACGCTGGACGTCTGGATGCTGGAGCCGACACCGTGACCCTCCCGCTGGGTCCGTTCAGCGGCTCTGGTGCTGGCATGGACGAAACGGTAGTAGCCTCGGCGGCTGTGAGCATTTCCCCCTCGCCGGATCATCCTTACGTTTCGATCATCCTGCCCTGCTACAACGAGCAGGAGCACGTCGTCGCCGAGGTGGACCGGATCTGCGCGGCCATGGACACGAGCGGCTACGACTACGAGCTGCTGGCCTACGACGACGCGTCCACCGACGGCACCCTGGCCCGCCTGTACGAGGCCGCGCCGAATTACCCGCACCTCAACGTCGTGCACTTCCACCGCAACGGCGGCTCGGGCACCGTCCGCCGCATCGGCACCCAGCAAGCCAAGGGCGAGATCGTGGTGTGGACCGACGCGGACATGACGTACCCGAACGAGCGCATTCCCGAGCTGGTCCAGATTCTGGAGAAGGAGCCGACGCTGGATCAGGTGGTCGGCGCGCGGACCAGCGAGCAGGGCACACACAAGATGTTCCGGGTGCCGGCCAAGTTTCTTATCCGCAAGCTCGCCGAGGTGCTGACCAACTACGAGATCCCGGACCTGAACTCCGGCCTGCGGGCGTTCCGGCGCGAGGTCTCGCTGCCGTACCTGCGGCTGCTGCCGCCCGGATTCTCCTGCGTCACCACGATCACGATCGCGTTCCTGTCCAACCAGCATGACGTGCGCTACGTGCCGATCGAGTACGCGAAGCGCTCGGGCACGTCGAAGTTCCACTTCGTGGGGGACGCCTACCGCTACATCCTGCAGGTGCTGCGGATGGTGATGTACTTCAACCCGCTCAAGGTGCTCATGCCGGTCGCGCTCTTCCTGCTCGGGCTCGGCATCGCCAAGGGCATCTACGACATCGCGGTGCACCCGTTCCTGATCGCGGTCGACACCGTCCTGATCTTCGTGACCGGGCTGCTCATCGCCTCGCTCGCACTGCTCGCCGATCTGATCGTCCGATCCAGGGGAGACACCTGAGCCCAGGTAACTGCTGGCCGCGCCTGGCTAGTGCGATGCTGGCCTGGCGCCGGCGCTGGGGGCCAGAAGCACGTAATACGGCTGTCCGTCAAGGCCCACGTCGATCCTGCGGGCGTGTGGGTAGCGCCGCAGGAAGTACCGGGCCTCCCGGGCGTCCAGGCTCGTGGTGACCAGCGCCTGGGTGCGTGGCAGCACGTAAGTCCTGAAGTAGGCCATGTACGCCTGAAGCTGCGGGACGTTGAGAACGGTCGTGTATTTGTCGTACTGGAACGGGGCCGGGGTGAGGTCTGCCACGAAGTAGATAAGGCCGGGGTAGCCGTCGGGGGCGTCGACGACGTAGCTGGCGCGGTTGCCGATGAGCGTATGCAGGCGGTTCATCGTGGCGGTGAAGGACTGCATCGGCTGGTGCCCGAACTGGCAGCAGTTTGGCGCCTCCGTTAGCCCGGTGCCGACCCGGCGGGCGGCCAGGGATGCGGGCTGGCCGGCCTGGAGCTCGGCGGCTAGGTGCTGGCGGTCAAGGTAGGGCAGCTCGGCCGTGGTGCGCACGCCGGACCACGAGTACGCCGCATACGGCAACAGCGCGAACGACGCCGCCGCCAGCGTCGCGCCGACCCCGATGAGCGTGATCCGCCGCCGCCCGCCGAGCAGCCGCGGCAGCACCGTGGCGACCACCACCACTAGCGCCGGAACGGCGAGCAGGGTCCCGGCCATGTCCGTGCTGTCCGCGCGCAGCATCCCGCCCTCGTACAGCAGGATCGTGGCCAGCACCGACACGGCCAGCAGAATCCGTTCCCGCGACCACCGGGTCGCGATCCGCAGTGGCCGGACCTCAAACACCAATGCCAACGCGACGACCGCGAGCACGAAGGGCAGCGCATAGAACATCGTCGTCAGCGGGGACGGCAGATGACGGTAACCCTGCCACGGAGTGTCGCTCCAGCCTCCGGCAACGGCGATGGGGTACTGGAAGTAGCGGTACAGGAACTCTCCCAGGTCGCCATGTGCGGCGTAGAACCCCAGGATCGGCAGCCACAACAGCGCGAACCCCGCTGCCACAGCGGCGAGCCCGGCGGTCACCGCCTTCCCGGAGACCGTGCCCGTCAGCAGCAGCAGCGCGCCCAGGGCCAGCGCACCGACCACGCCGGCGGCCAAGTTCTCCTGCCCCATATATGACATCACGCCCCAGACCAGGCCCAGGGCGGCGCCACCGATGACGCCCCGCCACGACGGACAGCGCCGCATCACCGCGGGCAGCAGGAGGACGAGCGCGACCGCACCGGCGTAACGCAGCGGGTTGGCCCACCCCCAGTAACCCACGAACTGCACGGACGGCAGGAATGCGACCTGCCGCAGCGCCGGGTAGACGAGCGCGGACAGCAGCGAGACCGTTAGGCCGCGGATGTACCCGAACGCGAGAAAGAAGGCCACGAACAGCACCGATACCCCGGCCCAGAACAGCGCCGCCCACGCCTGCCGGAAGCCCACCACCGAGAACGACGTGACGTGGCGCATCAGCCAGTAGCAGGCAAGCTGCGTCCCCGGGCCAAACTGGGTCCCGGCCGGGCCGGTATCGGGCAGATGACCGCTCGCGATCGCCTGGAATCCGGTTAGCCAGACATCCTCCTGGTAGGTGATAAACGTGGACGTATGCCCCAGGTACCACGGCGGCCCGACGAAGTACCAGGCCAGGGCCAGGGCCGTCGCGACCGCGGCTGCCACCCCCAGCGCCTGGCGCCACCGCGGCAGCCCGGCCCCGATCCTCGGGTGACCGGCGCCCGCGGAGGCGACTGGGTCCGTGGTGACCTGCGGCAGGTCCGCGCTGCGGCGCGTGACCAGCCCGGCCAGCCAAGCTCGCCAGCTTGGCGGCTGGTCGCGTGCAGCCCGCAGCACCTGCGCCGCGGCGGTCAGGAACAGCATCGGAGCCAATGCGCCGAGCAGGTAGGCGGCGGTCTCCCAGCGCTTGTCGGTGAACCCGAAGTTGATCCATCGCACCGACGGCGGGAATGTGGACTTGGCTCGGTAATACGCCACGATCAGCAGGAATGGAAACCACGCCGCGAGAGCCAGCCAGATCGCGGCCCGTGCCTGCGGATCGACAGCCCGGTCCAGCCATGCGGAGCGGACCCGCCCGCTCAGCAGCATGGAGAGGATGCCCAGCACCCCGCTGAGGCAGAAGGCGGCCAGCGCGCCATCGATCATGTCCCGCTGCGGCCTGTGCAATGTGCTGCCCGGATCGACGAACAACGCGATGGCCATCGTCCCCAGGCTCGTCACGGCCAGCGAGACCAGCGCGGCCCGATATAGCGGCTGCGGTCCGGCGTCCGCGAGGCGCAGCGCCCGGCGCAGGAGCCCGGGCACATCGCGGCGAGGACGGGTCTCGACGGCCACGGCGCTCCGTTCATACGCTTTTGTCCTGGCGATTGCAGCACGCATTGTAGCCCGCGTGAGCATGCCGAGTGGGTGCCCGGATCTGGCTCATCCGCACGCAGCGGTCGTGATTGCGGTAAAAGTGAAGTTGTGGATACCGCTGAACTCATGCTGCTGACCTCGCTGGAAGACCGCCACTGGTGGTACAAGGAGCGCCGCGCAATACTCGGCCGGGAGCTCCGACGGCTGCCAGGCACCGGCCGGGCGCTGGACATCGGCGCCGCGGGCGGCGGCAACACGAGGGTGCTGAAGGCGCACGGATGGCAGGCCGTCGCGCTCGAATGCTCGGGTTCCGCGGCTGAAGTCGCACACGCCAGGGGCATGCCGACCGTGCAAGCCGACGCCAGGGAGCTTCCGTTCAGTTCGCGGAGCTGCGGTCTGGTGACCGCCTTTGACGTGCTTGAGCACATCGACGAGGACTACCTCGCGGCGGCCGAGATCGCCAGGGTGCTGCAGCCGGGCGGCAGAGCCCTGATCGCAGTGCCATGCGACAAGGCTCTCTGGTCGGCGCACGACGACGCGGTCGGGCACATGCGACGGTATTCCCGGCCCGAGCTGGCCAGCCTCGTCGAGAAGGCCGGGCTGACCTTGGAAAAGATGTGGAGCTGGAACGTTCTGCTACGTCCGGTCGTGGCCATGCGACGTAAGTCCTCTACTGGCAGCGACCTTGAGGATGTCTCTCCCCTGGCCAACGGGCTGCTGACCGCTGTCGTCGTCGCGGAGCGCTATCTGCCCGCCAAGTCCTGGCCTGGCGTTTCGCTGATGGCGCGCGCCCGCTGTCCCTGAGAGCGTCCGCCACCCGATAGCCTGGCCACGCGAGCTGCAGGCGGGTCGCGGGATGCCCGCTGCGCGATCTGTGCGCAGGCTACTATTTTTTCCAGTTCCGGGGCATGGCCGGGTTCGATCTGGTCGGCTCAAATTTATGCTGGTACGGGATTGCTCATGGACGCGCTGAAGTATTCCATCGTTGTGCCGGTGTACAACGAGGAAGAGTCGATCGTGGAGCTGGTCGGGCGGCTGCGCGAGATCATGGACAAGCTCGACGGCCCGGCCGAGGCCGTGCTCGTTGACGATGGCAGCAAGGACTCCAGCTACCGGCTCATGCTGGACGCCCACGAGATGGACCCCCGGTTCAAGGTGATCCAGCTTTCCCGCAATTTCGGGCACCAGCTCGCGATTACGGCCGGGATGGACAACGCGTCCGGCCAGGCGGTCGTGGTGATGGATGCCGACCTCCAGGACCCGCCCCAGGTCATCCTCGAGATGGCCGCCAAGTGGCAGGAGGGGTACGAGGTCGTCTACGCG
>Ga0335072_10010157_pt1 | contig 13558 bp, 15 predicted proteins | sample Lox_Sample_21_FD_206725 | JGI IMG/M metagenome (GOLD analysis project Ga0335072, IMG submission 206725) | Soil microbial communities from Loxahatchee National Wildlife Refuge, Florida, United States - Lox_Sample_2.1 | ecosystem: Environmental > Terrestrial > Soil > Wetlands | place: USA...
CTTGAAGTCCTTGACATCGGTCTACGGCTCTGTTGATCCAGGGAAATGCTCTGGAAAAAGGACCGCGAGCGAAATTGCTGAGATGATCATTAATGCCGGAGTCACCAAAAAGTCGATCATTCTTACTTGGCACACATCGACTTTCGACCTCGACCTTCTCAGAGAGCTATTGGAATTAGCAGGGTTTGATGATATTTTGCCCCCGACAGAAAACTGCATCCCGATGATCAACCATTTTCGACCGGGCCTGCCCAGAAAGGATTAGAAGACTGGCAAAGCTTTCACCACAAAGCTAGATATGCTTTTTCCACATTTATTCGCCGGCCATGAGTTGGGAAGAATCATAGGGCACTGCCTGACATCCTGATACTTCGGCTGATGATACTCCTCCTCATACAGCTCCAAAAGCCCACCACTAGAGGGAGATTTGGCCGAATTCCCGACAACAACACAGGAGTTTGTTAGATCTGCTCGGGTTCCATACACTATCCTTGAAGAGTGGCTTCTCATTAATCAAATCGACATAGAGCAGCAAGCTCAAGATGATCAAATTACCGATGGCGAAGATGGCAAGGCCGAAGCGGGCGAGGTCGAAGATGGCGAGGCCTACATCGTTATCCGATCTCGACTGTTTTGGACTAATAGAGCCTCTACTTGTGTTAAGAGCTAGCTTATTGAGATCTTTCAGGGTAGCTCTAGCATTCCAGTCTCCTCCCGTCGAGATTCCCTGGTGCGAAATTGGACCTAGGATGTCTTCGACTAATGGTAAGTTGCCGTCTATTTCGTCATCGCAGTTGGTGGAGTCGTTACTGCAGTCTGCGATTCCTACAATAGATTAGACAGGCTTATATTTTCTAAGAGTCTCCCCTAATCGTTAAAAAGGACATAAAAGTAGAAATTTGTGTAGAAATACTCACCATGATACCTGAAATTTACTATACACAACACTATTAATAAGGATAAAAGTTGAATAGACGTAGAAGTCCTTGGAGTTAGCTGAAAAAGTAGTAAATACGTCACTTACAGGGAAGCCATAACCGAGTCTTTAGGCCAGAATGGCGTGAGAGCCCGGAACCGGGCCCCTGGGAGCCAAAACGAACCCCTTAATGCGAAGCAACAGCTCAGGCCCAAAGACGGAAATGGAAGATGCTCATGTCGAGATTCCGACGTCGAATTGCCTGTTACAGATGGCGCTAATGCATGTTATTTTCCGCGAAAATCCCCATCCCGGGCCCTAAAATTCTAGGGAGCGTGCCATACAGTAAGCAAGAAACCATATACAACTTTGTTGGAAAAAAAAAAAATTGAAATAATACCCGTCCAATATGTCACATAGAAACCGCGAACACCAGACAGATATATACATCACAGAACCACATCATCGGTATCATGGAATACTTGATACGATTTACTCAGGTTCATGAAACTTTCCGTTTGGCAGAGATTGAGGCCTTAGCAGCTCTTGAAAATATTCAGCTCGAAATCGTTTCATACAGCCCCAGCGTAAGCATATTCCAAAATGCGTTTTCTTCATACTCACTATCTCCAGTCCCCATTTTGTGGAGTAAGGTTGGAGCCTGGAGATGCTGCAGAAAGACTTGTCAAGAGGAGCATCCTAGCCAAGGCTATTTACGAGCTATGGGGTAGCGGTTCTACGTATGAGGAGGCCCATCAAAATGTTCGTGGTCATTCTAGCCATCTATGGCATCTTTACAAGGATGGGTCGTTCAAGTTCAATGTGGATTCTTTCCAAGGCACTCGGACAATGCTTCAACAAAAGCAGCTTATTGAAAGCTTCTCCTATCTTGGTTTCGAAGGCCCCATCAAAATGAAGAATCCAGACCATGAATTCTGCATTTTTGAAGAATGGCCAGTTGGCGCTGCTGCTTTCGGGATTCTTCAACCGCAAGCTGTTTATCTTGGTCGATTCATTGCCAACGGGGAACGGGACGCTGTTGCAAAGTACGATCTTAAGAAGAGAAAATACATAAGCACGACGTCTATGGACTCTGAGCTGGCATTAATTACTGCCAATATTGCACTTGCGGCGCCAGGAAAACTCTTCTATGACCCTTTCGTCGGGACAGGCAGCTTTCCAATAGCATGTGCCCACTTTGGTGCCACATCATGGGGAAGCGATATAGATGGCAGGAGTATCCGAGGCAAAGGACAAAGGTCTCTCCTCTCTAACTTCATCCAGTATGGTCTTACAGGCAACTTTGGAGACAGTTTCGCCGCAGATCTAACCAATTCTCCCCTGAGAGCCGCGCGCCTATTCGATGGCATTGTTTGCGATCCGCCTTATGGAGTACGAGAAGGTCTCAAAGTACTTGGTAGTAGAGATCAAACAAAGGGAAAGGATCCAGTGTTCCAGAACGGCGAAGCCCATCACCTGTGCGTACATGAGCGCTAAGACGGCGTCCTGCAGCTGACTGAATGAATAGGCAAGAAGGCTACATACCTCCCAAAAGACCTTACAGCTTCCTTGCCATGCTCGATGATATTCTGGAGTTTGCGGCTGAGTCACTAGTGGACAACGGACGGCTGTCTTTCTGGGTGCCCACATCGAACGAGAGGGATGAAGAGATCCTCCCTCCCCAGCACCGCTGTCTTGCCATCACAAGCGTTTGCACTCAGAGCTTTTATAAATGTAATGATTCCAGATCTGCGCGCGATATATTGGCTAACATGACACAGGGTCCAGAAGGTTGATTACGTACAGACGTATACCAGATGCAGAGGTAATGGAGAATGCAGTACAAGAACGGAAGCATCATGTAAATGGTGTTAGTGCGGATGAATTAAATCCTTTTAGGAAGAGATATTTTGAAGGCTTTAGATCATAGTTTTCTGTCAATAAATATCACTGCATAAAAAGTATTTATTTTATCTGCTATTTGTCGTGAAGGAAGTGTCCATTGAGAAGGAGGTGTTTCTTGAGAGAGAGATGACTGTCGTGAAGATGGCTTCTGTCGAGACGGAGGTGACTGTTGAGAAGGGGTCAATTCTCATGGAGATGAATTCAAACACTTCTGGCACGGGTGTATTATGAAATAATCAAGAGCGTGAGGTATCATGAGGGCATTTTCACATTAGAGACATTGCTGAAGAGAAGAGAATTTTTATCTTCTAAAGCTCATGGAGCCTAAACCCGAACCCATTCCCAGCGCAAAGACAACGCCGAGAGGAGAAAAGACCAACTAAGAAGGGGAACAAAACACTCCGCCCAGATTTATAGTTGAAGGAGCACTCTGGAGGCGCCAAATGATTTCTCACGTTAACGAACGTCATCCGAATGATTCTACGCCACAATCTCCTCTCCTTCGTCGTCGTCCTCTTCTTCGTCGTCATCGTCATCCTCCCCTTCGTCGTCATCTTCTCCTTCGTCGTCGTCCTCTTCTTCGTCGTTGTCGTCCTCTCCTTCGTCATCCTCGTCCTCTCCTTCGTCACCCGGCTCTCCTTGATCATTATCCTCTCCCTGGTTCTCTGCCTCTACTTCCTCCATCTCTGCTGCCGCTTCCTCGACCGCCCTGATGGCGGCTTCATCCGCCATATCCCGGGCCCGTTGTTCAAAGCTATTGTTCATGCCCTCGTAAAACTGTTCGAGCTCTCTCTTTGAATTATGCTCGTTCTAGACGCAATTAGCATACATCTCTTCTTTGCCAGCAAGCTAAGTACTTACCAATGAACACGGTTTGCCTGCCTGAACGCATCTACTGCATGCAATGGTATCCTGGGGTAGCTTGACTTTGCAGTCATAACCTTTGACGAGACATCTTGTACAAGGTGTGGCAACGTCAAAACCCAGAGCCTCAATTTCGGACACCTTGCTCCACCGTTTCATCTTAGAATCGGTTTTCTTTGTAAGAAGAATCCAGTCTGGCATCTGATATTCCCCAGTCCAGGTGAAGGCAGGAGTGGGTATAGGCTTGGACGAGCGGGGAGCCATTTTAGCTGGGGACTCGAATGATAAGATTGTGGTTGACGAAGTTACAAGGGCCAAGATCGAATATACCACGGCTTGTTTTAGGGTAGACTTTCCTGTAGTGAAATTAGAAAAAAAAAGAAGCAGGAGATGGTCTAATAGATCGAGTGCGCATAGCCGAGTCTGAAATGCCTCGCGAGGCATGCGTACGTGTTCCGGACCAGCTATAGCCAGGAAGGTTATTCTCGCGGAGAAAGTTGGCAGACTACCTTATGAGGCAGTCGACGGAAGTTGTGGCTTTGCCGTCTTGAATTCGTATGGGTAGGAGTATTAAAAGATCCCACGAGAGCCTTTTGTGCAATGCCACAGGCTGATGTAGAACCACTCCTTGGTTTTGCAACTTGCAAACAGCATTATGAAAGGGGACCTGCCTTGCTGGTAGAACTTGAAATAACATTTACTTATAAAGCATAAGACGAAGACTTGAAGAAGCACATCATATCGTGGTTTAACTTTGTATTCCACGACGTTAGTAAATGCTTCTTTGTCCATGGTATAGTAGAGAAAAGAGCAATCTATGATATGAGGGCCTCATCATCCGGGTGAAGAGGCAAAATTTGCTTCGATGTTAAGTAGGCACGGCCAGGAATAGCAAAGAGGACACAGAATATAGGATAATGAAAACAATTTTGCTTTGAAGAGTAATGGACTACTTACGACATGCAGGAATGAAAGAAAGGAGAGGTTGATGTAAGTATACAGCTGCGTAATTTTGGCGAAAGGAGCTTGTTGTTTCATTTCTCATATTTGCTGCATAGTCTCGAAGTTGCTCGTTTCAACGCCATTTTACAATGTTTGGTTTTTGAACCCCCTCGCAAAGCCGCCCTTCCATCGAATACCTCGAACTATTTTCCCCATCCATTCGTCCTTCTATCTCTTCAATAGGGGGTCCCCGTACTGGGCTACAGAGATATTAGGAAAGTGTCCATAAAAACCATACGCTAGGTGATATTACTAACCCATACTCCACTGCTGGTCCTGTAGTTGACTGAAAGCCCTTTCATACTCTTCTGCGAACTTCTTACTTGACCAAGCAGAACCAGGCTCTCCATGGCCAGACTCCGAAATGCCTTTGTCATTAATGCCGTTCGGATCCGACCGCGATATGTCCGTGGCGGGGTGTCTTTTAGCAGTGACTGTATCGGTATCCGCGAACGGAGGGTTTGAAGGAAAGTTTGCGTCAGTCATGAGTAGATCTTCTTCCTCTTGAGACTTTGGGGGAGAATGCACTGCTATGGTATCGTTAGTATATAGAGTTGCGGACCATGATTGCGAATAAGAAACAGCCTTGTGGAACATGACAAGAATCAACTGAATACGTGCCCAATGTCTTCAAAATCCTCGCCTTGTATGGGCGACTCAATCATAATATAGATAGCTATATGGAAATAGAAGACGACTGGAAACATGGCAGGTTGATGCATGACAAAACGGAGATAAGAGTAAATATATGTATCTCTGTGAAAAATTTCGGTCACAAAAAATGGCGATTCTCACTAGAAGGACGATAAATCGGTCAGGAGAATACTCCGTAGACCTGTGGCAGCAATATTAGAGCCGGGCTTGAGAGCTGTCCGTCCATGTGGTCATGATTCAGAACAGTGGTGCTGGAAACCATAAGACAAGAAAACTTAAGACATACATGACATTTTCGGGTGAATAGGTTTTTGGAGTGGGCCGCTATTTTGCAAGTTTCTATTACTTTCCTAACTGGCGAGCGTCGGAAAGTATTATGCTACGTTGAAGGCTGACGCTGCGGATCGGGGAAGCTTAGATCCGGGGTTTGCACTAGCGCAGTTGCAGCCTTGCCGCTTGGTGCTAGTCCTGCTCCACAAACTTTAATTCAGTGGACATTCCCACAAAGACATTAATAGATTCATACAAGATGGGGAAGAAGACTATGGTACCGGATGCATGGGATGATGACTGGGAGTCTCAGGCAGATAAAACAGAAGAAGCTGCATCTGCAGTGGCGGCCGAAGAGCAGGTTAAAATATCCAAGGCCGAACGTCTTGCAAAACATGCGGAGTCCAATAAACAGTTGTGGGAATCTGCGTGAGCACCAATTTCTCCTGTACGTGTTATATTACTGACGAATGTTCCAGGGAAGCACCAGAACCGTTCCACTTTCTTGCGGCCCGCGACAATGTTCCTTTGAAAGCCGAATTTAAGCCAGCGCTGAAGGTGCTTAGCCGTAAGCCTACTCCAAAGGTTGCGAGTCGGCAGGACCCTGTGACTGGGTTGGCGCAGATGACGATAGAAGATGATGAAGAGGAAGATGAGGAGTCCAAGAAAAACCAGCCCACTCCGGAAGAGTTAAGACTCAAAGCACAGAGGGAAAGGGAGGAAAAACAAAGAAAATATGAAGAAGTTCGAGCAAGGTTGTTTGGGACTACAGATGCTGGTTCCGGGACTTCTTCCCCAGGGACTGTAACCCCGCCAGCGCAGGTAGAGGAGATGAAGAATGCGAGGGGAAAGGGCAGGGGCAGGAGTGGTAGCCGTCAGGAAGGAAGACGACCGGACAGTCAAAGTGCGACCCGGGAGTTGTTCGACCCAAATTACACACCGAAACCAGGATCTGTTACCCTTCAAAAGCGTGGCACAGAAACGTCATCGGGACGCACTACCCCACGTGGAGACGAGCAAATAATTCGAGCACCCAAGGGACCGGATGGCAGTGGCAGAGGCGGTTTTGGTTTCGCCAATCGAGGCGGCAAAGTCGGTTGATGTTTTGCTCTAGATTACCAACCACCGCCGATCTTCCCTAGCTCTACTACCCGCCCAGTATGGCCTACCTTGTCCTTACCGACATCGTTAACGACAGCACGATAGCTCGTGTATGCCAATCTATCCAAATCCACACCTGTCATGTTTGACCAATACTTGAGAGTCTCCTTGATTGCCGAAGGAGAAATGCCATCCACAAGGTCAAAGCCATCACCAAAATCCATTAGTCCATCTCCGCCTTCATCGTCGCTCTCCTCACCAGAAAAGTATGCTTCATCAACCACTGCCAGCCACTCTTTCTGCTCCCGAGACCCAGCCTTGACGCCCTCCATCAGCCGCCCACTGATGACTGGATCATCGACCTTGATTTGACCGCCACCGTTGGTACAGCCACCAGGACAAGCCATTACTTCAACATATACATAATCGGACCCAGCTAGAGTCCCGGCAGGCTTTCTTGTGCTCCCTGTAGGCCGACCGCCAGGTATGCGCGAAGCTTTGGCAGGTTTAAGCCGCCGCACCAGGTTCTGTATATTGCGGAAGCCGTAGTACCGCGCAGCTTTCAGGATTGGCTCCCCAGCTGTTGAAGTTACAGTGTACTCGATAACGTCGGAATTGCGGCCACGCGTTGTTTGTATCGAACTTCCAGTATGCAGAGACGAAAAATATTCTAGAATATAGTATAGGTTGCCTCCAGATGTACCAGCTACCGGATTACCATTCAATTTGCGCCGTCGACCTCGTGGAAATAAGAATTGCTGTATTGTGGGATCTGGAAACGGCTCAAAATGACCTTTGGGGAGGGAGATACGGGGTAGAGTGCCGAAGTTGATTCCCCTTGTATCGGCAAGCATGAGAAGCTCTTTGCTGGTTATTACACAGTCAACGTCTCGCACCCCACACTTATGTCCTGATGTTCGCCCCCAGAAAACATCCGTAAGTTCTTCCCTACTAGCCTCTAGCTTTTTATCGAAGCAGGGCATAATTGCCACGTGCCAAATTCTATCGGGTGATATTCTAAGTTTGTGACTCAATGTCGTCTTCAAAAGAGTTCCCATCAATGCTTGTGGAGACTTTAATCGTGATAGGTGTGGTAAAATATGTGGATGCGTCTTTTCTGCGTAGCAAATCCAGCCTGGACACGAGGACGTCAAGATTGGCTTGACCAGCTGCGCCGAAGCTGCGCCGTGGTCATTTGAATTCGATCCTCCATTTGAACTAGGCATAGAAGTCACGACTTCTTCCGCTCCAAGGACTAGACATGCCTCTCTAGCCACATTTGTGTCCAGCACCCACTCAAAACCGTTCCCATACCTCCCACCAGCCCGTAAGCCTTGTGGTCCGCTAAGTAGCTGCTCAATCATATGACCGGCAACACGCTCAGACACTCCATAGGTAGCGGCTATACTGGCTCGAGTTTGGGGGCTGACGCTTGCCACATATATGCACCTGTCTTTTTCAAGTCCAACTATGCCAATTCCACTGCCATTTGTATTGCCACATAACTTAAGTGCTGGCGCAGAGTCTAACGCATTCAAGACTTCGGAATGACTTTGAAGGGAGACTAGGACTGCTTCGGCGGATGTAACACAGCCTGAGCAGGCGAGGCAATCGGTGAGAGATATTTGGGCTGGAGGGAGGCCAGATGGAGGAAGGGTGTCTTCTGTCGTAACTTCGTAGGGATTCTGAATAGAAATCTTTTTAGCAACGAGTCGGGCGTAACATTGGTAGGGCCACTTACAGATGTGTCGACTGGCTTCGCGGCCGGTAGTGTCTCCACAGGCTTTATACAAGCAACGCCTGGGGATATGAAATCGTTCAGATCATCTGCAGAGAGGATCGCGCTCATCCTCGCGTTTGCGAAGGCTCAACGGCCTGGATAAGGACGAATGATTTTGCCAGTCTTTGTTGGATGGGGTGTTCTTATGGATAATAGGAATAGAGGCTCTAGAAAAAAGAGTACTGTAGGAGACGCTACTCCGTCGAAGATAGTTCAAAATACGCAATGAGAAGGAGAGTATTGCTCAGCAACTTTTTAGATGCCGGGCCGTGCTCGGCGGTGCTCGCATGTCCCGCTAATGATCCTGGTGTTAGCCCCATTATGACGTTTTAGCCACAAACCTTCAGCCTTATTCGGCTTGTCCCTCGGGACTTACTACGTTATCGACCTTGTTCGAAATCAGACTACAGAATTCGATTCCAGATTTGTGCAGAATAGCAGAAGTCTTTCTATCACATCTCAAGATGGATGTATGTTCCTCAATTGCTAGCCAGCATCAGCCTTGTCCACAAACTTAACAGCCTCGCAGGGATTTTACGCATACAGCTATGGCACCGCAGCTTGGCTGGCTTTACAAGCTGTTCCTCTCATAATCTCTCCAGCCATAATCAACACGATACTGTCGCCTGAAGTGCATCAATTATCATGTGCGTCCTAGCTGCTTGTGCCTTCATTTCCTGCACTTAACGAACCAACCAGCACTCGAAGAGTACTTCTCTCGCTCTTTAGGGATTTCCCTACTCGCGCTCGCCTTATTATGCGTCCTGCTGACGGGCTCCTTCCCGCTGACTACTTCATCTTCTGATCGTATGTCTTCTGTCCTTAGGGTTTGGTGTTGTCAATGATCCAAACTAAGACTCTCGCAGCTCTGGCTCCATTGTCGAGCACTTCTCCATCCGACCCTTACGCAACTCCAACCCTCATCATTACCGTCCTATATCACTCCCTCACTGCTTTCTACTGCTACGCACGCTACAGTCGCATGAACCAATCAGGCTTCATACTTGGGGCCGTGGGATCAGGAGCTTTGGCGGCCATGGGATTGTGGTGTATACTCTTTGGTGGCAGCTCACATATTAGTAGGAGGACGGGTGCTGATAAGAGGACTAGTGGATGGCCATTTAGGAACACAGAGGCTGACAAAAAGAGGGTTCCCAAGAAGAAGCTTTAACAAAGGAGTAAGAGGGAGGAAAATTGACTTATAGAGCACATATTGAGGAGAGCAATGCAGTAAAAGTTACGGTCCAGTTGTCTATAAAGAAACGGAAGAAGATCTTCTATTCCTATGACATACTATCATTGGTGCTTCGATCATGCGAGTTGGTACCATTTTGTGCCTCCAGAAACTCGATTGCCTCTAATCCTAATATGCCATACCCCAATATTTGTAATGCATGTCTATGCTTGAGCCAGACTCGCCAAAACGGCCGCTGCCTCCCTCTGATCCTCTCTCTTTTCCTCCTTTTTATCCACTCCCAGGCTAGTTCCAGCCGTAGCCGCAGTCCCATCTACCTGCGCTAGCGCTCGTGCTCTGAGCTCCTCTGCGCTTGGTAAAGTCGCCAATACTATCTCTCTCATCTTGTGCCAGCCGACTTCTTTCTTGATCACTTGATCCAGTAGAAGCTCCTTCTCTACCCACTCTTTATCCCGAATTCCTTCCACTATCTCGCATTCCCGACGCAGCGCATCAGACTCTTCTTCTGCCCAGTGCAGCTTCCTCCGTAATAGTCGCCATAGCTCTTTGGGGCTGTAGACCAGCTCGTCGGGAGTAAAGCCAATTTCATTTGAGAGAGGTGTTAATTGGTCGATATCGGACGTGCTCGATAGGTTTGGGAATTCGGGGTAGGAGGGCTTGGGGACAGGAGACAGGCCTTGAGATTCTGGCTGGCCTTGATTTTGCTTGATTACAAGCTTGAGGCGGGTACCGCTTTTGATGAGCGGTTGCATAGATTTAGGAATGGGGTCAGAGGGTCGCAAGGCCTCCGTTTCGTGAACCGTTCTCATATGTTTCGCAAGGGCATCGGATCTTGTGAAGGACCTATCGCATTCTATAAGTGTATATAATCAGTATCTAAGCATCAATCGTAAAGAGTCTCATCTGAGACTTGGATCTCGACTGACCTGGTAGTGCGCAGTAGAACGGCTTTTCTCGAGTATGGCTCCGCACATGTGCTCGTAGAGCATATCCACTTGCATGAGGCATGCTCTTCCTTGAGCAGTCTTCCCACTCGCAAGTGTACTTCTTCTGCCGTCCTTCAATGTGATCATTGTGTATGTGATCTACCAATTTATCCATATTCCCCAAGTCTCCGGCCTTACAGCCTTCCCAGCTACAAACAGTAATTTGTTCATGTATTTCCTCCTCATCGAACGCTCGTGCAATGCTGGGGGATTGAGGTACGTCGCCGGAGGTGTCTGAAGAGATTGAAGAGAGAGCATCAAACTCGACATCGTGTGAGGCTGGAGTTGCGCGCACTGAACCGTCCTCGAGCTTTTGACGTTTTGCTGGCGGCGGTTGAGCTATCTCCTGCTGATAGTACTCTGCTTCGAAAGATTCGGAATCAGCAGAAGAGAGAGGAGAGCTGGCAGGTGAGGCACTGTGATGTTCGTCCATCTTGACCATTAGGCTTGAGTGAATATTTTCTAAGTAACAAATGCTAGCAAGTTGCCACCTTCGCGAGGAAGCTTTCCGAACTAGAGTTCGTGATGCGCGCTAGCGAAGTTAAATGTGCTTACAATGAGGGAACGATTTTCTTCCGACTTTGAACTAAAATCTACGATATACATACAACATATCGATTTTCTCGACAATCAGCTAGCCATTTGGCATCCCGTTGTAGGTTGTGTGCTGAATGGTTTTTTTTTGGAGCATAACGGGCTACCACGCATACAACAAGGGATACTCCAGAATGAACAGGTTATGCGGAAAACGTAGTAGTAAGAAAACAATTCATTTACTTCGTCATATCCTCTAAAATGATGAGCAACCTTGAGATTCTGCAATTCAAATGGACTCCTTGAGACCAAATGCCGACTTCTCAACACGTTACACATTCTCTGAATTTTCTCAAAAAGTCCAGTCTTCTTGTCTATTTTACAGCTATAAAACTGACCAGCGGAAAGTTCAAGCATCCACATGTCCCATCGCATAAGCCGGATAACGCATACCTGCTACCTGAAATTTCTTAAGAATGGCATCGAATTCAGCCATTTCGGCATCGCTCAAGTCCACGATCTTTGCGTTTTCACGTACGCGTTCCTCTGTAGTCGCGCCTGGAATTGGATATATCTCGGGATTGCCATTCTGTAATGTGTGAGTGTCCGTTCCCAGGTCAAGAAACCACATGGGGAGACTTACTTTCTTCGATTGGCATCTAACCCAGTTGATTGCGATTTGTGGCGTTGTATACCCTTTTTGCTTGGCTAACTTCTTCACTTCATCGACGATCTCAAGGTTGACATGGAAATTTTCGGGTTGGAACCTCGGAATCGTTTTTCTGAAGTCCCCTTCGGGGATGTCATCGGGCGATTTTAGCTCTCCTGTCAGGAACCCACGACTCAGTGGAGAGTATGCCACTATGGGAATATTGTGCTCCGCACAGGCAGCCGCAACTCCGTTGTCGAAGATGTGTGTTGTAAATAGACTCACTTCCACCTCCACAGCAACAATCTTGGTAATGCCTACTGCTTTCTTAATCGTTGTTTCGTTGACCTCACTCAATGCAATTCCCCCAATCTTTCCAGCCTTTACGTACTCTTCCAAGGTCTTGAACGTTGTTTCTAATGGAGTATTCTTGTCGACTCGGGCCATTTCGAATATATCAATGCTCTTCTTGCCCTTCAACAACGCCAGGCAGTTATCGACGCTCCTCCTAATACCTTCAGGCGAGCCATCGGGAACCATGTTGTTGTTAAGGCCTCCCTTGATTGACAGGACGACTTTAGGCGCATCCTCGGGATACTTGGTGAAATATCTCTCAATTAGATGTAAGGAATTGTATTCTGGTGTACCGTAGAATTCGCCAGCATTCCAGAAATTGCAACCACTCTCTAAGGATGCTTTCATAGCGTTGAAGGCTTGCTCCTCCGAACATGGCTGTGGGCGCCATGTTAGGCCTTGGATACTGTTAGTTTCTGACGTAGATATATAAATGTGATTTCAACTGACCCATCAAGCCGTACCCGACAGGCCCAACCTCCTTTCCCATAAGGTGAGGCATTGTGGACGTGTAATCGAATTGGTGTATGTCTGGTGCGTTTACAGGAGATTAAAGTTGCTTGAGGAAACTCTAGGTGGGGTAAAGAAGGTTAAATATCAATCCGGGTCCAGCCCACAAACATTCACCATGATATCAAAACGCGGGGTTAAGCAAGCTAAAGACCGAATTGCCGGCATTTTTCGGCGCTCATAGTTTCATACTTTCTAGCACTTTAGATTCAAATGAACCGTCCGTAGTGCCCGCAGAAGTCAATCGACGTCGAGGGAAAATCCGTCCAACGGACATTACCTAGATTTGGATACGATGACAATTTTCCTTGCCCAAAACTAGCTCCATCATTAAATCCTAAATCCACTAATGTCGGCCGCATGTGCAGCGGCATGCGGCCGACACTTTGCCTCCCAATTTAACTGGATATGATGTGTAACATTAACCAATGCAGAATTGATTGGGTGCCGAGTGGGATATCCTCACGCTTTGGAATATCTTAATCCTAGGACAGCCCGGAGGTATTGCAGTGATATTTGGTTATTTCCGCTCGGAGTCTACGCCAATAATCTTCAAGCCGCCAAGGTCCATGTAGGCTAGGTGGTACCTGCTCGGGTGCCACGCGACTACCGGGCATGGTGACGATGTTTTGATACTATGAACATACTCTCCCGTCTCTACATGTGCTATTTCGAGTCCTGACCCTTCGTCACTTCCTCCGACAATGTAGCTGCCATCGAAGCTGAAGCTGATGCTTCTTACTGGTCCAACCATGTCTATTAAGGTCCTCTGGCATATCCAATATTTAGTATCCCTTGTCAAATATTTAGTATAGGTGGCAAATTGGTGAGTATGAGA